>Ga0209471_1000148_pt1 | contig 51752 bp, 39 predicted proteins | sample GraSoiAngelo_128_FD_185885 | JGI IMG/M metagenome (GOLD analysis project Ga0209471, IMG submission 185885) | Grasslands soil microbial communities from the Angelo Coastal Reserve, California, USA - 14_0927_12_20cm (SPAdes) (version 2) | ecosystem: Environmental > Terrestrial > Soil > Grasslands ... | reverse complement strand
GGCTGTTCAAGAGCGCCACGTTCGGCTGCACGATCACGCTGGTCGGGTGCATGGTGGGGCTCGGGACCCGCGGTGGCGCGGAAGGCGTGGGCCGCAGCACGACCCAGGCGGTCGTCTACTCCGCGGTGCTGCTGCTCGTGCTAGACGCCTTCTGGGCGCTGGTGCTGCTGCGATGATCCAGTTCGCGGACCTCTACAAGGCCTTCGACGGCAAGCCGGTGCTCGCGGGGGTCACGCTCGACGTGCAGGACGGCGAGACGATGGTGATCATCGGCTACTCGGGCACGGGGAAGAGCGTCGCGCTGAAGCACGTGGTCGGGCTGTTGCAGCCCGATGCCGGGGACGTCATTGTTGACGGCCGGCCGGTCGCGGCGCTCGACCGGGCGGGGCTGTACGGCCTGCGGCGCGAGATCGGGTTCGTGTTTCAGTTTGCGGCCCTGTTCGACTCCATGAGCGTGGCCGACAACGTGGCGCTCGGGCTGCGGCGCCGCGGGTTGTCGGAAGACGAAATCGAGGAGCGCATCCGGGAGGCGCTGGCCCTGGTGGACCTGACGGGCACGGAGCAGCGCATGCCGGCGGAGCTGTCGGGCGGCATGCGGAAGCGCGTGGGAATCGCGCGCGCCATCGCCCTGCGGCCACGTTACCTCCTGTACGACGAGCCGACCACCGGCCTCGACCCGGTGACGTCGGCGGTGATGGACCAGCTGATGGTGCGAACCCGCGAGCACCTGGGGGTGACGGGGATTGTGGTGACGCACGACATGCGCAGCGCCTATACCGTGGGGGACCGGATCGCCATGTTGTACGAGGGTCGGATTCGTCAGGTCGGCGCCGTCGCCGAGATCCAGCAGACCGGCGATCCCGTGGTGCGGCAGTTCATCGAGGGACGCCCTGCATGAAGCGCGAAAACGAGTTCGCCGTCGGCGTCGTGGTCATCGCCGCGTTCGCCGTGGTGGTGACCGGGGCGCTGTGGCTCTCGGGCGCGCACCTGGGGAAGACCGAGGCGGTGTACACGGCGCGGTTCCGCACGGTGGGCGGCCTGGGGGCAGGGGACCCGGTGGTGCTGCGGGGCGTGCGGGTCGGCCGCGTCGAGGCGATCCGTCTGGCCCCGGGAAACTGGGTCGAGGCGGACTTGAAGATCTATGCCGGCGTCACCCCTCCTGCCACGCCCGCCGTGATCGCCGCGTCCGCGTCGCTGTTCGGTGAGTGGGCGGCGACGCTGATCTCGCGAGACCCGCCGCCGGCCGACCCGAACGTGCGCCAGGCGCTGGCGGAGGCGCAGGCGGCGGGTGGCGCGAAGTGGCCCGGCGCGACGCTCCCGGACATCGGCCAGCTCACGGCCCAGGCGAGCCGCATCGCGACCGACATCGCCACGGTCGCCAACCGCGTGCAGACCGCGTTCGACTCGGAGGCCGTGAATGAGCTGCGGCGCTCGATCAAGGACTTCGGCCAGATCGCCGATCGCCTCGCCCGCGTCACGAACGAGCAGGCGGATGTCATCGGCTCGGTGGGATCGAACCTGCGCCAGGGGTCGGACGTGCTGGCCAAGGCGGCGACGAGCCTGCAAGGCACGCTGGGGCGGGTCGACTCCGCGACCAACCAGGGCCAGCTCGCCACCATCCTCAACAACTCGGCGGCCACCAGCGCCAACCTGCGGTCGGCGTCGCAGGACTTCCACGACCTGCTCGATGCCGCCCACAAGAACCAGGAGAGCCTGGTGCGCACGCTCGTGGCGGCGGACAGCGTCATGTCCCGCATCGCCAACCGCACCGGCACGCTCGGCCTGCTCGTCTCGGACTCGACGTTGTACAAGGAGACGACCCTCACGATGATTCAGCTGCGACAGCTGTTGTCCGACATCCAGGCGAACCCGCGCAAGTACTTCACGTTTAGCGTGTTCTAACTTCTTCACGTGAAGCGCCGCCAGTCCCGGGCCACCCGCGAGACCAGTGCGGGCGGAGTCGTCTTCCGGCGGCAGCCCGGCGGCCCGCCGCGGTTTCTGCTGATCCGCGATTCGTACGAGAACTGGGGCTTCCCCAAGGGCCACCTGGAGCGGGGTGAGCCGCCGGCCGAGGCGGCGCGCCGGGAGGTGGCCGAGGAGACCGGTCTCGACGACTTGATCCTGCACGGCCCGATCCAGGTGATCGACTGGTACTTTCGGTTCGGCGGCAAGACGATCCACAAGTACTGTCACTTCTTCCTGTTCGAGTCGCGCCGGGGCGACCCGGTGCCGCAGGCGGATGAAGGGATCACCGACTGCGCGTGGTTTCCGCTGGAGCAGGCGAGGAAGACGATCTCGTATGACAACGCGCGCGGGGTGCTGGAGCGGGCGGCCGAGATGGTACAGGCACTCGCGCCCGAGAGCGGCGGCGTGGGGTGACGGCCGTCGTCCCGGTGTACCATCCGCGCCGCGAGGCGCGTCGCGCGGTGAAGTCCGGGTACCCGCGCGACGCGGGGCTAGTGTGCCTGTGCCGCAGTCTCCAGGCGCTGGAGCGCCTGCTGTACCAGCGTCTCGTGGATGCCGTGGTGATCGACGTGAAGGCCCCATCCGTCCCGACGTCCGCCCTCGCGCTGCCGGCGCGCTTTCCCCGCATCCCGATGTACGTGCTCTCGGCGTTTCGCCCCGACGACGGCACGTTGCTGTCGGCGTGTCACGCGGCGGGGTTCGCCGGCATTCTGGTGGAGGGAGTGGATCACGCGATCGCGGGGGAGTGGATCGCGGCGCGGACGGCGCAGGTGGCGCGGCGCGCGGCGTTGGCCGACGCCCCGAAGCTGCTGCGCCTCACCGACCGCCTGCAGGTCGCCGCGTGGGACGAGGTGCTGCGCCGCGTCGGCGTCCCGACGCAGACGGCCCACGTCGCCCAGGCGCTCCGGGTCACACGCGAGCACCTGTCGCGCGAGTTCGCCGCCGGTGGGGCGCCGAACCTGAAACGCGTGATCGACCTGGCGCGAACAGCGTGCGCGGCGGACCTGCTTGGCAACCCGGGGTACAGCGTGCGCCAGGTGGTACGGATACTTGGGTATGCCTCGCCGAGCCACCTGGCCGGCGCGGCCCGCCGCGTCGCGGGGGCGACCCCGCAGGAGCTGCGGGAGGCGGGGGCGCGGGGCGTGCTGCAGCGGTTCTTAAGAGGAAGGACGCGGTCGCGAATATGAGATTGCGGATTTCGGATTGCGGATTGCGAATGGATCGGCACGTTCCTTGGGTCGTGGGCACACCCTGCCAATCCGCAATCCGCAATCGACAATCCGCAATTGGCGGGGTGGCGGCGGCGCAGGCTCATGTGATATTTTTCACAATCTCCGAACGGTGATCCCATGGCGACCGATTCCATCCTCCGACCCGGCGAGCTGAAAGAGATCCTCCTCAAGGAAATCCAGAGCGCCGACCTGGCCGAAATCGATGTGCGCGAGGTCGGCACCGTGCTGGAGGTGAAGGACGGGATCGCCCGCATCTATGGTCTCACGTCCGCGATGGCGGGCGAGATGCTCGAGTTCACCTCCTCGGAGACGAGCGAGAAGGTGACCGGCCAGGCGCTCAACCTCGAAGAGGACAACATCGGCGCCGTCATTTTCGGCGACTATCTGGTGCTGCGGGAGGGGGACGAGGTCCGGCGCACGGGCCGCGTGCTCGACGTGCCGGTGGGCCCGGCGCTGGTGGGGCGGGTGGTGGACGCGCTGGGCCGTCCGGTGGACGGGCTCGGCCCGGTGCACACCACCCAGACCCGCAAGGTCGACATCGTGGCGCCCGGGATCATCAAGCGCCAGCCGGTGAAGGAGCCGCTGCAGACGGGGATCAAGGCGATCGATTCGATGATCCCGATCGGGCGGGGCCAGCGCGAGCTGATCATCGGCGATCGCGGCACCGGCAAGACCGCGATCGCGATCGACACGATCATCAATCAGAAGGGCGAAGGCGTGATCTGCGTCTACGTGGCGATCGGCCAGAAGAGCTCGACCGTCGCCGCGGTGGTGGAGCGGCTGAAACAGCACGGCGCCATGGAGTACAGCATCGTGGTGGTGTCCTCGGCCGCCGAGCCGGCACCGATGCAGTACATCGCCCCGTTCGCGGGCTGCGCCATGGCCGAGTACTTCATGTACGACGAGAAGAAGGCCACCCTGTGCGTGTACGACGATCTGTCGAAGCAGGCCGCCGCGTATCGGCAGCTCTCGCTCGTGCTGCGGCGCCCGCCGGGCCGCGAAGCGTACCCCGGTGACGTGTTCTACCTGCACAGCCGGTTGCTCGAGCGGGCGGCGAAGCTGTCGAGCGACATGGGTGCGGGCTCGCTCACCGCGCTCCCGATCATCGAGACGCAGGCGGGCGACGTCTCCGCGTACATCCCGACCAACGTCATCTCCATCACCGACGGGCAGATCTTCCTCGAGACCGACATGTTCTACTCGAACGTGCGGCCCGCGATCAATCCCGGCATCTCGGTATCGCGCGTGGGCGGGAGCGCGCAGATCAAGGCCATGAAGCAGGTGGCGGGACGGCTGCGGCTCGACCTGGCGCAGTACCGGGAGCTCGAGGCATTCTCGCAGTTCGGCTCCGAGCTCGACCAGGCGACCCAGAAGCAGCTGGCCCGCGGCGCACGCGTAGTCGAGGTCCTGAAGCAGCCGCAGTATCAACCGATGCCGGTCGAGCGCCAGGTGATGGTCATCTTCGCCGTCACGAACGGATATCTGGACGACGTGGCGCCGGAGCACATCAAGGACTGGGAGCAGGGCTTCCTGGACTTCATGACGGCGCAGCACCCGGAGCTGGGCCAGGAGATCCGCACGCGCAAGGTGCTCGCCGACGAGCTCGCCGCGCGGCTGCGCGCGGCCATCGCTGAGTACAAGACGATCGCGACGCACTGATGGCGAAGCCCCGCGAGCTGCGCCGGCGCATCAAGTCCGTCCAGAACACGCGCAAGATCACCAAGACGATGGAGCTCGTGGCCACGTCGAAGCTCAAGCGCGCGCAGGACCGTGTCGTGGCGGCGCGGCCGTACGCTGCCGCGCTGGCCGAAGTGATCGGCGACCTCTACTCCCCCGAGCTGGCGGAGCGGTTCCCGCTGCTGCGCCAACCGAAGGATGGGACCGCGGGCAGCCGGCGTGTGGCACTACTCCTGATTACATCGAACCGCGGCCTGTGCGGCGCGTTCAACGCCAACCTGATCCGGGAGGCGCGGCACCGCATCGACGCGCTCGAGGGCGAAGGTGCTACGGTGGCGCTGCACATCGTGGGCAAGAAAGGCATCGCGTTCTTCAAGTTCGCCAAGCGGCCGATCGCGTCGCAGCGGACCGACATCGGCGACAAGCCCACCGCCGCCCACGCCACCGAGCTGGTGGGACCGTTGATGGCGCAGTTCGCGGCGGGGTCGCTCGATGCCGTCGAGATCGTGTTCGCGCAGTTCAGGAGTGCGGTGTCCACCCCCCCCACCACACTCCCTGTCCTCCCCATCGCCCCGCCCGGGGCGGGCGAGGGCGAGCGGGGGCGGGCGGGGGCGGTGAACTACATCCTCAAGCCCTCCGCCGAGGCGATCCTCGAGCAGCTGCTACCGTTATACGTCCGCAACCAGGTGTACCGGGCGCTGGTGGAGACGGCGGCGGCGTTCCTGGGCGCGCAGCGTACGGCGATGAAGAACGCGACCGACAACGCCGGCGACATCATCGAGCTGCTGCAGCGGACCTACAACCGGGCACGACAGGCGCAGATCACGCAGGAGATCGCGGAGATCGTGGGCGGGGCGGAAGCGCTGAAAGGATAGAGAGGATTTCCATGGCGACACGAACGCAAGAGAAGGCAAAGAAGCCCGCTGCCGAACTCCGGCAGAACGTCGGCAAAGTGGTCCAGGTGATCGGCCCCGTGCTCGACGTGGAGTTCCAGCCGGCGCACCTGCCGGAGCTCTACAACGCTTTGCGGGTCGATTACGCCGGTGACGGCGCCGCGCCGATCCACATGGTCGCCGAGGTGCAGCAGCACATCGGTCGCAACCAGGTGCGCGCCGTGGCGATGAGCTCGACCGACGGCGTGGTGCGCGGCATGGACGCCGTGGACACGGGTGCGCCGATCACCGTCCCCGTCGGCGAGCCCTCGCTCGGCCGGATCCTGAACGTGTTGGGCGAACCGGTGGACGAGGGCGCTCCGATCCCGCCTGACGCCGAGCGGTGGCCGATCCATCGCGAGGCGCCCAAGTTCGTCGATCTCGAGCCCAAAACCGAAGTGTTCGAGACCGGGATCAAGGTGATCGATCTCGTCGCGCCGTTCGTGAAGGGCGGCAAGATCGGTCTGTTCGGCGGCGCCGGCGTCGGCAAAACGGTGATCATCATGGAGCTGATCCACAACGTGGCGATGGGCCACGGCGGGCGATCGGTGTTCTGCGGCGTGGGCGAGCGGACGCGCGAGGGAAACGACCTCTACCTCGAGATGAAAGAGAGCGGGGTGCTGAAATCCTGCTCCCTGATCTACGGTCAGATGAACGAGCCGCCGGGCGCCCGGCTGCGGGTGGGTCTCTCAGGGCTCACGGTCGCGGAGTACTTCCGCGACATGGAGGGGCAGGACGTCCTGGTGTTCATCGACAACATCTTCCGCTTCACCCAGGCGGGCTCGGAGGTCTCGGCGCTGCTGGGCCGCATGCCGTCTGCCGTCGGGTATCAGCCGACGCTGGCGACGGAGATGGGCGAGCTGCAGGAGCGCATCACCTCGACCAAGAAGGGCTCGATCACGTCGGTGCAGGCGATCTACGTCCCCGCCGACGACCTGACCGACCCGGCACCGGCGACGGCGTTCTCCCACCTCGACGCAACCGTGGTGCTGTCGCGCCAGATCTTCGAGCTGGGCATCTACCCGGCGATGGATCCCCTGGCGTCGTCATCGCGACTGCTCGACGCCCAGTATCTCGGCGAGCGGCACTACAAGGTCGCCGTCGAGGTGCAGCGGATCCTGCAGCGCTACAAGGATCTCCAGGACATCATCGCGATCCTCGGGATGGACGAGCTGTCGGAGGAGGATAAGCTGCTGGTGGGGCGCGCCCGCCGGGTGCAGCGCTTCCTGTCGCAGCCGTTCTTCGTCGCCACCCAGTTCACGGGCCTCGAGGGGAAGTACGTGAAGCTCGAGGAGACGATCAGCTCGTTCGAGCGCGTCGTGGCCGGCGAATTCGACCAACTTCCCGAGCAGGCGTTCTACATGGTCGGGGGGATCGATGAGGTGGTCGCGCAGGCCCAACGCCTGGCCAGCGCCTGAGTGATGCACGTCACAGTCATTTCCCCCGAGCGAGGCGTATTCGATGGCGCCGCGGACGCCGTCGTCGCCCCGGCGTTCGATGGGCAGGTCGGCATCCTGCCAGGCCACGCGCCGTTCATGACGCTGCTGGGTAAGGGCGTACTGACGGTGCAGGTCGGCGGGGGCGGCAGTGGCAGCAACCGCTTCGAGGTCGCCGGCGGCTTCCTCCAAGTGGTGGGCGACGCCGTGCGCGTCGTGGCCGACCAGGTCCAAACGTTGTAATGCGGTGTATCACGCGCCCGTCAACTCCTCGCTCGGAGGGCTATCCGTATGCGGAAGGTGATCGGCAGTGCAATGCTCGTGACGGTGCTCGCGACCGCACCGACGCTCGCCTCGGCTCAACGGCGCCCGGCCGCGCGGGCGGCTGCGCCACGCTCCCAACAGCACCCGTCGTTCGGGGTACAGCTCGATTGGGGCAGCGATCCTAACTTCGGGATTGGCGGGCGCGGCGTGTTCCCGCTCCAGTCGCTCTTTCCCAAGACCCCGCTCGATGGCATCGTGTCGTTCGACTATTTCTTTCCCGGCAATAGCGTAAAGTACTGGGAGATCAACGGCAACGTCGCGTACCGGTTCGTGGTGCCGCGCAGCAGCTCGCTCGCTCCTTACGCGGGCGGGGGTCTGAACATCGCCCACGCCAGCTTTTCGACGACCGTCGGGACGACGACCGTCAGCGGTTCCGATACGAAAGCGGGCCTGAACCTGCTCGGCGGCACCACGTTCAGAGTGAAGGGCTCTAACCTGATCCCATTCGCGGAGGCTCGTGGGGAGATCGGCGGCGGCAAAACCTTCATTCTCACGGGCGGCGTCCGCTTCTGATCTGAAAGGAGACGCGCATGCGGCGTGACCTTGCGGTGTTCGTGGTGGCCGGCCTCTCCGCAGGCACCGTTCGGGCGGCTGCCCAGGCGACGGGCACGACCACGTTCAACGCTCCGTATCGCGCGTTCGTGCGCTCCGAGATCGGCGTGCTGTTGAGTTTCCCCAACGGCGGCGGCACGGCGCTCGAAGGGGCGTACCGCATCGCGAGCCACGGATTCGACTTGGGCTTCAAGGCCGGTTTTTTCACTCCGTCCGGCGCGGGCGACACCGAGCTCCTGCTCGGCGCCGAGGCGCGGCAGCGCGTGATCACGCACACGATCGACTTTCCGCTGGACGGCGCGGTGATCGTCGGCCTGGGCGGGAACTTCGTGAGCGGCGCCTCGCAGTTGATCATCCCGGTCGGGCTCTCGCTCGGGCGCCGGGTCGATCCGCCGGGCTCGTCGGTGAGCATCGTGCCTTACGTGCAGCCGACGATGTACGTGCTCGCGGGCAGCACCGTCATCAACCACGTGCGATTCGCGCTCGGCCTGGGCGGCGACTTTCGGCTGAGCCGCGTGTTCGACGCCCGCATCAGCGCGGGGCTGGGCGACAGCGAAGGTGTGTCGATCGGCGCCGTGTGGGTGCATTAGAGCGACACACGATTGACTCGCCGGCCGAGGGTTCCTACTGTGTGCTGGCGGGTCGTTCCGGAGGTCGCACATGCAGCGCGCAATCTTGGTAGTCGGACTGTTCGCGTTCGTCGCTGAGCGCGCCGCGGCGCAATGGCTCGGCATGCCGAGCTGGAACAGTCCGAAAGGCGGCCGCGGCGTCGGGATCTTCGCCGATTACGGGCAACCGAACGCCGACGCGAGCAAGGGCGCTGCCTACGGCGGCCGCGTGACCTTCGGCGCGGGTACGGCGATGGTCACCGTCGGGGCGTCGTCGTGGGAACCGGAGAATTCGAGCGGTCGTGTCACGTCGTGGGGCGGCTCGCTGCAGGCCCGCCTGATCGGCGGCAGCCTGCTCCCGGTCGCCGTCAATTTGCAGGTGGGTGGGGCGTACCATGGGCAGGGCACGTCCGGAACACGGACCCTGCCCGAGGCGAGCACCGCGCAGGGCGCCGTGGGCCTCAGCGCGCCGCTCCCGATTCCGCTGATCCGCGTCGAGCCGTACTTCTCGCCGGGCGTCCGCTACCACAGGTACTGGAACGTGCCGGCGGGTGCGCGCAAGGAAGAGACCAACTTCGGGTGGGTGCTGGGAGCCAACGTCGGTTTTGATGCCTTAGGGATTCGGGTCGCGTATGATTCCGAGAAGTTCGGCGATGGCACGACGCACGTCGTGATCGGCATCGGAGCGAGCCTGGAGATCAGCGTTCCAGGGCTGTGAATTCCCGTCACACACCGCCATCGAACAATTTACCTTGAGGTCGCATATGAAGCGCGCGTTTCTAGTGGTGGCAATGATCGTGTGCGCGGCCGGCCCGGTGGCCGCGCAGTGGCTCGGGATGCCGGTCTGGAACAGCCCGAAGGGCGGCACCGGCATCACCATCAACGGAGACTGGGGCAGGCCGGATTCGAGCTTCGGGAAAGGCAACGCGTTCGGCGGCCGAGCCTCGCTCGGCCTCGGCACGCTGACCCTGACCGCCGGCGTCGCGAGCTACAAGCCCGAGAACGCCACCTCGAGTATCACGTCCTACGGTGGCAACGCGGCGATGCGCGTCATCGGCGGCAGTCTGATTCCCGTATCGATCAACCTTCAGGTCGGCGCCGCGCGCAGTGATTCGAGCAGCCCCACCCGGCCGGCCACTACGAGCGTGATCGGTGCGGTGGGCCTCGCGATCAGCCTGCCGACGCCCGGCCTGAGCATCGAGCCGTATGTGTCCCCCGGATTCCGCTACCGCCATGCATCGGGAACGGGTAAGACGAACTTCGGGTACACCATCGGGGCGAACGTGAGCTTCGGCATGTTCGGCATCCATGCCGCCTACGATTACGAGCACGTGAGCGGCGGCCACATCGGCGTCCTCGGCCTCGGGGCGAATGTGGCGATCAAGGTGCCGCTCGGCATGTGATGCTGGTTCACAAGCGCGATTGAAGCCACTACCTTTGGGGCGCGCCGTTCCCGGCGCGCCCCTTTCGTTCCCAGGAGTCATGTGACGGGTCGTACCCTGGTCCTGCGAGCGTCGATCCTCGCGCTGGCGCTCGCCCAGAGCGGTTGTGCGCTCACGCTCGACTCGAGCCATCTGGGTGTGCCGGTGAGCCTGGCCGGCGCCGCCGCGGCGCCGGACTCGGGTGTGCCGTTTCGCGTCACCAAACACCCCGTGTACCTGATCGCCGGTCTGCTACCGGTGTCGCAGCCCAACCTGGAGGACGTGCTGGCGGGGCAAGCGGGAACCGGGACGCGTATCGAGAACCTTCGCATCCGGGTGCGGAGCCGCTGGAGCGACCTGCTGGTGACGGCGTTGACCTTCGGGCTGGTGGTGCCGCGGTCGGTGACGTTCGAGGGCGTCGTCGTGAAATAGGCACGACGACGACGGGTCTCGCTCCGCGACAAGCACACAGTCGCTCCGCGAGACCCGTCGTCATCGTCCCCGCTTGGGGACGCTACCCGCCCTCGACCAGCTCCTGCACGAGCGCCGTCGTCCGCTCCGCCGCGCCGCGGCCCTCCTGCACCAGCCGCTTGCCCGCCGCGCCCGCCTTGCGCCGCGCCGCCGGGTCGTGATACCAGACGAGACATTGCGAGTGCAACGGATGGCGCCCGTCGGCCGGGAGCGCGACCGCGCCGCCCCGCTCGATCAGCAGCGCGGCGTCGCGGCTCATATGCCAATGGGGGCCCACGGTGACCGGGATGCCGAACACCGCAGGCTCGAGCACGGAATGCAACCCCGCTCGGGTGTAGCCGCCGCCCACGAACGCGACGTCGGCGAGGGCGTACAGGTCGGCGAGGATGCCCACGCGATCGACCACGATCACGGGGCAGGGCTCCACGTGCTCGAGCTGGGACAGGCGGACCGGGCGCGGCAGCTTCAGGTGCCGGGCCCGCTCGGCGATCAGCGCCAGGTGATCTGGATTGGGCTCGTGTGGCGCCAGGACGAGGCGCGCGGCCGGCACCTGGGCGAGCAGATCGACGAACGCCGGCAGCACGACGGCCTCATCGGCGGGCCACGTGGATCCCGCCACGAGCGTAAACGTGCCCGCGGGGAAGACCGCGAGCCGTGCGAACGGCTCGCGCGTCCGGTCGAAGCGCTCGGCCCGCTCGGCGACGCTGTCGTAGCGCGTGTCACCCGTCACCTCGATCGCCTCGCGCCGGGCGCCGAGCTGCTGCAGCCGGCGGCCGTCGTCCTCACTGATCGTCCCCACGCGATCGAGTGCGTGATAGGCGGGCTCCGCCCAGCGGCGCGCCGGCCAGCGCAGCCGTGAGCTCTCGAGCGCCACCGTCGCCGAAATCAGCCCCAGCTTCGTGCCGCGCCGCCGGGCGGCCAGGGTGAGCTCGGGCCACACGTCGAGCTTCGAGAACACCAGCGCCGAGGGTTGGAGCGCGTCGAGCGCCGCCGCCACGTCCGCCGCGCGGTCGAACGGCAGGTAATCCGCGAGGTCCACGGGGAGGGTGCGGGCGAGCCGCTCGGCGGACGGAGAAAAGAAGGTGTAGACGAGCTGCCACTGGGGCCGCTCGGCCCGGAGCGTCTCGAGCACCGGTTTCGCCTGCAGACCCTCGCCCACCGATGGCGCGTGCACCCAGACGAGGGGCCGTTTCGGGTCGCGCTGCGCCCGTCCCCACGCCGCCAGCCGCGCGAGCACGCCGCGGCGCGCGTCCACGCCGCGGGCGATCTTCTTGTCGAAGCGGGCGGCGAGCGGCAGCGCCCGCTCGGCCAGCCGCACGCTCAGCCGGTATATGAAGGAAGGGCGGTCCGGCATCACCGCGGCCGGTTGGTCGTCTTGCTGCGGTAGACCGAGTCCAGTACGGCCCGGAACACCTCCACCGGGGCTGCGCCCTCGAGCAACCCTCCCTCGATGTAGAACGTGGGCGTGCTCACAGCGCCGGCGGCGGCGGCGCGCGCCGCATCCTCGCGGACTAGGGCCGCCGTCGTCTTGGCACTGACGCAGCGGGCGAGCTGGGCGTGATCGAGCCCGGCTGAGTCGCCGAGCGTCAGGAGGTACGGCGTGGGGTCCTTGCGGGACGCCCAGGCGTCCTGGCGCTGAAACAGCAGGTCGTGCAGCAGCCAGAACTTTCCCTGCCGGGCCGCGCACATGGCCAGCTCGGCGGCGGCGGCGGCGTTGGGGTGGCGCGTGGTGAGCGGTAGGTTGATGTAGACGAACCGGACCTTGCCCGTCTGCACGTATTCCCTTTCCAGGAGCGGCATGGTGGTGAGGGCGAAGGAGCGGCAGTACGGGCACTGGAAGTCGGACATCTCGTAGACGGTCACGGGTGCGTCGGCACGACCCTTGGCGCGGGCGACGAGGGGGTCGGGGGACGGGGGGGCCTGCCCGTTGGCGGCTGAAACTGCGGTGAGGAACACGCAAGCGGCCGCGGCGAGGCGCATCGTCGGGACTCTGTCGTTCGAGGGTCGGCTTACCATAGTGACTCGCGTCCCGGCGCGCCACTGGCCGGCCGCGTCAGTTGCTGCGGCCACACGAGGTCCGCAACTTCAAGGTAATGCCTCGGCTTCTGCTCGCCTTGCTGGTGTCGAGCGCTAATCAGTTTGCGCCCGAAACGACATCGTGCAAGCCATGCCACGAGCGGATCGTCGCGACATTCCTTCAGACTGCCCACCTCGCGACGTCCGCTGAAGCAACGGCCAGGTCCATCAAGGGGCGATTCTCCGCGGGGTACAACGTCCTCCGGACCAGCTCGCCCGGCGTCTCCTTCAAGATGGACGAGCGCACCGGTGTTTTCTACCAGACCGGCGTCGACTCGGCCCAGGGTCGATCCACAACCAGGCGCATCGATCTGGTCGTCGGGTCGGGGAGACGAGGGCAATCGTATCTCTACTGGAACGGCGGGCTCCTGTTCGAATTGCCGGTCTCCTATCTGACTGGACCGCGGCAGTGGATCAACAGCCCCGGCTACTCGGATGGGGAGATCGACTTCGGACGACTCATCGTGCCTCGCTGTCTGGAGTGTCACAGCACGACGTTTCCACTGCAAACCGAGCGGGGTGCGGTGCGATACTCCCGGCGGTACCGATTGGGCATTTCCTGTGAAAAGTGTCATGGCGAGGGGCGAGAACACATCCGCTATCAGGCGTCTCATCCCGCGGAGACCCGCGGAGCGTTCATTCTCAATCCGGCGCGGTTCTCGAGAGACAGGAGGGTGGATAGTTGCGCCTTGTGCCATTCTGGAGAACGGGAGCCACGACGGCCGACCTTCTCATACCGGCCGGGCGAACGGTTGGACGACTATTTCGTCCATGAATCGGACGTAGCAGTTCCCGTTCCGGACGTGCACGGTGATCAGGTGGGTCTGCTGCGGCGCAGCAAGTGCTTTCGCGCGAGTCGGGACATGTCCTGCTCGACGTGCCACGACGTCCATCGGCCGGAACGCGACATCGCCTCGTTCGCTGAGAAGTGTCTGGGGTGTCATCAGACGGACGGACACCCGATGGCCGCCGAGATCGCAGGGCGCATGATGACGTCCTGTATCGACTGCCACATGCCCACGCGAAAATCCAACGCGATCCAGATCAACACTCCGGGGAAGCAGGGCGCGCTGTATTTCCGCAGCCACGAGATAGGCATCTATCCCCGAGTCGCCGCTAGGGTGCTTCAATCGACCGAGCAAAAACAGAACCGATAACGGATGCGAGCGGAGCCGCCCGCGCTCAGGGTGCGGACTTGGTCCAGATGGCGATGACGCCGCAGCCCGAGTTGGTCCCGATGAACTCGCCTGGTGTCTCGGAGGAGCCGCGGTAGATCTCGATGCCCTGGACGTCCTGCGGCGGGGTGTTGCGCGCGAAGTAGGGCGTCGACTCCTGGCCGTCGAGGAAGTATTGCGGGTAGCACCCCGGCGGCGACCGGACCATCTTCGCGATGCAGGTGTTCGAGAGGCACACTTGCTCCACCCCTCGAACCGTCACAAGGATGTCGATAAGGGTGGCCGAGCCCGCGCGCTCGATCTGCTCCTTGGTGATGAAGTAGCCCACGCGTGAGTGACGCCGCCGCTCGAAGTCCGCGAACCGTTTCCCGAGCGCGCTCGGCTTGGTTTCGACCACGACGCCTGGCAGCTGGTACGTCGGGTCCAGCTCGAATACGTGCACGAGCGTCTTCCCCTCGCGGAAGCTGATCCGCCACGAGGCCGGCGAATAGCCCGCCGCGCTGATTTCGAGCATGTACTGGCCGGGCGCGAGCGTCAGCTCGAAGTTGCCGACGCTGTCCGCCGCGACGGAATCGCGGGCGTCGATCACGATGCGGACGCCGCGGATCGGCTCCCCCGTGACCCGGGCCACAACCTGCCCGCGGAGCACCCCCGGGCGGCTCTGCTGGGCGGGCGCCTCCTGCGGTAAGGAAAGGCCGAGGGCGACGACCACCCAGGGAGCTGCGCGCTGCGTGTCGAAGAGGGACATGACGTGCGCCTGAGGTCTTGGGTCGCTCGGGCTATAGTACCACCCTGCAACTACCCCGGAAAGAGGCTCCCGGGGCGGCGTTCGGTACGATCTTGCGCCCTTCCTGGGCGGCCCGCAGTATATGCATGCCGTCGGTCCCCCGGCTTCTGCCGGGGCGTTCCTCACTTCCGGTGCCGTCACACCGGTCCGGCAAGCGTTGAATGTAGGACGGCGTGCAGCTGGGCATTGCGTCACCCCGAGCCACCACTTCTCAGGGGGGTCAGCATGAAGCACGCGACGTTGCGCACATCCGGAGTCCTCGCCGTCACCACGGCACTGCTGGTCGGCGCGGTGGGCTGGCTGCACGCGCAAGGCGCCGTCATCACCGGCAAGATCACCGGCCGCCAAGGGGAAGCGCTCGGCGGTGCGGTCGTCATCGTCGAGGAGCTGAGCATCGGCGTCGCGACGACGACGACCGGCACGTACACTCTGACCGTGCCGCCGGAGCGCACCAAAGGGCAGACCGTGACGCTGCGCGCGCGGTACATCGGGTACTCGCCGGCGACGCGGCAGATCACGCTGACGCCGGGGACCCAGACCCAGAACCTCGAGCTCAAGTTCGACCCGATGACGCTCGACGCGGTCGTCGTGACGGGCGTGGCGGAGGCGACGGAGGCGAAGAAGCTCACGTTCGCGGTGGGCCACGTCGACGCGTCGCAGCTGCAGCAGGCGCCGGCGGTCTCGGCGCTGGGCGCGCTCGAGGGGAAGGTGGCGGGAGCGCGGCTCTTGTCCGCGAACGGCGCCCCCGGCGGCGAGCCGGCGATCCGACTGCGCTCCGCCACGAGCATCAGCGGCACACAGGATCCGCTGATCATTGTGGACGGGACGATCACGCGCCACGGCCTCGCGGACATCAACTCGGAAGACATCCAACGGGTCGAGGTCGTGAAGGGCGCGGCGGCGTCGTCGTTGTATGGCTCGGATGCGGCGAACGGGGTGGTGCAGGTCTTCACCAAGCGGGGCGACCGCATTCCCGACGGTCGGCTGGTCGTGACGGTCCGCAACGAGTACGGGGGGTCGTTCCGTCCGAAGACGATCCCGGTGTCGCTGGCGCATCCCTACCTCGCCGACTCGGCTGGGAACTACATCGACGCGACCGGGAATGTTCTCACACCGAACCAGAAACCCGTGGTGAAGGCCGACCGGATCGCGGACGTCCCCTACAAGACGCTGTACGACGAGCAGGGAGCGGTCCTGACCCATGGCCCGTTCTATACCAACTACCTCTCCATCGGGCAGCGGCGCGGCAACACGAACTTCAACGTCTCGTTCCAGAACACCAAGCAGGACGGCATCATCATCCTGTTGAAGGGCTACAACCGGCAGAACTTCCGGCTGAACCTCGATCAGGCGCTCACGCCCCGGCTCGACCTCTCGGTGGGCGGCTTCTTCGGCAAGTCGAACAACAACCAGGTCGCGCAGGGTCCCGGCTCCCCCTTCTTCGCGGTGACGTTCGTCGAGCCCAACATCAACCTGGCCGCGCCGAACCCGGATGGCACCCCGTTCGCGGCGAAGATTCCATTCCGCCTGTCGAACGCCGAGAACCCGCTCTACCGGCTCGCCAACGAGCACATCAGCACCGACCGGTCGCGCTACACCGGCAACGTGAAGGCGATCTACCGTGTGCTGGACTGGCTGTCGTTGGAAGGCAACTACAACTACGACCAGGAAGCCTCCAACTACACGGATGAGACGCCCAAAAACTACCTGAACCCACAAGGCTCCCCGACCGACGGGTCGCTCGTGAAGACCGATTCGAGCGGCCGCACGTTCAATACCGGCGCCACGCTGACGAGCGTCCGGACCTTCCGGCTCGGCTCCTGGAACGTGAAGAACACAACCAAGGCCGCCGTGGTGTTCGAGGATCAGAACCGCGGCGTGTTCAGCCTCACCGGCAATGCGTTCGCGGTGGTGAAGACGCCGGAGTTCAACGCGATCGATTTGACCAAGCTGTCCCCTTCGTCCCGCGACGTGACGATCCGCAACCGGAACTACTACCTCATCTCCGGCTTCGACATCAAGGATCGTTACCTGATCGACGGCTTGGTGCGACGCGATGGATCGTCGCTGTTCGGCCCGGAGAGCCGCTGGCAGACCTACTATCGCGTGTCGGGCGCGTACCGTCTGTCCGAAGACTTGCACATCAATGGAGTCGACGAGCTCCGGCTGCGCGGCTCGTATGGTACGGCCGGCCTCCGCCCGGTGTACGACGCCCAGTACGAGAGCTTCGCCATCGTGGGCGGCGCGCCCGTGAAGCAGACACTCGGCAACAAGGCGCTCAAGCCGGCGCGCTCGGCCGAGACGGAAGTCGGTATCAACCTGGACCTGCTCGGTCGGTTTTCCCTGGAGTACTCGTACTCCCGCAAAGAGACGAAAGACCAGATCCTGCAGGTGCCGCTCTCCGCGGCGACCGGTTACCTGAATCAATGGCAGAACGCCGCGACGCTGCTCGGGAACACGCACGAGCTGTCCCTGGGCGTGATCCTCGCGGATCGGCCGGAGTTCTCGTGGAGGTTGAACGTCGCGGCCGACCGGACCCGCCAGAAGATCACGCAGCTCAACACGGCGCCGTTCCTGGTCGGACCGGACTACGTCGGCAACAACGACGTGACCCAGCACTTCCTGATCGCGGCGGGCGAAACTTTTGGCGTGATCTACGGCACCAAGACCATCCGGAATCTCTCCGACCTGTACGCGGATACGTCGAAGCATGACGTTTGCCCCGGCACCTGGTGCCGTGACAGCTTGGTCGTGAACGAGGAAGGGTACGTCGTCCGCAAGAGCGTCTGGCAGACCGTCAACGAGAAGCCGATGGCGTATCAGTTCTACGATGCCAGTGGCAGGCTGGTCAGGACCGTCAAGATCGCGGACGTGAACCCCGACTTCAATATGAGTTTCACGACCAACCTGCGGTACAAGAACTTTTCCGCCTACGCGCTCGTGGACTGGGTGCAGGGCGGCAAGATCTACAACGGCACGCGGCAGTGGCCCTTCTTCGAGCTGCGCGACCGCGTGTACGACCAGAGCAACAAGCCGGCGGCCCCGGCGGGCACGCCCTACAGCACCGGGAAGAAGTCGATCGACTACTACAACTTCTTCTACAACAGTATCAACCCCATCGACTTCTTCGTCGAGAACGGCACGTACGTCAAGATCAAGGAGCTGAACGTCAGCTACAGCTTCGGTCGCAGTACGCTGGGTAAGCTCGGGATCGGCCTCAACAACCTCCGCATCGGGGTGATCGGGCGCAATCTGTTCACCTTCACCAAGTACTCCGGCTACGATCCCGAGGTGGCCGGGCTGTCGGGCGACCCCTATTCGTTCCGCTTCGACGGGTTCTCGTATCCCAACTTCCGGACCTTCACCGGCTATGCCGAGGTGGACTTTTGAACCCCCGGCGCGACCTTCCGAGGAGCGCGAACGCCATGAGCACGAGGACACGAATCCCCGCGGCGTGGAGCCTCGTCGCGACGCTGCTCGTCGCCGGCGGGTGCGACACGCTCAACGTCAGCAACCCCAACGCGCCGGACTCGCCGCGCCTCTTGTCGGACCCGGCGACGGTGCAGTCGATCGCGGTGGGGGCGTTGCGGACCTGGTACAACACCACCCAGGCGATGGATCCCGATGGCTCGCTGATCGTGATGGCGCGCAGCCACGTCGCGTCGTGGAACAACTGGCAGATCCGGATCTACACCGGTTGCACCACCGGTCCGGCACCCACCTACGGCACGTGCGGGACGACCATCGGCACGTACCCGCGGATCGAGTGGCAGAACGACCCCACGGCGGCGGCCCGTGTCCAGATCGAGGGCTACTGGTATGGCTATTACTCCGCCCTGTCCTCGGCCAACGACGTGCTGAAGGCCATCCGGGTGACCAAGCTGGTCATAACGGACTCGGTGACGACGAAGATGGTGGAGACCATGGCCGTACTGGCGCAGGCCCTCACCCTGAGCGGCATCGCGCTCAACTACGACAAGGGCTTCATCGTCGACTACAACACGGACCTCACGACGCTCCAGTTCTCCACCCGGGCGCAGCTCCGCGACGCCGCGCTCGCCAAGTTCGATGAGGCCATCACGCTGGCGAACGCGAACAAGTTCACGGTCCCGGACAACTTCTTCAACTCCCCGGGCACCGCGTACGACAACAAGATGATCGCGCAGATCGCCAACACCATGGCGGCGCGGACGCTGGCGTATTTCGCCCGTGATGCCGCTGAGAACGCGGCCGTCGATTGGGCGCGGGTCGTGGGTTATGCCTCCAAGGGGATCAGCAGCGGCACGGCGTTCGATTGGGTCTTCAAGCATGACGGCTGCGTCAACTACTGCGACTACTTGAAGAACTGGAGCAACGACATGACCACGATGCGGGTCCACACCCGCGTCGCGCACCTGCTCGATCCGGTGTCGCAAGAGGACCCGTGGCCGATCAACAACCCGCTGTCCCGACCGACGGCGGGGATCACGGGGAGCCCGCTGGCCCAGGCGGTGACGCCCCTGTCCATGCAGTACATCACGACCGGCCGGCAGATCTCCGTGGATACCGAGCTGGTCGTCGTGACGGGCACGACCGCGACCACGTTCACGGCCGTGGTCACGCAGGATCATCCGGGTCCCACCACCCTTTCGGCCGCGATTACGAAGGATACCGTGCCACAGGCAGCGACACCGGCATCGATGACCGGTATTCATGTCGGCGCTCTGGTATGGGTTGAAGACACGGCGACCACCCAACCGCGGGAGGTCGTCACGGTCAAATCAGTAACCGCGACGACGTTCACGGCCCTGTTCAAGAAAAATCATCCGGCCGGCGCCACGGTCTCGCTGACGATCCACCGCAACAAGGGCGCGCAAGGCAACCCCCAGCCCAGCTCGCCCGACAAGCGACTCGGCGATGGCACGTACGGGACGGGAAAATTCGCGGCCAACGTCACGGAAACGCCTGACGCCGACGCCGGCGCCGGTACCGACTACGCGTGGAGCTTCGACGAGGCGATCCAGCCTTCTGCCCGTGGCTCGTGGCACCAGACCTCGATCGGGCAAGTCCGCTACATCACGCTCAGCGGCATCGATCCCAACGGCACGAGCGCCGGGTTCGGACCGGGGCCGGTGGTGCTGGGGGCTGAGAACGATCTACTCTGGGCGGAGGGTCTGATCAGGAGCGGCGGCAGCGCGGTCACCGCGGCTGGGCTCATCAATAAGAGCCGGGTGGGTCGCGGTGGTCTTCCCGCGCTCACCGGGGCGGAGACGGCAGCGCAGCTGCTCGCGGCCCTGCAATATGAGCAGGACGTGGAGCTGCCGGGGTCGAACGTAGCGCCCTATTACAACCAGCGACGCATCGATGGGTTAGAGGCGCTGACGCCGCACGAGATGCCGGTTCCGGCGAAGGAGTTGGGCGTGCTGCAGCAGCCGCTCTACACCTGGGGTGGCGGTAACCCGCCCAACAGTCCATCGGCGCCCGCGGGGAGCATCGCGGCGCTGCGAGCCGCGCCGCTGATCTGGCCGATCATCGAGCAGCAGATGCTCATGCAGGCAAGAGCCAACCCCCGGCGGGCTCGCCAGTAAGTCGGCTCGACTCGTAGTTGGGTCGAACCCCAACAGGCGCGTCGCTCCGCGGCGCGCCTGTTGGTTTGCCGGACCTGTTTGAAGGAGCGTCTGGGATTGCGATACCTGTCGGCGGCCCTCGCGCTCGTCTCGGCGTGCCGGGGTGCGGCGCCCGCGTGGCATGAGGAGGCCGGGTATCGCTGGCGCGAGCTGCGCGTGGCGCGCCGTGGCGGTCCAGGGTTCGCGCAGCTGCCCGCCTCCCGCACCGGCATCCGCTTCACCAATAGCGTCACGCTCGACAGCGCGCTCTGGAATCGCCACCTGGCGCAAGGCGGCGGCGTCGCCCTGGGCGACGTGGACGGCGACGGCCTTCCCGACGTCTACTTGACGAGCAACCAAGGCTCGAACGTCCTGTACAAGAACCTGGGCGACTGGCGCTTCGAGGATGTGACCGCCCGAGCCGGCGTCGCCCTGACCGGGCGCCATTCCACTGGCGCCGTGTTCGCGGACGTGGACGGCGACGGCGACCTGGACCTGCTGGTCAGCACGCTGGGCGGCGGCGTGGCGCTCTTCGTGAACGACGGGCACGGCGTGTTCATCGAGCGGACGGCCGAGGCGGGGCTCGCGTCGCGCGCCGGCAGCATGACGATGACCCTGAGCGACGTGGATGGGGACGGTCACCTCGATCTCTACGTGGCCAACTACAAGACCCGGACGGCGATGGATGTCTATCCACCGCAGGAACGGGCGTTCGATCAGGTGGTCCGGCCGGTCGGGAAGCGCTTCGAAGTCGTCCCCAAGTTCCAGCAGGAGTACCGCGTCGTGGATCGGCCCGAGTACGGCCTGGTGTCGATGCAGCAGCGCGCCGACCCGGACGGCTTCTATCTGAACGACGGCAAGGGCCACTTCACGCTGGTGCCGTGGACATCGGCGCGGTTCCGCGACGAGACCGGCAAGCCGCTCCGCGCGGCGCCGGAATACTTCGCGCTGTCCGCCAAGTTTACCGATGTGGACGGTGACGGGGCGCCCGACCTGTACGTGTGCGACGATTTCGAGGACCCGGATTTCCTGTGGCTGAACGACGGGAACGGGACGTTTCGCGAGGCTCCCCGGCTCGCGCTCCGCAGCACCAGCAACTCCTCGATGGCGGTGGACTTCTCCGATGTCGATCGCGACGGTCAGGTGGACATCTTCGTCGCGGACATGCTCGGCCGGGGCCCGCGCCGCAAGACGGAGGTGCCCACCCACACGCCCCTCCCCAAGCTGGTCGGGCAGATCGACGACCGACCGCAGTGGCAGCGCAACACGCTGCTCAAGAATCGCGGCGACGGCACGTTCGCGGAAATCGCGGGCTTCGCCGGCGTCGAAGCCTCGGACTGGTCCTGGGACGCGCAGTTCCTGGACGTGGATCTCGACGGCTACGAGGACCTGCTCATCACCACCGGGCACCTGTGGGACGTCATGGATGCCGACACCTGGGAGCGGGCCCGGACGACGTTCTCGGGGCCCGAGTGGCGCCGGGAGCTCGCGCAGTTCCCCAAGCTGGCGCTGCCGAGCGTCGCCTTCCGCAACAACGGCGACCTCACGTTCTCGGAGGTCGGCCGGCGGTGGGGGTTCGGCGCCGACGATGCGATCTCGCACGGCATGGCCATGGCGGACCTGGACGGCGATGGGGCCCTGGACGTCGTGGTCAATCGACTGGGCTCGCCGGCAGCGGTGTTTCGCAACCTCGCCAGTGCGGCGCGCGTGGCCGTGCGGCTGCGCGGCCAGGCGCCGAACACGGCGGCTGCGGGCTCGAAGATCCGGGTCCTGGGCGGCCCGGTCGCCGTGCAGCAGAAAGAGGTCGTGCTGGGCGGTAGCTACCTCTCCGGCTCCGATCCACTCTACAGTTTCGCCGCCGGGAAGGCGCAGGAGCTGACGATCGAAGTGGACTGGCGGCGCGGCGCGCATTCGGTGATTCGCCACGTCAGCCCGAATCGCGAATACGAGATCGTGGAGCCGCCGGCCACCCCAAGCGTGACCCCCAGCCCCCAGCCCCCAGCCCCTTGGTTCCGCGACGTCTCGCCGCGGCTCGATCACCGCCACGTCGACACGCCGTACAATGACTGGGCCCGCCAGCCCCTGCTCCCGCAGGCGCTGAGCCGGCTCGGCCCCGGGATCACCTGGTATGACGTCGACGACGACGGTGCCGAGGACCTGTTGATCACCTCGGGCGCGGGCGGTGCGTTGGCGTACTACCGGAACGAGCAGGGCCGCTTCACGAAGGTCCGCCTCCACCTTCCCCTCGCGCGCTACGACGAGACCACGGTGTTACCGCTGCCGGACGGCGACGGCGGCACGGTGTTGCTCGTCGGCGAGTCGAGCTACGAGTCGCGGACGCCGGCTGAAGCCGCGGCGGTGCCGTCGGTGCTCGCAGTCGTGCCCCGCACCGGTGCGACCCTCCCGGTCGTGCCCGGAGACGTCGCGAGTATCGGCCCGCTGGCTCTGGCCGACCTGGATGGGGATGGCGACCTGGACCTGTTCGTCGGCGGCCGCGTCCTGCCGGGCGCGTACCCGAAGCCGCCCTCCTCGCGGCTCTTCCGGAACGACGGCGGCCGCTTCGTACGGGACGAGACCAACACCCCACTGTTCGACCGCGTCGGCCTCGTCTCGGCCGCGGTGTTTTCCGACGTGAACGGCGACGGCTGGCCCGATCTGATCCTCGCGCCGGAGTGGGGGTCGCTCAAGCTGTTCTTGAACGACCACGGCCGGTTGCGCGACGCGAGCGCCGAGTGGGGACTGGACCGCTGGGTGGGTCGCTGGAACGGCGTGACGACGGGCGATTTAAACGGTGATGGTCGGCTGGATATCGTCGCGACGAGCTGGGGTCGGAACACCAGGTATCACGTCGATGCCGCACACCCGCTGCTCTTGTACTACGGCAACTTCACCGGCTCGCACCGCTGGGACATGGTCGAGGCCCAGTATGACGACCGGCTGCACGCCGTCGCTCCGCTGACGCCGCTCGGCCGCCTCATGACCGCGTTGCCGGCGGTGCGGTTCCGGACGCGCACCTTTGCGGCGTATGCCAACGCCACGCTCCCCGAGGTCCTCGGGGGGACGCTCGAGGGGGCGGAGCGTCTCGAGGCGGCCACGCTGGACCACGTCGTGTTCTTGAACCGGGGCGGGAAGTTCGCAGCAGTGCCTTTACCCGCCGAGGCGCAATTCGCTCCGGCGTTCTATGCCGGCGTGGCGGACTTCGACGGCGACGGGCACGAGGACCTGTTTCTGGCGCAGAACTTCTTCCCCACAGAGATCGGGACACCACGCTACGACGCCGGTCGCGGGCTGCTGCTCCTCGGGAAGGGCGACGGCACGCTCGTGCCGGTCCCCGGGGATGTCTCCGGGATCGCCGTGTACGGTGATCAGCGGGGGGCGGCCTTCGCCGACTACGACGGGGACGGGCGGGTCGACCTCGCGGTATCCCAGAATGGTGCCGAGACGAAGCTGTATCACAACGAACATGCCCGGCCCGGCCTGCGGGTGCGTCTGATAGGCCCACGGGGGAACCCCCACGCGATCGGCGCCGTGCTCCGCATCGTGTACGACGGATCGCGCGGCCCGGCGCGGGAAGTGCATGGTGGGTCGGGCTATTGGTCGCAGAACGGCGCGGTGCAGGTGCTCGGGCTCGAGCAGGGGAAGCGGCCGGCGGCCCTGTGGGTCCGGTGGCCGGGCGGGAGGGAGAGCGCGGAGCCCCTCGTGGCCGGGCGGCGCGACGTCACCGTGCGCGCGCCCCGTTGAGCCGGGCCTCTTGCGACCCTCTCTATCGCAAGCCACGTTTGACCCCCGGTTTCGGCCGTCGTGCAGTCCCACTTGGTTCACGGAGGTGAATCATGTGCCACGCCTCGTTCGCTCATCGATATCGTCCCTCAACAGCACTCCCACAGCATCGATGTAAGCGGTAAGCGGTCATCGCGGCACACCGACCAAGTCTCCCGCCGGGGGGCTTGGTATTGCTGGCGTGCAAACCTCTCTTCGGATGAGGACAGACCGATGAACATTTCATCTATTCGGCAGCTGATCGGTGTCGCAGCAGGGGTCGTGCTGCTCGCCGGCGTCGTGTCGTCGGGAGCCGCTCAGCAGGGCTCGATCGCCGGGCGGGTGACGGATCAAACGTCCCAACAGCCCGTGTCCGGTGCGCAGGTGGTGGTCGAAGGCTCTGTGCTGCGGGCGCAAACGAATCAGGAGGGGCGTTACCGAATCGAACGGTTGCCGCTGGGGGCGTACCGGGTTCAAGTGCGCCTCATCGGCTACGCCACTGCCGTTCGCTCTGTCACGCTGACGGCCGGCGAGACCGCTCAGCTCGACTTCACGCTCACGGCCGCTCCAGTCTCGTTGGAGGGCGTCACCGTCGTTGCAGCGACCGGTGAGGAGCAGCGTGCCCGCGAGATCCCCAATACCGTTTCGCACATCGACGCCTCAAAGATCAACCAAGAGGCGTTGCCCACGAACCTTGCGGACCTCCTCAACGCGCGCGCGCCGGGTGTTCAGGTGCTGCCGTCGGGTGGCACGACCGGCACGGGCTCTCGCATCCGGATTCGCGGCGCGACCAGTGTCTCGCTTTCCAACGAGCCGATCATCGTAGTCGACGGAGTCCGTGTGGAGAACGGGGCGGAATCGAATTCCATCGGCGTTGGTGGCCAGACGCCCTCGCGGCTCAATGATCTCAACCCCGACGAGATCGAGTCGATCGAGATCGTGAAAGGCCCCGCCGCCACGTCGCTATACGGCACCGATGCGGTGAACGGCGCCATTCAGATCAGGACCAAGCGGGGCCGGCCGGGGCCGACCAGGTGGACCGGCTACGTGGAGGGAGGCGCCCTCAACGACCACGCCGACTGGCCGGCGAACTTTACCTCCCGCACCAATACCGGAGCGTCTTGCTCGTTGACGGCCGCCGCCTTGCCGCCCGGGGCGACCGGCGCGTGTGTGATCGACACCGTTCGCAGCTTCAACCCCCTTAAGGTCTTCAGCCCGTTCCAGACCGGCAGCCGTCAGCAATACGGGCTGAGCGCCTCGGGTGGCAGCGAAGCGACGACATTTTTCTTGTCTGGCGATTTCGAACGAGAGAAGGGCGTGTACCATCCGAACGATCTGCGGCGCGTCAGCCTGCGGGCCAACGTCCGCAACCAAGTCAGTCGCTTGCTCGACATTGCGGTTTCGACGGGCTATGTGTCCAGCAAACTCGGCTTGCCCCAAAACGACAACAATTCAGCGGGCATCGCGTCCAGCGGGCTACTCGGCTGCGCGCAGCTGGCCTGTCCCATTGACACCGCCAAACACGGGTACGGATTCCTCACGCCGGACCAGGCCTTTAATATCTTCGTGGCCCAGGGCATCGAGCGCTTCACCGGCAGCCTCAACGCAAATTTCCGGCCGACGAGCTTCCTCAGTATTCGCGCCGTGGCTGGGACGGATGTCACGAACCGCTTTGACCAACAGACCATCCCCCCCGGACTCGTTCCGCTGAATCAAAACACATTGGACGGGAACCGGATCTCGAACCGGACGCAGCTGTTCAACTACACGGCTCAGCTCACCTCCCTGGCGTCGTTCCGCCTGAGCTCGGAACTCGTGTCGAACACGTCGGTGGGGGTGCAGTACTTCAAGAACGTGTTCGCCCAAACGGCGGCGTCGGGCCGCAAGCTGGCCAAGGGGTCCACCTCCCTCGCGGGCGTGGTCATTCCCACCGTGAACGAAACCACTAACGAATTCGTCACGATCGGCGAGTACGTGCAGGAGGAAGTGGGGTTGCGTGACCGCGTCTTTTTTACAGGCGCCCTGCGCAACGATCGCAACTCGGCGTTCGGGAGTTCGTTCGGCACCATCGTGTATCCCAAGGTGGGAGGATCGTGGGTGATCTCCGACGAACCGTTCTTCCCTCGGTCCGATCTCATGAACTCGGTGCGGTTGCGAGCCGCGTGGGGCAGATCGGGTCGCCAGCCAGGGCCGAATGATGCCATCGCGTTCTTCAATCCGGTCGCCGTCGCCGCCAGCGGCGATGTTCCTGGCATCACCGACAGCAGCGTGGGCAACCAGAGCCTCAAGCCGGAGCGGACGAGCGAGTGGGAGGCTGGCTTCGACGCCGACCTCTGGCGTCAGCGGGTGCACCTCGAATTCACGTACTACGATAAGTCCTCCAAGGACGCCCTGATTCGCCGACGCCTCGCGCCGTCGTTGGGGGTGAGTACCGACCAGTTCCTGAACCTCGGCCAGGTCAGCAATAAAGGTGTCGAGATCCAGCTCAGCGCTCAGCCGGTCAACACACCGCGCTTCTCCTGGAACTTGACCGCGAGTGCCTGGGGAAACCGTAACCGGCTGATCGACCTGGGGATCGACCCCGCGACCGGCAAGAAGATCAAACCGATCATCTTCGGCTTGGGTGGTGCCTCACAGCGGCACCAGGAAGGCTACCCGCTGGGCGGGTATTGGGATTTCCCGTTCACCTTCAACGACGCGAACAAGGACGGGCTCATCGCGGCGTCCGAGGTGACGGTCGGACCCGCCCAGGTGTTCCAGGGCACGCCGCTGCCGACCCATGGCGGGACGGTGAGCACCGAGGTCAGCTTCCTGCGCCATTTCCGGCTGTACGGTCTCTTCGACGGGCGTTTCGGCAACAAGCTGGACAACAGCACCGAGGAGTTTCGTTGCCTCCTCGGGATATGCCGAGGCCGGCGCGACCCCAAGGCCCCGCTCGCCGATCAAGCGCGGGCAGTGGCGACAGTGTTCAACGGACTCGAAACCGGCTATTTCGAGGACGCGGGGTTCGTCAAGCTCCGGGAAGTGTCGTTGACCTTTTTCGCGCCGGAGACTTGGGCGAGCAGACTCGGCGCGAGCGGGTTGAGCGTGACCCTGACCGGGCGGAACCTCGTCACCTGGACGAACTACACCGGGGTTGATCCGGAGTTGAACGACGCCGGGCAGTCCAACTTCAACACGGCAGACTTCCTCACACAGCCGCCGGTGCGATACTTCATCGCCCGCGTCAACCTGACCTTCTGAGCGAGGCGCCCATGCGAACCACGATGCTACAGGGAGCCGACCGGAACGGTGGGAGCGTCCGCCGCTCCGCACGCCGACTCGCGCTACTCTTGTCGGCGTGCCTCGTCCTTCCTGACGCGGGCTGCAGGGATCCGCTGAACGTCCACAGCCCGGATATCGTCACGCCCGATAACCTCAACGACCCACGTGCCCTGCCGGCCATACGAGCCGGGGCCATCGGAGACTTCACGTTGGCATACAGCGGATCCGGGGCCCAGGGATCCGGTGGCACCACCGAGGGGATCATCATGACCACCGGTCTGCTCGGTGATGAATGGATCAATTCCGAAACCTTTCCAACGCGAATCGAAGTCGACGCCCGCCGCATCCAGGTGAACAACGCCACGATGCAGACGGTGTTCCGCGATCTGAGCCGCGCCCGTCGAGCGGCCGAGTTCGCAGCGGATAAGTATCGTGCACTGGCCGACACGACGGCTTCGAGCGGGTTCCCGGAGATGTTGGCGCTGGCCGGACTCACGTACGTCTTCTTCGCGGAGAACTACTGTTCGGGCGTCCCCTTCAGTAGGGCGAGCGAGAGTGGCACGTTCACTTTTGGTCCGGCGCTGACGACCACGCAAATCCTCGACACGGCCATCTCGCGGTTTAACGCCGCGCTAGCGGCAGCGAGCGCCTTGGACATAACCAAAGGAGTCAGCGCCGGCACCAAAGCGCTCATTACCAACCTGGCAACGGTAGGGAAGGCACGTGCTCAGCTGGATGAGGACAGCCTCGCGACGGCGGCGGCGACGGTGGCCGCTGTGCCGACGACCTTCGTGTACTTCGCGGAGCACTCAGAGATTACGACGCGCGAAAACAACGGTGTCTTCAACGGCAACACGATCTTCAAGCGGTACTCGGTGGCCGATAAAGAGGGAGGCAACGGGCTGCCGTTCCGGTCGGTCGCCGATCCCCGCACTCCGTCCCGTCGTCTGCCCGCCGCGAACCGGGGCTTCGACGGAGCAACGCCGCAGTTCGACAACCTGCGCTTCGGCACACGCAGCGCTCCGGTCCCGATCGCGACGGGTCTTGAAGCGCGTCTCATTGAAGCGGAAGCGGCGTTGCAGGCTGGGGATTTCGCGACGTTCCTGTCCAAGCATAACGCCTTGCGGCAAACACCTCCCCCCTACATCGGCACCGACACCGTCGGGCCGGCGATCCAGACGGTCGCACCGTTAGCCACTCTGAGCGCCGCGGATACCGTCGCCGCGGGCAGTGCGGTCAATCTGCATTTCGCCGAGCGCGCGCGCTGGCTCTGGCTGTCGGCCCATCGTCTCAGCGACTTGCGTCGTCTCGTGCGTCAGTACGGGCGTCTAGCGGATGCGGTGTTTCCTACGGGGCCGTACTTCAAGGCACAATTCTCAGCCTACGGTACGGACGTGAACTTTCCCATTCCGTTCGACGAGTTCAACAACCCGAACTTGAGCGACCTGCCGCCCACCCAGAGCTGCATCGATCGCAACCCGTAGCGCGGCCAAGGAGTCCCACAAAAAGGGGAGAGGTCGGTCCGACCTCTCCCCCCGCCGTCGGCCTGCACCTGCCGCCGTTCAGTCCTGCGAGCCGTCCTTGGTACGAATCTCGATGACACCGCCGCCGGCATTGGTCCCGTAGTAGGTGGTGCCCTCCGCGCCAGTGAGGATATAGATGCTGAAGATCGTCTCCGCGGGGATCTGCTCGAGCACCTTGAAGTCGGAGACCCGCACGCCATCGAGCATAATGATCGGGGAATCTTCGAGCAGAATGCTGCCGCGACCTCGCCGTTCCATGCTGGCGGGGCGGCCGGTCCGACTCTCATGCGTGCTGAACACCGGGGCCGCCCGTTTGATCACTTCCCAGGCGGTCTTGCCTCCCGACTCCTTGATGCGATCCTCGGTGATGAGGATGCCACCGGTCGGGGTGCGGGTGTTGGCGTGCTGGACGCTCGGGCCGCAGGCGAGGCCGGCGAGAAGCAACGAGGCGGCGCGTACCGTCATGTGGGCCTCGATGGTCTAGGAGGACGTACCCCGACTGCGAATTGTTGCCCGCCCGCAGGCAGGAGTCAAGCCATCGCGCTGGGCTCCGAGGTAGCTTGTACACACCTGTGCCACTGCTCTCGTTCATCGTCCTTGCCCAGATAGCGCTCCCGCCGCCTCGCGGCTACGTCAACGATTTCGCCGGCGTCCTCGACCCCCCGGCGGTGTCGCGCATGGAGGCCGTGATCGCCGAAGTGCGTGCCAAGAGCCGCGGCGAGATCGCCGTGGTCACGGTCCGGGACATCGGAGACCGCGCGGCGAGCGACCTCGCCCTCCAGATCGGACGCCAGTGGGGCGTGGGCGCCAAGGGCGCGGCCGGCGATCCGGCGAAGAACCTGGGCGTCGTGGTGCTGCTCGTTCCCTTGAAAAACCACCGCCCCGGTACCGGCCAGGTGTTCATCGCGACGGGCCGTGGCGCCGAGGGGTTCCTCACCGATGCGCGGGTGGGGCGGATCCGCGACGCGATGACCCCGTACTTGGCGCGCGAGGACTATGGCGCTGGGCTCGCGCTGGGCGTCGATTTGATCGCGCAGGCGTTCGCGCGCGAATTCGGGTTCACGCTGACCGGGGAGCCGCCGCCTCCGCCGCCCGACGAAACGGGCCAGGTGCCGATCCCCGTGGGCCTGGTGATCGCGGGCGTAGTGTTCCTGATTCTCGTCACGCGCGGGCGCATCCTATGGTGGATTCTCGCGCTCGCGCTCAGTAGGTCCGGTGGCGGGCGGGGTGGTGGCTGGGGAGGTGGGGGCTGGGGCGGGGGCGGGGGCGGCTTCAGCGGCGGCTTCGGCGGATTCGGCGGTGGTGGCGGCTTCTCCGGCGGCGGCGCGGGAGGGAGATTCTAACGATGGCGACCATGACGGTGGAGCGGTTTGCGGAGTCCGTCGCCGCCGCGTTGGGCGACCGACTCGTCGCGCTGCTGCTGTACGGCTCGGCCGCCCGCGGCACGCACGTGGCGGGCCGCTCGGACGTGAACACACTGCTCATCTGTGACGCGGTGGACGAAGCCCTGTTCGCGGGTCTCGAGCCCGCGGTGCGGGACTGGGGGCGCGCCGGTCACCCGGCGCCGCTCATCCTCACGGAGCGGGAGTGGCGCACCTCGGCCGACGCGTTTCCGATCGAGTACGAGGACATCCGCGAGGCCCATCGGGTGCTCGCGGGCCGCGATCCCTGGCGCGGCGTGACGGTGCAGCGTGAGCACCTGCGCGACCAGCTCGAGCACGAGCTGATGGGGAAGCTCGTGCGGCTGCGCCAGGCGTACGCCGCGCTGCGGGGTGATCCGAAACAGCTGGCGCGAGTGATCGTAGGGAGCGCCGCGGGATTCTTCACGATGCTGCGGGCGACGCTGCGCCTGGCCGGCAAGACACCTCCCGTCCCGCCGGATGCGTTGGTCCGGGAGGCCGGGGCGCTGATGGGATTCGCGCCGGAGCGACTCGCGGCGCTCGAGGCGCACGCCCGCGGCGAGGGGCAGCTCAAGCTGGCGCCGGGTGATCCGCTCCCGTTGGCCTATCTGGCGGCGGTGGCGCACACCGCCGAGTTCGTCAATCGACTGGCGTAGCGTGAGGGATCGAGCATAGGTCATCCAGTCTGTTTGTCCCCACCCTGAAGGGTGGGCTCGGCGAAACAGTGTGCTGAAGCACACTCGTGTCCTTTAGGACAGTGCTGTGCCGAGCCCACGCTTTAGCGTGGGAATCACGAACCGAACGCATTGCAGGGCACGAACCGAACACATTGCATTGAAGGGAGTGATATGCTCGTGACTGCACGCATCCGCCGGTGGATGTCAGGCCTGGTCCTGGTCGTCGCGTTGGGCGGCGCGGGCTGCGGCTACAACACCATCCAGACGTACGACGAGCAGGTGAACGCCGCCGCGGCCCAGATCAAGGTGCAGCTGCAGCGACGCGCCGACCTCGTCCCCAATCTGGTCGAGACCGTGAAAGGCTACGCCAAGCAGGAGCAGACAATATTCACCGAGGTGGCGGAGGCCCGGGCCAAGCTTGCCGGGGCGGTGCAAACCGGGGACCTGCAGCAGATGGCGCAGGCGAATGCCCAGCTCACCGCGCCGCTCGGCAGGTTGCTCGCGATCGCGGAGAACTACCCGCAGCTCAAGTCGAACGAGAACTTCCGCGCGCTCCAGGACCAGCTCGAGGGGACCGAAAACCGCATCGCCGTCGCGCGCCAGGACTACAACGACGCGGTGAACCGCTACAACGCCTACATCCGGCGCTTCCCGCAGGTGTTGACGGCGAAGATCCTGGGCAAGGGGCCGCGCCCGTACTTCGAGCTCGAGTCACCCGGCGCGGCGCAGGCGCCCAAGGTTGACTTCTCGAAGTAGGTTTCGTCGGTCCTTGACGCGAGGAGCGGGTGCGTGAAGCCGTTGCTACCGTTGACCGGTTCGATCACCGTGGCGTGCGCCGCCGTCGCGGCCTGCCGAGACACCGCCGGCCCGCCGCCGCTGCCGCTTCCGCCACACGCGCTCGCGTTCGTGAGCGATCGATACCTCGGTCAGCGGGACATCTACCTTATGGGCACGGACGGGACGATCACCAACCTGACCTCGACGTCCTTGGCGTACGACGGTTGGCCGGCCTGGTCACCGGATGGGTCCAAGATCGCGTTCGAGTCGGACCGCACAGCCGACCCCAGGTCCATCAATCTGAACATCTACGTCATGAACGCGGACGGGAGTGGCGTCGTGCGGCTCACGGCCGACACCACGAACGAGTTCGAGCCCAACTGGTCACCGGACGGTTCCAAGATCGTGTTCGGATCGGATCGCGACTCGCTCCCGGGCGGGAGGCGCGTCTTCCACATCTTTGTCATGAATACGGACGGCACCGGTGTCGCGAGACTCACGAACACCGCGGGCGACGACGCGCAGCCCGCGTGGTCGCCCGACGGCACCAGGATCGCCTTCGCCACGAACCGCGACGGCAACGACGAGATCTACACGATGATGGCTGACGGAGCGACCCCGGTGAATTTGACAAAGAGCGGCTTCTCCGACGAAGGGCCCGCTTGGTCACCCGACGGCACCAAGATCGCCTTCTACTCGAATCGCGACGGAGGCTTTGCCATCTACGTCATGAACGCGGACGGGAGCGGCGTTGTGAAGCTGACGCAGAGCGTGGTGCCGGACGAGCTGCCGTCGTGGTCACCCGACGGGCGGTACATCGCGTTCGACAGCGACGCCGATCTTTATTTCACGAACGTCGACGGTTCCAACCAGCAAGCGCTCACGCGCGGCGACGTCACCGAGATCATGCCGCGCTGGCGGCCGTGACACGCAGTCACCCAGGCCCGGACCTCGTCCAGATGACGATGGTGCCGCATTGGTTGTTGATCCGCAGGAAGTCGAGCGGGGTCTCCGACAGCGTGCGGTAGATCTCGATCCCGATGATGCCGATGGTCGGCATGTCGAGACTGGTGGCGTTCGTTGCCGAGAAGCCATCCACGACGAAGTCGGGCCGGCACTCTCGCGGCGCGCGGGTCATGCGGATAGAACAACCCGCCGCCGATCCGCGGCACTGCATGCGGACGCCCGGAACATTGCGGAACAGGTCGCCGAGCGTGCGGGGTCCGGCTTGGGCGATCTGCTCCTCGGTGAGGAAGTAGCCACGCCCGGCCGCGCGGCGGCGCTCGAAATCCCGCCGCCGCTCCTCCGCGAAGCTCGGGCGACGCTCGACCGCCACCGGGTCGAGCAGAACGGGAAGCGGCGCGAGCTCAAACACATCCGTATGCACCTCGCCTTCGGCCAGCTGCACCACCCACGATCCGCCGACGTACCCGCTCGCCCGCACCTGGAGGACGTAGTCCCCGGCGCTCAAGCTGTCCCGCGCGAACCGGCCCTCGCTGTCCGCGGCGACTCGTCGGAGCGTCCCCAGGAGCGTGATGCGGGCGCCCCGGATCGGGGCGTGCGACTCGTGGTCGACGAGCCGCCCCGTGATGGCCCCGGTGCGCCGCTGGGCGCCCGCAGCGTGAGGAGGGGGAAACAGCATCACGCACGCCAAGCCGATGGTGGCGGCCTGGAAAGCGCCGGGCGAGCGGGACCGACCTGCCATGAGGCGAGCGACCGGCTGGAGGTGTCACCTGGATAGTACGGGCCGAGCAGAAGGTTGGTAAGAGCGGTCCCCGCCGTCGGGTTGTCGCGGGCTGGGACGATCTGTCACAGTTCGCCGCCACCTCCCGGCGTCCCGGGGAGGACGATCCCCCACGGCCGCCCCGCCGGAACCTCTTGACGCACGGCAGGCCGTGGCGTATTACCTGCAGTGCAGGTCATCGCACTCAACTGTCCGAGCGCTCATGACCGTCACGCTCGTGTTACACCGTTTCAAGCGGCTCGATGTCTCTCGCCTCATATCCCGGCCGGGTCCCAGTGGACGCGACCGGGGTCGCGCTTGGTCACCCCCGGGCAGTTCACTGCTCACATGAGGAGTCCGCGTATGACCCTACCACGTCGTCAGGATTGGTTTGGTGTGGCGCTGCTCGCGTGCGGATTGCTCGCCTTAGCGGTTCCGGTGCAGGCGCAGGACGCGGTGATTCGGGGGCGAGTCGTCAACGACCGGGGGGAGGCACTGCCGGTCGCGACCGTCCAGGTCTCGGAGCTGAACATCGGCGTTTTCACGAGCAACGACGGCCGGTACACGATCCAGGTACCGGCCGCTCGCCTCAGCGGGCAGGTGGTGACGCTGCGGGTACGTACCATCGGGCACAAGCCCGCGGTGCGTCAAGTCACTCTGCGCGCGGGCGAGCAGACGGTGGACTTCACGCTCGCCACGGACGTGAACCTGCTCGAAGCGGTCGTGGTGACGGGGACGCAGGAAGCGACCGAGCGCGTGAAGGTGCCGTTCAGCGTGACGCGTGTCGACGCCTCACAGCTGCCGGTGGCGGCCGAGGACCCGCTGCGGGCGCTCCAGGGCAAGATCGCGGCGAACATTGTCTCCAACAGTGGGCGGCCCGGCGCGCAGCCGTCGGTCCTGCTACGCGGGCCGACGTCGATCAACGCGCAAGGGCGGGGCCAGGATCCGCTCTACATCGTCGACGGAGTGATCCTCAACGGCGCGCTCCCGGACTTCAACTCGGGCGATATCGAGAGCATCGAGGTGGTGAAGGGCGCCGCGGGTGCGTCCTTGTACGGAGCGCGTGCCGGCAACGGCGTGATCAATATCACGACCAAGTCCGGGCGTCGGGCGGTCGAGGGCGTCAAGTTCAGCGCCCGCAGCGAAGGCGGCGTGAGCGATGTCGAGCGCGACTTCGGGCTGGCGCGGTTCCAGGCGCTGGTGATGGACGAGCGGGGCCGCCAGTTCTGCCAGGCGGTCGGCTTGCAACCCCTGTGCGCGCGGACGTTCGACTACCTGAAGGAGCAGGCGCGCATCAACAACTACCCGGCGGACTCGGCGACGACCGCGGTGTCGCTGCCGGTCGATCCCGGGGCGAACATCGCCGGCGACGTGCTGCGGCGGCGCTTCCAGGTCAGCCCGTGGCCCGCCACGGGCTACAACGCCGTGAACCAGGTGGTGACGCCGCATCCCTACACGCAAAACAGCCTCGACATGACGGGGAGATTCGGGTCGACGCGCTTCTACGCCAGCGCGTCGAACCTGACGGAGCGCGGCGCGTTCCGGTTCCTGCAGGGGTTCGTGCGCAACTCGTTCCGGGCGAACGTCGATCAAGCCATCGGCTCCGCCTGGAACATCGGCGTGCGGACCGCCTACAGCCGCAGCACGCAGGACGGCCTGAACCAGGAAGGCGGCGGTCAGGCGTTCTTCCGGCTGACCCGCGTTCCGGCCATCGCCAACGTGCTGCAGCGGGACACGCTGGGGCGGCTCTACATCCGCCCCAATCTCCAGGGGGGCGGCACGCAGAACGAGAACCCGCTCTACTCGCTCGAAAACACGGCGCGTCAAGACCTCACCAACCGGTTCATCGGCGGCCTCACGCTGCGCTACGCGCCGGTGGACTGGTTCAACCTGGAAGGAGACGTCGGGTACGATCTGCGCCGCGTGAATTTCTCGCAGGTCAACGACAAGGGCTTCCGCACCACGGCCTACGACCCCGTGACCAATGGCGGCTCGATCTTTCGGGGATCGTCCAGCAACGAGGCCATCAACGGCGGCGTGAATGCCAACTTCCGCCACGACCTCGGGCGAGATCTGCGCGCGCGGTGGAGCCTGCGGTACTCCTACGAGCAGCGGGACAGCTCGATCGCGAGCGGCACGGGGAACGCCCTCTCCGTCAAGGGCGTGACGTCGCTCGTGAACGCGTCGGCGGGCAAGACCCTGGCGTCGGGCGTGACCAGCATCCGCCAGATCGGGCTGTTCGCGGGCACGGGACTCGAGTACAAGGACCGCTACATCTTCGACGCCCTGATCCGGCGTGACGGCAGCTCGCTGTTCGGTCCGGGAAGCCGCTGGGCGACGTTTGGCCGCGTGTCCGGGGCCTGGCGCGTCGCGCTCGAGCCGTGGTGGCCGCTCCGGCAAGTGAGCGAGCTCAAGCTGCACGGGTCCTATGGCACCGCGGGCGGCTCGCCCAGTTTCACGGCACAGTACGAGACGTTCACGATCGGGGCGGGCGGGTTGCTGTCCCTCACCACGCTCGGCAACCGCAACCTGCAGCCCGAGGTGCACCACGAGATCGAGCTCGGGGCCGATCTCGAGCTGTTCAATCGCTACGGCTTGAGCGCCACCTACGCCCGTACGAAGATCGACCGCCAGATTCTGCTCGCCCCGGTCTCGTCGTCGACCGGGTACACCAACCAATGGCAGAATGCCGGCACCCTTCTGAACATCACCTACGAGCTGTCGCTCAACGTGCCGCTGGTGCAGCGCCGTGACGTGTCGTGGTCGATGAGCTTCGTGTATGACCGCAACCGCTCGTGGATCCAGAAGCTCGGCGTGCCGCCGTACTTCTACGGGGCTGCCAACGTCCAGGCAACCGACCAGATCTTCCAGGCGAAAGAAGGGGAGCTGTACGGCACGTTCTATGGCCGGAAGTTCCTCACCAGCTGCAACGAGCTGCCGGCGCCGTTCAATGGCGACTGCGGAGGCTCGACCAGCTCGTTCCAGAAGAACGACGAGGGCTGGCTGGTGTGGGTCGGCACGAACAACGATCCCCGCTGGGGCATTACCCACAACCTGTGGGAGACCTCCAAGCCCGGCTGCATCAACTCGGCCGGTATCGCCGAGACAGTGTGCAGCCAGCCCGGCACGTCCACCATCACGTCCCCTTGGGGGGTCGGGCTCAACTGGGGGATGCCGATCATCCTGCGGGGTGACGCCGGTGACGCGCGCAATGCCCGGATCGTGGCGCTCGGCAACGCGCTGCCGAGTTTTCGCTTCGCGGTCACGCAGGACCTGCAGTGGAAGCGGGTGAGCCTGCACGCCCTGCTGGACGCGGCGATCGGCCAACACGTCTGGAACCAGGGCTTCCACTGGGCCCACCTCGACTTCCTGTCGAAGGACGTGGACCAGGTGGGGAAGTCGGTCGAAGCCGCCAAGCCGATCGGCTACTACTACCGCGCGGCGCCGCCCGACAACGCCGCCGGGCTCGGCGGGTTCTACGACATCCTGGGCCCGAACAATTTCACGGTCGAGGACGCGGGCTACGCGAAGTTGCGCGAGCTGATGGTGTCCTACCACGTCGGTCCAGTGGGCGGCGTCGGGGACTGGGGCGTGAGCGTGGTGGGGCGCAACCTGTTCACCATCACGGGATATCGCGGCTTCGATCCGGAGATCGGGCTCGGAGCCTTGCCGCCCCAGCCGGGGCTGGCCGGCGGCGGCAACGGCGGTCAGGCGGCATCGGGAGCGGTCAACGCGGTCGACGCGTTCTCGTTCCCAAATCTTCGCACCTTTACGATCGGGATCACGACCAGCTTCTAGGCTCGGTCCGACCCGCGGCGGCGGCGCATGCCGGTTGGCGCGGCGGGTCGGGCTGTCCGTGTTCGCTCGAGGAGGATCGATGAGAAAGTTTCTCTACGGATTGTACGGCGCGTTGACGGTGGGTCTGACGGCGTGTACCGACCCGCTCGTCGTGGACAATTCCAACAACCCAGACCGCGGGCGCGTGTTCAGCAACGCGGCCGATCTCGAGCAGCTGATCAGCAACACCTACGCTCGGACCCATGCGGCGACGATCGGCGGGGGAACCGTCCTGACGGGCGGGATCAACGATGCGCTGCAGCCGCAGCTGCTGGTGATGGGGATGGAGAACGTGTCCACCCTCGCCAACTTCGCGATGGGCCCGCGCGGTGCGATCCCGCGCAATCCGATCACGAATGCGCCGGGCAGCCAGGGGAACCTCGGGAACTACCGCGACTGGGTGGTGGGGCACAGCGCCGCGCGCATGGCGGCGCTGGGGATCGCTCGGCTGCAGGCCCTGACGCTGGGGTCGCCGGCGCGCGATGCGCGGGCCCGCGCGTTCGCGCGCTTCTCGCAAGGCGTGGCGCTGGGCAATCTGGCGCTGGCGTACGACTCGGCCTCGATCCTCACCGAGAACGACAACCCCGAGGCCGATGCCGGGGTGATTGTGCCGCTGTCGGGCTACCGGCAGGTCATGGGCGCGGCACTCGCTTACCTCGACTCGGCCATCGCCATCGCGTCGGGTCCGTCCCCGGCGGGGCCATCGGGTGACTGGTTCCCGCTTCCCTCCGCCTGGGTCAACGGGAACGCGCTCACTGCGGGCGCCACCGGCACGTTCGTGCAGCTGGCACGCTCGTACAAGGCGCGATTCCGCGCCGGGATGGCCCGGACTCCTGCCGAGCGTGCGGACATCACCGCGGGCGGCATCGTGGATTGGAGCAAAGTCATCGCCGACGCCGCGGCCGGCATCCAGAGCGATTTCGCAATCACCATGGATCGCACCATCGGTTGGGATATCGCGTGGGTCGCGCAGCACTACGCGACGGGGTCCGCCAACTGGCACCAGGCGTCGCAATTCTTTCTGGGGATGGCGGACACCTCCGGCGGGTACGACAGCTGGCTCGCGATGGCGCCGCTGCTCCGGTCCCCGTTCACCGTAGTGACACCCGACCGGCGGTTCCCCCAAGGAACGACGCGCCCGCCCCAGAACGCGGTCACGGTACCCGGAACGTTCGCCGCCACGCCGTACTTCCGGAACCGACCGGCCGCCGCGGACGTGCCCGGCGACCCGCTGGGCATTTCCCAGTACGACTTCTTCCGGTCGCGGGCGTTCCGCGCGGCGGATAGGGTCGGACCGTATCCGGTCATGACGATGATGGAGATCAAATTGCTGCAGGCGGAAGGCTACTTGCGCTCCAACCCTCCGCAGATCGTGCTCGCCGACTCGCTGATCGACATCTCGCGCGTGGGGAAGGGGCAGATGAAGCCGCTCAAGGGGGTCATCACGGACACCCTGATGCCGGTGCCGGGGATGGATGCCGCCTACGTCGCCGGCAGCCGCTCCTGCGTCCCCCGGGTGCCCGATGCGGCGTCGCCCGGTCGGCCGTACACCAAGACCAAGTGCGGCAACCTCTGGGACGCGCTGAAGTGGGAGTACCGGCTGGAGACCGCGTACACCGGGTATGGCATGTGGTTCTTCGCCGCGCGCGGGTGGGGCGACCTCCCGATCGGGACGGCCACTGACTGGCCGGTGCCGAACCCGGAAATGGCCGCCCGTAGCGAGCCGTTCTACGGCACGGGGGGCACCGGGGGCCGGGACGCCGCGGGGCCCGGGAACTACGGGCTGTTCCTGGGCGGCGTGTACGGATGGTGAGGGTGCGCCGAGTTTCGCGGGCCTGCGGCGTAGCGCTCGTGTCCAACATGGTCGCGGGGTGCTACATGTACACGCCGCTCCCCACTCTCGTGCCCACGCCGCAGACCAGCGTGGCGCTGACGCTCTCCGATCAGGGCCGCGTGGGCGCCGGGCCCACCATAGGCGCTGGCGTCGCGCGGGTGGAGGGCGCGGTGATCGGCTCGACCGACAGCGATTTCACCCTGCGCGTCGCCGCGATCACGGACCTGAGTGGTCGGCAGAGTCGCTGGAGCGGGGAAACCGTCACGCTGCAGCGGGCGTGGGTGGGGAACGCCTACGAACGGCGCTTCTCGCGATCCCGCACCTATGTCCTCGTGGGCGCGCTCGCCGCCGGATTCGTGACCTTCGCCGTCACGCGCCACTGGTTCGGCGGCGGACCCGTGACCGAGAACCCGGGCGGGGGCGGCGGAGGAAACCAGCAATGACACCTGTGAACCACACTCTCAACTCGAGTACACCATGATGCGATCCCGGTCCGTCGTTCTCTGCGTCCTTGCGCTCGTGGCCGCCGCGTGCCGTCGCGACGCGACCTTCACGGAGCCCATCCCCTCGTACGCGGCGATCCACTGGGTACACGCGCTTCCCGATACGATGGCGGAGGACTTCCGCATCATGGACATCGTGTCCAACGCGGGGCTGTATGCACAGAACTTCCGCGGCTCGAACATGTTCTATCAGGGAATCGAGGTGGGGGCGCGCAACCTCCGCATCTTCAACCACAGCACGGACCCGGTGATCGCGCAGCAGGTCTTGAAGGACACGGTCATCGACTTTGCCGCGAGCGACAGCATTACGCTCATCCATATGGGGTTTGCGCGCTCCGGCTCGACGCCGGCGCGCCAGGTTCGGGTGTTCACCGACAAGGCGGCGGACCCCGGCGCCGGCAACCTCGGGTTCCGCGTCATCCACGCGGGCGCCGGCATGGCCAGCGTCGACGTCAATCTCATCCGGCACCGGGCGGACACGGCGACGTTGCCGGTCACGCCGTTCATCGCGAATCTGGCGTACGGCGCCGCCAGTGCGTACGTCGTGGTGGCCGCCGATCCGCCGGCGGCGACCCCAGAGACGCTGCGCGTGGTGGTGACGGCGGCGGGCACGACGCTGCCGATCCTCGCGAACGTCGCGCTGCCGGTGGGTGAGGCGGGCGACGCCACGAAGAATCCGATCCCGGGCGCCCGAGTCGCGCGCTCCGCGATGACGGCGGTGGTCGTGCCGCGCTCGGTGCTCGGGAGCATGGCGCCGCAGACGTTCACCACGCCGAGCGCGGTGATGCTGGTCGACCGGCGCCCGCCGGATACGGTGCCGTGACAGGCTAGACGGATAGATAGTGAGACGGGTAGACGGATAGAAAAGCAAACGAGGGACGCAAGCTTCTGTGCGCCCCCCGTTTCTTTTTTCCTACCCGTCTATCCGTCTTCCGGTTTAGCCTGTCAGTCTACAATCGCATCCGGCATCACGAACTTGATCGGGTCTATCGCGTGCCCGTTCACCCACACCTCGTAGTGCAGGTGCGGACCGGTCGACAGGCCGGTCGAGCCGACCTTGGCGATCACGTCGCCCCGCTTCACCCGCTTGCCACGCGCCACCAGAATCGTGGAGCAGTGAGCGTAGCGCGTCACGACCCCGCCGCCATGATCGAGCGTGAGCATGTTGCCGTAGCCCTCTTCCCACTTCACGTCGGTCACGATGCCGGCGGCCGGGGCCTCGATCTCGGCCCCCATCTTCGCCGTCACGTCGATTCCCTCGTGCGGGCGGGCGAGGTGCAGGATCGGGTGCACGCGCATGGCCGCGAAGGCGCTCGAGATCCATCCCCTGGTCGGCATGATCGACGGCGTGGCCGCCAGCCGCTCCCGCTGCTTGGCGAGCGAGCCATACGCTTCGTTCAGCGACCGCACCAGGATGTCGGCGCGGCGGCTGAGCGCGTCGATATCGACGCGCGCCGCGAGCGCCGCTTGGCCATGCGACCCCAGCGCGGAGAGGCTGTCGCGCTCCGACCAGGCCCCGGCCGGCCCGCCGATGCCCGCCCGCTGCACGCTGGCGTCGGTCGGCGTGAGCCCGGCCAAAAGCCGCAGCTCCTGCTCCCGCTGGCTGAACTGGTTCATGGTGTCGGTGAGGCTCACCAGCCGCTCGCGCATCCGCTGGACCTCCTCGGCGAGCAGGCGGTTCTCGTTCTCGAGTGCGCGGCTGCGGGTGATATTGACCCCGCGCGAGATGGCGGCGGCGCCCAGCACCAGGAACGCCAGCGCGACCACGCTGCCGATCCCGGCCAGGACCTTCACGACGGTCTGCGACAACTCGACGGCGCGGGACGTCCCCGAGCCGTGAGGCACCACCATGACCGTCCAGCGTCGCTCCGCCTTCTTGCTCATCCCTGTAGCGACCTCGCGTCAACGCGTGTCATCCGGCGCGAAACGCGCCGGTACTCGCCAGCACTTGATGTACTACCGAAGGGAGAATCCGGACAGGGCGTTGGGCCGGGTTCCCGGTGGGAGCTCAAAAGTACGGCTCGCCTCCCGAGGCGTCAACATGGCAAAAAGTGAGCCAAAGTGAGCCATGTCACGTGGTTTCGGGCTCTATGCGGAGGCGAGACGCGGCTTAGGAAAGAGAATGGGCGGTTTCGCTACCGCCCGACCCTCGACCGCCAGCTCACCCAGGTCGGCCAGGCGGACCCGTGACAGTGGTGCGGGGGGCGCGAATAGTCGCCACACGGCGTCAGCTGTCGCGGGAATGAACGGTTGGGAAAGAACCGCCAGCCGGGCCACGGTGCGGGCCAGGTTCGCGAGCACCGAGTCGAGCTCGGCCGCCTGCGCCGGTTGCTTCGCGATTTTGTACGGCGCGGTCTCTTCCACATATCGGTTCGCGGCGCTCGCGAGCGCGACGAGCTGAGCGGCCCCTTCGAGCAGGCGGTTCGCGTCCATGGCGCGCGCGTACGCCGCGAGCGCGCTCCGGGCCGCCGTCTCGAGCGGCGTGTCGTAGTTCTTCGGGTCGCGCGGCACCGTGCCCCCGCGGTAATTCACGATCATCGTGAGCGCGCGCGACACGAGGTTGCCGATCGTGTCGGCGAGCTCCGAGGTATAGCGCGCGTCGAAGCGCTCCCACGTGAAGTCGCCGTCGTTGTCGAAGCCGACTTCGCGCAGCAGGAAGTAGCGCAGCGCATCCGCGCCGTACCGATCGATCGCCTCGCCGAGGGTGACGGCGGTCCCGGCGGTCTTACTCATCTTCGCGCCCGACCACTGCACGTAGCCGTGCGCCCACACCGCGCGCGGTGGAGCGAGCTCCCCGGCGAGCAGCATCGCCGGCCAGATCACGCAATGGAACCGCGTGATCCCCTTCCCGATGACGTGCAGGTCCGCGGGCCAGAGCCGCTCGTAGCCCGCCTCCGGAAACCCCGTGGCCGAGAGGTAGTTGATCAAGGCATCGAACCAGACGTACACCGTCTGCTGCGGGTCGCCGGGGAACGGAATGCCCCACTGCTGCCGCTGGCGCGAGATCGAGATGTCCTGGAGGCCGGCTTCGAGCAGCCGGACCACTTCGTTACGCCGGATCTCGGGCTCGACCGCGAAGGCGCCCGAGCGGATGCGCTCGAGCACGGCGTCGCGGTACCGGCTCAAGCGGAAAAAGTGGTTCCGCTCCTTCGTCGGGATCAACTCGAGCGTGGGGTGCTCGATGCAATGACCGTTGACGATCTGCGATCCGGTCTTGAACTCCTCGCAGCCGGTGCAGTACAGGCCCTCGTATTCCGCCTCGAACAGGTCGTCGGGGTGGTGGGCGCGGATGCGCTCGAGCAGCGCCGTCACGGCCCGGGCGTGCCGCGGCTCGGTGGTGCGGATCCAGTCGTCGTTGCTGCATTCCAGGCGGCGCCAGTAGTCGGCGAAGCTGACGGCCATGCGGTCCACCCACGCCTGCGGCGTCACGCCGGCGCCGGCGGCGGCCTGGATCACAGACTGGCTGTGCTCGTCCATCCCCATGAGAAAATGGACGGCGTCGCCGCGCAGCCGGCGGTAGCGGGCGATACAGTCCGCGCCGATCTTTTCGAGCGCGTGCCCCAGGTGGGGGTCGCCGTTCGAATAGTCGATGGCCGTCGTGAGGTAGAACTTAGGCATCGCCGCCGGAGCGGGCGATTTCGTCCTTGAGCTTCTCGAGCGACACCACGCGCGTGTCGCCCCCCCCTGCCTCGACGCGCAGCGTCACGGTCTCGCGAAAGATGTCCACGGCCAGGACCCGTTCGAGGCCCGCGCCGCTGCGCAGCACCTTCCCCTCCTTGGGGAAGCGCTTGCGGGTCTGCACGTAGAAGTCGTGCTCGTAGCGGAGACAGCAGAGCAGGCGCCCACACCCGCCCGAGATCTGCGACGGATTGAGCGACAGGTGCTGATCCTTGGCGAGCGCGAGGCTCACGGGGCGCAGCTCGGGGAGCCAGCTCGAGCAGCAGAATTGGCGCCCGCAGCGGCCCACCCCGTCGAGCCGCTTCGCTTCGTCCCGCGCGCCGATCTGTCGCAGCTCGATCCGCGTGTGGAACAGCCCGGCGAGGTCGCGCACCAGCGTGCGAAAGTCGACGCGCTGCTCGGACGTGAAATAAACGGTCAGCTTCTTGCGGTCCCACTGCCACTCGGCGTCCGAGACCTTCATCGGCAGCGCGTGGTGGTGCACCCGCTCCATCACCTTGCGGCGCACCGTGTCTTCCTCTTCGTGGAGCCGCTCGGCGGTGCGGGTGTCGTCCGGAGTGGCGCGCCGCACGATGCGCCGCTCCGGGGCGGGGGGGGCGGGGGCGGACGTCGCGCCTGCGGCCAGACTGCATCCCTGGCACGCCGCGCCGCACTTCTTGGTGGCGACGGCACCCACGGCCGACACGCGCCCGAGGTCGTGACCCCGCTCGACCTCCACGATCACGGCATCGTGCAGCGCGAGCGGGTCTTCGGACGGCCAGGTGAAGTATTCTTTCCGGTTTCCCTTGAACCGGACTTCGACGATCGGAGTCAACTCACTTCTCGCTCAAGGCACCCATCGAAAGGTACTTCTCCTCTCGACGTTTGAGCAGCTTCTCCATCTTGGTCTTGCGGAGCAGGCGCACGTGGCGGCGGAGCGCGTCGCCCAGGGCTTGCGCGGCCACGTCGGGGTCGGCGTGGGCGCCTCCGGGCGGCTCCGGGATGATCTCGTCGATCACGCCCAACTCCAGCAGGTCTTCGGCGGTGATCTTCAGGGCCTCGGCCGCCCGCTCGCGTTGGGTCGCGTCCTTCCAGAGAATTGCCGCACACCCCTCGGGCGAAATCACCGAGTACACCGAGTTCTCGAGCATCAGCACCCGATCGGCCAGCCCCACCGCCAGCGCCCCGCCCGAGCCCCCTTCACCGATGACGGCGGTGACGATCGGGGTGCGCAGCGTCGCCATCTCCACCAGGTTGCGGGCGATCGCCTCCGCCTGGCCGCGCTCCTCGGCGCCGAGCCCGGGGTAGGCGCCCGGCGTGTCTACCAGCGTGATCACGGGAGCCCCGAACTTCTCCGCGAGGCCCATCAGCCGCAGCGCTTTGCGGTAGCCTTCCGGGTGGGCCATCCCAAAGTTGCGGTGCAGGTTCTCCTTGGTGTCACGCCCCTTCTGATGCCCGATCAGCATCACGCTCATGCCGTCGAGCCGCGCCCAGCCGCCCACCATCGCGGGGTCGTCGCGGAACAGCCGGTCGCCGTGCAGCTCGACGAAGTCGGTGAAGACCGTGTTGACGTAGTCGAGGGTGTAGGGGCGCTTGGGGTGGCGTGCCACCTGGACGCGCTGCATCGGTGTCAGGTTGCGATAGATCTCGCCGCGCAGCTCCGCCAGCTTTCGCTCGAGGGCGGCGAGCTCCTTGGACACGTCCACGGCCGTATCACCCGTGACGCGCTTCATTTCGTCGATCTGGCGCTCGAGCTCCAGCAGCGGCCGCTCGAAGTCCAGCGTGTGGGTCGCCATCGCTCAGGTCGTCCTCACGAGATGCACGTGGTCGGGGCCGAGCAGCCCCCGCAGCGCCGCCAGCAGGTCGTCGGCGACCTCGACGCGCAGCGACCGGCTGCGCAGCCGGGCGCGGTCCTCGCCCCCGGTCCGCCGCTCCGAAATGCCGTCGCTCCCGCCCCCGCCCCCGCCCCCACCGTTTCCCGCTTCCGCCCACTCGACGAGCACGGGGCAGGGGCCGGGATGGGCGGCGCACAGCGCCGCCACCGCGCGGGCGGCTTCGGGAGGCGGGGGCGCGGCCCGTGACCACACGAGCGCCACGCCGACCGCCCCTTTCGCCCGCAGGTCCTCGAGCGGCTGAGCCGCCTCGACGATGAACGGCGCCTGCTCTTCGTCGCGGTCTCGAGCACTGTGGCCCCCCGTGAGCAACAGCGCCCCGTCGGGGCGGATCACCTCGTTGAGCTTGCCCCACGCCTCCGGAAACACCAGCGCTTCGGCGGTGCCGTGGAAGTCCTCCAGCACGAGACGGGCGTATTCCGCGCCCGACTTCTTCGAGATCTGCCGCTTGACGACCGTGACCACTACGGCGACGCGCACCTTCTGGTCGCTCCAATGGCCGAGCGTCGCGGTCGTCCGGGTACCGAAAAGCTCCACCTCGGCGCGGTACTTGGCGAGGGGGTGGCCGGAGATGAAGAAGCCCAGCACGGCCTTCTCGCGCGCCAGGCGGTCGTGCTCGCTCCAGGGGAGGACGTCCGGGAGGGGGGAGGCGGGAGGCGGGAGGCGGCCCTGCCCGCCGAACAGGGCGTGCTGACCCGAGTCCCGCTCTGCCTGGCGGGCCTGCGCCTCGGCAAAGGCGTGGTCCAGGGCGGCGACCAGTTGCGCGCGATGGCCGCCGAGGGAATCGCAGGCGCCGGAGTCGATCAGCGCCTCTAGCACCCGCTTGTTACAGAGCCGCAGGTCGATCCGCTCACACAGCTCGACGAGCGTGCGGTACGGGCCCCCCGCCTGCCGCCCCGCGATGATCGACTCGATCGCGCTCCCCCCGACGTTCTTGATGGCCCCCAGCCCGAACCGGACTCGGGCCTCGCCGACCACGGTGAACTTGAACCCCGACTCGTTCACGTCGGGGGGCAGCACCTCGAGGCCGAGCTCGCGTGCCTCGTTGATGTACTGCACGACCTTGTCGCTGTTGCCGATTTCCGACGACAGTAAGGCGGACATGAACTCAGGGGTGTAGCGCGTCTTGAGCCACGCCGTGCGGTACGACAGCACCGAGTACGCGACGGCGTGCGACTTGTTGAAGCCGTAGCGGCCGAACGTCTCGATCTGGGCGGCGATGTCTTCGATCACGCGCAGCAGATGCCCGCGCTCGACCGCACGCGTGACGAAGCGACCCAACTCGTGCTGGATCAGCTCCTTGTCCTTCTTGCCGACGGCCTTGCGCAGCACGTCCGCTTCCGCGAGCGAGAACCCGGCGAGCACGTTCGCGATCCGCATCACCTGCTCCTGGTAGGTGATGACGCCATACGTCGGCTTGAGGATCTCGTCGAGCGCTGGGTGCGGGTAGCGCACCGGCTCGCGGCCCAGCTTGCGGTTGATGAACACCAGGTGCATCCCCGTGTCGAGCGGCCCGGGCCGGAGCAGCGCGTTCGCGGCCACCAGGTCGTCGAACCGGTCGCACTGCATGTTGCGCAGGCAATCGGTGGCGAGCGGGGACTCGAACTGGAATACGCCCGCCGTGCGGCCGGCGCGCAGCAGCCGGTACACCTCGGGGTCCGCGAGGTCGAGGGCCTCCATATCGAGCGTGACGCCGTGTCTCGCGCGCACCATCTCCACGGCATCGTGGATCACGGTGAGCGTCTTCAAACCCAGGATGTCGATCTTCAGCATCCCCACCTGCTCGAGCCCGACCATGTCGAACTGGGTGATGATCGCATCCGGCTCCTGCGGGGCGAGGCACACAGGGACGTAATCGGTGAGCGGTCCCGGGGCGATCACGACGCCCGCCGCGTGCACCGACGCGTGGCGCGCCAGTCCCTCGATCCTGGTGCCGAGCTCGAGAATCTTGCGGACCCGCTCGTCCTGGGCCGCGGCCGCGCGCAGGTCCGGCACTTTCTCGGCTGCTTCGGCCAGCGTGAGGGCATACCCGGGGCCGGAGGGAATGAGCTTGCTCAGCCGGTCGACGTCGCCCATCTCGAGTCGCAGCGTGCGCGCCACGTCGCGGAACGCGGCCCGCGCCTTCATCGTCCCGAACGTGATGATCTGGCCGACCGACTCCCGGCCGTAGCGGGATCGCATGTACTCGATCACCTCGCCGCGGCGCTCGAAGCAGAAGTCCAGGTCGATGTCCGGCATCGTGACGCGCTCGGGATTCAGGAACCGCTCGAACAGCAGGTCAAACTTGAGCGGATCGATGTCGGTGATGCCGAGCGCGTACGCCACGAGCGAACCGGCGGCCGATCCGCGGCCGGGGCCCACCGGAATGCCGCGCGCTCGCGCCGCCGTCGTGATGTCGGAGACGATCAGGAAGTACCCGGCGTATCCGGTGTGCGAGATCACCCCCAGCTCGTAGGCGAGCCGCTCCTCCACCGCGGGCGGCAGGGGCTCGCCGTAGCGCGCCCGCGCCCCGGCGCGCGCCAGGTGGACGAGCAGATCGTTGTCCGAGGCGAATTCCGGCGCCCGGGGAAACTGGGGCAGGAAGTACCGCTTCTCGAAGTCGAACTCGCACAGCTCGGCCAGGCGCGCCGTCTCGGGCACGACCTCCGGGTGCTCCGGGAACAGTCGCTGCATCTCCGCTTCGGACTTGACGTAGCTCTCCTGGCCGAAGAAGCGGAACCGGTTGGGATCGTCCAGATCCTTGCCGGTGCCGATGGCGAGCAGCACGTCGTGCGCCTCGGCGTCGTCCTTGCGCAGGTAGTGGGCGTCATTCGTCACGACGACCGGCAGGCCGAGCTCCTGTGCCAGCCGGAACATCCCGGCCGCGACGACCCGCTCCTCCGGCAGCCCGTGGTCCTGCACCTCGAGCCAGAAGCCGTCGCGGCCGAACAGTTGTGCGAAATACCGCGCGCTCGCCTTGGCAGACTCGTAGTTCCCCTGCCGCAGGTAGAGCGCGACCTCACCCGAGAGACAGGCCGCCAGCCCGATCAGCCCGTCCCGGTGTTGCTCCAGCGCTGCGCGGTCGATCCGCGGCCGGCGGTAGAAGCCCTCGAGGAATCCGATCGAGGAGAGCTTGATCAGGTTCGAATACCCGACGCGGTTCTTCGCGAGCAGCACGAGGTGGGAGTAGCCCGCTGGCACGTCGACCGGCTTCTCACGTTTGTGTCGGCTGCCGAATGCAAGGTACGCTTCGAAGCCGAGGATCGGCCGGATCCCGCGGGCCTTCGCCTCGGTGTAGAACTGCCACGCCCCGTGCAGGTTGCCGTGGTCCGTGATCGCGAGCGAATCCATGCCCAGCGTCCGGATCCGCTCGAGCAGGTCGGGGATCCGGTTGGCGCCGTCGAGGAGGGAGTACTCGCTGTGCGTGTGGAGGTGGACGAACGGCATGCCGCTACCGCGCTCGGGCGTCCAGCTCCTCGAGCACCCGGTCGAGGGGGAGTTGTCTGGCTTCGAGCAGCACCAAGAGATGATAGAGCAGGTCCGCCGCCTCGCTCGCGAGGCGCGCCCGGTCCTCGCTGGTGGCGGCGACCACCGTCTCGACCGCTTCTTCGCCGACCTTCTGGGCGATCTTGGCCACGCCTTCCTGGAGCAGCCGCGCCGTGTAGGAGCCCGCGGGTTTGTCGCGGGCGCGCTCGGCGACCGTGCCGGCGAGCCGCGTGAGCGTACCGCCGGTCGGCTCGCCGAAGCAGGTGGGCGCGCCCGTGTGACAGGCCGGCCCCTGCTGGCGCACGACGTACAGCACCGCGTCGCCATCGCAGTCCACGCGGACGTCTTCGACGGTCTGCGTGTGACCCGATGTCGCGCCCTTCTGCCACAGCTCGCCGCGCGAGCGGCTGCGGTAGTGGGCCTGGCCGGTCGCGCGCGTCCGTTCCAGGGCCTCGCGGTCGGCGTACGCCACCATCAGCACCTCCCCGGCCAGCGCACTCTGCGCGACGACGGGGACGAGTCCGTCGTTCCCGAAGCGCACGGCCTCAATCCAATTGTGGGAGGGGGAGGACACCCGTGGAACCTATCGGCGCTCGCGCGCATTGTCAAAATCCCGGCGCCGGGAATATCTTTGCGGCCCATGGGCTGGGTCGCGAGCGTGTTCGCGCTGGGTCTGATGATGGCGCTGCTGCATCGAGTCACCGCGGGCAGCCCGGTCGAAGCGCGCGCGACGCTCGCCCTCGGGTTCCTGTTGCTGGTGGCGCTCGCGGGCGGCGATCTGGCGAAGCGGGCGCGCCTGCCGCGCGTGACGGGCGCGCTGCTGATCGGCTTCGCGGCGGGGCCGGCCTGGCTCGGCCTGATCCGGCGAGACGAGGTGGACGCCCTCCAGTTCGTGGCGGACGCAGCCGTCGCGCTCATCGCGCTCGCCGCCGGATCCGAGCTCACCCTCGCGGCGTTGCGCACCGGCCGAATGGCGCTGGCGCGGCTCGCGACCGGCGCGATCGCCTTCCCGTTCATCGTTGTGACCCTCGTCGCGTGGTCGGTGAGCCGCGGGTTGCCGATCGCCGCGCACCAGCCCTGGCATGACCGCCTCACGGTGGCGCTGGTTCTCGGTACCCTCGCCGCCGCCGCGTCGCCCGCGATCGCCATCGCGCTGATCGATGAGCTGCGTGCGCGCGGGCCGTTCTCTCGCTCCCTCCTCGCCGTGACGGTCGCCCAAGACGTGGCGGCCCCGATCCTCTTTACGGTCGTGCTCGTCGCCTCCAAGGCGCTGGCGAGCGCCGGGGCGCTGCGGCTAACCGTGGCGGGCGTCGCCGCGCTCGAGCTCGCCGGCTCGCTGGCGGCAGGCGTCGCCCTCGGCGTGCTGCTGGTGCTGTACGCCCGCCTGGTGCAACGGCAGGAAGGCTTATGGCTCGTGGCGGCGGCGTTGCTGGCGGCCGCCGCCGCGCGGCTGTTGCGCTTGGAGCCCCTCTTGATCGGCCTCGCCGCGGGGTTCTACCTCGCGAACTTCTCGCCCGTCGAGAGCGGGCGGCTGCGGCACGAGCTGAATCGCGGCGCGCCGATCGTGTACATCATTGTGTTCGCCCTGGCGGGCGCAGGGCTGCAGCTCGGCGTGCTGGCCCAGCTATGGCCTTGGGTGCTGCTGTTGACGGGACTGCGCGTGGTGAGCCTGCGCTACGGTCTGCGTTGGGCCGGTCGCCATCCGGATGTGACGCCGGCCCTTGCCCGCACCGGGTGGCTGGGCCTTATATCGCAGGGGGGCACGGCCGTGGCGCTCGCCCAGCTCGCCCGGCGGGCGTTTCCCGAATGGGGGGTCTCGCTCGAGACCCTGCTCGTAGCGATCATTGGAGTCCACGAGCTGGCCGGACCAATCTGCTTCCGCCAGGCGCTGGTTCGGGCCGGGGAAGTCCTGGACAGGGAGGGGGAGGGAGCGCATGGCGGCGAAGCGGCTCTGGGCGGCGGGACTGTTGTGGCTTCTGGTAGGGTGTAAAGGGAGCGACGGGGCTGGTCCCCCGCTCCCTCCCTGCACGTCCGGGACCCCGTTGGCGCTGGCCATCGGCGCCTATCAATCCATAGATCCCGGCCCAGTGTCGGGCTGCATCGTCTTTCCCGCGAGCGCGGCTGTCACGGAGTATCTGCTGGTCGCGCAGGCGGCGACCGGCACGCCGAACGATATGCAAGCCTTCCAGCTGGTGGGGAGCGCCTTGGCCCCGTCAGCGATGGCGTCGCGGGTCGCGGCGCCCGGGCCCGAGCCTGCGGCGGCCGGTCCGGCCGAGCGGTTTCATCTGTTTCTCCGGCAGGCGGAGCGGAGTCGCGCGTATCCGGTGCCGCTACAACCGCAACGCCCGGCGGGACTGCAGCCGGCGGTGCGGGCGGCCGCCCAGGCGTCACCGCCCCCCCGGCGGCCGTTCAACCCCACTGCAGACTCGGGCATGATCAACTCGTTCAAGGTGTGCGGCAATCTCACCTGCGACACCCTGAAGACCGTCGACGCCGCGCTGATGAAGATCGGGCAGCACATCGCCCTGTACGTCGACACCGCCGCGCCTAAACCGGGGCTGACGCAGATCGATCTGGACGCGCTGCGGGCGGTGTTCGACACGCAGCTCTACGAGATCGATACCACGGCGTTCGGCGGGGAATCGGACATCGATCGCGACAGCGTGGTGATCGTACTGATGACCAATCGGGTCAACGAGCTGGTGAAGGCCACGGACTGCTCGAACGGTTTCGTCGCGGGATACTTCTTCGGCGCGGACATCGATCCCTTCTGGGGGCCGCAGTACAACAACGCCGAGATCTTCTATGCGCTCGTGCCGGACCCCGTGCCCACGCTCAAGAGCTGCTCGCACACCGTTACCGAGGTCAAGCGGCTGGTGCCGGTCACCCTTATTCACGAGTTCCAGCACATGATCAGCTACAACCACCATGTGCTGAAAGGTGGCGGTAACGGCGAGGTGCTCTGGCTCAACGAATCGCTGTCGCACTACGCGGAGGAGCTGGGCGGTCGCAGCTTCCTCCCGGCGGACACGGCGACGTTCTGCAACTTTGTGGCCGGTGACCTGAGTAACTCTGGCAACTACTTGCAATCACCGCACAGCCACTTTTTGGTGGACACGGTAGGGATCGGGGACCTGGCGAGTCGTGGTGCGTACTGGCTGTTTCTCCGCTACCTGATCGACCAGTACTCGGCGGATACC
>Ga0209471_1000147_pt1 | contig 51949 bp, 49 predicted proteins | sample GraSoiAngelo_128_FD_185885 | JGI IMG/M metagenome (GOLD analysis project Ga0209471, IMG submission 185885) | Grasslands soil microbial communities from the Angelo Coastal Reserve, California, USA - 14_0927_12_20cm (SPAdes) (version 2) | ecosystem: Environmental > Terrestrial > Soil > Grasslands ... | reverse complement strand
TCTAGCACGAGGCCATCACACCCTCGCCCCTTCTGATCCATCTCTGAAGATAGAATTATGACATCCATAAACCTCCGAATAGGATCTGAACTAACCAGATCCCTTCGGAGATCCGCGTGGGTCTGAAGTCCGAGTAGCTCGTTACAAATCATTAAACAGAACCCCAAACCCGGCCTGGAAGTCGACGAGGGGCCCCTTAGCTGAAAAAATATGACTTCCTGACTCTCGACGACATAGAAACGAGAGACAAGAAGGTCTTCCTCAGAGTCGACATCAACGTCCCACTCGATCCCTCGACGCACCAGATACTCGACGATACTCGGATCAAGGCCATCTCCAAAACGCTCTCCGAGCTGGACGAGGCGCGTGTCACCCTAGGCTCCCACCAGAGCCGACCCGGAAAAGACGACTTTACCTCCCTCGAACCCCACGCAACCCTCCTAGCTCAGTACTGCTCCCAACAAATCAAGTTCGTAGAAGATGTCATCGGTCCCCATGCCATCGAGAAAATCAACAAGGTCCAACCTGGGGAGATCCTAGTCCTGGACAATCTTAGATTCTGCGCCGAAGAAAACATCGACGACAAACGCGAAAAACTGGTCAAAACTCATTTCGTCCGGCGCCTCGCACCCCTCTTCGACCTATACGTTGACGACGCCTTCGCAACAGCTCACAGGTCACAACCCTCCACCGCAGGCCTACCAGAACTATTACCAAGTGCAGCAGGCCGCTTGATGGAGAAAGAGCTAGACGCGGTTTCAACTCTCCTCGAAGAACCAAAAAGACCATGCGTCTACTCTCTCGGCGGTTCAAAAGTTGAAGACAAGATTCCCGTCATTGAAAATATACTGTCACGGGGAAAAGCAGACAAGGTCCTGCTTGGAGGAGTACCAGCGAAACTGTTCCTCCGAGCCAGAGAGATAAAGACAAAGATCAACGATGAAGAAATACGCGACTTCAAACAATTCCTTGACCAAGCCAAGAAATTGACCGAGAAGTACGGAGATCACATAGAAGTCCCGTTGGACCTCGCATACGACGATAAACATGGTAAAAGAGTCGATCTGCCTGTCAACTCACCCCAGATTGAAGAAGAGGCCCTTGACATCGGCTCCAAGACAATAGAGAAATATTCTAGGATCATAAGAGGAGCAGCCACAACAGTTGCAAACGGCCCTCTCGGAGTGTTCGAGAGAAACGGGTTTGACAAGGGAACAAAGGAACTTCTCGAGTCAATGGCCAAGAGCAACGGCTACACGGTCATCGGAGGAGGACACCTGGTGGGCCTGGCATCAATCCAAGGCATAGAAGAAAGGTTCAGCCACGTCAGCACAGCTGGCGGTGCAATGCTCTCCCTCTTGTCCGGTCAAAGCCTCCCAGGAGTGGAAGCGCTGGTTCGAGCCGCCACTAGGATGCGCACTGCAAACCCGCCCGCCTAGAATGTGAGTGCGCCGAGAGATTTTATCTTGGTAGGGGCTTCGAGAAAGTTCCATGCTCGCCCCGGTAGCTCAGTGGTAGAGCGACGGCTTTGTAAACGCCAAAAAAGCCGTAGGTCATGGGTTCAACCCCCATCCGGGGCTCCATTATGCCTGACGAGGAACGGATTCCTCGGATACTGTTCGTGGTCCGCGGAGAAACGAGAAGATTGCCGATCCGAGAATCAGAAAGGATAGCACGATTAGAGAGTGCTGGAGTCCAGCGAGGAAGATTCCCACATCACCGCTGGCAAGTTGAGTTATCCCTCCTAAACCCACATTTCCTAAGTTTACGAGCTTGGAGTACGGAACATCTGCGGTCATTAGCGCTAAGACGAGTGGAATGCTGGCGACGATGCTCGTGTTGATTATGGTAGATCGGACGCCTGACGAGATGCCTCTCTTTGCACTTGGAACCGAACCCATTACCGAGCTCGCGTTAGGGCTACGGAAAAGTCCGATACCGAATCCGACAAGAGATAGCCAGAGCGCAATCTCGGAATAGGGCGTGTCCAGAGTGAACCCTGAGAGCAAGAAGAAACCGGTAGAGGCGATGAGCAAGCCCATCGTGCTCAATCCTCTAGCACCCCACTTATCGGAAAGCCACCCGCTTACAGGTCCGACCAGAATCAGAGTCACATCCAGAGGGATCAAAAATATCCCCGCGTGCAGAGGATCGTAGCCCCTCACCAGTTGGAAGTAGAGAGTCATGACGAACGCTAGTGCCGCGAACGCTAGTCCACTTAGGAGGTTGGCTATGTTGCCAGCGGTGAATAATCGGATCTTGAACAGGGATAGGTCAAGCGCCGGGTACCTGGCCTTTCTCTCTATCATGATGAAAAAGGCAAAGCAAAGGACGCTCGCACCTACCACGGCCTGGTTTGCGAAGTCGGTTAGGCTGCCGAGCGTGAGACCCAACAGTAAGAGTGTGACGGCGACGGAGAATGTGATAGCTCCCGCAGCGTCGAACTTCTCTCCCACGGCCGGACGGGAAATCTCCTTCAGCCGCTTCCGGGACCAGTAAGTTCCAAAGATTCCTATGGGAACGTTTACGAGAAATATGGAACGCCATGTGAAGAGCTGGATAAGGACCCCACTCAGAGTGTATCCAGTTATTGTCCCGGCGTTGATCGCGACCTGGTTTATCCCGATTCCCTTGCCAAGATCCTTTCCCGAGAAAGCGTCGGTGACGATGGCAACGCTGTTGACGAATAAGAGAGCGGCTCCGATGCCCTGGACAAGTCGGAAAGCGAGAAGCGCTTCAGCTGTGGGGGAAAGACCGGAGAGAAGGGAACCTAGGGTGAAGACGGCAAAGCCCATGTTGTAGAGCCGGACTCGCCCATGCATATCCGCCCAGCGCCCAATGCCAACGAGGAGGACGGTAATCATGAGACGGTAGATTGTAATGATCCAAACACCAACCACCAGGTTGGTTTTCAGATCGGACACGACCTGTGGAAGCCCGACTACAACAATGCTGGAGTCAAGGGTCGCCATGAAAATTCCGACGGTGGTGACCGTCAGGACAACCCACTTGTACTCCAAGAGAACCCGACACACAACAAACAGTATTTTTCTAGACGACCGAAAAACCCGGAATATAAACTCCGGCCAACGAGCCCCCGAAATCACCGCGTTTATCTAGCGAGAGAACCAGGTTCTCCTTTTTCGCACGCGAGTTCTACGCATCCTTCGCGGAGCTCATGCCAAGATAGCCAGGAAATGCCAGCAGACGTCTGATCGATGGGAGAATTCGCCCATAATCAGCCCTGACCTTGACAATGGGAGGGGTGCCCTAGACTTCCCTGAAATCGTTCGGGAATGGTCGATAAATCCCCGTATTATTGCCCTGCCATCCAAGCCTGGATTGCGCCCTGACCAGCCTGTCTCGCCCAAAAACACTGCCGGACAACGAATCATTCCTGGGGGGGAGGGGGGGTACTGCACAGAGCATCTCGCGACGCAAGAGTGGTTGACAGGAAGCTTTCTGGTCGTGAAATCGCCTATTATCAGCCCTGATCGCGATTCTGGAAACCCTCAGTGAACTCTCCCGAAATTCGTTCGGGATTGTCCGCTTCTTTCCAAGTCCTTCCGAACCCAGAATTGCGCCTGAATCGCCGGACTCGCTCAGAATCAACACCGGACAGGAAATGGTCTTTGGAAAATAGGGGGTCTTAGCGACTGACCCTCGCGACGCAAGAGTACTGAGTCCAAAAGAAACGGTACCAGAGAATAATTACAAATCGGATCGCGGACCAACTGCATTGCCACAATCGAACAATCGTGCCCGCGAGTCAGCTCGCAGGACACGCGTTCTGCCTGGTCTCGACGAGGGCGAAAGCATTTCTTTAACGTCCAAACGCACCAGCGAATGATTCTCGCTTGAGTAGGCCCCAAACCCGACTCGTAGACGAACTGTTCGCCCTCGACTCCCGCATTCGCTACGTCGCCCTCCTAGACCGGAACAGCAAACTCCTAGAATCAAGGATGCGATCAAACGTGATGAGCCTAACCCCTGAAACCTACGACCGGAAGTTCATGGCAAGCGTCCCCCCGATGATCCTTGACACCCTGTCCCAGCTGGAAAACCAGTGCGGACCTCTCGCGCACATATCCATACAATACCAGAAAGTCGACCTAGTCATATTCCCACACAACAACCAGATTGTCGCAGTCAGCCTAGAACCCGGCCCGCTCGAACCGATACTACGCAAACTCCGGGACAGCCTCAACCTACACATCCACCTCTAAGAAACACCTTAGACAGCCAATTCTCCAAACCACCGCGTCCTAGAAACAGGGCCCGAACTCGCCCCGGAAAAAGCCACGTAGTTGAGATTGTTCAGAAAACAAACAGAAGTCTGAAGACACAGTTTCCACTGTGCCCAGAACCCTGGCCCAAGACGACCTGACTGAACCCGAATAATTACCCGGCCATTCAAAGATAGAACCGGAGCCGGAAGAGCGCGTGAAACGTTAAACAGGAACACGGGACACCACATCCGCCATGGCATTGCAACCGAGAGAATCATACCAGCGAGTCTTCGAGCTGTTACAAGCCCACCACGAATGGTTTTCCGGGGCCATCCCACTAATAGCCAGCGAGAACATCCCTAGCCCTGCGGTCAAAGAAGCCATCCTCTCCGACTTTGGAAACCGCTACGCAGAAGGCTGGACAGGCGAGAGAGTATACGCCGGCTGCCGATACATAGACCAAGTAGAACAAATCTGCATAGACCTCGCCAAGCAATTATTCCAGGTCAACTTCGCAGACGTCCGGCCAATATCCGGAGTATGCGCAAACCTAGTAGCCTACACAACCTTCACCACTCCAGGGGACACCATGATGGCGCTGGCAATCCCAGCCGGTGGCCATATCAGCATGGGAAAGAAAGAGTTCGGAGGAACCGCAGGCTCCGTACGAGGACTGAACGTCGAATATTTCCCCTTCGACACAGAAGAGATGAACATCGACATCGACGCCACAGAAAAGAAGATCCAGAAACTAGCAGCTGAAGGAAAGAAATCCACACTCGCCATGTTCGGCGGCTCTGTTCTACCCTTCCCGCATCCCATCAAGGAACTCGCCCCCATCCTTCAAGAAAACGGAACGAAAAGCTGCTATGACGCAGCCCACGTAGCAGGCCTAGTCGCAGGACACCAGTTCCAGGATCCAATGCACGAAGGCGTCGACGCCATGACCTGCAGCACTCACAAGACCCTTCCCGGACCCCAAGGCGGACTCATACTCTCACATCCAGAAAACGCTGAGAAGATCAAGAAGGCAACTTTCCCAGGCAACGTAAGCAACCACCACCTCCACCATCTCGCCGGGAAGGCAATAATGTTCGCCGAGATGCTCGCCTACGGAAAAGAATACGCGGCCCAGATCGTCAAGAACAGCAAAGCCCTCGCTCAAGCCCTCCACGAGCTCGGGTTCAAAGTCCTCGGTGAAAAGAAAGGCTTCACAAAATCCCACCTGTTAGTCGCTGACATAACCAAGTACGGCGACGGAAAAACCATCGAGAAAAAACTGGAAGACGCCAATATCATCCTCAACCGCAACCTTCTACCCTATGATATCAAAGAGGGAAGGCACTTTGAAGCTCCAGGAGGAATAAGATGCGGTGTATCAGAAGTCACGAGGCTCGGAATGAAAGAGTCAGAGATGAAGGAGATAGCCCAGCTAATGCATCGGGTTGTCGTCAAGGGTGAGGATCCGGCAAAGGTTGGCAGAATCGTAAATGAATTCCGAAAAGATTTCACGAGAGTACACTACGCTTTCGAGTCCACGAGAGACGCTTACGAATACATCCAGCTACGATAGCCACGCCACCCTTATTACAGACCATTAGCCCCCGAGCGCAGGAAGCAGGAGACACCAGTTGAGCAAGCGGGAGAAAAGACGCCGAGACGAGGCACCCATGCCAGCTGCGAGCGCCGGACTCTTGCGCTTCTTCGAAGAAGACACCCCAGGAATAAAACTGAGTCCACAACTCGTCGTAATATCCGGCGTAGGACTAGTAGCCCTCGCTCTAATCGCATATTTTCTCCTACCTGTTACCTGACTAGCCCAGCCATTCCGTCTAGAACGCTAGTAGTCCTCAAACAATTTTCTCTGACTGATCATAGGAACAGCTCTCGCGTCAAGCCCAAGCTCAGACTTGACAGTTCGCCTCAGCTCCTCAGCAAACCCGGTAAAAATGTACACTTCCTCAGGCTGGCACGCTTTGATAAACGATACAAGTTGCTCGAAATCCGCATGACTGCTCAACGGGAAGGCCGCGTTGCGGCCTCTCATCGAGAGAGCCCAGCCCGTGGCAAAGGCCCTCGCCGCTCTCCTACCAATACTCCTCCGATCACTAGGAGTGGTAATGTAGACGCACGGATCTCTCTCCAACACTTTCCTACCGTCCGCGGAGTTTGAGGCCAACCAATTCAGCGAATGCCCACTTTTCCGATAAGCCTCGTTAACACCATCAAGACCCGGATTGACGACGACAGGTAGATGCGTGTAGACGTTGAAAAGCCGAACCATCTCTTGCGCCTTGCCGGCAGCATAGACGTGCAAGCACGGAACGCAACCTTGCTTGATCATCTCCACGGCCCACTCAACGACCTCCGCATAGATCGTCTCTCGAGATGGAAAACGGTAGATCGGCGAGCCATATGTCGCCTCAATAACGAGAACATCGCACCGGTGAGGCTCGGCTGCTTTTGTAGTCAATGTATCAACGCAGTTAATGTCACCCGTATACAAGATGGAGGTCGCTGGTGTGTGAACAAGAAACTGGGCAGACCCCAACATGTGTCCGGCGTTTAGTGCTCTAATTTCGACGCCATCAACTGAGACATTGCGATTCAAATCGATCGCGATAAAATTGGAAATCGTGTGTCTGTTCAGAGCACTGTGAATATTTTTCGTCTCGACGGTTGACTGTTTCAGTCCCTTGTGTCCAAACCCGCGAGTGTGATCGCTGTGTGCGTGAGAAACGAAAACTCTAGCATTCTCCGGGACCTTCCGAAGCTTGACCGGGTCCACGACGATAGTAACGCCGGAGGCAGCGACCAATAGCCCGTCGAGCCAAGCTATCCTATCGCCGCGCGCTGGGCTTTCCCTCCGAAATCGACTCCAGCCTTTGAATCGCGTCCAGGTGCAAGAAAGTGTCGCCCTTCGGTTCCCGGTTCACGATCTGAGGAATAGGACTAACAACTGTGGAACGGAGAATCACCGCTTCGGACTCAGTTAACCAGACTCCGGGCGGCTCATGCGAGACAACCGCAAGAAGTCCCTCATAGCCAAAATCGCGGTTAATCACCGCTAGCACTCTCTTCCCCACCAGCTTCTCCAACATGTGAAAAATTGTCGGATTTACTGAGGACATGTGAAGCGGATCGCAACTCCGAAGAGACGCTGACTCCCACGTTCAGTACCTTAAAAGCAGGGCGGACGACTGATAGAAACCAGAACGAACGCGCCACGAGGGAGTCCTTTCGTCAAAGCCTCTCGGTTTGGTAAGGTTAATCTTGCAGGAACGAACCCGTTACAAACAATTGACACTGAGGTCACCATGTCAAAGACACTTCCCCAGACTGAAGTCGACGATGGTTTCGAAGATGAAGAGCCAGCTCCGAATATTGTGCGGATTGGCAAGAAACCCACCATGAATTATGTGGTTGCCTGTGTGACTTTGTTCAATACGGGGCTCCCCGAGGTGATGGTGAGAGCTCGTGGCCAGTCTATCAACAAGGCTGTGGAGACGGTTGAGATGCTCAGGAGAGCTTTTTTCAAAAACGTCCAGATCCATTTAGTAGATATCGGAACTGAAGAAGTTGAGCGAGAGGACGGTTCGATGGCAAGCCTCTCCACGATCGAGATAACTCTAGGAAACTGACCCGCGTCTACCCCGGATACTCTGCGCAATCTTATTAGTGGAAGAGAGGTGAGCACGTCGCCGCATGCCAGCTGCGAAATATCCGAAGATCGTGGTAACTCCTCCGGGCCCGAAAGCCCGGGCCTTAATCAAAGAGGACGAGTCTCTGATCTCGCCATCTCTCGTGAGATTCTACCCGCTGGCGGCCGAATCGGGCCAGGGCTGTATTGTAAAGGATGTTGATGGAAACGAGTTTATCGATTTCAACTCTGGCCTTGTCTGTCTCGCAGTAGGACACTCCCACCCCAAAGTTGTCGGGGCAATCAAGTCTCAAGCGGAGAAACTAATTCACTATTCGTGGACAGACTTCTATTATGAGAAGGTCGTTCAAGTTTCGGAGGAATTGGTCAAGATTACTCCGGGGAACTTCCGGAAGAAAGTGTTCCTGAGCAACAGCGGCACAGAGGCAATTGAAGCTGCGATGAAACTTGCCAAGTGGCATTCGCGCAAACACAGTTTTCTCAGCTTCACAGGTGCGTTCCACGGAAGGACGTTAGGAGCGCTGAGTCTTACCGCGAGCAAGCCTGTGCAGCGCCGGCATTTCTTCCCCATGGTTCCGGGCGACACTCACGTTCCCTTCGCGTACTGTTACAGGTGCCCGTTCAAGATGACTTATCCCGAGTGCGACATGTACTGCGTTGACTTCATACAGGAGCAGGTCCTGGACAAGTATCTCCCGCCGGAAGATGTTGCCGCCTTCTTCATCGAACCGATCCAAGGAGAGGGTGGATATGTCGTTCCTCCTCCTGAATACTTCCAGCGGCTTAGAAAGCTGCTGGACAAGAATGGAATTCTCATGGTCGATGATGAGGTGCAAGCTGGGATGGGAAGGACTGGACGCTGGTTCGGAATCGAGCATTGGGGGGTGGAGCCTGACGTTCTCTGCACGTCAAAGGCCTTGGCGTCAGGTATGCCGATTGGTGCGACTGTCGCAAACTCTGACCTAATGGATTGGGAGGGCGGGTCGCATGCAAACACTTTCGGCGGGAACCCGGTGTCGTGTGCCGCGGCTATAGAGGTCATCAATGCGATTAGAGATGAGCATCTCTTGGAGAACGCGACAAGACAAGGGGACTACATGGTTAAGCGGTTGAAGGAGATGCAGGAGAAGTACGACATCATCGGGGATGTCAGAGGGAAAGGGCTGATGATTGGGGCGGAGATCGTGAAGGACCCTAAGACGAAAGAATCCGGTGACAACGAGGCGCACGAGATCATGATGAAATCTTTCCGACGTGGACTCGCAATGATCACGGCGGGTCACTCGACTCTCCGCATCGCTCCTCCCCTGATAATAACGAGGGACCTTGTGGATTCTGGACTTGAGATTCTAGAGGGTGCGGTAAAGGAAGTAGCCAAATCAGGCAAGTAAAGCGTTTTTTCGATCCCGCAGATATTCTGTTCGAGTTCTCCCCGTGCACCGGTATCAGCCTTGAAGTAGTGAAAGAGAAAAAAGACTCCGCGAAGGATCTTTTTCCAGGAAAAGCACTCTTGCGTCGCGAGGCCGAGTCGCTAAGACCCCCCCGGTCTGGAGAGGTCATTTCCTGTCTGGCAAGGATTCTGGGCGAGTCTCGTGATTCAGGGCTTAGACTGGGCTTAGATGCTAGGGCGGATCGTGGGATTTCGTCGGGTGCATCCCGAACGATTAGAGGGAAATCTAGGGACCCCCTCCCCTTTTCAAGATCAGGGCTGAAAATGGGCGAATTTGGTGATCGGCCCGAGAACCACATACGCCGTACACCGTGGGACTGGCTCTTCTTCCAAGGTTCGTGTGAGACTCGGATCTGCTAGGGTCCTATCGTGATATCCTTGCTTAACGAGATGGACGCTCTCCCTTTGGAGTCGGTGCACGGGACACAGATAGGAATGATAAACCTCCTAAATATGTCGCGAGAAAGGGCATGGATTATGGGCGAAACGGTTCTTCCCCTGGTGGAACCTGATCTTGTCGGAGTTTGGAGGAAGAATGTTTGGTGGTTCGGTTTCCGCTGGCCATTCAGCATGGTCCTTTTCTCATGGGTTACGGTCGCGTCGACGCTCGCTCCCGAGTTTCACCTTGACCGTTATCTATTGACGATGCTGGCAGGATTCTTCGGCCTCGTCATCGGAGCACACTATGTTGACATAACCGCGAGCAAAGACAAGTACCTTCCCTACTTCCCAGATATGAACCGGAGGGCGATTAGGACTGTCGGTGTTCTCGCGGTCCTAGCTGGTATCGCCGTTGGAGTCTACATGTCACTCCTCTACTCCTTATGGTTCCTAGTGTTTGTGATCCTTGGAGGATTCTTCGCACTCTTCTATCCTATTGAGAAGCCCAAGTGGCTTCACACCTATCCGGGTTTTGGTATAGCCTGGGGTTTCATGCCTGTATTGGCCAGCTACTACATTCAAGGAACACGAATAGACCTGTTGGGTCTAGGGTTGGCGGTTTTCCTCGGAATAACAGTGGTCGAAATGCATCACATGGCCGTCCTGACCAACGAGAAAGAATATGGCGCAGACCTGACGAAGAATGCCCGGCTGCTGTTGAAGATCCATAGGACAGCAGCCTACTCGATTGGACTGATCCTACTAATATCACGACTAGTGTAGAATGAAGTCTCGCCTGAAAAGAGGGATTGATTGAACCATCTAGTCGCCTTGAATCGACCAGACCGGGTAGATAGCGTTCCAATAGTTCTCGGTGTCATAAACCAATGGCCCCACGAAGGTAATCTGCTTCCCGACGAGAGGGACCGATACACTAGCTTGGTCTCTGGGAATCAGCTCCAAAACTAGCCAACCGTTCTGGAGGTTGAGATTTCCAACGTCGAGAAGCCTCGCATACTGAGGACTGAGGCCAACATCGATTCGCCAGTCACCATCGGCCTGGAGATTGACCGATTTGACTAGTCCACTCCCCACCTGGCATACTGAGATAACTCGCAAGCGCTGAGGGTTGAATACCCCTTCCAAAGCGCCACCCTTCCGACATTGAGGGGACGGGGGCGAAGCTACTCCTTGGGAAGTGGACGGGTTTGCAGCATTAAACCGGACGATAAGGAGTGCAGCCACTACCATCAAGAATATCGGGACCGCGAGATAGCGCCGCCGAAACCGCAGCCGACCTGAGCGAAAGCGCATCCGAAAAAATCAGAACTTGAGCGATATAACATTACCCTTCGACATTGTCTTCGACAAGCTCTCCGGATCTCATATGCTCTTTTCCAGAATGTCTAGCCAGCATTCTCATCGGCTAAAGTCACACCCGAGTCTGGATCACGTCCCGGGGATGATTAGATCTTGGCTGTGTCCTTTGACCCTAGGATTGCGCAGAGCTCTTCCTCGACGGTGCCGAACTTTTTCGGGGTTTCAACGAATCTTCCTATTTCCTTCCAGTTCTTGTCATAAACGATTATCGTGGGAACCGCTCGGATATTGAATTCTTCAGCCATGTCCCGGTAAGCGTCATAGTCTACGACGCGGGCCTGCAGCATGTTGTTCTTTGCCATTATCAGCGACTTCGCGAGGCCGGGGATATAAGCGATACAATCAGAGCACCAGTCTGCTGAGAAAACTATCAAGTGATGTTTCTCGTCGACCCTTTCAAGCACGTCAATCGAGCTAGCGTTGGGACGGTACTCTTGAAGTCGGCGTTTCATAGACTGGCGGGACTTCTCGACTTTGACCTCGTTGATGTAGTCGAAAGGGTCCTTTCCTACTCTTAGCGCCATCATGGGCTTTCAGCAGAATCTCTATGATTTCTCGATCTGGGTTAGAAACACGGTCGACGCTTCCAGTTCTCCGTTCGACGATTCTCGGGCCTTGATTCCTGTTAGCCTTATCGCGTCTCCCATCCTTAGACTTTCCACAATTTGGGCATGATTATCCCAGAGGGCGACCCTAATCTTACCTGTACCATCTTCCACCCTAATATTTGAGACCCTTGTTCTCCTACCCTCTCTTGTCTCGATCTCCCGAGGATCAGTTCGCTCAACAACTACCCCACGCGTGGTGTAGAGCTTGTTACCGGGTTTGATCGATGCAATCGTGACAGGGGGAGCAGACTCGATGTCGACAAGTGTCTCCCTAGTTATTGAGGATCTTGCTCCAGCGTTCAAGTAGACCATCCCATTCCTCTCTGTCATCCACGGATTCTTGATCGTGATTACGCTCCCTTCTCCCATGGAAAGGACGGTCTCCATGCTGGCATCCCAGAACTTCGCCATCGTGAGACCGTCTGCGTTCTCGCACAAGGCCCATGCGGGCCCGTTCTCCCCCCGGCTTCTCTGTAGCTTTCTGATACGGAGTCGCACAGTCCCGGGAGAGATGCTTGATGAAGAGGTCTCCTGGGTTTCGCGGGAGATAGGAGCTAGAGCTATCGTGGGGGTTCTGCTCAGGATTTCGATGTTGCTCCGAGATCCAAGATGAAACTCGACCTCACCTGCAAGTCCCAACCTAGTATAGCCATGCGCAAGACGCAGCTTAGACCCCGTTGAGAGCTGTTCCTTCTCGACAATTTCCGCTGTAGAGTCCCACAGAACACATGTGATCGCTCCAGAACTATCCTTCAGTTTGACTCTTACTAGTTTGCCAACAGATCCATCGGACCGTTGAAATTCGCGCAATTGGCTTATCGAGAGAATTTCTCCCGAGATTGTCGCGTCTGATAGACCTGCTTGGACACTTGAAATTCGCTGGTCAGAAATGTTGATTGACTGTCCGGATAGACCCGCAAGCTGCTGTGCTAGGAGCCGTACAGCCCCTTCGTCAGATAGGAGACCGTGTGATTCCTGTTTCTTGCGTTCTACCATCGAGAGGAGTTCCTCTCGAGGGATGCCGGGATTCTTTGCAAGGATTTGATTGAAAAGATTCTCAGAAGACTCTGTCATTCAGGTCTAGTCCCAGAACATGCGGGTACGCTCGAACTCTCGCTCCGCCCTTAGAACACTCAGGTATAAGTCATCTTCTCCCGGCGACCTGTGTCTGAGAATTCTGGTAGCGGTAGTTGGGCCGACTCCTCTAGCTGCTAGAACTATGCCGGCTCTCTTTCCGTAATTCTGAATCAGCCCTGCGGACCGCCATGCTGTCATCCACTCCTTCTCTTCCTCGGGACTTAACTTGCTTCCTCTCTTTTTCTTTTTGATAATCGGGCCCAACCCATCATTGTTCCGATATGTTGCAGCGATCAAAGATGATCGGCATTTCGGACACCGTATTACTTCCCGGAGCGTATCAACTCCTCGGATACTGTCCCAGTCTCCGCAGTTCATACAGAGAAGTCGGAGGTTGGTAGAGAGCAATCTGCTCTTCACGACTTCGATGATGGAAGCCTCCTCGACTGCGGGTCTGAGTAGACCATGTGGAACGATCCTGTCGAGAATGGGAAGGGCAAACGGAGTGCACTGACCAACATCCTGGACAGTTTCGATCGTGATCTCGCCCGATCCTATCCTTTCAAGAACTCTTCTGGCGCCTTTGACATCCAATTTCTCCGTGAAGAGTTCTCTCCGCGCTTCATCATTGGCTATTGATGTCTTGAAGATGTCAACCAAGAGCCTTGCTTGGCGAGCTTTGTACTCTGCTTCTCGGCTCACTGCGCCGAGCCGGCGTAGAACGTGCCAGTGCCTCCAGGCGAAAAGATCCGAAGCATCGATGGTGTCTCGGAGAATCTTCTCCATATCATCAGGTGAAAGCTTCCCGAACTCTTCCGCAACCAACAAGGCGCTGACAGGACGAGGAAAGATTAGGGCGAATCGATACTGGTCGACCTGTGTGCCTATGTTTGAGCCCAAGCGGGACCCGAATAGGGCTGCCATGGCTGTGGCGAGAGTCTCGTTGACCAGGTTTCCGAAGCAGGAATGGATGACCACACTGTTCTCGAAGCTTTCGACCAGAACAAGTTGATCAGATGGAATCGGAGCCTGACGCTTCTGAGCGGAGAGAGTAGATTCTACCCGCTCAATCTCGCCTTTCTCAAGAAAGCCCTCAGGTACAATTCCCTCGGATAGGACCCTTCGGGCACGCCCCACCTCCTCTGCAACGTCAATCTGGACGGGAATCATGTCTCCCTCCCATCCAGGAATCGCTGTCAGGCTTGGAGGGGCCGCCTCCACCTCGACGTGGTACTGTTCCTCGTCAACTGAAAGCACCCTCCAAGTTTGGCCATGTAGAATGAACTCTGTCCCGCTAGCGCATCTCCGCGCGACAAAGTCTTGGTCAAGACTTCCGATACGCCTCTTACGAAAGAAGTCGAATACTGTATACTTCTGAACGTCGGGTATAACCGAGAGATTCGTGAAATAGTACTGAATTGCCCTGGGATTGCGGGCAGTGAAAAACTGGTCGAACTTCCTCAACAGTCTCAGCTCATCAAGCTGTGCGATAACTCGGCCGAGCTCTACTGAATCAAGTTCGCGAAACGGGTAGCTGCGATGGGCGACCTCGCCGATCTCCTCGACTGTCATTCGGCCTTTTTGGAGTAGGAGACCGATTATCTGATGGGCGAGGACATCGTAGGCTTTCTCGTGGATGATAGGCCGCTCTAGCCTTTCTTCTCTAGCTCGTTGAATCAGAACCGCGGACTCTAGTATGTCGTCCGTGTTGATTGTCAGGATAACCCCGCGGGACGTTCCGCCTAATGTGTGTCCGCTGCGACCGACTCGCTGGACAAGCCTCGTCGTCTCTCGTGGCGAGGTGTATTGGATGATGAAGTCGACGCTTCCGATGTCGATTCCGAGTTCGAGAGAGCTTGTGCAGATGAGGGCTTTCAGTTTGCCTTCTTGAAATTCCTTCTCCGCTTCTTCACGCAACTCTCTCGACAGGGATCCGTGGTGTACTCGGACAGCGACCCCAGCTCCGATTGCTTGAATCTGGGCGGCTAATGCCTCTGCATGCTCCCGTGTGTTGGTGAACACTAGGGTTGATTTGTGGGATTGAATGATGCCTAGTATCATGCGAGCCCTAGAAACTGTCGATGCTGGTAGGCCCAGGTTGACGGATTCTTTCAGGTCCCCTGAGCTGGGATGAACGGATCGAACACTGATCTGAAGACCCCTCGTCTCATCGGAGCGAAGTACTGCGACCCTTCGGCCCGATCCGACCAAGAATTGAGCTATGCGTTCAGGCTCGCCTATTGTGGCGGATAGGCCGATTCGCTGAAATTCGACGCCGGTTAGTTCTAGTAGTCGTTCCAGGGCGAAAGAGAGCTGGACGCCCCTCTCGTCCGTTGCTAGTTCATGGACTTCGTCGACGACGACCCACCGGACCGAGCGAAGATGTTCTTTCATCCTCTTCCCGATCAGAATGGCTTGGAGAGTCTCAGGCGTTGTGATCATAACGTCCGGAGGGCTCTTGGCTTGTCGAGATCTAGCGCTGATCGGGGTGTCTCCGTGTCGGACCTGGATTTTGATGTCAAGATCCTTCCCCATCTCTTCAAGTCGGCGGAGAAGGTCTCTGTTGAGAGCCCGGAGCGGGGTCACATACAGGACTGAGATTCCCCGAGGCTTTCCTTCTGCTCTGGCTTCGATGAGCCTATCGAGGACGGGGAGGATTGCGGCGAGCGTCTTGCCGGTTCCTGTTGGAGCAATCAGAAGAACGTTTTCGCCGCTCAGAATTGCGGGGATGGCTAGTTCTTGGATCGGGCTGGCTTCTAGGAAGCCTTCTTTCTCGAGCCTCTGTAGGACTGAGGGCTTGAGGGTTGAGAATGCCGAGCTACGCATCTACTGCACTAATAGTCATCTATGGGACGATTTATTCTTCTTCCTCTTCGGCCTTCTTCTTTCCCTCCCCTGGACGTTCGGCTGCGATATAGAGGAAGATTAGAACGAGGGTGGCAAAGCTGAAGATGTATAGCAAGAGCTGGAGTAGTGCGTACTCCGAGTTTGGGTCAAGGTTGTAAGACATGTCGGTTCACGCGGTACGTTCTCGCACAAACTCGGAAACGGCTACTAAAACCTTGAGATTACTCGCGTGAAGAGATCATGGTAAGTTTGGAGGTAATCTCTGGGTAGCGAGAGTCAGCCATCTCGATCGCATTATGCTTGCTCATGGCCGCGGAGAGTTGCTGAGCGATGATGTGGTAGCATAGTTGTTTCTTGCGCTCCATCACCCGGAAGTAGTAGTCATCGCAGGTACAGAACAAGCTGTCAGGGAGGACTTGATAGTCTCGACCGCGACCTGTCACCACCCAGACCGTTCGACCACTCGGTGAGAACTGGTACTTCCGAACCTTTCCTCCTTCAACCAGGACGAGGGCTTGCTGGAATCTTTTCTGAAATACAGTCGTCAGATTCTGCTTCTGGTCCTCGGAGAAGATCTTGGCCCGACCAATCTCCTGACAGGCGTCTTTGAGTATCCTGTTTTCGTTTACAGTTGGTGGCGAACCAGTTCCCTACTCGTATACAGGTCTTGGGCTAAGAATACCTTTTCATTGGAGGCGAGCGGTTTCGAGCTAGCGGGCATATCAGTGGGGGACGAGGTTACCGTCAAACCAGTGGTCGACCAGCCAGCTCTCCTCCTAGAGAACAACGGGGAGAGGGTCCTGGTCATCGCCGATCTCCATCTCGGCTGGGAAGTGACCTTGGCGCACCAGGGAATACATGTGCCCTCTCAGGTGCCGCGGCTGCTCGAAAAGCTGCGAAAGATCTTAGTAGACACCCATCCCAAGCTCTTGGTGCTATTAGGGGATGTAAAGCATGCGGTTTCGAAAGTTGAACTGGAAGAATGGAAGTATGTCCCGGAGTTCTTCGATAGCCTCGTCGAGATCATACCCGATGTTGAGGTTGTCCCTGGAAACCATGATGGTAACCTAGAGCCGTTGACGCCGCCCTCTGTCAAGATCAACAAGTCAAATGGGATGGTTCTCTGGGATTCGGTTGGATTATTCCATGGCCACGCTTGGCCAGCGCCACCGCTCCTCGGTTGCAAATTTCTTGTCATGGGTCACTTGCATCCTGTCGTGGTGTTCAAGGACCCATTGGGGTTCCGGATCACACGGCAGGCATGGGTGAGGGCCAAGAGTGATGGGAACAAGCTCGCGGAAGGGGTCTTGAAACGTGAAGATGCCAAATTCGAAGGAAACGCCTCTGAGGAGGTAAGGAAAAAATTCGGAGTCTCTGTTGCCGATGCTGACTGCATCATCATGCCGTCATTCAACGATTACTTGGGAGGCCAGCCGATCAACAAGAGCTACCAGGAAGGATGGACTGAACTCTACAAGGAATACATGGGACCAGTCTTGCGTTCAGGGGCGGTGGATTTCGAAAACGGGGAAGCCTATCTCTTTGATGGAACGTTTCTCGGTAAGGTTCAGGACCTTCGACGTCTTGCGCAGTAAAGGTCTGAGCCGTTAGTTTTGTTCGCGAGGCGCGAGCCTGGAGAGTATCTTGCTCGTGTCTCCACCGTTCAGTTTGGCGATCTCTCGCAGAAGGTCATAGTAGGACCTGACGTGTCGCTTGCCATCCCGGCCGTGGTAGAGGCTAACGTTCGCGTACATCGTCGTGACTAGTTCGTGGTTGTACATCGGGTACTGCGTATCGCCAAGGCCTAGTTCCCCAAGTTGTTGGCTGATGGCTCCTTCGCGGAGGTCGAGAACTTTCCTGCCTTTCCGTTGGCGGTTTCTATTCTTTAATCGTGTGCCTTCTATGCGGCAGTCGTCACTGCAGTATTTTTCTGAGAACCAGCCTAGGAACTTGCGCTTGCAGACGACGCATGTCTTTAGGACTTTCTTATCGACAGCCATGTTTCTTTCCAGATTGGTTTTGGCTCGTATCGATTGGTTTGTTGGATATTAAGTAGAGAGGTCCCGGTATAAAACTAACATGCCTCTGACGAGCCCGAACCCACCGGGAAGACCGATTGACCCTGCCTTGTACTACGCAAAACTCCTTCCGCATAGATAGCTCAGGTTCACCTTTTTGTCAGAAACAAACGAGTCGACGAGGAGGATTTCGAAAGATAAGAGCTAAAACAACACCGCATTCTGGAGGCGGCGAGGGGCTGTCGGCTAGCCAGGTCTAGAGGACACGATATCCTCAATGCGTCCGGACAAGCCGCGTGGCTTGGGAGCGGTTGTACGCCAGGAGCCCACGAAATCGCAGGTTCAAATCCTGCCAGCCCCACCACAAATTTCTGACCGTCAAATCCACGGGTATGTTCTGTTCTTCTCTCGTCTTATCATGCGGTAAAAGTAGTGGGATCTAGGTTCCTGACGAGATTGCGTATCACTTTATGCAAAGAGGGGGTTGGTCCTGGTCGCAGATTCTGGACGTGGGGTTTGTATTGAGAGCTTTGCGGTTGTCTCGTAGAGGCTCTCTTAGCAGAATCTTCTGGACATCATGTGCCAGAAGGTTCCGTAGGCTGCTGCCACGGCGCGCTTCCTTTCTTCGATGCGTACGGTCGTGAAGGATTCGCGGGCTCTCGCATGCCTCCTAGTGAGGCTTGTTGAGCGTTCTCTGACCAGGACTCTCGTTGCGTTGTTTTCCTTCATGGCCGTATTTCCTCGCCGCTTTGGCCACCGGTCCTGTATTTCACTCAACGATTTGAACAGGAGAGCGTCTGCGAGTGATTTTGTAAACTGATTGTGACTAGAAAAAGTAGAATGATCGATCCCTCTGCTTTGGCTAGGCTGAAGCCTAGAGACATAGATTGGAAAAAAAGAAACTGGGAGTTTGATGTGAGAGGCCTTTGTTCGAGTCTAGGCCGTTTGGAATGCAACCGAGACCTGAGGTAGCGGGGAACCGTCCGCCTGGGCTGTCAAGGTATCGTCGGTGTAGATTATCGCGGCCAACCCGTTGAGCGGGTCGATCGCGTCTTGGAAGAGGTCGAGTAGGTTCCGTGTCCCGCGTGCGCAACCGGTGCCGTTGGTGCATATGACGCCTACGTGGTTTGGATGGGCTGTGACAGTGCTCTGCGTGAAGTGAGAGCCGCCGTCGGTGCTCTGTGCCATGTACACGTTCCACACAGCTGTCTGGTCATCTTTGCTCGAAGCATTCGTTCCGTAGTAGACGTAGTCGACTGTGCTGCCGCGGGCTGCGATCCATGGAAAGACTGCAGTGTTAGCGGGGGATGTGTTTACAGCTAGTGGACTGGTCCAAGTCTGACCTTGGTCTGTTGATTTCGAGATGAATACGTGGTGTGCGTCTGACCAGCCGGCGTATAGGGTCCCGCTCAGCGGGTCCACGGCCAGAGCTGGGAAGACATTGTTCAATGCCAAGTTAACGGTTCCAGAAAAGACAAGGTGTGGATTCCAAGTCTTGCCCATGTCAGAGCTAACGGTGACATATATGTTGTTGAAGTTGGCAGTCTTCGCCTTCTGCAATCCTCCAGCGCCGCCCGCCCAGATCGTGTAGACATTATGGCTGAAAGAGTCTGCGACCAGCTTTCCCTGGTCGTTGTCGAATGTCGAGTTACTCGTTACGCCGCCTTGGCCGGTGATCGGATCTGTCACGCGGTGGAAGGTGAATCCGTCGTCATCAGAACGCTGTACGTGAATCGTGGTGCTGGAGCCCGAGTCATGGTAGGAAATGTAAACGTGCGACCCATCCGACGTTACCCACTGACGGTCGGATTGTGTCGTATCGATGATCTGGGTGGTGCAGTGCGAGAAGTTGTTTGACGTATCAGCGCCTGGGCACGTGATTGCAGAAACGCCCAGCTGGGTTATACGGGTTTGAGGGTTGAAGAAGAAGATGAGGGTGGAGACGTGTAGCATCCCGGTTGAGCCGATGTCTACGTCCGCGTCGCCACCGCCGCCGACGTTGTTGGCGAGCTTCGCGTCTATCGTTCCCTGGAAGACTGGGACTTGTCCGAACCCTGCCTTCCATGTGTTGGTGAAGAACTGAGTCCAGGACAGTGCCACGTAGACTGTGGTGCCGTCGGGTCCGATGGAGAGTTCGGGTTCGCTGTTGCCATCGGGGCGGAGCAATGGAATATTCGTGAAGCTCAGACTGGTAGTCTTTGTGCCGTGGGCTGCGATGGGGATTGCGAGAGTCAAGATCAACACTATCGTGATTATTGTGATTGCTCTTTTCATACTATTTTCCTAGTTGCTTTCGAGGAACTGTTTCCTTATAGGTTTTCCCGGGGCAAAGGTTCCTACAGGAATATTGATGTTGATTTGTCACGCCGGGGACAGCTCCAATAGACAGGCATGGTTATTGAAGAATAAGTCGAAGATCCGTAGCATTGGATTCCTGTGGGATCTACGAGAGCCGCTTCCTAAAGTCAGATCGAAGAACAAAGATGCGATCAGGGCGGCTCTGCCAAAAGACAGGGAACGTCTGGGAAAAATTGTTGTTGAGGCCTACCTACCTGAATGGTCTTGGTGGGTTAGGCAAATGGGTGGAAAGGAAAGAGCTCGTGCTGATCTGATGTCCTATGTAGACGAGTTCTTGCGAGATCGCAAGAAGCGTATCTTCGTCGCGGAGGAAGGTGAAAAGATAGTTGGACTCTGCGGCGCTGCCATTTACAATAGACGGACTGGAACTATAGGTTACGGAGTAGCAGTTTTGCCAGGATTTCGTAGAAAAGGAATTGGCTCAATGTTGCTTCTCGCCGCTTTCGAATGGCTAAAGAAAGCTAGCGTCAGATTCGTCACCTTGGAAGAAGAGACTTCTGGTTTCGAAAACAAGGACACGCCCGCCATCTTTCTCTACAAGAGCCTCGGAGGGAAGATCATCAGTGATCAACCCGCAAGCAGGTGATTGCGTGGACAGTCGTGTCAACGAACCCCGCTCGGAAGTTCTATGACGATCGACGATGTATGGACGATGCATCTTTCTTGATGCGCAGAGAGACTTGATTTTTTCTCTGGCGCAGGTATGAGAAGAATTAGGAGGACGCTTCCGCCAACAATTCCCGTGAAGTAAATGTAGATGCACGGTTCTACCAATACTTGCCAGTCGATACTGGGCCCGGAGGCAACGCCGTTGGGGCCGCAACCGTATGGAGTCTGATAGGTAACAACGCCATAGGTCACGGCGGCAACGACCGCTATGCCGAGAAGAACTAGGACAATGGTTTCGCGACGGCTGAAGATTCTAGCCACATGTATCGTGTGTGGCGGATTGTCCGAGATCATATTTAGGTTCTGAAAAAAGTGGAAGGGGGTTTGCTTTGTCCCGGGGAGGTTAGAAGGACGCTGTGTCTGTGACGACGTCTTGCTGGTGTACGCTAGTGGGTGCGAACTGGAAGCCGTACCACCAAACGACGGTTTGCTGGTTGTTCGTGTCGGTCCAGATGGCGTGGAAGTTGTTGTTGGAATCAACCGCTAGATCGGTGTAGTCCCCGATGAAGCCGCCTCCAAATTGATAGCGGCTGTTGATGGGATGGGTTGTTACCGTCTGGGTTACAGCTGTTGTCAGGTCCGTGACAACATAGTCGAGGCGGGCATTGTTGATGTAGTTGTCGAGTACTAGACAGTTGATGCGTCCTACGGCGGTTGGAGTAGCGGGCTGGGCGCACCTTTGCCATGGCGAGACCACGTCCGCGGCGTATGCTGACATGTACACGTTGCCTTGTAGCGATATGGCTACGGCTGGGAAGAAGGTGTCTACCCGTTGAGGGGCGGGGGCCTGGAGTTTGCCACCGCTTGGCTGTTTCACTGGGTACCCGGAGGCTGTCCGCGTGCTAGCGTCGAGAGCTGGGAAGGCGAGTCGTGGGGTGGTCCAAGTGGCTCCCCTGTCAGTCGATTTGCTCCAGTAGACTGCGGCGTGGCAACTGGAGGCGGGGCCGGAGGCGCAAGTTAGATCAACACCATAGCTGTTGGCTGTGTTGAGGGCTTCCGTTGACCAGGCAGCGTATACGTCACCATTCGGGGCGACATCACCAGCAGGGAAGCTGTTGACCCTGAAGACCGTATTTGCGGGTGAGAAGATGTCAACGAGAGGTGCGATTGCTAGTGGTGTGGTCCAAGTGACTCCACCATCGGTGGATTTGACCATCCACGTGCTGTCGAATGGGCCGAATCTCGTGTCTCCGTCCCATAGAACGTAGACTGTTCCATCAGATCCCACCATTACGTGGGAGCCCTGGCTGTAGAGAACGTTGCCTGCGATCAGCTGTGGACTGCTGAAGGTCTGCCCGCCATCGGTGGAGTAAGCGAAGATGATGGGTGATTGGACATAGGCGCCGGTGCCGGCGCTGAAGATGAATCGTGTCCAGGAGACGTAGACGCGTCCTTGGAAGGGACTGGAGGCATGAGCGTCCACGGCGGTCCAGGGCTTATCGTTGAGAGTGGATGGGCTGTTTGTCTGGCCGATGAAGACGGGAGAACCCCAGTGAAGGTTGCCGTTGGAGTCGAAGGTTCCCTTGGAAACCGTGACGGTGTTGGGAGCGGAGACCCGATCGAATCCTAAGCCGGTGAAGTATATGTTACCGCTGTTATCGAAGACCAAGTTCGAATCTCCTCCTGCATCGTACTGGCCGCCGACAAGATGTTCAACGCCGGGGATGAGGGTTCCGATGTGTTGTGGATCTGTAGCGACACAGCACCATGTTTTGCCGCCGTCGTTGGAGTAGTAGGTTCCGGAGTAGCCGTCGCCGAGAGCGCTGCAAGGCGTACTGCCGACGGTACATGTCCACGTTCTGGTAACATAGTCGTTGGATGCGGCGACGATTCGGTTGGGGTTGTTGGGATCTACCGCGATGACTGGTTCGTTCTGGGTTGCAGCCGCCGTGTCCTGGTTGACGGTAACATCGGGGGCTTGGACTGTCTGGCCATCAAGCGTGCTAGACAGAACGTGTGATGGCGTGATCGGAGTGTTTGGCTCTGGGCTAGTAGCGAGATCGCTGGCGTCTGCTTCTTGGAGGATGAAGTTCGACAGGTTGATTTCGAGGCCTTGGTTCTGGGCGGCTTGGACTGCAGCCGCCTTGCCTGCTAGCGTGTTGGTGTCGTAGGTGGTCTGGGATGCAGCCGTGGATCTAGGGCCGATGGAAACCATGGCTAGTGAGAGAGCTAGGAGAATAGCTACAGAAATATGCTTCAACATGTGTTTTCCTTCGGACATACAGGTATTGACTTAATATGTTTCTAGGGGAAGCTGAAAGAAGTCTCATCTCTGACCCCTGAAAAACCCGTATTCCTCTAAGCCGGCGCCTCGTGCGCCCTGTTTAGAGTCTAGAGCCTCTATTCATTCCTCATGGATCCCAGCGATAGGAGGCGTCCTCACCGGGTTACCACGAACGTGAATTGGTTATTCCGTGAGGTCGTGAAAGAGTCGTGGGCCCTTCACGTCTCCTAGCGAGGCCAGTGGAGTATCTTTCGACCAAGACTCTTGCATTATTGTTTTCCTTCATAGCCGTATTTCCTCGAGCATTGGCCGCAGGTCTCGTATCTCACTCAACGAATCTGAACGAAGGAGTTGTTTCGAGCGATTTTTTCAACCGATTACGACTTATTTTCAACGGAAGACGCCTCAGTTTTTTTCTCGGGTACTGGTATGAGAAGAATCAGGAAGACACTTCCTCCGACAATTCCGGTGAAGTAGATGTAGATGCATGGTTCAGCTAATACCTGCCAATCGATACTGGGTCCGGTGGCAACTCCGTTAGGGCCACAGCCGTACGGAGTCTGATAGGTAACGGCGCCGTAGGTCATTGCGGCAAGAACCGCCGTGGCGAGGAGAGCCAAGACGAGTGTTTTTCGACGGCTGAATATACTAGAGCGGCGCATCTCAGGGTGAGACTTTCAGCAATCCTTTTATCGGTTTACTCCCAGGCCGATACTATCTTGAAGATTCTACAGGTTTCCGTGGGTAGCGGCTCCGCCCTCTTTCTGGTTGTCTTGATGGTGAGTTCTGCAAGTGCGGCGCCGCTTCTCAGCGTAGGTAGCAATGCGAATTATCAGTTGAACGCGTCGACCCAATCAACGCAGAGCTGCAATGCCACTCCTGCTAGCTACAATCAGACGGCGTGCGGTCCTTATCAGCCAAGGGTGCTTGTCAACATTTACGACAATGGATCATGCGTATCAAACAACACCTGCTACTACCTTCCCTCGTTCCCCTACTACTACCCCTACTACGTACAGCTCGGGACAACTGTAATGTGGTTCAATTACGGTAGCCTAGTGCACACAGTGACCTCTTCCCCCACAAACAAAGTTGGCCTTCAAGTCTTTGACTCCGGACCCATAGCGCATTATGGTTCGTTCTCGGTAACTTTCACAACGTCTGGTAATTACACCTACTATGATACGAATTATCCATCGCTGCGAGGTAACTTAGTTGTGTCCGGTGCTCTGCCGTCTCCCCCTCCTGTTTCGTCCTCTTTCATGCCCACGATCAGCCTAGACGGTTCGATAGGCTGGACTGTCACCGGACTTGACAACAATGTAGCAGTCCTCAATGTCAGTCACCAAGTCAGCATCATCGCATCGGCCGGTCCACTCAGCTTCACGCCAGTGACCGAGACCGGCAGTTTCTCTCAGTCAATTAACCTCGCCACTCGCGTCGAATCCGCCGGGACCGCCACGTCAGTGATCCTCAGCATAATCCAGAAGATGCTCGCCTATTATCCGGGATATTACGGCTACTACGGTTACGGTTATTCTCCCGGACTAGGCCAATTGCTGTCATCGCAAAAGGAGGTCTACACATTCTGGTGGGTGAACGGTCCGCTGACCATGGGCCAACCGGTCCAGATCCTAACGGGATACGCCAGTGTCACTGGAAGCGAGATGGTCAACGTGGGAGCCGGCAGTAATCGGAATGCTTGGATTGTAGAGTCGGAGCTTTCCCAGTCCCTTTCCACTACTAGTCCGCCTATCCTAGGTTCAGGTGGATCGAGCGATTCCAGCTTCAAGCTTGACTTGAGGTTCGACTATGACCAGGCGAGCGACCTTCTTCTGAAGTCGAGCGCAGTAGTTTCTACCACGTCCTTGCAGACTCAACTGTACAACCCGGGCGATTATCTCTGCGGAGCATCAGGCTGTTTCCCCGTCTCTGACCATGTAACAGTGTCCCATCACATGACCGCAACTGTCCCAGTCACGCTCGAGCTGAAGTCGACAAGCCTCGGCCTCTCCAAGAGGGACCCTCCGGCAACAGGAAACGGCCTAGCCTCTATAGCCTCAACGCTATTCTCGCCAATGGCCCTCTGGATATACGCTGGCGTAGGAATAGTGGGAGCTGGCGCGGTGGTGACTCTTGCATGGCTGCTTCGGAGACGTAGCAGAATACCAGCGCCAGTGGCACAACCCGAACCACTTGTAGGCGCGAGCCCCCCACTTCCTGGCAACTAGCACGTTTTCTTTCAATCAGCCTGACAGATGCAGCCCGAATGTTACCAGGGAGCTGGACTAGGCGTGAGCGACCGATTCTTCCTCGTGGAGCTCGCGGTATGATCCAACAGCTTCTCTCGCGACGAACCCTAGGATGACTCCAGTCGCGAGATAATCCGCCCACCAGAATCCTAGAAAATATTCGGCAAGAAGCCCGCCTAGCAGTGCTGTCGCCATGAACAGACAGGTCACGGATTCTATGGCGTCCATCGAGAGGGCCAGCGACCGGGTTTCATGGCCAATCCGTTTCTTCTGAACATAGAGATAGGGCATCACGATCACTGCTCCAACAGCAATGGCGATTCCGAGCGGCGATCCCTCCGGCTTCAGACCTGAAAGATACGAGTAGACCGCGCCTAGGCCGATGACGGGGATGAGAGCGAAGAGGAGGGCGCTTGTGAATTGTTCCGTCCTGTTGTTATCCGTTCTTGGGCAACCGCTCCTCGAAGAGTCTCGGCGAAGACCAGCCACGACGGCGAGGCCCGAAATTAGTTCTATCAGACTATCACCCCCGAAAGCAAGTAGGGCGAAACTCCAAGCAATCAATCCGACCCCGATAGATCCCAAGACTTCAATCGTCATCCAGGCTGAGCTGAAGTATTCGATTCTGATCCCGTTTCCGATCCTCCCATGTCTCCAAGATTGATGGATGGTGCTGCAGCAGCATGACGCACAATTGGAACAATTGGCTACTGTTTGGCAGTTTTCACAGGACGTTTCGGCGCAGCCGCAGGCCTGGCATGCTGGAGTGGAATGTGCTCCAAAAGCCATCGGAAAGACTTGCATCTGACCGCTGCCCTCTACTTATTTCCCTAACGCTAGAAACCAGGACCCGAAAATGGTAACCATAAGCCGGGCTAACCTGTCAAACCGCGAGAAGATCGAGAAGCTCATCGCAGAGTACCACGCATTTGAAGGAATGACGCCAATCAAAGAGAGAAGAACGTGGGCTGTCGACCAGCAATTGCGCGGCCAATCACCAGATCTGCTCCTAGTCGCACGGGACAAGAAGACGATTGTGGGCGTGGCTTTGGCGGTTTACACGCCTTCGGCAGAACTCGGACGAGTCATGACTGTGAACGATTTCTTCGTAAAAACGGACCACCGGCGGAAGGGAATCGGACGAGAGCTGGCGAAACATTTGATTGAAGAATGCGAACGGATGAAGATAGATGAGATCGGGCTCGAAGTACTCCACGGGAACAAAACCGCGGTAAGCTTCTGGGAATCGGTGGGCCTACTACAGGCAGATCGTTTTCTCTTCAGAAAGAAGCTAGGTAGGTAATGATTATTGACCCGTAAAGCCTATTCGCTCCCTTCATAACTTCAAGTGATAGATGCGGAAACGATTCTGGGTTCTCATACTGTCTCTCCTCATTTTTGCTGCGTCAGCATTAGCCTATTTTCCATTGACCCAACGGCCCTCTAATCGCCATAGCGTCTCCTGGGAGAATGCGATTACAGTCCTCAACACGGGTCAAGTGATGCGCGTCTTCCAATCGCACCACTTGGATGTTACACTTTCGTTGAAGAGCGGGACTGTCATGACGACAAAGGAACCAACCATCGACGCCATATTCCATGAGATCCAGAAATGCGGCGACCCATGCCATAACATCGAGAAATGGACAGAATAGAACGACTAGTGAACGCGTCGTCTTCGGTAAGACCTTCCGAGCCTTTGGAGATGGCATGAAGTGGAAGCTGAGCCCCAGCCAGTAATCAGCGGGAAGAGCGTTATCGGATTTGCAGGATGGCTCTTGCTGTTAGCGGGAGCCTTCGTCGTCGTATTTGGCTGTAGCAATCTGACAGGCGGCTCGTGCAGCCCGCGTTTGGTCATCAGGTCCTTAGCCGCGACGGGTGCTGGAGCCTTCCTTCTACTAGCCAGATGGGTAATATGGGGAGACGAAGATGGGCCCAAAGGAAGATCCTCTCCTAAATCTAGGCTGAAACAACTTCTACAGAAAGCTCTTATCTACGCAATACTCGGAATCTTCCTGGCAGCATTCCTCGTTTTCGGATTCGTCTAGAATTGCTAGGCTGTCTTCGTCCTCTCAGCGAGAGCCCCGCAACGGCGAATTCGCGCATGTTGGACTGAAACTTGACTAGGTAGTTGCCTTTGTCTTGACCGTTCGGCGCAAAAGCGAGAGGGACACAATCGCGGTCACGACCCCGTAGAGGATGTGGAGTACAAAGGCTCCCCCGGCGAACGTTGTGTTGGTCAAGTCATCCGGGACGAGGAGACCTGTAACCGGGACGTAGACGACTATCCAGATTGCGACCCCTCCCAGTATGCCGACCCAGACAGCCTTCCTAGTTGTAGTCAAAGCGAAACTCCGGATTGCCGCCGTCGCTCCGATGAAGAGTGAGCCTGCGATTATTCCTACCAGAAGGTGTAAAGCCCATCCGCCTAGGACGGAGAAGTCGCCGAAAGCTAGCTTCCTCGCGATTGTCGTGTAGAAGAGCTCCTGGTTCAACGCTATAGCACCTATCTCTCCAAAAGTGCCCAAGACGATTGCCCCGATGAAACCACCAATAGCTCCAGCTCTCAGTCCTTTGGGTACTGAATAGGTGATTGGCTGCATAGATTCTGACTTCGTGCCGTTCATATTAAAGACTGAAAGCCTCCATGACTCGCAACACTTTCTCTCTTGGACCCAGAATTCCGGAGGTCAAAGGCTTCAACCCAGCAGATCGTTTCCTGTTCAGTTAGAGGCTAGGATTGGTACCAGACATGATTCGCTTCGGACTGGGATTGTCAAGCGCGGTTTGTGGGTCGAGACTGGTTTAGTAAAGAAATCTCTACGAACAGAGTTATGTTTGACGACACTCTATTGTGATACTCATGTCCGGGTCCGAGGACGACCCCTATTCCCAGATCTTCTCCTCCCTGAAACATCCGACCAGACGTCTTCTCCTCCGAACCCTAAAGGAGGAGCCTCCCAAGCGTTTTTCGCAGTTACAAGCGGAGCTGAGGCTAGACAGCCCGACCCTCAGCTATCATCTTGACTCCTTGCAAGGCCTGGTCGAGAAGAAGGGAGACTACTACTCCCTGACGGACTTGGGGGTTGCCGCCCACAATCTGATGGGCCGCGTCGAAGAAACACGGAAGACTTTGTCCCTGAGTCGGACGCATTTGGTTCGAGCCGGAATCGGACTGGTCATGGTTCTGGTCTTGCTCGGCTGGACTTCCTTCGCGGTCGGATGGACCACCCCCAGTGACCGTGCCTCAATCGAAGACAGCGTTCTTCATGGAGTACCTATGACTAGCATTTTCAAGTTCAACACTCAACCTGGAACGAAGGCAGCCTTCGTTCTTGGCATGTTCTACACGCCGCCGAGACCTGGGGAATATGCCCAAGGAACAAAGGATGACCTTCAGTTCTACGCGGTACCTCGACCCAATTCTAGCCCCTGGGAGGTCAGGGTAAACTATGCAATGTTTTCGTTCACGGTTAATAACGGGTCTGGGAAGGTGTGGATAACCAACCCCCAAGGGTCTCTAGCTCCCTTAAGCTGCGGCTTATCATGCACAATCGATTGGCCCCCCGCGGGCGGGATCTTCTACGGTCCAGCTCCCGGCAGTAGCGTTAGAGCTTTCTGGTTTTCGGAGATGGCGGGGGAAGGGAACTACACACTCTTGGTACAGAACAACGGGCCGGGAGCGGCTTATGGGAACGTAACCGCAGGAGCCAGCTCTGTAGTTTATTCCCGGCCATACTTCCTTGCAGGAATCTTGACCGTTGTTCCAGCTGCTACCTATCTTGGTCTGGCGCTTTACGGAGCGGTACGATCGATGCAAAGAGAAATGAATCAAAAGGGTTTGGACGGAACTAGGATAACGCCAGCCCAGGCTAAGACCATGGCCGCGTCTACGACAGCGAGTTTTCTCAAAAAGTGCAAATGGTGCGGCCACGACCTTCCCATCGCAGCGGAATCATGCTACGAGTGCGGAAAGCCCCAGACTTAACAGACCCGCGATGTGTCGTTAGACCTAGAGGTTTCCTAGAAGTCTCGCTCCGAGCAATGTGAAACCGTTATTTCGAAGACATGAGGATTGCATGGCTGGATGTGCCGGAGCCAATGGACGTCAAAGACCCCCCGGTCAACTGGCTTCTGGAATCGGGAGACCCTTCGATTTGTTATCTCACTCTCACAGAGATCCTCGATAGACATTCCGACTCGAAGGAAGTTCTGGCGGCCAGAAAACAGATTCCTAACGGGCCCATTGTGAAGACTCTCCTTTCGGGGCAACAGGCTGATGGTGGTTTCGGGGTCCATCCCTACCAGAAATGGACGGGCGCGCACTGGCGTCTCGTCTCTCTCGTCGAACTCGGAATAGCCCCGGGATTTCGGCCGGCGGTCAAGGCAACGGATCTTGTCCTGAAATGGTTGCTTAGCGAGGCCCATCTCAACAATATTCCGAAAATCAATGGACGATATAGGAGATGTGCCTCCCAAGAGGGTAACGCGTTGGCAGTGTCCAGCCGGCTAGGTCTCGCGGAGGAGCCGCGGGTGGTGAAGCTTGCCGAGTCGCTGGTCGAGTGGCAGTGGCCTGATGGAGGATGGAATTGTGACAGGAGGCCCGAGGCCGACCATTCCTCGGTCAATGAGTCCCTATCGACACTCTGGGGTCTTGTCGAGTTTCAACGGGCAACGGGAGATCGAGAATATTTGAAGCCGATTGAGAGAGCGTCAGAGTTCTTTCTTCAACATCATCTGTTCCGCTCGGATCACACCAGAGACATCATCCACCCTAGCATGGTTAAGCTGCACTACCCGCTCTACTGGCACTGCGACATTCTACAAGAACTCATGATACTCTCCCGAGCAGGTAAACTAGACGACCCGCGGACCCAAGAGGCACTGGATATTGTTGAGAAGAAGAGAGATCCCAAAGGACTCTGGCATGCGAACGACTACTACTGGAATATGAGACGAAAGCCGATCGGTAGGACGAAGCTGTTAGTGTCAAACGTCGAGGTCGTAGACTGGGGAAGAAAGGAGGCCAGCAAAATGATAACTCTGAACGCGCTACGAACCCTCAAAGCCTCAGGACGAACCAAACTTTGACAAGAATGAAACAACCCTCGAGCAGCCCGTTCCGGGAATCACATAACTTAGCTTCAGTGCACTTGATATGGCTACTATCAGCGCAGGTGCGGTAATCACCCGTTTACCGGTTACCACCCTGCAACAGGGAAATCGTTAAAAGTCGTTTTCGGCTTCAATCAGCACAATCAGGGTTTAAGCCGGTTAACTGGTGTCTGCAGCATCTGTTCACGTTGACCTGGATAGATTGACTGGCGCATCAAATGGGGCGCGACTTCCCTTGGCGCCATCAGGGATGGACTCGCTTCGGCATTCTCTCTTACCCATTCGGGGACAATGACTGCTCTGAGGAGTTGCTGCACTGTGACGTCTCTTCTCTTTGCCTCTGACGATAGTATCTCGAAGGTGCCGTCTCCCACGGATAGTATGAACTTGGCCATTGTTATGCTCCAGGTCCCTCTCGAGCGATCTTGGCTTCCGTCGCTCTCGTGTTATATTCGGAGTGGAGTTGTCGGGGAGCTCTGCCTTCGACCGTGACGATGATATTGTAGTCAACGCCTACTTGTTGAAGCGCCCGGACGAACCCTTCAAACTCGTCCAGTATTTCCTCCTCGTTCCGGAGTGAAGTCTGTCCTTTCAATCTCAAGAACGCCGTCCACTTGTAGCTCTCAATGACTCTCTCTCTTGGGTCCTTCATTGATTATCCCGCCATTGTATCGGTCGGGTCCATGTCTGCTGAGCAGGCGCAGCAGTGCTCGAAACAAAGCCGGCAGCTATCGCATGTTAAGCTGGTAGTTTCTAGGCATGACTGGCAACGGTTCGGATCCAAATCTTGATCGAGCATCATCGTCATGAGCCGTTCCTCTTGTCAACTCTTCCTTCGACTTTGAAATACACGTCTCGATCGTTCATCCAGTCTCCAAGGACTCGTTCGTCGCCGATATCGGTGTACACGCCGTCAAGCCAGACTCTCACGTCTAAGGCCTTTGAAGAATCTATCAGGCCCACCAAGAGGTCTTTGAGACGACCATCAGTCTTGGCCTCTCGAACTTCTGAGTACGCAAGCCCTTCCCGCTTTCCGTTGCCGGAGAGTACCGCATCCATTTTACATCTACTGCTACATTTCGCAACTTTTCCATATAACCACGACGTTTACAAGTGGTACGAGTGTAACGAAAAGTAATCTCTCCTAACACACGGTTTTGCACCCCGCTCCTATCCTCGGGACTGTCGGGTGCAGATGCCTCAGCACGTTACTAACCACCTCTTTGCCGCGGATACGGTTATGAACCATGGTTCCACGCGGACAAGGGTCGCCAATAATTGGCTGGGATGATCGGGATTGCAAAGGAGAGAGGAATCGGTTCCTGTCCGAGTTCGAGTCCACACACAAAATGCAGGACCATTAGGCTATACAAAGCCTAAACAGTGGCAACCTCACTCGCTCTCGGAGAGACAATCTAGCTTGCGGGGAGCTCCCCAGGTTTCTGGGCCCAACCAGAACGAGCCCATTGTGAGGATTGCCCGTGTGAGCGCTGTGCCGCTTTGTGTTCTGTTCTAAACGTCCAGGTTATGTTCTCGATTCTGACGTTGTTAGGGAGGTGGGGAATAAGTCTTGGCCCCTAGCGGGAGAGTCCTCAGGAGCATTCCCTGGCAAATGATTGTTAGGCTTCAGGGGCGAACAACACCGGACGAATGCAGGACAATAATCGACAGGCTCGAAGAGTTCGCAGCGCTGCTTTCAAGCCGTTGGTCTGAACTCAGTCTACTCGTGACTATGACCGAGTCCACCGACCGGGAAACGTAGCCCATCTCTCACTCACTCTGAGTTTCCCGGCTTCCTTCTATGGCTTCTCTGATTTCCTTGCGAATCTTGCGCTCGCTTCCTTCTATGGCTTCTCTGATTTCCTTGGGAATCTCGCGCTCGCCTGGTTGAGCCTCGGTATCCAACGGTTCCTCAACTGGAGGGGACTTCATGGTCTGATCCGAATGCATCCGGATCCACCCTCCTTGTCTCTGCTGCTGCTTGTTCCTCTTGGACTCGCCTGTCGAGCTTTGCTTATCTCTTGTAGCCTCTTCCATTCTTGGCCCCTGCAAAACTTGGGATCAGCAGCGCATCTTTGTGCTCGCTGGCAATACCCGTCAGAGGGCGAATGATGGTCGCGACTACTTGTCCGTCTGTTTCGCGTGTCTCAACTTTTGCACCCATGGGTTTGAAGAGGGATTGAAACATTTCTCCGTAGAACGCGGATACCCTGGGTCCTCGATCATGCTTCAACACTACAGTATCAGTTTCTCCATCGAGGGTGTATTGGAGTCTGAACGCGTTTCCGTAGCTGCCAATCATCTCCATCGCTTTCAGTGCATTCTCCATGTTGAATTTCTTGAACCAGAATAGGACCATCTCGGGAAGAGTGTTTGTGCCTGCCTCTCTGCCTAGTTCGCGAGCTTCCTCATCGCTAAGGATGCTGAAGACTTTTTCCACGAGAGAGGTGGGAACTTGGATGAAGCCGAATTTACCTGCTTTATCCTCCCACTCTACGAGTTTCCTGAGAGCTCTGTTGGCGAGAAGGTTGAACGAGAACTGTTCTCTCTCGGCCATCTCGACGATGCCTGCTTCGACATCCTCATCTAGTCTAAGGGTCCTGGTGACGCTTCTCGAGCTCGAAACCGGTGTTGATTTGAGCTCGAGCATGGCTCGCGTAGGTGCTAAGGTCATTTTTTGTCCTCGAAACCCCATTGGGTCGTTGCAAGCACTTAAGTGGTACGTCTCTCTCTGCTTGCATCCAGCAATCATCTTGCCTGTATGCACGGCATAGTTTTGCGCCGAGTATTGAGACAGACCTTTTGCAATCGATTGCGAGCATAATGCCTCTTCTCCATCTATTTGGCGAGAATGACGCGTCGTACCAGAGAGTAGGGCCAAGTTTATCTTTATGTTTGCACTTGATTGCAGATGCTATAGAATGTGATAGTTCGTAATGACAGAACTTGAAAACCCTCTGAAACCCGAAGTCCGCAAGTCTCCCGACACGGTTACGAGAACATTCCGCATAGACCGGGATGTTGACAGGAAGATGGATGGGCTCTCCTCAGAAGGAAGAGTCAGCATGAACCAGATGGCTAACAAGGCACTGAGAAGGTACGTTGAGTGGGAGGTTAACGCCGAAAAGTTCGGAACAGTCACAACCTCAGCCAGTACCATCAGAAAGTTCTTCGACTATCTAACCATCGAACAGGCAAAGGAGATGGGAAGCTGGTGGGGCGAGAACCAGGCTCCAGGAATCATAACCTTCTGGTTCAAGAAATTCGACTTCGACACCGTCCTAAAAGCCCTAGAATTCCTAGGCGCACAATATGGCCGAGCATTCACCTCCGACCACGCATTCGACGGCAGAAGCCACACCCTCATCGTCAAACACGACATGGGACTAAAAGCCAGTGTATTCTACGCCGAAGCCGTAAAAGCAGCATTCTCCCACCTCGGACTGGGGACAGACATATTCGTCACAGATGATCAGGTAATTGCAATAAGCCCGCCAGATCCCGCTCATCCACTCAACAGGTCCTACGAAGGAGCGGCCGACCTGAAATACCCAACAAGCGCAACCAGCAGACCGATCCCGAAGCTTCGCAAAGGGCAACGGGTAGACCCCGATAGCCGCGATGCATGAGAAAACAGGACTCAGCGCACGCTTGGAATATCTTTCGAGTTCACACAAGAATTCAGGGGCAAACAAACGCTGACAATAGAGCCTTCTTGAGAGCCGATTGAGCGAGCGTCGCAATTCTTTCCTCAACATCATCTGTTCCGTTCGCACCACACCGTAGACACCATTCATCCCGGGATATGGTCAACCTCCAGTAGTGTTCTGCTACATCATTTTTGCGACGCTTTGGAAGTATCGTATTCCTCTTTTGCCGTTGAGGGCGTGGTCTAGTGCTTGATCTACGGCGTCTTTGGGTGTTGGGGCGGCCAAGACCTTCACTGTCTTCCTATCATCTAGATAGCTGTCAGCGATCTTGTCCGCTGTTCCCCCTGTTCCCGTCAGTGCCACAATCGGTTTTCCTTTCTGGTAAGCGACCAATGCCTCCACGTAGGTTCCCGCTCCACCGCCCACCACGATCGCAGAGTCAGCAGAGTATGCTGTCACGTAATTCCGTGAGAATCCCATTCCTGTTGGGACGATGATGTCACAATAGGGGTTCGCGTAGCTCATGTCTTCTTGTGGCAGAATTCCGACGACCATGCCGCCCTTCTCCTTCGCTCCTCTACACGCAGCCTCCATGACTCCGCCTAGACCCCCGGTGACTAGAACGGCTCCTCTAGATGCTATCTCTGCGCCGACCTCTTTTGCGGCAGCGTAAGTGCTCTCAGGACAATGGTCCCCGTCAGACCCTATCACGAGGATCTGTATCAATCGTTTGAAGCTGGACAGTGGGGTTCTCGATGCTACTCCTCTAAACAATCCATAACCACTCTAAACTGAAAACCGCTACAACTCGTCTTCCAACCCACCATCCGCGTTAAGAGGTTGACGTAACCATTGCACCATCGGGGAAGGTTTTAATCAGAATTGGCCAACGATCGCACTCTGCTCTATACAGGTATAGCTAATGCCAGAATCGACTCAGCTACGATGATGGCTCGATGCGAAAGCAAGGAAAAAAAGGTGCCGCCACGCAGACAGCACGTTACACTTCCGTCAATCGTACTTTCAGAATAGAGTCAGTTTCAGACAGCAAGCTGAACGCAATATCCCAAGAACGGAACGTCGCGGTCAACGTCCTTGTTAACAAGGCGATTAGCCGATACGTAGATTGGGAGGTGCACGCTGAAAAATTCGGCTTCATCAGCGTCTCGCCAAGCACCATGTCCAAGCTCATGAGCTACCTAACCGAAGAGCAGGCGCGGGAGATGGGGAAATGGTGGGCTGAGAATAGTATCATCGGTCTCATAGTCTTCTGGTTTAAAAAACTCGATTTTGAAACTCTACTCAAAGCTATAGAACTCCTCGGTTCAGAGTACGGTCGAATTTTCACCCACAAATTCAGCATAGACGATGATGGAAACTACACCATAATCCTTCGGCATGGAAGAGGTCTTAAGACATCCTACTTCTACGAGGAAGCAGCAAAGTCCCTATTCACACACCTTGGAATCAAAGACATGAAATCGTCAACGACCGACGACCAAGTCATAATCAATGTTCCGAGACCGCCAACCCCCGAGGCTTAGCCATGAGCAACCGACAGCTTGACAAGAGTTCCCAGTTCAAACCTGGAAAGGTCGCACGGGTCGCGGGCCCGGTTATCGTCGCCGAAGGAATGCTCGGCGCCCAGATGTACGAAGTCGTCCGGGTCGGCGACCAAGGCCTCATAGGCGAGATTATCAAGATAGACGGCGAGAACGCCACGGTCCAGGTGTACGAGGAAACCGCCGGCCTACGACCGGGCGAGAAGGTCGAAAGAACCGGCAAACCACTATCAGTCGAACTCGGACCCGGAATACTCGGCCAGATCTACGACGGCATACAACGACCCCTAACAGTTCTCTTCGAAAAGACCGGACCCTTCATCAAGAGAGGACTAGCTCCCGCCGCCATCGACCGATCCAAGAAATGGCACTTCGTCCCCACCGCAGATACGGGAACAAACGTTTCAGGCGGCGATGTTCTAGGGACCGTCAAAGAGACAACCCTGATCACACAACGGATAATGGTCCCGCCCAACCAAACCGGAAAAATCATCTCAATCGTCCCAGAAGGCGACTACACGATCACCGAGCCCATCGGCGAGCTAGAAACCAAGACCGGACCCGTCTCATTGTTCATGATGCACACCTGGCCCGTACGAATTGCCAGACCCTTCAAACGCAAACTCCCATCCGAAATCCCACTCATAACCGGCCAACGCATCATCGACTTCTTCTTCCCAGTCGCAAAAGGAGGAACAGCAGCCATCCCCGGCCCCTTCGGAAGTGGAAAGTGTATGGACGGAGAAACCCCCGTCCTGCTTGCTGATGGCCGGATTAGGAGAATCCGAGAGCTTGTGCGTGATAATGGAAACTCGCGGGCCTTCGATGATAACGGAGATGAGACCCTCTATTCCTATTCCAACCCTCCGAGAGTTGTGTCGCTTTCCAACCCTGAGTTCACAAACGCCGAAGCTTCATTGGGCTACAAAGGGTCCACCAATGAGCTGCTAGAAATTCAGACCCGGAGCGGGCGTAGAGTTAGGGTCACTCCCGTTCATAAGCTCCAACAACTTCGCCGCGACGGCACTATAGAGGAGACGCCAGCCAATCATCTCCAACCCGGAGCCTACCTTCTAACACCTAGAAAGATCGCGCTCAATCTAGAACAAAAACTCATAGACCCCTACAAACTCCTCCCCGACGACGTCAGAGTCGATAACCCCAAAGCCATCCAGACGATGATCACAACAATTGACAGTCTGAAGACTGGGATTACTCTCAAGTCCGTCGCGAAAAATCTCGATGTGAGCTACAAGAGTCTCCTGAACTATTGGAGGAGAAGGGCGAGGCCCACTCTGGGCTTTCTGAGACATCTTGCGAAGGTCACAGGCAATAAGATTCCTGTTGAGTCAATCAGAGCTCAACGACAAAGCCGGAGCCTAAGCCTCCCGAAGGAAATGACGCTTGAGCTAGCAGAGTTTCTTGGACTAATCCTCTCTGATGGCATGCTTCGGGGACGTGGAAGCGTTATTCTCTTCAACAATGACGAGCGAGTGCTCCGCAGATTCTCCCAGCTCGCGAACAAACTGTTCGGTTTGAGGCCTCATCGCGGAACACACAATGGAGGACTGTTAGAGAGAATCCAAAGCAGAGCCCTAGTCCACTTATTGGTCGGCATCGGCTTTCCCAAGAAGAGGAAGTCTCGAACACTAAAGGTTCCAGACCTTGTCGCAATGTCCCCGGACAAGGTGATTGGAGGATTCTTCGCAGGCTACATCGCCGGCGACGGGTCATTCAGCAAGCGCACTCTAGAGATCTCCACTGCAAGCGAGGAGATGTCTCTAGGACTTTCATATCTGCTGACACGGTTGGGAGTGCTCCATAGAATAAGGCACAGAGAGGTTGGAGGTCACACCTACCATCGCTTGAGCATTGAGGGTCGACGACCAATCTCCGAATTATTCCAATTTCTGCCGAAGCAACGGCCGTATCCCTACCTCAAGAGGATAGATCTTTTCCTGAAACTTGAGAAGCGAGGATACAGCAACGTCGACGTCGTCCCCATCGACCCATCTGTCCTTTCAGAGGCCGCGGCTCTTGGTAAGACCTCACGAAAGAGCCTAAGAAAATCCGGCTTCAACATGTACAATTACACAACGCAAGAGGAGAAACCGGGCATTACAGCAATCAGACGCCTAATATCAGCAATCAAAGACAAAGCTGCCCTGGGCTCGGACGCCAACGTAGCGCTAAAGAAACTGGAGAAGCTTTCGGAGCTGTCCGACTTCTCTTTCTTCGATGAGATATCAGACATCCGACAAATCACGACCAGTTCTGAGGTTTACGATATCACGGTCCCGGGTTACGAGAATTTCATCGCTGGATGGGGACCTATGGTCTGCCACAACACGGTAATGCAGCAGGCGCTCGCAAAATTCGCTGACGCGCAAGTTATCGTCTATGTCGGTTGCGGCGAGAGAGGAAACGAGATGGCTGAAGTTCTGGAAACATTTCCAACCCTCCTTGACCCTCGCACCCAACAACCCCTCATGAACAGGACGACTCTAGTCGCGAATACTTCCAACATGCCAATCGCCGCCAGAGAAGCAAGCGTCTACACGGGCATCACAATCGCCGAGTACTTCAGAGACATGGGCTACGACACTGCACTGATGGCGGACTCCACTAGCAGATGGGCAGAAGCTCTCAGAGAAATCTCAGGGCGTTTAGAAGAGATGCCGGGCGAGGAAGGATACCCGGCCTACCTAGCCTCACGGCTCGCTGACTTCTATGAACGATCCGGACGATTGGAAGTCCTGGGCTCGGAATCCAAGGTAGGCTCCATCAGCGTCATCGGGGCGGTCTCCCCTCCAGGGGGCGACTTTTCTGAACCGATCACTCAGAACACTCTCCGCATCGTCAAGGTGTTCTGGGCTCTCGACTCCGAGCTTGCTAAGCGACGCCACTTCCCAGCCATCAACTGGCTGACAAGCTACTCGCTCTACCTTGACACTCTCGAAACATGGTATCCGAAAGAAGTCGGCCCCGAATGGGTTGATCTCAGAAAAATTGCAATGTATCTTCTCCAACGCGACGAAGAACTCCGCGAGATCGTCATGCTCGTCGGTCCCGACGCCCTCTCCGAGGGACAACGGGTCATTTTGGAAGCCGCGAAGATGATCAAGGAAGACTTCCTCATGCAGCAATCCTACAACCCCGCCGACAGCTACTGTGACAAGACGAAAACCTACAATATGATCCGGACAATCCTCCACTACTACAACCTCATGCAGAAAGCAGTCGACGAAAGCATACCACTCCAGAAAGTTCTAGAGCTCCCTGTCAAGAACGATATCAGCCGCATGAGACTCACCCCGGCAGACAAGTTCACAGATTACTCCCAATCATTGAACGAGCGTCTCGATCAAGAATTCAAGATGTTGACAACGCCCGCTGTCAAGGCGAAATAGAATGGTCTCACTTGCAGGTCTCGAATACAGAACCGTCCGTGAAATATCTGGACCCCTCATCTTTGTCGAATCGGTAAGAGGAGTTGGATACGGCGAGCTAGCGAGGATCAGGACTCCTAGTGGCGAAGAACGGAGAGGACAGGTCCTAGAAGTCGGTGGAGGGGTCGCCGTCGTCCAGATATTCGAAGGAACATCCGGACTCGACGTTTCCGCAACAACTGTCCGTTTCACCGGGGAAACCGTCAAGCTCCCCGTCTCACAGGACATGCTTGGACGGATCTTCGACGGCAGCGGCCGACCCACAGACGGCGGCCCAAGAATCATCCCCGACGATTATCTCGACGTTAACGGTAGCCCCATCAACCCCTTCGCCCGAGAATATCCTAGAGAGTTCATCCAAACAGGCGTCTCCGCCATCGATGGAATGAACACTCTCGTCCGGGGCCAAAAACTCCCACTGTTCTCCGCCTCGGGACTCCCTCACAACGCGATCGCGGCCCAGATCGCTCGGCAGGCCAAAGTCCGGGGCACAGACGAACCGTTCACCACCGTCTTCGCAGCCATGGGCATCACTGCCGACGAGGCCCGTTTTTTCAGAGATGACTTCGAGAAACAAGGCGCCTTCGACCACGTGACCATGTTCGTCAACCTCGCCGACGATCCAGCGATCGAACGAATCCTGACTCCAAGACTCGCACTGACAGCCGCCGAATATTTCGCAGTCAAGCTAGGCACACACGTCCTCGTCATTCTCACCGACATGACGAATTACGCGGAAGCTCTCAGAGAAATTTCTGCAGCCCGAGAGGAAGTTCCTGGACGCCGAGGATATCCTGGCTACATGTATACCGATCTTTCTACGATCTACGAGCGAGCAGGAAGATTGCATGGTAGTAAAGGCTCGATCACTCAAATGCCCATATTGACTATGCCCGGAGACGACGTCACCCATCCAATCCCTGATCTCACAGGCTATATTACCGAGGGCCAAATCTACATCGATCGAGGACTACACCGGAAAGGAATCTATCCACCAATCGACCCTGCACCATCCCTCTCACGACTGATGAAGGAAGGAATCGGCAAAGGCCGGACCCGCGAGGACCACCGCGAAGTCTCAGACCAACTCTATTACGCGTATGCGGAGGGACGAAGCTTCCGCGACCTCGTCGCCGTCATCGGCGAAGAGGCTCTCTCTGCCCGTGACAAGCTCTACCTTGGGTTCGCAGATAATTTTGAGAGGAAGTTCATTAATCAAGGACTCTACGAAAACCGGGACATCGATGCAACCCTCGACCTTGGCTGGAACCTGCTCAGCGTCCTCCCTGAAAGCGAGCTGAAACGGATCGACCCAGCCACGATCAGGAAGTTTCATCCGAAATATCGTGGGAAGACCTCGTAGTGTCCGAGATCGTCGCGGGCGCTCGTCCAACCCGGATGGAGCTCATCGCCCTCCGGCGACGACGACGCATAGCACAACGGGGGGGAGATTTGCTTCGCGAGAAGCTGGACGCTTTGATGATCGAGTTCTTCCAGTTCGCCCGAGAAATCACCGCGCTACGCCAGAAGACACAGGACCTATTGTTCCAAGCATACGAGAAATTCACAGAGGCCCAGATGCTCATGGGATTCACACGAGTCGAAGAAACATCCCTAACAGTGCAAGATAGGTTTGACGTGGACGCGTCGACTCGAAACGTCATCGGCGTCTCCATACCCTACGTTTCCGTGAAACTGAAGGCTCTGGACGGGTTTCCGTACTCGATGATCGGAAGCAGCGCAAAACTCGACGAGGCAGTCGCGCTAATGACCGAAGCAGTCAAGAACGTGGTCGAGCTGTCAGCAGCCGAAGCCGCTATTCGCAGACTGGCTGAAGCAATCTCCGCCACCAAGAGACGAGTGAACAGTCTAGAAAACATCGTCGTCCCGCGAATCGAGAATACAATCCGGTACATCGAAATGAGTTTACAGGAGAGATCGAGAGAGGACTTCTTCCGGCTGAAACGTATCAAGACACGTCTAGAAGAGGAAGAAGAGGAACCTGTGAAGGTCCAGCAGGTCACAGGCTAGAAACTAATAGTGCAATCCGACAAAGATTGGCACAAGTTGTCGGACGAAATCAACCGGGGCGTCAGGGCTGGCATCCTTCTTATTGCACTCGCGATTGCAATAATTCTTGCCTTACTATCACTGGCGTTCCAGGGACTTGCCTATTTTCAATGGGCGGCGTTTATCTTCGGACTTGTAGCGGGTGGCCTTTTTGCAACAGGACTCTACCTCCTGATAAGACGCTGATAGATTGGGCAAGGGATGGCTTTGACATCTTACAACGCCTTCTCGGCTTTCTCAGCCCGAACTTTCAAAGCACCGTTCATCGCTTCGAAGCCGCTATTCGCAGATTAGCTGAAGCGATCTCCGCAACGAAGAGACGAGTCAACCGCCTCGAAAATGTGTGCCACAATGCGGCACGGTTCTCGGGTAACAACACCTCTAATTTTCTGAGTCTTCACCTCCTGAACCTATGTCATCTGCCTTGAGGACGAAGGAGTTCCTTGAGTTCCAGCAGACGCTCAGAGATCTCGAAATCCAGGTTCGTAAGCTCCTCAAAGAAGCTGCTGAGAGCGGGCCCTCGGAGAGAACCAGGGACATAACCGAGAAAGTCTATGACCTAGCCCAACGAGCCAACCAAACTCGACCCCAAGAGGCTAGGAACCAATCTACTACCAACCAGTCAACCCTGGAGAAGCTCCCCAAACAGTTCGACGAGGACTTTGGTAAATTCAAAGGATTGACAGCGTTCGTCGAACGAGTGCGAAAGCAGCATTATAACGCTACAGGCCATAACATAGGAAGAACCTACGGTTCCTTTGGTTCCGATGAACTTGCGCCAGGACACCATCACGCCAAGTCTCTCATTGAGACCTTAGAAATCAGCTGCGATGCGTGCGGTAACGAATCTCCCCAATCGGAAAGAAGAGACTACCCAATTCACGTTCTTCTTCACGACCGTGGGCAATGGGAAGTTTGCACCGGTCAAGCCGACTGTGAATGCCAAGGCTACGAAGGCAAAGGCGTTCGAATCGGCGTCAACCTATCTCCCGAAAGAATTGGGAAAGAGAGGGCCTAAGCTCCCTTCTCGGCTCGCTCCTTCAAAGCCCGGTTCATCTCTTCAAAGCCCCGCTTCGTATCTCTGTCGAGGCTCTTCGCCATGAACGGTACAAGCAATCCTGTGAACTTCTCGTGCTGAACAAAACGGACCCCTTTCTCATCTAACGCTTCAATCGTGAAACTGTGTTCGCCGCTAAACAATCCGGGTATCAAGAGTCGCCCGAGCCAACTCATCTCACGATTCGTCTCAACATTGACCATCTTTGGCTTGAAGGACATCCCCCTTCCCCCAGTTGGCTCAAGCCGAACCTGGAGCTGCGCCCCAGTCCTGACCTCTCCACTCATCTCTCGAATGAAGGGGTTCCACTCGGGAAACTTGGCAAAATCTGTCAATACCTGCCAGACCCTCTCTGCAGGAGCCTCGATCTCTATCTCAGCTGAGACCTCTTTCATTTCTGAACCATTTTAGATGAGTCAAACAAGCTGAAATGCATTTCGGACGCAAATGCGCGTACACCCCTTTATGAGCAAGGGACCTTTCGCGGAGTGTGACCCGTTGCCATCATTTTAGGCCCTCGCTTGCCTTCAACGCACTCCACCGAAAGAGGAGTGCCAGTCCAGCTACGATAAGAATGACAACTACTAGGCGGACTATCGAGTCAAGTCGAACTGTGAAGGTCAGAATCGCGAGGGCAATGCCAACGTCGCCTAATACAATGCCAACCAGACGTAGCCGACGCAAGTTCACGGTTTAGGTCCCTATAGTAGCTGCCTGCCCTTCTTCTTGACGTACCTCAACCAGAATCCCGCGATCAGCGAAGTAACGATTGCCGTCAGAACGAGCGCGACGAAGAATGTTTCCGATATCAGACCGAGATCAAAGGCGACAGTAGCGAGCACGATTCCCGGCCCGCCTCTGGCATTGAGAGCGATTGCAAGGTTGAGGCTTGGAAGTCTCCTCTGCTTGATCAACCTGCCCACCACCAATGCACCTCCACCTTTGAGCGCGGTGGAGAACAGGAGGAACCCTAGAAAGAAGAGAATGTCGAAAGAATGGATCAGATCAAGCTTCAATCCGACGACTGCAAAATAGACCGGGGTGAAAACGGCTAGCGATATCGATTTGACCTGGGATTTGGCGAGAGCGAAGACCTCCTCTGGCATCATTCCGATTGCAATGCCGGCGAGGAAGGCGCCGAAGACGATGTTCACATTGAGAAGGCTTGCCAGCGCCACCATCGAGAAGCAGAGGAACAGAGCGTATCTCGATGGGTGATACTTGATCAGAACGTCAAACCTCGACCTTATCGTATATCGTATCAACCTAGGCAGACCCAGAAGGGCTGCACCAAAAAACGCGACAGTCACAAGAGCAGTATAGCCAATTAGAGAAAGTGACGCCGAGGCTGAAGCCCCAACTCCTGTGGCGATGGCCAACGCCCCAAACTGGATGACATCCTCAACAGTGGCAATCGCAAGGACAATCTTCGCGAATCGCGTGTTCATGATCTTGAGGTCGATGAAGATTTTTGAAATCACTGGGATTGACGTTACCGAGACCCCAATGCCAACAATGATGGCCAGTGAGAGCATGTTCCCGTTTGGCCCCGAGTACGGCGAGAAGTTGTAGACGAAGGGAACAAGCATTCCAATCACGAATGGAACAAAAGTGGCGCCAACCAAGAACGACGTAGCGATCTTACGATCCTCTTTCGAGAAGGCCCTCTGGATCTCGAACCCTGATATGAACATCAGAAGAACCAGCCCGATGTACGAGATTACGGAGATCAGCGCGCCTTCGGAGGGAAAAGCGCCGAAGACCCAGCTCTCAGCATCCGGGGCAACAAAGCCAAGAAAGGTCGGGCCGAGAACTAGTCCTCCGAAGATCTCTCCGATCACCCGTGGAAGCTTTGCCTCGTAGAACAGGAAACCGAAAGAATGTGCGGTGAATAATAGTAGAACCATTGCGAAGAAAAATCTGGTCAGCTCTAGACCGGAGAGTGTGAATGTGCTGACGAGACTCATTGAGTCCCGTGTCCTACATTGAGAATTCTCTAGGGTCGACTGAGAGGTTGACTTCTTTCAGAAATGCTGGTGAATTCGGTGATTGGCCGTTCACCGCGAATACTGCGTGGAGATGAACCTTGAAACGTACGGTCTTGGTTTCTCCGCGAAAGTCCATTCGTACATCGCCCGGCTTTCCTTGGCTTGTCTTCTCGTGGGTTAGTTTTAGCATGGGGTCGCGGCGTGGAAACCAGTCGAGGACGGATTGGCGGAGAATGTCTGGTGCCGAGTTGATCCCGATGCCTTTGTGGTTCTGGCTGAATTCTTCCATTAGAGCCTTGCGGGATTCCTTGGTCACGTTCTCAATGTAGGTGTAGGTCTTCTGGAGGACCTGGCTCCCCTTTAGCATATCAGTCATGGGTTTGCACGTTCTTCTCGATGCCTTGAATTTACTATGGTCGAGGTATTCTTCATTCGTATAAGAACTGCAGGGCCCTTTGACCAGTCTCGAGGATGAGAAAAAGGGCAGCTGTGCTTAGTGTACCGCTCCCCATTCGTTGCCGCAAGTGTCGCAACGGTAGAGCTTCGCCTTGCCAGAACGCTGTTCCCTCGTAGATAGCTCGATATTCGTGGACCCGCACTTGGGACAGATAGTATGATAGATGTTCATCTTCAGCGTGTCAACGATGTAGCAGGACTTCGAGTGTTCATTCCAGAACATGCATAGGTCCCTCACACAAACGGATGCCATTAGGGGGCAGATCATCTGGTTGAACTTGCTCGTAGCAGACCGAAGGATTCGGCGAAAAGTAGGGTCCCTCATGTCAAGGAAAGGTTCTATTCGAACATCATCCGGAGGGTCCTGATCCTGTCTTGCTTCGCTGTCAGACCCTTCTTCGGCCATTAGCCTATCGTCTCCCCTAACGTCCGCTCTCGTATGGAGGTGCGACTTAGCTAAGCATGCTGTCCCTTTCAGAACCAGCAATCAGTCACAACGGTCCCCTTTCGAGTCACAATTCGTCCTCCAGAACAGCGCAGATTACTAGATTAGAGGCGGTAGTTCTTTTATTGCGGGCTGAACAACCAGTCTTGAGAAGGATTTCTAGTCATGCGTGTTCGCCTCGTCGGCTACGAACCTGACCTCGAAAGGGTCTGCGCCGCAGCGATGCGATCGTGCTACTCTCCTCATCCCGGGTATGAGTTATTCACGCATACGTCACAAGACAAGGTTTTGGATGGAGAGAAAATCTTCGACGCGGAACGGATAGGTGGACTGTTGAAGCGTGCCCTTGAGCTGGGACATTACGATATTCTTGAACACAACAGCATCACTTGGCTGGCGGAGGCTGACGAGAAAGAGATCCTCTTCCTCATGGAATCATCGAAGTTCTTCGAAACAAGCCAGATCGACGAAAAGCGATGGCTCATCACGACAAACCTACGAGTACTGGTCGAGCTGGCCCGCAGTACCAACCAGCTACCCCTCACGAAAGAAATGGTGGCGACTCTGAATGTGGCCGCTCCCATAATCGCCTCCTCGCTCGCGATAAAGACTGCAACTAGTTAGGATGAAAATGGCAAGCAAAGCGATCCTATTCAGCTACACCAACTATCCTCAACTGACTGCAAACTTGCAAGAAGCTGGAGTGAAGATGGGAAAGGATGGGATGCTCCGACATGGAAGCTTCACTTTCGACTTGCAGGGAATAAGCAGAGCAGCCAGTCACCAGATCGTTAGACATAGAATAGCATCCTTCTCTCAGCAAAGCCAAAGATATGTGCGAGTCACGCGAAGTTATGGGTATCTCAAGCCGCCCGGGATCCCCGAAGATCTCAAGGTCCCAGTTGAGATTCAAGGGCACAAGGTAGAGCTGAACCTTACAGACGTGATGGACTTGACTCGTCAAGCTGAAGAAGGTCTCGCCGCGAAGGGAATCAAGGCAGAGGACGCCCGATATCTCAGGCCGAATGCGGCAACCACAAACATAGTCATGAGCATGAGCCCACGCCAACTCATCCATTTCTTCAACCTCCGGTGCGCTCCCGATGCTCAGTGGGAGATTCGCGATCTTGCATGGTCGATGTACGCTGGGGTCCGACTTGCGGCCCCTCAGGTCTTTGGGCCTTTACCCGCGGCTTCTGAGAGTGACTTCATCAAGAAACGGGTCGCAATCGTAGACGACTTAGTTCGAAAGGGAGAAGACGGATTCTCCGGGACCCCGCCTGGAGAGCTATTCCGATTAGAGCTTCAGCCCACGTTAGAACTGGTCCATCCTGTCGAGACTTTCGTTAGACATTACTAGAACATACCTTGTCAGGACCCTAGCGGGACACTGGGCTCTTGGGCACTATGTGTTTTGCCCAAATCTTCTTCTCACTCGCCAAAAACCTGACTCCAAAAGTCAAGAGAATGGCCACCAAGTTGGATGAAAGATAAGAAATCCCTAAGGCGCTTGTGAGCCCCCAGAGCAGGGGAATTCTTACGAGCAGATCGGATGAGGAAACTGCGTTGAAGAGTAGGGCCTTTCGGACCAGGCCCCCGGCGGTTTCTCTTGATCTGAATACGAGAAAGTTGTTCAGTGCAAAGTTGACGAATACGGCTGCTTGACTGCTGAGGATGGCACTGAACAGAAAATAGATCCCGTAGAGACCGGTTAACACGAAGAGAACGTACTGGTTGAGGAATATTCCTAATCCGCCTACGAATCCGAATTTGAGCAGTATCCAGGCTATCGAGCCTCCGGTCTTTGGCTGCTTGGGGGTTGGAGGGGGGTACATCCCGAACCCCGAAGAGAAGCGTGGATCTCTAATCGCGGCTGCGTAGAGAGACCCTTGGTAGTATTGTCGCCTCGCTAAGACCTCGTTGAGCGGGTTGATGGGTCGAATCTCTGAACTCAAACGCTATCGGTCAATTCTAGCTAGACGCATTCCGCGTGATATAACCGATACTCTCTCGGTCGATCTTCACGAGCAGAATCGCGTGGAGGACGAAATGTCCAGTTCTCTAAGCTTCAGATAGGAATTGACAGGAAAACTACAGTTCAGATGATGCCGTGATCATCGGCACGACAGGAAGTTGTTGCCCTGGCTCCGCGAGTTCCTCGAATTCTCGTCTTGCCTTGTCCATCTTTGGATAGATGACCTCTCGGAAGCCCGTGACAGCGAATTCGTTCGGCCTGTAGGGGTCGTTGATGACCCTCAACGCTCTTAGCGCCAGATCATAGTTTGAAGATGCTGTCTTGAGATAGAATCCTATGACGTCATCTCTGTACCAGTCGCGGAAGGCGCGTTCTTTCTTGTGCCATCCCCAGCTGTCGAGGATCGTTCTGGTCCACTTCATGTGTTTGAAGATCCTCATCAACCAGTTGTGAGCAAGCCACTGCGGCAGGTCGAATCTGACTTGTTTGCCGAAGACTTCGAATTCTGGCCTGTTGATATGTTCGTATGTTATCTTGTCACCGTTCTGGTCGTCAATGTTGTACCGGATCTTGTCTCGGTCCAGTTTCTCATTATCGGTCAATAGGTGGGGGGTGTAGATCTCGTCTTTGATCGCCATTACCTTGTGCAAGTCCAGCAACGCTGTTTTAGTCGCCGCGTAGCCCTTGTCCTCCCTATCGTTCCTGAACACCTCCAGGACTTTGTCCACGTATTTCTCGGCGTAGGGTAGGTCTCCCCACATTATGAGGTCGTATATTCTTCTCGCAATGGCTCTGTTTGTATCTTCGTCGAGCGTCATCGTAGCAACTGTGCTCTGCACCAGTCGTCGGTATTCGTCTGCTGTCTTCTTTCCACGCCAGAACATCCAATAGGAGTGTGAGATCTGCTTGGCTTTCATATCAAGAATGGACCGGTAACTCTCCTTCGCCCCGAATAGTGCGAGGGTCTTCTCGTCAGCTACGATGTTTTTGAAGTCGAGAAGCTGTGGCTCTACGACCATTTTCCGGCCCAGGCGAAACGCCTCCATGTTCCTCGTTCTTTGGCTAGCGGGAACGGTTTCCATGATGGCGTCAACGAGGTTCTGCTCGCTGACGGGTATCAGGCCTTTCTGGAAGGCTGAGCCGAGAAGAATAATGTTGGTGAAGAGCTTGCTTCCAAAATACAGCTCCGAGATCTCGCTGAGTCTTCCACCGAAGTACTCGTCCGAGTTTGTGTGTCTTCGAATGTTCTCTTCCGCATCGGGCGGATAATTCATCATTCCGGCCAGCATCGGGATAGTTGGGACCACAGTTGTGTTAACTACTGCTGTCGTTCGGGCTTGGCTGGCGTATACGAGGCTTCTCTCTGCCTCGAGCATATCGACCCCCATCAAGAGATCAGCCTTTCCGTTTGGGACAATTGTTGAGATTTTGGCTTTCCCATTCGAGTAGAGGACGTGTGCGGAGACTGCTCCGTTTCTGATTGCGAGTCCTTTCTTATCGTTGAATCGGACATGGTATCCTTCCTTGGTGCCGGCTCTGGCGAGAACTGAGGACATTACTCCCACGCCCATTCCGCCGACGCCGCTGATGAAGATCTTCCAAGTGTCGTTGAAACGGTGTGGAGTAGCCGGAGGGATGTTGTCAAGAGGTATCTTCTTGACCCTTGACCTTGGTGGCTTGTTTCTTGTGACAATTACCTTCTCGAAAGATGGACAGGCCATGACCTTTGTGCAGTACGTATCGGAAACGCAAATGGATTGGTCAATCCCAATCTTCTCGCCGTAATCCGTGTTGATTATGGTCAGTCCGGGGCAGCCAGTGTTCTTGGTGCATTCACGGCAGTTCTCGCAGACTTCCTGAGAAATGTTGACGAAGGTTTCCTTCTTGACGAAACCTTGTCTCTCGATTATCTTGTTTCTCTCTGACCGTTTTCTCTTGTGAAATGTGATGCCGCACTCTTTGTCGGCAATAATCACTTTTACGCCCGGCTTCTCGAAGACCTTGTCCAGTTCCTTCATGTACTTCTCCCTGTTTGAGGGAGGCATCTTCTTCACGTAGATCTGCCCCTGCCCCATCGCACGAACAATACTCTCAATGTCCTGAGGGGTCGTCTTGTCGCCCATCAGATTGTGTCCTGTCTCTGGCGTGGGCTGATGACCGGTCATTGCCGTGTTCTTGTTATCGAGTATGAGGTAGAGGATGTCTTGTCCTTCTTTGATCGAGTTCGAGATGGCGGTCATTCCCCTCCAGAAGAAAGTTGAATCTCCCATCAGGGCATACTGTTTGTTCGTTACGAACGGGTCCATTCCACTTCCCGCAGCGCCACCTAGTGACATCGCGGTCAGATTGTGCATTTCACCGAAAGGCGGTAGGAAGGACATTGAGTAGCAGCCAATGTCGCCGTGAGCGAAGATGTCCTTGTGCTCAGGTGTATCTCTCAGAGAATGGACGGCACTGAGGGTTTCTCTGTGAGGGCAGCCGGCGCAGAAGCCCGGTGACCTGGGCGGGACGAGGACGCCGTAGGCTTTGATCTCTGCAAGAAGATCAAGCTCGCTGTGGATTCTCTTCTGGTCAATCTTGGCCGAAGGGTCGCCAAGCTCTAGGAGGAGACCTCCGACCTTCTCGATAACAGTCGATGGCGTAATCCCGCTCTCCTCAGGGAATCCGTCGTCTTGAGGGAAAAACTTCCCCCAGACCTTCGGCATACTCGAGATCCTTCCCTCCTGCACCAAGTCATCCAGTATTGTTTTGACCTGGTTTTCTATCGCAGGGCTCTTCTCTTCTACAACAATAATATTCTCGACTTTCTTGGAGAACTCGCCGACGATTTCAGGCTCAAGAGGATAGGTAACTGCAGGTTTCAGAATCGGGAACTCTTCGTCTAATCCTAGTTCCCAGAGAGCCTGTTCTAGGTAGCTGTAGGATATGCCCGCCGCGATGAATCCGATCCGGTGTTTTCGACCATCATCGTATAGTATCTTGTCTAGCTTGTGATCTCTAACGTACTCGTGGACCTTGGGGAATCTTTCCCTGACAATTTCCTTTTCAAGGTCCCAGGTGTTAGGCGGTATGCTGACTCTCCGTTTGATGTCAACTTTTGAAATATCGAGAGTAATTGGATTCTTGAAGGTAATCTCTGAAGGCTGATTTTCCGACAGAACGACGCTTCCTCCACCTTCAGCCAGATAAGTCGTAATGAGATAGCCAACCACTAGATTTGAGTATTGGGAGAGTCGTAATCCTTCTCCGATCCAGTCCTTGACCTCTTGTGGCGTGCTGGGCTCGATGATAGCCATCTTGAGATGCTCCATGAGCTGGCGGCTATCTCCCGCGACCTGAGTACTGGAGGCGTGTGGGTCGTCTCCGCAGACAACGAGCGCCCCGCCTCTTTTCCCGCTCAGGCCGAGCTTGTCAGCGTAATTGATGATGTTGATCGGGTCCGCGGCAACGTTGAGCCCGACGCTCTTCATCACAGCAACAGCGTTGACCCCCACGTCCAACGCGCCATTGAGTGCGGCCGCTCCCTGGGACTCGTCGTTCGTCATTTCGGCCCACAATCCGCATTCTCTGAGAATCTCCGCGTTCTCTTCTAGAATCGTGAAAACTTCTGCGACAGGCGAGCCGGGGTAGCCGGCCATCAAGCCGACTTTGCTCTCAAGCGCTCCCTTTACTATGAGCTCGTTTCCGTTGAAAGCGTTGATACCGGACCCTTGGACAAAACGCTTGTCCGACATTACATCACGTGGGTATCCGTATAGAATGTTCTAGTCGGGCTGTAGATAAGCCCGTTGTTCAGTTTGTGGACAAATAACTCGACAACTGTTCGCATCGTCCTAGCTCAACAGGAAGAACGTACTCGACCCCCGAGGTGGCACGTTTTTGGCCCCACACCCTTTCGTGTTCGCAATGGTTGGCAAACTTAGGCATAATCGATTGGGGAAAACCCTACAAACAACCCTTGCTTGTGTCGAATTCTTGTCTGAAAGAGGATTCTTGCGTTGAGAGCTCTCGTTCTTCTCGTCGTCCTCTTTGTCTTAATCACTGGCTTTCTCTCAGTATCCCCTGTTCATGGGGCTTCCGGTGCGGAGATTCCAACCGAGGGGGGCACATGGACGAGCTCGACCATCACCATTTTGATTGTCCCGCAACTTAGCGCGCCTTGGTTCAAGTCCTCATACACCTTTGATGTGAACCACGCTGTCAGTCGTTGGTCCCAGTCCATCACGGCCTATGCAGATATTTACGGTTCGAACTATCTTCGCGACCTAAGCTTCGTTACCTGCGTTTCGGGTGTGAATGATACCTTGTGCGGCAGTCCAGATATTCAAGTCCGATTCATCGAGTCGTTTGGGTCCCAATCATCAGGGTTAGGCCTCACTAGGTATGGGGTTCAAAACTCGGTATTTCAAGCCCCAACGATTACGACGCTAGCAGCCTGTGACCCAAGCAACACAACCCAGCTATCAGACATTGACATGGTTAACATTGCAAGCCATGAGTTTGGTCATGCTCTAGGCCTTGCTCACGCGACTGCATCCCTAACGGATGACGGGACTTTCGAGCTAATGTTCCTATCATATGGACAGGCGGTGGGCAACCCTAGAAATACGCTTGAAGCGCCGTCAACCCTAGATCTGTTTGCCTTATCGTACATCTATGATTGGCTAGCAACATCTTCGACGCTCAACGGCTCGGGACATCCAAAGACCGATCTTGCATTGCCGTCGGGAGCAGGCTACTCATCCGTGTATCCGTATCCAGAACAGATACAGATGCTGCAAAACTCGATCAGCCAATTGAAGCTGGAGATCATAATCTTGGCGATAGTCGCGGCACTTCTGCTGGCCCTAGTCTTGGCGTTCGTAATCCTCTTGTCGCGGAAGAAACCATCGCCACCGCCGCCCTATTCTTGGGGAACGGTTCCGAGCACTCCAACAGTCTAGAAGACTCCGAAAAGCAGAACTGCCCAGCTTGTAAACGAGGAGTTCTAAGGGTCAGAAGACTCCTCGGTCGGGCTCTATTGGCCAT
>Ga0209471_1000146_pt1 | contig 52060 bp, 45 predicted proteins | sample GraSoiAngelo_128_FD_185885 | JGI IMG/M metagenome (GOLD analysis project Ga0209471, IMG submission 185885) | Grasslands soil microbial communities from the Angelo Coastal Reserve, California, USA - 14_0927_12_20cm (SPAdes) (version 2) | ecosystem: Environmental > Terrestrial > Soil > Grasslands ... | reverse complement strand
CGTCTGGGTTTCAATTCCAAGGCGGTGGTTACCGGAGACGTGACGCAGATTGACCTGCCGCAAGGGAAAAAGAGCGGGCTGATTGAGGCGCTGGAGGTTTGCAGCAAGATTGAAGGCATTGGAGCAGTGCAGTTCGGGGAAAAGGACGTGGTGCGGCACAATCTGGTTCAGCAAATCATTCGCGCCTACGAAGATTACGAAACGGCACACCTGCCGCGCAGCGGCGCGAATGGAAAAGCGGCCGCGGCAAGAGAGTCCGCTAAAGAAGCGGAGCAAGAAATTCAGCAAGGATGATTCTGAACCAGCAGCATGAGGTGCGCGTGGCGCGTCGCCCCCTGGAATCGTTCTTGCGCCGAGTGGAAAGGGAACTCGGCCTGAGACATGCGGACCTGACAGTCTGCCTGGTAAGCGACAGGGCGATGGCACGCTTAAACCGAAACTTTCGCAAGAAAAAAGGACCAACGGACGTGCTTTCGTTTCCCGCTGTCCCGAAGCGCTATCCCGCGCGAGTGAGGCGCAGACCGCGTGCGGTGAATTCGTGTGAACCCGAATACCTGGGAGATATTGCCATCTCGCCGGCCACCGCTCGTCGCTACGCGCAAAAGCATGACCGCCCTCTGCCGAGCGAGCTTTGCGCGCTGATTTTGCACGGCGTTCTGCATTTACTGGGATACGACCACGAGACCGATCGCGGCGAAATGGACAAAATCGAGCAAAGGCTCCGCAAGCGTTTCGGATTGACCTGATGAACTTCAGCTGGCTCTTTGCGCTCGGTGTTGTACTACAAGGATTCGCTTTACCCGCTTTTTCCTACTGGGTCTATGTGCTCAGCGTTGTGCTAGTAGGCCTAACTTTGCCGATTTTTTCCTACCTAACGCTGATCTACCGTGAATTGGGACGCATGACCACCGGACGCGTCCACGAGCACCTCGACATGTTCGAAGCGGAGATCGAGCCTAAACTCAAAATCAACCGGCGCAGCGGAGGCCGCACTTTCCGCATTATTGGCCATTTCTGGCTTGCTTTTCTTGTTCTCGAGACGACACGCGGTGTGGTGTATTTCGCCCAGGGCACGTGGGAATCGTTTGTCGAGTTTTGCGTTTTTGTCATTCTCGAAGTGGTTTTCGCCATGCACTTCATTCCGGACATGCTGCTTTACCGCACCACGGGCCGCTGGCTGCTTCCGCTCTTACCGTTGATTCGCGGCGCGATTTGGCTGGTCTGGCCGGTACGGGTGTTCCTGGAAGGCGCCGAATCGCTCGCGCGAATTTCCGAACAGGAGGTAGAGAAAACCGAAGAGCAGCTCACCGAAGAAGGCATCGAGGCGCTGGTGGAAGCGGCGGAAGAAGAAGGCATCATCGAGCCGGAGCAAGCGGATTTGATCGAGCAGGTGGTGGAATTCAGCGACAAACGCGTGCGAGAAGTGATGACACCGCGGCCGGACATTGTGGCAATTTCCGCCGACGCTACCCTCGAGGAATTGCACGCCAAGGTCGTGGAAACCAGGTTCAGCAAGATTCCCGTTTACGAAAAATCGCTCGATGACATTTTCGGCGTGGTGTATGCACAAGACCTCTTACAGGTGGCGGACCAGGACTTGCCCAGGCGCAAAGTACGCGAGTTGGTGAAACCGGTTTTGTTCATGCCCGAGACGAAGATCGGTTCAGACCTGTTGCGCGAGATGCGGCAGAAGGGCCATCCGCTGGCGGTAATTATCGACGAGCACGGGACGGTGGCGGGCATCGCCACGGTGGAAGACTTGGTGGAAGAGATTGTGGGGGAGAGCGGTAACAACGGAAAACCGTTGGCCCCAGACGTGGTGCGCGAGCCGGATGGCGGTTTGGTGATGCGCGGAAGTATGGCCATTGACGCCGTGGAGGATTTGTTGGGCCTGCATTTCGGCGAGCAAGCAGACGAGACCGTGACGACGCTGGCGGGACTGCTGAGTCATGTAACCGGCAAAGTGCCAGCTTCCGGGGACAAAATCGACATGGCCGGGCACCAGTTCGAAGTGGTGGAAGCGAATCAAAGAAAAGTGTTGCGCGTGCGAATCCGTAAGCTGATGAAGGCGGTTCCGACAAAAAGTTAAAGAAGAGCGGCGAAACGCGCCGGGCTCGGGGCCACGGGGTAAGCAAATCCATTTCAGTGTGGAGGATGGAAGATGTTCCGTGTGACATCGACGGGGATTTTTGCTGTTGCAGCGTCTTTTGCTGTTTTTGCAGTGATGGACGCAGCGTCAATTTACGCGCAGCAGGACGCGGCAACAGACCGATCGGCGGTGGATTTGCAATGGGCGGTGAAAATTCCCATGCGTGACGGAGTGAAGCTGAACGCAACGGTATTCACCGCGCACGGGCAGAAAGATCGGCTTCCCGTGATCTTCACGCTTACTCCATACATTGGGGATTCGTATACCGACCGCGCGGCCTACTTTGCGAAGCATGGCTACGCGTACGCCTTGGTGGATGTGCGAGGACGTGGGAATTCTGGCGGAGAATTCGAACCGTTTGCGAAGGAAGGACACGACGGTTACGACGTTGTGGAATGGTTCGCAAAACAACCTTATTGCAACGGCAAGGTGACCATGTGGGGCGGCTCGTACGCGGGATTCGACCAGTGGACAGTCTTGAAAGAGTTTCCGCCACACCTTGCGACGATCGTTCCCGCAGCCGCTGCGCATCCTGGCGTGGATTTCCCCTTCCAGTACAACATTTTTGCTCCGTACGATATGCAATGGCTGACGTTCACCAGTGGAGTGACGAGTAACGCGAACCTCTTTGGGAATAACGGCTTTTGGAGGGCGAAAGCGCGCGAAATGTATATGTCGCACGCTGCGTTTCAAGCCTACGACAAGGTCGTGGGGAATCCCTCGGCGGTATTTCAGAAGTGGCTGGCGCATCCGGTGCCAGATGCGTACTACGACGCGATGGTGCCGTCGGCGGAACAATACAAGAAAATGAGCGTCCCGATCCTGACGATCACCGGTCATTATGACGGGGACCAGCCGGGTGCGTTTACTTACTACAAGCGACACATGCAGTACGGGACGGCAGAGGCCAAAGCAAAACATTATTTGATCATTGGGCCGTGGGACCACGCGGGCACGCGCACTCCGAAAGCGGAAGTGGGCGGCCTGAAGTTCGGCACCGCGAGCGTGCTTGACCTCAACAAACTGCACACGGAATGGTACGACTGGACGATGAAGGGTGGGGCCAAGCCGGAATTCCTGAACAAGCGCGTGGCGTATTACGTGGTCGGGGCGGAGGAGTGGAACTACGCGGACACCCTGGAGAGCATCGCGAATGCGACGAAGATGTTTTATTTGAGTTCGAATGGCACGGCGGGAGATGCTTTTCATTCCGGAGCATTGAACGAAGAAAAAGCGAGCGGGGGCGCAGGGACGGATTCCTGGACCTATGACCCGTTGGATACGCGTCCTGGCGCAACGGAGCCAGAAGATGATCCGAACTTCCTGACTTCTCAACGGGCGGCGATGAACCTGTATGGCGAAGGCGTGGTGTATCACAGCGAACCGTTTAGGGAAGCAACCGAGGTGACGGGGTTCGCGAAGTTGACCGTGTGGCTCAAAATGGATGTGCCGGACACGGATTTGGAAGTGGACTTGTTTGAGATCCTGCCGGACGGCGGGTCCGTTACGCTCACAGGCGCAACCATGCGGGCGAGATACCGTGAGTCGCTCCGCGAAGCTAAATCTGTGCCTGCAGGGGCTGTCGAAAAATACGTTTTTGACAACTTCATGTTTTTCTCGCGGCGCATCGCGAAAGGAAGCCGCTTGAGGCTGATCGTGAGCAGCATCAATTCGACGGGCGCCGAGAAGAACTACAATAGTGGCGGCGTGGTCGCAGCGGAAACCGCGAAGGACGCGAAGACCGCTCACATCACGCTGGTACATGACCCGGAACATCCGAGCGCGCTCGAGTTGCCGATCGTAAAACCTTAATGCCCGAAAAAGAAAATGCTGGGAAAAAGAAAGCGTTTCGCTCCGGGTTTGTCGCAATTATCGGGCGCCCGAACGCGGGGAAATCCACGCTGCTCAATCGTTTGGTCGGCCAGAAAGTCGCCATCGTCACATCGAAGCCGCAAACAACCCGTAATCGGATTCAAGGAATCGTAACGAAGCCGGAAGGGCAGATCGTATTCATCGATACGCCCGGCTTGCACGAGGCGGATTCCGCTCTCGGAAGGCACATGATGCGAGAAGTAGCCGCTGCGTTGGAAGGAATTGACGTTCTGCTGCTCATGCTCGACGCCAGCCGCTCCGAAGCGAAGGGGGACGAGTTGTTGCTAGAAAAAGCGCGGAGGTTTCGCGGCAAAACCGTTCTGGCCTTGAACAAAATCGATCGCCTGCCGAAACCAAAGCTGCTTCCGCTGATGGAGTCCTTTGCAAAAGCTTTCGATTTTGCAGCCATTGTGCCCATTTCCGCGCTGAAGGGTTCCGGTTGCGATGAATTGCTCCGGGAAACCTTGCATAACCTGCCCGAAGGCGCGCCGTACTTTCCGGAAGACCAGATTACGGACCAGCCGGAACGCTTTCTGGCGGCAGAAATCATCCGCGAGAAGGCCATTCAAGCGATGTACCACGAAGTTCCGTATGCTCTGGCCGTGTTCGTGGAGAAGTTCGAAGAGACACCCAAGCTCGTGCGGATCGAAGCGCTAATGAACGTCGAACGAGATTCGCAGAAGAAAATATTGATCGGGCAGAAGGGAGAGACGATCAAGAGAATCGGCACGGAGGCTCGGAAAGAGCTGGAGGCGATTCTAGGCACGAGAATTTACTTGGGTTTATACGTCAAAGTGGCGCCGCATTGGCGCGAAGATCCAAAAAAGGTGATAGAGCTCAGTTGGCGCCACCAACTCGAAGAGTTGCAAGAACCCAGTGACCTGGAGGATGGAGAGTAAGGCTTTCCTGCCGTTTCCCTGTCAGAAGGGCGAAGTTGCCGATGCGAACGGGGTCATTGCCGAGGCCTAATACGCCTGCGATGCTCCGTTTCTTCCATAACCGCCAAAGGACCAGCGAACGGAGACCGTAGTGTAGAGGCCATACGGTCCGGTGGTGTGAAGATCGGCGGGACCAAGGGTACGGCCGTAGCGTCCCAGGTAGTCAACTTGATGCTGAGTCACGCGCAGCTCAAAATTTCGTGGCAGGATGAACCCGCCGCCAATCGAGCGATCATACGCGATAGGTTCCATAGACTCTTCGTAGCTCAACTGCGGGATGTTTCGTCCAAAGCTGAACCTGGGTTCGAAGAAAAGAAAGAGATGGCGGGCCGGAGTGCGAGCCAAAGGCTGGATTTCCAGATATCCACTAAAGAGATAGCGAGCGTATGCTGTGCACTGTGAAGTGGTTCCCCCGGCGTTGCCAGGCTGAGGAAACATGCAGCGGCCGAGATCGGGCTCGTTGTGCGAAGGCGCCACGGCAAAGTCGGTATAACCGCGAATCCAATTGTGTGGAAAAAGAGTAGGCGTCGAGGACCTTTGCGCCGAGCTAGCAGCCAAGCTTGCGGATTCATTCGTGAGTGTTTGCGATACGGCAGAGGGAACCGAAATGAGTGACAGGGCAAACAGAGTCAGAGTGATTTTCTTCACTGCGTCTCCTTAAGCTGGAATCGGTTGACCGGGCTCGGAACCTGGAATCGCAATGGCACCAAAAAAAGAACCCGAACTTCCGGAGCGTGCGCACAACCTCCTTTGTCCGGTCGCTAATTCTGAAGGTAACCCAAGATGGACGGAATTCTATACGAATCGCGGGTTTGGAAGGCGAGAACAAGCATGCCGGATGGGATTCAGTTAACGAGCTTTTAAAACTAATCCGGCGCAGCGATTCCCAGGGACTTCATTTTGCGGTAGAGATGACTGCGTTCCAATCCTAGCGCCGTCGCAGTCTGGGTCATATTCCAGCGGTGTTCCTGCAGCTTGCGCAGGATGAACTCGCGCTCATACGCGCTGCGCGCCTCGTGGAGAGTCGCATAAGGATGATGCGGGCTTTCGGCGACACCTCGAAAAAGCTCCGGCGGAAGATGATGCGGTTCGATGCGCACCTGGGGACACATGATAACAAGCCGCTCCACGAGGTTCCGAAGTTCGCGAACATTGCCAGGCCACGGATAGCGAAGCAGGATTTCCCTAGCAGCGTCGCTGAGTTCGCGGGTTTTCTTGCCATAGGCAGAGCTGAACTCCCGCAGAAAGTGGTTCGCCAACGTGGGAATATCTTCTCGGCGATCGCGCAGCGGGGGGACGTAGAAGGGAATGACATTCAAGCGATAAAAAAGGTCCTGCCGGAATGCCCCGCGGGCGATTTCCTGTTCAAGGTTCTTATTGGTCGCGGCGATGACGCGCACGTCAACGTTCGAAGCGACGTTGGAGCCTACGCGTTCGAAACGCTGCTCCTCGAGGACGCGGAGCACTTTCGATTGCGTGCGCAGGCTCATATCGCCGATCTCATCCAGAAAAAGCGTTCCACCGTCGGCTTTCTGGAATTTGCCGATCTTGTCCTCGGTGGCTCCCGTAAAGCTGCCTTTGATGTGGCCAAAGAGCTCGGATTCGATCAGTTCTTCGGGTATGGCTGCGCAATTGACCTCGACAAAAGGGCCCTTCGCGCGCAGGCTGGCGGCATGTAGTGCGTGGGCAACCAACTCTTTGCCAGTGCCGCTTTCGCCGTAGATCAAAACCCGCCCGTTGGTGGGAGCGGTCACGGCTATCTGCTGGCGCAGAGCTTTCATGGGGACGCTGTCGCCGATCACCTGGTAGCGATGGCCGAGCTCATTTCGCAAAAGCAGGTTTTCCTCTGCCAGGCGGCGCTGCTGGATGGCGTTGCGCACCAAGACAATAATTTTTTCGAGCGATAGAGGCTTTTCGATGAAATCGAAGGCGCCTAGCTTGGTGGCGCGCACGGCGGTCTCGATCGTGCCGTGGCCGGAAATCATGATGACAGCGGGCGCGTGAGGCAATCCTTGTATGCGGCTGAGGGCTTCAAGGCCGTCGATGCCGGGCAGCCAAACGTCGAGGAGTACCACTTCCAAATCGCCCCGCGCGGAACGTTCTAAAGCCTCTTCGGCCGACTCCACTGCATCCACCTCGTAGCCCTCGTCTCTGAGGATGGAAGAGAGGGATTCGCGAATGCCAGCTTCGTCGTCGACAATAAGCAGGCGTGAGCGAGGGGTCATAATGCAGCAGCGGACCCGTTGCGGTCAGTCATGGCGGTGGGTGCCAGTTCTGCGACAGGCAATTCGACGACAAAGCGCGTGCCCACCGGGAAGTTGTCCTCGACGTGGATGCTGCCTCCGTGCTCCGCGATGATGCGCGCAGCAATGGCCAGCCCAAGGCCCGTGCCCCGGTCCTTGGTAGAGAAATGAGGCAGAAAAAGCTTGTCTTTGTCTTCAGGGGAGATGCCGTAGCCAGTATCGGCCACGGAAATTTCCACGGCCTCGGTATCGGCAAGCGATTTTGTGGAAACGGATATCTCGCGGAAGGAAGAATTCTCCAGCGCTTCCGCGGCATTGTCGATGAGGTTCACGACCACGCTTCGAACCAGGCCTGCATCCGCTCGCACCATCGGGAGATTCTCGGACAAATTTGTCTTTAATGTGATGCCATCCAGCCTTCCCGAAAAGACTTCGATGGCTTCACGGACTATCGTATTGGCGTCCGCAGAAGCAAACTTGGCGGAAGGAAAGCGCACGAATTGAGAGAATTCGTTGACCAGCGAGGCCAGCGTGGATACTTCCCGTTCAATCAAACGGGAACATTCCTGAACAAGCTTCGCTAATTCCGGGTCAGGAGAAGCTCCCGGCTGAGAGGAGTCGCGCTTCTCCAGGAATCGTGAAAGCCGCTGCGCGGAAAGCTGAATGGGCGTTAGCGGATTTTTGATCTCGTGCGCGATGCGCCGTGCCACTTCCTGCCAGGCCTCGGTCTTCTGGGAACGGAGTAATTCCGACAAATCATCGAACACGAGCACATAACCCGTATTGGCGCGGCGCGGTCCGAGGGAACTTACGGTTACGGCGAGGTGCAGCACTCTCCCTCCAACCACCATTTCCATTTCTCGGGACACCACCCCCATGCGGAGAGATCTGCGCATCAGGTACCGCACGGTACGTGCGGGCTCTGGGCCCAGCAGGTCCTCCGGGGACTTCAGCCCTGTTCCGTTGATCCCAAACATGCGTGAAACGGAAGTGTTCATGCGCAGAATGGTGCCCGCGCTATCCAGGGAAATCACCCCGGTAGGGATATTCTCGAGCACCGTTTCCATCAATTGCCGCCGCCTTTCCAGCTCTTGCACGGCTTGCTGGAGGCTGCGGGTAAACGCATCAATTTGTGCGCGGCTATCCCGCAATTGCGTGGTCATGGTGTTGAACGAGCGCACCAATACACCAAGTTCGTCCTGAGCCTGCTCCGGGACCTGATAATCGAAGTTGCCGGAGGAGACTTCGCGAGTGCCTTCGGCAAGCGCCTGGATGGGCACGGTGACTTGTTTTGCGAGAAACAGGGCCACCCACATTACCGAAGACAAAAGGAGAACCGTAAAGAAAAGGAGTATGAGAAGCATCTGGTGCTTGAGCGCGCGAAGGTCCTGCCTCGCTTGGTAGTACTCGCTTGTCTGAGACTGAATCGTGGCGAGCCGCGTGAGCACATCCGGGCTCGTGCGGTAGGCAGCCACGGTGAAACCCGCAGGTTTTCCATTGTGGAAATTCTGCACGCGCGCAGCGAAATAATTTCTGCCTCCCGCTTGCCAAACTTCCATCCCGCTCTGAAGCGGCCGCAGGTAGTGACCGGACACATCGGGCTCCACGCAGATCGTGCCCCGCCGGTCTTCCGCTTGATTGTCGCAAACCGTTCCACCTCGGATGGGCTTTCCTTCTTGATCCAGAATCCAAACAGCATCGGCGCCCTTGGCGAACGCGTGCCGCAGGAAGTCATCGCCCGAGCGTCGCGCTTCCGATTGCACTTGCAGGGCCAGGCCCCGCAGCCGAGGCAACTGCGCGCGACCGAGATCGTTCAAGAGCTTCTGCGTTTCTTCGGAAGCGGTTTCGAGCGGTTTTGGAAACCACAGCATGAGGCTGCGATTGATAAGGGAATAGCTGACGATAAACATGAATACGATGGGCAGGAGAGACAGCGCCATGGCCCCGACAACCATCTTGGTTTTGAACCGTGCGCCAAGTTGGTCGCGGCGGCGTTCCACCCAGAGCCGCAGTGTGGTGCGGCCTAGAATCAAAAGGAAGATCAGAAGCGCCGCGGTGACAAAGCTGGACACGGCATAAAGCACCATCACTTCGCGCCAACTCTTGGGATGGAAGGGCACGTCGAGCGAACCGAACGTGAATACGGCCGCCAACAAGAGCGTCAGAAGGATTGCGCCGATCGCGAGGCCCCAGCGTTGTTTGGAATCAAGGCGGCTCATAGATGAATCGGCTTCCTAAAAACGACGCGGGCCAAGGCCGCGGATTCGGAACGGAACGTTTTGCGCTCCGAGCCTGTAGTTTTGGCCACAGGGAGCCGCCGGCCAGAAAATTGTGTTTTGGGTGTACCAGCCCGCATCTCTCTGGCAAGATAGCATCCTCTGAAGGCAAGTCAAGATTTCTACCTGTCCCTGTGTGGGAAAAACCTGCCCGCGTGGACAGGTATTAGCCATTTCAAAACGGCCAACGAAATTCTGGCTCCTTTCTTCATCGTCCTTTGTTAAGGTTGGCCTTGGGTGCAAGCCCGCAAGGGAGTGCTGCGGATGTCCGTGCGTCTCGGCGAAATACTGGTTAAAGAAAGCTTGATTACGCAGGACCAGCTCCAGAAAGCTCTGGAATTCCAGCGTTCCAATGGCGGCAAGCTCGGGAGCTGCCTGACCAGACTGGGCTTCATCACCGACGACGACATTACTGGAGTCCTTTCGCGCCAATACGGCGTTCCCTCCATTAACTTGAAGTATTACGAAATCGACCCCAACGTCATCAAGCTGATTCCGCAGGATACCGCCGCGCGCTATCAAGTCATTCCACTCTCGCGCGTCGGTTCGGTTCTCACCATTGCCATGACGGACCCCACCAACGTCTTCGCAATGGACGACATCAAGTTTATGACCGGTTTCAATGTGGAACCGGTAGTGGCTTCCGAAGCCGCTATTGGCGATGCCATCAGTCGGTTTTATGGCGGGGCTTCCTCGAACACCGAGGAACTCACCAACTTGATGAAAGACCTCGTGGAAGAGGAGCAGGAGCTCGAGCTCGCCGCGGAGGAGTCCGAGCTGGATACCGCCACGCTGGAAAAGGCGGCCGAAGAAGCTCCCATCATCAAGCTCGTCAATCTGATTTTGACCGATTCGGTGAAGCGCGGCGCCAGCGATATTCACATTGAGCCCTACGAGACGGAATTGCGCGTGCGCTTCCGGGTGGACGGACAACTGCAGACGGTGATGTCTCCGCCGATGCGTTTGAAGGACGCCATAACGAGCCGCGTGAAGATCATGGCCAAGCTGGACATCGCGGAAAAGCGCTTGCCCCAGGACGGCCGCATCATGATCAAGTACAAGGCCGAAGGCAAGAAAAAGGAATTGGACTTCCGTGTGTCCACGGTCCCCACGCTCTACGGCGAAAAGATCGTCATGCGGTTGCTGGACAAGGAAAACCTTCGGCTGGACATGACCAAGCTTGGTTTCGAACCCGCGTCGCTTGAAAAATTCCACCGCAACATCTTGAAGCCCTACGGCATGGTGCTGGTGACCGGGCCCACGGGTTCAGGAAAAACAAACACTTTGTATTCTTCCGTCGCCACTTTGAACACCGTCGATACCAACATCATGACCGCGGAAGACCCGGTCGAGTTTCAATTGAGTGGAATCAACCAGGTGCAGATGAAGGAGCAGATCGGACTGAACTTCGCCGCCGCGCTGCGGGCCTTCCTCCGGCAAGATCCCAACATCATCCTCGTCGGCGAGATTCGCGACTTTGAAACGGCGGAAATCGGCGTGAAGGCGGCCTTGACCGGTCACTTGGTGCTTTCCACTCTGCACACCAATGACGCCCCGTCGACCATCAGCCGTTTGATGAACATGGGCATCGAGCCATTTCTGGTGGCTACTTCGGTGAACTTGATTTGCGCTCAGCGTCTGGTGCGGCGAATCTGTTCGAATTGCAAGGAAGAATTGCAAGTTCCGGAACAGGCGCTGATTGATGCTGGGTTCACACCGGAAGAAGCAAAAACCACGAAAATTTATCACGGTAAGGGCTGCACCACCTGCGGAAAACGCGGCTACAAGGGCCGCACCGGGCTGTATGAAGTGATGGAAATCAATGACGAGTTGCGCGAGCTCATTCTTGTCGGGGCATCCGCTTTGGAATTGAAGAAGAAGGCGATCGAGCAAGGGATGATTACGCTGCGACGCAGCGGCCTGCTCAAAGTGGCACTAGGGCAGACCACCATGGAAGAAGTCCTGCGCGAGACTGTTTTATAGAATTGAGGTTCACTGATGGCTGGGATTACGCTGAGCGAATTGCTGAAGAAGATGATCGAGATGGGGGGAAGCGACCTCCATATCACCACGAATAGCCCTCCGCGGGTTCGCGTACACGGAAAGCTTCGTCCTTTAGACATGCCGCCGCTTACAGCTGCGGATACCAAGTCCCTCGCCTACAGCGTATTGACCGATGCGCAAAAACACCGCTTCGAAGAAAACCTGGAGTTGGACTTTTCTTTCGGTCTGAAGAACCTGGCTCGTTTTCGCGGAAACTGTTTCAATCAGCGCGGAGCCGTCGGCGCCGTGTTCCGCACTATCCCCTGGGACATCAAAGGCTTCGACGCCCTCGGCTTGCCTACGGTCGTGAAGGGCCTCTGCGACAAGCCTCGCGGCCTAGTCCTGGTCACCGGCCCAACGGGCTCCGGAAAGTCCACCACGCTCGCCGCCTTGCTCGACAAAATCAACAGCGAGCGCGAAGAGCACATGATCACGATCGAGGACCCCATCGAATTCCTGCACAACCACAAGCGTTGTCTGGTCAACCAGCGCGAGGTCCACGCGGATACGCATTCGTTTGCAAATTCGCTTCGCGCCGCGTTGCGCGAAGACCCGGACGTCGTGCTCATCGGCGAAATGCGCGACCTGGAAACGATCGAGTCCGCGCTGCGCATCGCCGAGACCGGTCACTTGACGTTCGCGACCCTTCACACCAACTCGGCGTCTTCGACGATTAACCGTATCATCGACGTTTTTCCCGCGCACCAACAGCCGCAAATCCGCGCACAGCTCTCCATGGTGATCGAAGGGATTCTCTGTCAGGCGCTTCTGCCCCGTGCCGACGGGCGTGGCCGCGTCATGATTATGGAAATCCTTGTGCCCACGCCGGCTATCCGCAACCTGATTCGCGAGGACAAGATCCACCAAATCTATTCCGCGATGCAGACGGGCACCGGCCAAACCGGCATGCAGACATTCAACCAGGGGCTTGCCAATGCTTATTTTTCCAAGCTGATTACGCTGGACCTGGCGCTGTCTCGTTCATCGAATCCCGATGAACTGCAGGACATGATTAACCGAGGGGTGGCCACAACTTCGGGCAGCGGGGCCGCAGCAAAAGCGCCCGTGGCCACCAGGCGATAAAGCCGGGCAGATCGAGGAACTCTAGGAGGCAATTTCATGCCGGATTACAAATATCAGGGAACGAGCCGGAGCGGCTCCAGCGTTAGCGGCGTGATGACCGCGGCAAACAAGACGGAACTCGCGGGCATCTTGAAGCGTCAGCAGATTACGGCCACAAAGATGACCGAAAAGGGGAAGGAGTTCAACATTCCCACGTTTGGTGGTGGCGTCTCCTCGAAGGAACTCGCCATCTTCACGCGTCAGTTCTCGGTCATGATTGATGCTGGTTTGCCGTTGGTGCAGTGCCTGGAAATTCTCGCCAGCCAGCAGGAGAACAAGATCTTTCAAAAGGTCTTGACCGGCACGCGCGCCCAAGTTGAAGGAGGCGCCACCCTTTCGACCGCCATGCGCAGCTCGCCGAAAGTCTTTGACTCTTTGTATGTGAACATGGTGGAGGCGGGCGAGACGGGCGGTATTCTCGACACCATTCTTCAGCGGCTTTCCGCCTACATTGAAAAGAACGTCAAGCTGCAGCGCGCCGTGAAATCCGCCCTGGTGTACCCGGTTGGCGTTGTGACGGTCGCAGGCGGTGTCATCACCTTGCTGCTCTGGAAAGTCGTGCCCATCTTCGCGACTTTGTTTGCCGGCCTCGGTGTAGACCTTCCGCTCCCCACGCGAATCGTCATCGCGATGAGCCACTTTATTGGCAGCATTTTTGGGTTCATGGTCCTGGTGGCCATTGTCGGCGGCATTTTTGGTTTGAAAATCTGGTATGGCACACCGCAAGGCCGCATGGTTCTGGATACCATCGTGCTTAAACTGCCCGTACTGGGCATCCTGATGAGAAAGATTGCGGTTGCCCGCTTTACGCGGACCCTGGGAACGCTGATCGCCAGCGGCGTGCCCATCCTGGAGGGCTTGGATATCACTGCCCGGACCGCCGGCAACGCGGTGGTGGAGAGAGCCTTATTGAAGGTCAGAAAATCGTTGGAAGAGGGCAAATCCCTCACCGAGCCATTGAAGGAATCAGAGGTGTTTCCGGGAATGGTCACGCAAATGATCGCTGTTGGCGAACAGACGGGCGCCATGGACGCCATGTTGCAGAAGATCGCCGACTTTTATGAAGAAGAAGTGGACTCGGCGGTCAAGGACTTGCTAACCGCCCTAGAACCGATCATGATCGTATTTCTGGGCCTGGTGGTCGGCGGCGTGGTCGTCTCCATGTACTTGCCGCTGTTCTCGCTCATTGGAAAACTGAGCAACAGCCACTAATCGGGCTGGGCCGGCACGTCGAAACCTCTGCAGGGGGCGGCGACAAGCATTCCCGCCCTTTGTCTATCCTGCCTGGACTTGGGAATGCCCTGATTGTGAGAATGAGGGCGCGGGCAAACAATGGACCAAAGTTTCGCGACAAGAGCATGGCTTGAATGGTTGACGCGTGTTCGCCTTCTCACGGTCACGCTCATCCTCACGGTCGGTGTTGTCTGGCCGCAATACCTCCAAAGATCCGGCACTAACCGCTTTTTCCTGCCGCTCATCATCTTCTGGATTACTCTGGGGATCTTGCATCTCATGCTGCTGCGCTGGCTTCCAGAGGCACGCTGGCATGGAAGCTTTCAGGTCGCCAGCGACGTAGTGATGGTTACGCTGCTCGTCTACGTAACTGGCGCGCAGGAAAGCTATTTCATTTCGCTCTATCTGCTGGTCATCATCGTCGGTAGCATGGTTTTCTCCCGAAATGTCGCTTTCATCAACGCGGCTATCTGTTTTTCGCTTCTTGGGGCCATGACCATTCTTGCTTTTAATGGAAAACTTCCGCGCACCTCCACGACTCTGCCGACATTCGAGAGTCTTCGCACTTGGCTGGTTATGAACCTACTGGGATTCCTTGCCGTGGCTTATCTGGCCAGCTTGCTCGTGCAATCCCTGCGGAGCAAGGGACGAGAACTCGAGGAAAAACGGGAAGAACTTCTCAGTCTGCAAGATTTCACCCAGGATATCATCCACTCCATGCGCGGCGGTTTAATTACCACCGATCTCAAGGGAGTTATCCTGCTTCTGAATCGCACTGGCGAAGAAATTCTTGGATACCGCTTTGCGGATTTACGCGGCAAGAAACTGCAAGAATTGGACGAGGACTTTTGGCTTCCCGGCCAATATCCGAACGTCGAAAGACGCGCTCTCCGGAAAGAAATCGATTTTCGTACGCCTCAGGGTGAGGTGCGTTATCTAGGAATCAGCGTGTCGCCGCTACGCCTGGGGACGGAAGAACGCAGCGGGTTCGTCTTCAATTTCCAGGACCTCACGGAGTTGCGCCGGCTGGAACAGGAAGTGGCGACCAAAGAGCGCATGGCTGCCCTGGGACGGCTTTCGGCCGCCATCGCTCACGAAATCCGCCAGCCCCTGACGGCCATGGCCGGCGCTGTTAAAGAACTGGCTCGTCTTGTACCTTTGGAGGACGACGAGAAGCAATTGGTCAACATTGTGAGCCGGGAATCCGAGCGGCTCAACAACATCATCACTGATTTTCTCAACTATTCGCGTGAGAAGACCTATGAGTTTCAGGAAGCCGACGTCCGGGCTCTTTTGGACGAGACGCTGACGTTGATGGAAAAGAAGCCCGAAGTCGGCTCCAAATTCCAGATCGTTCGCGCTTTCAACGGTCAGGAATTGCGCGCTCGCGTGGACGCCAACAAGATTAAGCAGGTTTTCTGGAATCTTTGCGACAACGCCCTCCGCGCCATGCCTGCCGGGGGCACGCTTACAGTGAAGCTGGAACCCTATCCGTTCTGGGTGCGCATTGCCTTTCGCGATACCGGCATTGGCTTGGATGCCAAGCAAAGAGCTAAGATTTTTGAGCCCCTTCAATCAGGCTTTGAAGGCGGCACGGGTCTGGGGCTATCGATTGTCTATCAGATTGTGCAAGCGCACAGCGGAAAGATCAGCGTGATTTCGGAGAAGGAGCGCGGCGCGGAATTTATTGTCGAGTTGCCGCGAGTGGCTTGAGGCCTTATGCAGGTGACGAAAACCGCTACCAAAGAGATCGGACGCGAGCTGCCTCATATTCTCGTCGTTGACGACGAGAAATCGATTTGCGAGCTCCTGGAGATTACCTTCCGCAAGGAAGGCCACCGCGTGGAAGTTGCAAACAGCGTGGAAGCCGCCAAGCGCAAGTTGGAATCGCAGATTTTCGACATTATCATTTCCGACATTCGCATGCCCGGAGAAGACGGTGTCGACCTGCTGAAATTTGCCAAGGAAATTGCCCCGGATTCCTTTTTCGTATTGATGACCGCTCTTCCCGCCTTGGACACCGCCATCGCGGCGCTAAACTCCGGCGCCGACCGCTATGTCATCAAGGACCACAATCACATCGACCAACTGCGCCGCGCAGTCAAGGAAGTGAGCGAAAGCCTCAGGTGGAAAAAGGAGGCGGGTTATCTGCGGCGGGAGTTGCGCCGGCTTACCGGGCTCGACAATATCATTGGACAAAGCCCCAAGATGCGCGCAATTTTCGATCTGATTCAAACGGTTGCGCCGCAATCGAGCCGCGTGCTTATTACCGGAGAAAGTGGAACGGGAAAAGAGCTGGTTGCTCGCGCCATTCATGAAAACAGCTCACGCGCCCAGGCTCCGTTCATCACCATTAACTGCGGCGCCTTTCCTGAGACTCTTCTGGAGTCCGAACTCTTCGGTTATATGAAGGGTTCTTTCACTGGAGCGAACGAGAACCGCCAAGGATTATTCCAGGCGGCGCACGGCGGAACGCTCTTTATGGACGAGATTGGCAACATGAGTCTGACGATGCAGGTAAAGCTCTACCGTGTTCTCCAGGAAGGCAAGGTTCGCCCGATCGGCAGCACCGAAGAGTCCACCGTGGACGTCCGCATCATCGCCGCAACGAACAAAGACTTCGAAAAGGAGATTGCCGAGGGTCGTTTTCGCGAAGACCTCTACTACCGCCTGAGTGTGATCCCCGTCCAGGTTCCTGCTTTGCGGGAGCGCCGTGAGGACATTCCGCTCCTGGCGCGCCACTTCCTGGAGCGCTTCCGCAAAACAATGGAAAAGCCTATTGAGGGAATTTCTCCCGAAGCGATGAGTAAACTAGAATCGTACGATTGGCCCGGGAATGTGAGAGAGCTTGAGAACACCGTGGAGCGCGCGGTCGCCTTGGAGACCGGCAAAGAGATTTCCGTGCGGGTGTTGCAGGACCGGATTCTGGGCTACGGCAGTGCATCTGCCGTTGTCCCCGGAGCGAGCCAAGGGCTCCAAATACCCGATGAAGGAGTGGATTTTGAAAAGGTCGTGGCGGCCACCGAACGGCTCTACCTTCAAGCTGCCTTAGAGAAGGCTGGAGGCGTCCGCACGAGAGCGTCTGAACTCCTCAAAATCACCTACCGTTCCTACCGGCATTACGCCAAGAAACACAGCATTTAGGTTCCTGGCCAATCGAGGCACACATAGCCCATGAACCGATTCAGGGGATTCAGGGATTTAAAGTAGTCATTTGACGTTTATAGTCTTCAAAATGGACAAAAACTGTCGACCGAAATCGCTTGTTTTGAATCTGGGGCGCCTGGGGCAGGAGTAGTGGATGTCAAGTATTGAATAAACCCTGTGCTTTCTATAAAATAAAGGACGGTGGACGCGACCGGTTCCTGTGGACCTGATTGGCCCTGCGCATGCCCTAATTGACGCCAGTGCTTCTGGCACGTCAAACTTCCGAAGGAGATAGCATGAAGAAGAAACAGAAGGGTTTCTCCCTTATTGAGCTCTTGATCGTCGTGGCGATCATTCTGATCATCGCAGCCATCGCCATCCCGAACTTGCTGCGGTCGAAGATTGCGGCTAACGAAGCGTCCGCAGTCGGCTCCATCCGCACCATCGGCACTGCCGAAGTCACTTATCAGTCGAGCTGGGGCACCGGTTTCGCCGCTACTCTAGCGCGGCTCGGTGGTCCTCCTCCATGCACGGTTGCGACGGCGGTGCAGGCTTGCTTGATTGACCCACTTTTGAGCACTGGTGGTTTCACCAAGAGCGGTTATGCGTTCAACGCTGCCGGGACCTTTCCCGATGTCAACGGCGTGCTGAACGGCTTCGAGGTGAATGCCACTCCGAACACGTACCAGACGACCGGTGTGCGCGCGTTCTGCGATGACCAGACGGGCGTCATCAAGTTCGTAGGCAACGGTGCGGCTGCGATCGGTGTTGGACAGGGCGCTTGCGCCGCGATTGCGACGGTGCCTGGCGTTTCCGGTCCGGTAGGAAACTAAGTTTACCGAGCGAAGTCTCCCATCCCGGGAGGAGGCCGAAAGGCTTTCTCCCTTTTTTTTTGGGCGTGATCTGAGAACAGAGATCAGTGAAGAAGCGTCAAAAGCCCGCATGCCCTCTCCAGGCCACGCATCACCCTACCCGTCTTGGGAGTCCCGTAAATGCTGGATACAATGACAAATTGCGGCCTGGGCAATGACAGAAACCGGCATGTTTTGGCGCAAAAGTTAGTACCATGCCTAAGAACAATCTCGTACTACGCGTTTTTTTCTCCCTAACTGTTTGACATTGAAATACTTACGTCGCAAGACGCGCCGGGGCGCCCCCACCGGTTCGTTGGCACGCCCCTTGCACAACTATGAGCGTGCTCAAGCACAGATTTACCCGTCAAGGAGACTTCATGAAGAAACAGAAGGGTTTCTCCCTTATCGAGCTTTTGATCGTGGTGGCGATCATCTTGATCATCGCCGCCATCGCTATCCCGAACTTGCTGCGCTCGAAGATTGCGGCTAACGAATCTTCAGCGGTCGGTTCGGTCCGTACCATCGGCACGGCAGAAGTGACTTATCAGTCGAGCTGGGGCACCGGCTTTGCGGCCAACCTGGCGAGCCTGGGCGGTCCTCCGCCATGCACGGTTGCGACCGCAGCCCAGGCGTGCCTGATCGACCCGCTGTTGAGCACCGGTGGCTTCACCAAGAGCGGTTATGCGTTCAACGCAGCCGGTACGTTCCCTGATGTGAACAACATTCTGAACGGGTTCGAAGTGAATGCCACTCCGAACACGTATCAGACGACCGGTGTGCGCGCGTTCTGCGATGACCAGACGGGCGTCATCAAGTTCGTAGGCAACGGTGCGGCTGCGATCGGTGTTGGACAGGGCGCTTGCGCCGCGATTGCGACGGTGCCGGGCGTTTCCGGTCCGGTCGGAAACTAACTCTTGCGGTTAACCCTCGGATTAGGGAGGAAGTTTCGCTTCCTCCCTATTTTTTTGAGGCAAAAAACGAGCCAAGATCATGAGCGACCCAGCCAATCAAGCGGTGAAAAAGAGGAGGCACGTCCTCGAGCAGGGCTTCTCGCTGATCGAGCTGCTGATCGTGGTGGCGATCATCTTGATCATCGCCGCCATCGCTATCCCGAACTTGCTGCGCTCGAAGATTGCGGCTAACGAATCATCGGCGGTGGCCTCGCTGCGCACGATTACGACCGCGGAAACAACCTATGCTTCGAGTTGGGGGTCAGGTTACGCCGCTACGTTGGCGAATCTGGGCGGGGCGCCCCCCTGCATGAATGCAACGTCAGCCAACTCTTGTATCATCGATTCGGCTTTAAGCATGGCGCCGTTCCAGAAAAGCGGCTATACGTTCCTCTCTGCGGGGAACACGCCAGTCATGGGGATAAACAGCGGATTTGAAGCCAACGCCACGCCGGCTATGGTGGACATTACGGGCAAGCGGGCTTTCTGCTCGGACCAGACCGGGGTGCTTCGTGCCAATATCACCGGTGTGGCGATTGGAACTGGCGCGGGAACATGCGCTACGGTGGCGACGCTTATCGTGGGTAACTAACCTCGAGGGTTAGCTATGGTCCTCCGCGCCTTTTGGATTCTCGTTGCAGAAGGGAAGGTCAGACCATGGGCAAACCCGCAAATCGGGGAAAGGGCAAGCAGGAACTCGAGGAAGGCTTTTCGTTAGTCGAACTTCTGATTGTAGTGATCATCATCATGGTAATCGCAGCGATTGCGATTCCCAACCTGCTTCGTTCCAGGATGTTAGCGAACGAGTCCAGCGCCGTTTCTTCCATGCGCCAGATCTGCACAGCGCAAGGCACGTATTCTTCGAGTTGGAGCACCGGCTACGCTCCGGCTCTGGCAAATCTTGGCGGGCCGGCCCCTTGCATGGTGGCGACTGCGGCGGCTGCCTGCCTGATTGATCCGCTCTTGAGCACAGGCGGTTTCGTCAAGAGCGGCTACGTTTATAATGCCGCAGGGACTCGCCCCGATGCGAACGGCGTGCTCAACGGATTCGAAGTGAATGCCACCCCCGTGCAGGTGCAAGTCTCCGGCGTGCGCGCTTTTTGTTCGGACGCGTCTGGCGTGATCAAGTTTGTGACCCCGGGTGCCGCTCCCATCGGTGTGGCCGCGGGAGCGTGTGCCGGAGTCGCGACCGTTCCGGGAAGTTCGGGGCCGGTTGGCAATTAACCGGAACTAGGGTGTGGATTCGTCTGCCCGATGCCTTGCCGCTGAGGTCTGGGATTCCCGCCCAAGGTGTGCTCGGCCACTGATATACTTGAGGCTTGCGAGCAATTTTCCAAGCTGAATCGAGCGCGTTGCTGGTTTTGTCCTTTTCGCTGCCGTTCTGCGGCCAAAGCGCTTCCGAGGCGCACGGTCCTGCCAATAGGGCGACCGTTACACCGGTACTGCGGCGATTTGAGGAGAGATACCGCAGCGCCGTGCGCCTCGAGGCTACTTTCCTTCAGCGCTATACAGAGAACGGGCATTTGACTCGAATGGAGGCTGGCAAAGTCTACTTTCAGCGTCCCGGCAGGATGCGCTGGGAATACGAATCCCCAGAGAAAAATGTCTTCCTTGTAGATGGGAAGAACGCCTGGTTTTACGTTCCTGCAGACCGTACGGTCACTCGCGTCCCGGCCAAGAAGAGCACCGATTGGCGAACGCCCCTGGCGTTGTTGGCTGGGGAAATGAAGCTTTCCCGAGTTTGTAATAGAATTGGATATGCTCGCGAGCCAGCCCCGGAATTTTCTGGGGATGTCATGCTCTACTGTCAGCTTCGTGGTGCGTCTAAATCAGAGGAAGGAGGGCAACCCGGCGGTAAGCTAGCCTCGGATGGAGGAGGAGGAGATGCGGGCTTTTTGGAAGTCGCCGAAAACTCCGGTGAGCTTGTCCGTGTGCTGGTAAATGATTCAGGAGGCGTGGGGATCGAGTTCCGCTTCGCTAACTGGCAATTGGACCCCAAGGTGAACGACTCATTTTTCCGCTTCCAGGTCCCTCCCGGTGTTGCTATTGTAGACGGGGAACTGGCGGCAGCCCAGAAGACGGTAAGTCCATAAACTCCCCCGTAGGAATGGCTCCCTTTCCAGTCAGGAACAGCCAACCCCCAGGACCCCCTACGCATATCATCTAATTGAGGTAGACTAAAAGTCTATGGGTGAATTTGTCTGTCGTGTGGCGAATGCTGACGGGCGTGTCTTCTCCCACGTCGAGCCCGCGAACACTCTGGAAGAAGCGCGCCAGAAGCTCGCCGATCGAGGGCTGTTCGTTTACTCCGTCGAATCGCGGGGAGGGCGGCTCGGGAGTTTGGTCCGCCACAAGACCGGGCGGCAAATAGGCGGTTCCGATTTCCTGATTCTTAACCAACAATTTAATACCCTGATCAAAGCAGGCCTGCCCATCTTGCGAGCACTGGATCTGCTGGCCACGCGTGCCAGCTCTCCGAAGCTGCGGCCGGTGATCTCGCAGATCCGCGATCAGGTGCGCGAAGGGAAGTCGCTTTCGGAAGCCGTCGACGAGGCGGGCGTATTTTCCAAGGTTTACTCTACGGCCATTCTAGCGGGTGAAAAAAGCGGCAACCTTCCGGGAGTGCTGGATTACTACATCGGTTATCAGCGTGTAAGCACGGGCGTAAAAAAGAAGATCATCGCTACGCTCGTCTATCCAACGTTGTTGATTACGGTCGCTATCGTCATCGTGACGTACCTGGTTACGGAGGTGATTCCCAAGTTCGCGCTCCTCTATCGGGATTTGAACGTGGAACTCCCGGCGCCTACCCGCGTGCTCATTGCGCTGACAGTGGACTATCGTTACTTTTTTCTGGCATTCGTGGCTTTGATGGCCCTAATGGCAGCGGGCGTTTTTCTGTGGTCGCGCACAGAGGAAGGCGGAACGGCCTTTGACCGCTTCAAGTTTCGCCTGCCGCTTGTCGGGAACACGTTGCTGAAGTTTCAGGTCGCGCAGTTTTCTCGCACCTTGGCAACTCTCTTGACTGGCGGCACGCCACTTGTGGCCGGACTGCAAACTGCGACGGAGGCCATTACCAGCAAGTTGCTGCAGTCCACGGTTGCCAAAGCCACGCAAATGGTCCGCGAAGGGGAATCATTGCATTCCGCGCTTTCTTCCCAGGGCGTCATGCCGAAGTTGGCCGTGGACATGATCGAAGTCGGGGAATCGAGCGGCGCAATTTCTCCCATGCTGAATAGCGTCGCGGAGTTCTACGAAGACGAAGTGAATTTGCGCCTCTCCGCGATGGTTGCCGTGATCGAGCCGGCGTTGCTCATCGTCATGGGATTGTTCGTTGCTTTCATTCTGATTTCGCTGTATCTGCCGATCTTCTCATTCTCGATAAACGGGGCAAAGTAGGGGTTATGGCCACCACAGATCAACACGCGAACATCATTGCTGGCGGGACTTCGGCCGCGGAAGAGCAGCACGAGCGCGAGATTGCCCGCAAGCTGGCCGAGAGATACCGCTACCAATTCATTGATTTGCGCGAACAACGGATTGATCCGGAGTTGATTCGCACCATCTCCGCGGACCTGATGTTTCGCTACAACTTCGTTCCCCTCGAGACGCATAACAACGTCTTAGCCATTGCTGCCGCGGATCCGGGCTTGGTCCAGAGCAACGACGAACTGCCCCTATTGCTGGGCAAAAAGCTTCTCATTCGAGTCGCGACGGCGCGCCAGATCGCCGATGTATTGAAGCGCACGGAACAGTCGCAGCGCGTTCTCGAACAAGCCACGGAAGCGTTTGCTCTCCAAGCTTCTAAGGAAGAAGAAGAAACCGAAGAGACCATCTCCGGCGATCGCCTTACGCGCGACAGCACGGCCAGCCCGGTGGTTCGCCTGGTCGAGACCATCATCTTTACCGCACTTGAGAGGCGCGCCAGCGACATCCACATCGAGGCGCGCGATACGGAAGTAGCCGTGAAGTATCGCATTGACGGCGTCCTGCAGCACGCCATGCAGCCCATTGCCAAGGAACACCATTCCTCGGTGCTTTCGCGCATCAAGGTTTTGAGCGAATTGGATATTGCCGAGCGGCGCGTCCCCCAGGATGGCCGCTTCCGCGTGAAGTATAAAGGGCGCTTCATCGACCTGCGCGTCTCCATCATGCCTGCGAGCCATGGCGAAGACGCGGTGCTTCGCGTGCTCGACAAAGAGACGCTCTCTGAGAAATTTGCGAACCTTACGCTGGATGTGGTCGGTTTTTCCGAGGAGGAAATGCACTGTTTCCGGCGTTACATTCACGAACCTTACGGGATGGTGCTGGTCACCGGCCCGACGGGATCGGGCAAAACTACCACGCTTTACGCGGCCATCAACGAAATCAAAAGCGACGAAGATAAATTCATCACCATTGAAGACCCCGTCGAATACCAGGTTCGCGGCATCACCCAGATTCCGGTCAACGAGAAAAAAGGCCTTACCTTTGCCCGAGGCCTGCGCTCCATCCTGCGGCACGACCCGGACAAGATCATGGTCGGCGAGATTCGCGACCAGGAAACGGCGCAAATCGCCATTCAATCGGCGCTCACGGGCCACTTGGTCTTCACCACCGTGCATGCCAACAACGTGACCGACGTCATCGGCCGTTTCGTCAACATGGGGGTCGAGCCTTACAACTTTGTGTCTGCCCTCAACTGCATCCTGGCGCAACGTCTGGTCCGCCTCATCTGCCCAAATTGTAAGCGCCCCAAGAAATACTCTCCCGCGGAGCTAAAGGAAGCGGGCTTGGATCCTGCCGTATGGGGAGACCTGACCTTGGTAGAAGGTGTCGGATGCCTGGAATGCTCGGGCACGGGGTACCATGGCCGCACGGCGATTTGCGAATTGATGGACCTGACAGACCGCATCCGGGAAATGATTGTGGACCGGCGCCCGACTTCTGAGATCAAGCGCGTCGCGCGCGAACAGGGAATGGCTACCTTGCGCGAAAGCGGACTGGCGAAAGTGAAGGCCGGCATTACCACGATCAAAGAAATCAACAAGGTGACTTTCGTTGAGTAGCGTTACGGCAGTTCATCAGGGCATTTATAGGAGCGGACTCGCCCGCCGCGTGGCAAGCTGGTTGGGTGCCATCCCCCATCCACCGGTGGCCATGGAAATCGCTTCGGATCGCGTTGCGCTGGCGAGGTGGAGTCGGAGCGGATCGCTCGACGCATTTGCCGTCGAACTGTTGCCGCCCGGGGCGGTTATTCCATCGGCTGTGGAAACGAATCTGGTGAATTCGGCGCTGGCCAAAGCTGCGGTGGCCAAGGCTTGCGATCGGCTCCGCGTGCGGGCGGAGGACGCTGCGTTGATTCTGCCGGATCCCGTGATTCGTGTGTTTGTTCAGCACTTCGAAGACTTCCCGCGCTCCCCGGAGGAGGCGCTTCCACTGTTGCGCTGGAAACTGAAAAAGAGCGTTCCGTTCGAAGCGGACGAAACTATCATTTCCTATTTTCGCCAGGCACCGCGCGAAGCGGGCGTGGATATCGTCACCGCGCTTGCCCGGCAGCGCATTATTCGGGAATACGAATCCTTCGCCGAGGGGGTTGGGTTGCAGCCGGGAGTGGTTCTAAGTTCCTCGCTTGCGGCCCTTTCGTTGCTTGATGGCGACAAACCTATTCTGCTCGCGCGCATTTCTGGCTCAGCCTTAACCACTGCTATCGTGCGCTCCGGCCTGCTCTGCGGCTACCGCTGCACCGAACTTCCGGCATACGGCGCGAGTCTCACGCCACAGATGCTGTTGGAAGAGATTTTTCCGGTCGCGGCCTACTATCAGGACACCTGGCAGGAGGAAATTTCTTCGGTTCGAATTGCCGGCCTCGGCGTTCGCCTTGGTGAGTTCTCCGGCCCGCTGGAGCGGGAATTCCATTGCGAGGTAAAGTCCTTATTGAATTCCGCGCACGCGGAGGGAATCATCAAAGACGATGCGCGGCAGCTGGCCGACCGCGAGCTGGATGGACTGGTTGGCTGGATGTTGCATCGAAATTAACAGGGATTTTGCGAGATTCGAGATTGAGGAACAAGAAGGAATGAAGGTCCGGCTCAACCTGGCGACCAAACCGCTGGAATCGCATCGCCGATTCCTGGCGGGAGCCAGCCTGACTGCCTTGGTTGCCTCGGTGGTCTTTATCGCGCTCGGTTGGCATGTCTATTCTTTTCGCGAGGCCGCGAAAGAAGTGCGCGCCCGTGCGGAGAAGATACGCCAGGAGCGCGCCGAGTATGAGGCGCAGAGCAACGAGCTGCGGCGTTATTTCGCCCAAAAGAACGTGGCCAGCTTGCACGACCGCGCCGATTTCATTAACGGCGTCATTGCGCTGCGCAGCTTCAACTGGACGCAAATGTTCATGGACCTGGAACGTATTCTGCCCGGCGGAGTGCGCATCATCAGCATTGAACCGAAGCAGGTCGGCGGACACGTCGAATTGAATCTGACCTTCGGCGCTACCAACGACGAAGTCACGGTCCAATTCATGCGCGCGCTAGAAACCTCCAAGCTGTTTTCCGACGTGCAGGTACGTAGTGACATCCGGCCTAGCCCTGGGAGTGGTCCCAGTACCGACCAGAGAGTCGTTAATTTATCCACTTTCTATTTGGGAACTTGATGGCGCGCAATTTCACAACCCGCAAACGGGCAATTCTGGCCGGCGTGGTTTGCCTGGTCGCCGCGGATCTTGCGCTGGGCTACTACAGTTGGCAGCTCACTTCCGTGCCGCTGCCGACCGAGGAGCAATTCCACAAGCTGGAAATGCAGCTCAAGATGAGGGAAGCGCCTATCGCGAGGGCCCAGAAGATCCGGGAAGACATGCCGAAGACCCAGAAAGATTGCGAGAAGTTCGAGACCATGCTTTTGCCGGCCAGCTCCGGGTATTCTTCGGTTACTTCCGAGCTTGGGCAAATCGCCAAGAAGAGCGGTGTCAGCCTGCAGGGTACCTCTTTTAAGCCGACAGCGATTCCAGCGCGCGGGCTGACGGAATTGGCCATGGAATCGACCATCGAAGGCGACTACAAGAACGTAATTCTTTTCTTGAACAGACTGCAACGTTCCGCCAATATTTATGAGGTAGAGTCCTTGACGCTGGCACCGCAAAAGGACAATAAGGGGCCGGCAAACGCTATAAAGGTCCAGTTGCAACTTAAGACCTATTTTCGGAATTCCTAGTGAAGCAGAAGCGACAAGTCGGCGTTCTTCTCATCTTAATTCTCATCGCGGCAGTGGTGTGGCTGTTGAATTTTCGCAGCAAGCAAGTAACCGCCGATGTCGTGCCGAGTATGCAGGATGATAAGAGCATCATCGAACTAGAGAACCCGCAGATTCGAATGGACCAGATCGAGCGGGCCCGCAGGGCCGAGTACAAGGGTTCAGGCCGCAATCCGTTCAGCCCAGCGCCACCTCCTCAGAAGCCGACTCCTCATCCGGACTTCAATAAAGAGATCCCCGGGCCACAACTGCCAGCTCCTCCGCCTCTTCCCCCGCCTTTGGCGCTTCCGGCGAACGTGAGATTCTATGGCTTTGGCACCGTGCCCAACGGCACATCGCGACGCGCTTTCCTCACTGACGGTCAGGAAGTGTATGTCGTAGCCGAAGGCGAGACTTTCTTGAACCGCTTCCGCATCCTCAGAATTGGCAACGCCAGTCTCGAATTTGAAGAGATTGCTACTGGCCGCGCGGGTAGCACGCCTATGATCGAAGAACCGGCTGGAGGGCCATCGCAATGATCGCCAGCCGCCGGTCATTTGCGGGAGCAAGAAAGCGCAACCAGCAGGGATATGCGCTGTTATTGGTTGTTTTCCTGGCCACTACGATGTTAATCCTGGCCACTCTGGCTGCTCCAGACATCAAGACCGAAGGACAGCGCGAAAAAGAAAAGGAAATGATTTGGCGTGGCCGCCAATACACGCGCGGCATCAAGCTGTATTACCGCAAAATGGGACGTTTCCCCACCAGCCTCGACGATCTGACCAAGCCGAAGGTCGGCTCGCTGCACTTCATGCGACAGGCTTACAAAGATCCCATGAATACGCCGGACGGCTCGTGGAGGCTCATTTACGTTGGTCCTGCGGGGCAGCTCATCGGCAGCTTGAAGCCTCAGCCGCAGAATGTGCTGTTTGGCAAGGCCCCGGTGGTGCCGGGAATTGCCCCTCCTGTTAGCGGCATGGCAGCACCAGGAGTTCCCAACAGCGGTTTCGGCTCCGTTCTGGGGCAAGCGGTGGGACAGGTTGGCGGCCTCAATCCACAAGGACAGCCGGGAACGCAACCAGTTTCCGCTGATCAGGGCACGGGAACAGACGCCAATGCTTCAATTCCTGCCGACGACCCGCCCTCCATCATGGGCGGAAACATCATTGGAGTGGGCAGCAAAATCAACAAGAAATCGGTGATTGTCTACGAAAAGGCAAAAAACTATCGACTCTTCGAGTTTATCTGGGATCCATCGAAGGATTCCTTCGGCATGGGTCAGCCCGGCCTGCAAACGGGTACAGGACTTGGTCAGCCGATTGGACAGCCCATTGGTCAGCCGATTGGGCAGCCCATTGGGGGGGCGCCCGGTGTGCCGGTTCCCGCGAATCCCGGAAATCCCCAGCAGCCTCCTCAGAATCCGCCGCAGCAACCACCGCAAAATTTGCCGCAGTAGCGCTTCCAAGGTACGCTTGCGCTCCTTAAGCTTCGATGCTAAGGTTTTGCCGACCGGTGGAAGCGCACCCCTCGTCACCACCGCCGAACTTCCGTAGAATCATCCTGTTCAGCCAAACACGCCCATGCCGGCAAGATCCATCCCCGGCCCCGCGCCGGTTTACGAGGATTACACACGCTGCATCCACTGCGGTCTTTGTCTAAAGGCCTGTCCCACGTATCGGCTCTGGAATCTGGAAGCAGATTCGCCCCGTGGGCGCATCCAGCAAATGTTCCACGTCTTTCAGGTCGAGCTCACCGACTCGTCACAAGGGGAAGCGCGCATCAACGATGTCTTTGTCGACCACATCGACAAATGTCTCGACTGCCGCGCTTGCGAAACGGCTTGCCCCTCCGGCGTCGAATACGGCAAGCTCGTGGAGCATGCGCGGGCACGCATCGAACGGGCCTATGAGCGCTCCTGGTTTTCTCGCGCTGCACGTGATTTCTTTTTTCAGGAATTTTTCTCCGCTCCCCATTTCATCGAAGACGCGGCGCGCCTCTTCCGGATCTATCAGCGTTCCGGCATGCAGGCCATTGCGCGTGGCATCGGCCTGCTCAAGCTCCTCGGCCTCGCGGAACGCGACCACCTTCTCCCGCGCATCGATGATGACTTTTTCTTCAGCCGATTTGGCTCGACATCTGCTCCAGTCGGGCCGCGCCGCGCGCGGGTAGCTTTTTTCGCCGGCTGTATCGCCAACGTCACCTTCTCCGAACTTAACCAAGCCACCGTTCGCGTGCTCACCGCCAATGGCTGCGAGGTCGTCGTGCCAAGGGAGCAATCCTGTTGCGGCGCGCTTTCCGCCCATGCGGGATTCCGAGAGGCCGCGCGCGAGCTCGCGCGACGAAATCTTGCGGCGTTCCGGCTCGGCGATTTTGATGCGATTGTTACCAATGCGGCGGGCTGTGGCTCAACGCTCAAGGAATACCATCATCTTTTTTCGATAGATGAGCCTGAGTATGCCCAGGCCCGCGCTTTCGCGGCGAAAACGCGCGACGTCACCGAGTTTCTCGCGGAACTAGGTCTGACTGCCAAACTGTATCCCCTGCGCCATCGCGTCACTTACCAGGATTCCTGCCACCTCCTGCACGGGCAAAAAATCCGCGAGGCCCCGCGCGCGTTGCTACGCGCGATTCCGCATCTCGATTTCGTCGAATTGCCGTATTCGGAAATTTGCTGTGGTTCCGCCGGAACCTACAACATCACGCAGACGGAAACATCGTTGCAGTTGCTTGCTGAGAAAATGCGCCACGCGCAGTCGACTGGCGCGCAGACGATCGTTACCGCAAATCCGGGCTGCATTTTGCAACTGAGCGCTGGCGTGGCCCTTCATCAAACCAACCAGAAGGTCCTCCATGTCGTCGAGTTGCTCGATCGTGCTTTGGTGGAAAAGGGAGCTGTTGGCGCGCCATGAAGCTGGCAAATTCCACTTTCAGCGCTCGCCAATCAAATAGCGGCAGCCCTGGGGGCCCATCTTTGCGGAGTGCACTGTTCCTGCAGGGACGTTGCAACGGGTTCCCGCTCGGTACGTCTCGGTGCTGCCATTCATTGTTAGAGTCATCTCGCCGCTCAAAATGATGTGCGCTGTCTTCGTGGGGTGTGTGTGACCAGGATAAAACGCCCCTGGTCCATCCTGCCAAACGTAAGTGTGAGAAAACCCTTCGCGTTTCAGTTTTTCCGCCAGCTCCTTTTCTGTCATGCGCCTATTCTACACGTGTGTGTTTTTTTCTTAGGTCCTTACTTCTTTACTTCCTTGCTTCTTTCCTTCAAAAACGGCGGCGCCCTTCCCGCAGCGATGGGGGTTGCCGCGAAAAGGGCGTGCCGTCTTCAGGAGAGAAGATCGGTTATTTCAAAGAATCAGCCCACGAACGGTCTCAGTTGTCCGAAGGGGGCGGTGGCCCCTGGTTGCGGCGCATCGCACCGCGCGGACCGCGTTCCGGAGGGCCTTGCGTCACGGTGTAGTTAGAAGGGACCGTGAAGAGGGCCGCCTCCGGCTCGGCCCGTTGAATGTTCGTGAGCGTGTAAGTGGTCTCGCCTGACCACGGATCACTCCGCTTGCTCATCACCACGGTCTGCAGATCGCTGGAATACCAGGATTCGCGGACAATGGTGATGGGCTTCTCATTTCCGATTTGCCCCGCCGGGATGATGCGCGTGATGCGAGTTCCCTGTGCGGTCACGCCAGAGACGGTTTGCCTGCCGAGATCTTCCTTTTGCAAGCTGCCGCTGGCGATTTCCTGCTGCTGCCGGGCTTCCATCTTGTCCCGCAGCGCGCCCTTCTGCCGGCCAAAAGGTCTTCCCATTTGCTCGGCAGTTTTCTGGTCGGGGTGAAGCATGAACGTTGTGCCCGCTACCGGATCGTTGATGACCACAAAGGATTTCGGCTGCCCGGAGGGCGCCATTGGGCCAAAACCGGCGATGGTTATCTCTCTTCGGATGCGGCCTTGGCCATCTCGATAAACATTGCTCTGCGTTTTCCGGTTAATGTGATTGCCATCTGCAAGAGTCTGCGTTGTTTCAGAAACGGCGACGGCACTGAAGGGAGCACCGGTTACCACTTTTCCGCCGTGCATTCCCCCGAAACCGAGCAACTCCATGCGTTCGCCAAAAAGGGGCGGGGGAAAATCACCTTCCGGTCCGCCCGGATGAATCATGTCGGGAGGCGGTGGAGGCGGTGATTGCTGCGCTTTTGTGACTCCCGCACAAAGCACAAGCGCGCAAACGAAGGTCACGCTCGATATTGATCTGTGAATCATTCTTTTCTTCTCCTCTTCTCTCCCGACCTTCAAAAGCATTTGCTCACTTTATTAGGGCAATCGAACGGCCTGCGGCAGTCCGTCGCCGCCGACGAGCAAATCCACTTGAATCCATTCCCCCGCGCGGTCTTCATTCACGGGCAGGCCGAGTGTGCCCAGCGAGCCCCGTTGCAGGCGAACACGGAGAATCGCCGCGTCATCCGTATCTGCGGCTAGCACTCCCGGCAATAACGTGAATTCGCCCAGCTCGTTGTCCGCGGCCAACGCTCGAGAATCTGCGGTCGCGTTTTGTCCGGGCAATCTCTGATTCGAAACGGGAGGAGCTGGCTTGCGCGCTTCATCCGGTCCTTGATTATTGCGCCATTTGATCCAACTCACAGCCCCAACAAGAACGGCAGCCGCAGCGAGGGTCCATGCGGCGACCATGGCCCTGCGGCGCGCTCTCGGCGTGTGATACTGCGTGTGGAACTGCTGCCGAAGGCGCATCTCGACGCGAGGCGGGGCATCGCCGGTGGCTGTTGCTTGAGCAAGAGAGCGCAACGCAAGGCGCACGGCCTCCCAGGAATTCCGAAGCGCTGCGCAGCGGGAGCAGGAAGCTGCATGCTCCGCCGCGGCTGCACGCTGCACTTCCGTCAGCGAACTGTCACGCTCCGCATCCAATCCAATGGCTTCAAATTCAACGCACGTCATTGCCACACTTCCTTCATACCTTGCCTGCTCAAAATTCATTTAGCCCACGCTGGCGCGCCGCGGCGCGTCCCGCAGCATTTCCAGCCGAGCCATCAACAAAGCTCGTCCTCGATGCAGCCTTGAGCGAATCGTTCCGATAGGACAGCCGATCATTTGGGCCGCTTCTTGGTAACTTCTCTCTTCGAGCTCGCAGAGGACCACGGCTTCTCGAAACTCCGAGGGCAAATCCAGGACGGCCGCCCAAACTTGCTCCATGCGCTCGCGCTTCTCGGCCTGGATTGCCGGTGTAGAGGCATCCTTCAAAACAATTCCTGGTCCGGTTCCGTTTTCATGGTGTTCCTCGAGAGAGACCTCTCGGGGTGAGCGCTCGAGATGCTTTAACACGCGATTGCGAGTTACACCGTAGAGAAAGCCGCCCAGAGTCCCCCGGGCCGCGTCATACTTCTTGGGGGCACGCATCAGCGTCATGAAAACGTCCTGCACAATCTCTTCGGCGGCCCATGTGCTACCGCTCATGCGCAGAGCAAAGCGATAAACCGGGCCTTGATGGCGCCGATAGAGAAGCGTAAAGGCCTCCTGGTCGCCCTTGCCGGCGCGCCGGAGCAGCACGTCGTCTGTTTCGTGGTCCGCTATGCTCATCTCCCCTGATAAGACGTTCTGCCCGGCCTTAAACGTACATTCCCGCGATGGAACGGAAAAGTTCCCTCGGCCAAAGACAACCTTGCCAACCTCGTAACCCATTTTGCTGCAACGAGTTAGGCAGTTCGGGCGGTTTCCTGTCAGCGGGCTGAAGCAGCTAGCTAAGCAAGGGGGCTAGGATCTAGGGAAACTATAGCGGCGTCCTCAAACTGCGGCCCACATATCTTGTGAGGTCCTGGCGAATGTCGACCATCACTTGCTGCGTACAGATAGCATCCGGCAAAGCCTCGTCTGGCCCTGCGAGCAAGCCTATAATAGGGTGAGGATTATTGCTGCCATGATTTTTCGCATACCCACCTTCTTCGAGAGGCTCCCACAGCCCAACAGCTCCAACAGCCCGGGCCAGTGGTGTCCGCCCCCCGACCTGAGATAGAATGCCGCCACTTTACGCGCATGGCATGGAACAGATTATTGCTGTATCCACGAAAGCAACTGGACATTCGTTGGCGCGATCTCGCCGCCGCAGCCGTTAGGTGTCTCCTCCCCAGTGATCTATCAGGTTCCGAAGCGCAAGTCTGCCGCACGTTTGCTCCGGACCGGCCGGTGCTCGTTACATTTGCTGTGCGTGCTGGCTTCGACCTCTTCCTGAAAGCGCAAGGATGGCCCGAGGGCAGCGAAATCCTGATGTCCGCTCTCACCATTCGCGAAATGGCGGACATCGCGCGGAAGCACGGGCTGATCCCCGTGCCGCTGGATTTGAATCTGGGAAAACTCGCTCCGGAACTTTCGGCGATGGAAGCTGCGATTACGCCGAGGACGCGCGCCATTGTCATCGCGCATCTTTTCGGCAGCCGTGTAGAGATGGAGCCGTTCATCGCCGTGGCCAAGCGTCACGGAATTCTCGTTCTCGAAGATTGTGCGCAGGCGTTCACCGGGGTGGAATACACCGGGCATCCGGAAACGGACGCGGCGATGTTCAGCTTCGGCTCTATCAAAACCGCCACCGCGCTTGCCGGCGCCGTGATCCGGCTCAAGGACGCCCATATTCTCGAGAAAATGCGCGCACTTCAGCAAGAGTATGCCGTGCAGTCGCGCGCGGAATACTTCCATCTGATCTTCACGCACGTTCTCGTCAAGTTGTTCACCATTCCGCTGCTCTACGGGCTTTTTTATCGGGCTTGCGTGTGGTTCGAGAAAGACTTCGACCAGGTGATCAACGCCGTGCGGAATCTTCCGCCAGAAGATGAAGAAGAAGACTTGGCGCTCATTCGAAAGCAGCCTGCGGCACCTCTGTTGGCCTTTTTGCTAAGGCGGCTGCAGACGTTCAACACCCAGCGCCTGCGGGAACGCAGGGAATTGGGGAAGCAATTCGCTCAGGCACTTCCCGCAGGCATGACTTGCCTCGGTACCGCCGCGCCATTCCACAGCTTCTGGGTTTTTCCCGTGCTTGTGGAAGCACCGGAGCGTTTCGCCGCTGAGCTGCGCGCATACGGATTCGACGCCACCACCGCGGGGTCGGCGCTTTCTGTGATTGCACCTCCGCCCGGGGGAAAATTCCCGGCGCCCGAGAATCTACGCGCGGCCCACCGCAAATTGCTCTATCTTCCCGTGTATCCGGAAGTGCCGCCGCGGGCGCGGCCGCGGCTCCAGTGCGCCCTCCACGAAATCCAAAGGGAAGCGCCGCATCTTCGTGTGATCGACGCGCGCCGAGTTTACTCCGCGCAGTTGCGGACGATTCATTCGCCCCGCACTGTTTCGGATATTCGCGAGATTTTGCTCCAAGCGCACCGGGAGAATCGGTCCATTTGCCTGATGGGAACAACGCACAATCTCGGCGGCCATTCCTTTGCCAACGGCGCCGTGGCTCTCGACTTGAAACGCTTCAATCGCGTTGTGTCTCTGGAGGTGCCGGGGAGGCGGATCACCGTGCAAAGCGGCATTACATGGGAAAAGATTCAGGAAACCGTGAATCCCGCCGGCTTGGCCGTGAAAGCCATGCAGTCCGACAACAATTTCACCGTGGGCGGCTCGCTTTCCGCGAATGCCCACGGGCGGGACCTTGAGTTTTCGACCGTAATTCAAAGCGTTCTTGGCTTTCGCATCCTGCTTGCCGATGGGTCGGTGGTCCACGCCAGCCGGACCGAGAACGCGGAATTGTTTCGCCTGGCAATCGGCGGCTACGGCTTGTTCGGCATCATTCTCGAAGTGGACTTGGAGCTCGTCGAAAATTCCGTCTACCAGCAGAGCTCGGAGATTATGCCGCTCGCTTCTCTTCCCGAATATTTTGACCGCAAGATTCAAGGCGACCCCCACGCGAGGCTTTTCATCGCGCGGCCATCCATCGCGGCTCGCGGTTTTCTCGACGATACCATCGTGACGAAATGGAGAGTGACGCCCGCGCGTCCCAAGAACATTTTCCGGCTCGACCACGAACGCAACGTCCGGCGGGACCGCTTCCTCTTTGCTCTTTCGCGCAAATACTCCTGGGGCAAAGCGCTCCGCTGGCACGCCGAAAAATTCATTTCCCTGCATCCCCCAAGGGGCGGGTTTGTCTCCCGCAACAACGCCATGCGGCCTCCGGTCTCGGCTATCAAAATGTTTGATTATCACTCGCCGGCGGACACCGACGTCATTCAGGAGTTTTTTGTCCCTGTTCCGCGCTTTCTCTCTTTCATGGAATCGGCGCGCGAGGTTCTGCGTGAGTCACAGATGAACTTGTTGGGACTGACGATTCGCTACGTCAGGCCCGACACCGAATCATTTCTCTCCTACGCGCCATGCGAAGAAGCTCTCGCTGCCGTTCTCTATCTCAACGAGCCTCTTTCTCCCGAAGGCTGGGCGAAAAGCAACGCGCTCACACAACGCTTGACGCGCCTTGCCGTGCAAAATGGCGGCACCTTTTACCTCACCTATGCCCGCGAAGTGGAACCCGACGATTTGCGGCGTGCTTATCCGAAAATAGAGGAGTTCTTCCGGCAGAAACACCGCTTCGACCCAGAGAATCGTTTTACCAGCCGCTTCTTTGAGTTTTACACATCTCACTTTGTGGTACGCCGCGCTGCCGCGGGCGGTTAGGCAAAGCACCAGAAGGTCACGCAAGCCTTGCCACGGACATGGCTGGAGATTGTCGCGCGCGCAAGGCATCATTTTTCTTCCGGTTTGAACATGCGCGCGGCAGTGCGTGTGACGAAGCGGCGGGGAACCAGCCGTTCGCCGTGCGCGCCCAGATAATTCCAGACTCCTGAAATGACATAGCTTTTTCCGGCAGCGAGCGCTTTCAGGCCCGTTCGAGCCACCTTTTGTGCGCTCTCGGCCCGGTAAGTGAATTTCTCCTGCCCCGCAACGACATGAAACTCGGATTCGGTCGAGCCTGGGCAAAGCGCGCAGACACGGATGCCGTAAGGTTTCAATTCTTCCGCGAGCCCTTCCGCAAAGAGCAGATCGAAGGCTTTTGTTGCCGCGTATGTGGAAATATAAGGGACGGCCTGAAAAGATGCCGTGGAAGCGAGAGTAAGGATGTCGCCACGCCCTCGCGCAATCATTCCTTGCAAATACAGGTGCGTAAGATGAATGACGGCGGCGCAATTCACCTGAACCATGTCGAGGAGCCGCCGCTTCTCGACGCGGAAAAATTCGCCGTACTTGCCGAAACCAGCGTTGTTGATGAGCAAATCGATTTCGATGCCTTTGTCGCGCGTGAAGGCGAAGATCCTCTCCGGCGATGCGGGATCAGCCAGGTCCGCGGGGAGCACTTCCGTTTGAATTTTGTAAATTGAGGCCAGCCTTTGTGCAAGCGCTTCGAGACGATCCTTGCGCCGCGCCGTGAGCACGAGATTCGTTGCGCCGCTGGCAAGTTCTTCCGCAAGGGCAACGCCAATCCCAGCGCTGGCGCCGGTAACGAGCGCCCATTTGCCCTGCCACTCAGCCATTCAACCCCCATGCTCGGCCAACCAAGCTTTCGATAGCCGAACATTCTTTATTCTACGGATTGGGAACCAGCCCTGCATCCAGCTTGGCGATGCGCCCCGGTCACTCCGGCACGACCGCGACGGCTTCCACCTCAATCAGGAATGGCTCGCGAAACAAACGCTTGACCTCGACGGCTGTGCTCGCCGGCGGATTTGCCTTGTCGATGAACTTATCCCGGACTTCGCGAACAACCGGAAGCTGCGTGATGTCCGAAAAGTAGTAGTTCAGCTTAACCACATTTTCGAAGCTCGCGCCACTTGCCTCCAGCGCGGCCTTCAAGTTCTCGAACGTTTGTTGCGTCTGAGCACGCATGTCTCCCACGCCCACGACTTTGCCAGCGTGATCCATGGCGACTTGGCCGGCGACATAGACGATGCGCCCGCGCCTTATATCCACTGCCTGCGAATAGCCAGGCGACGGCGGCAAACTGTCGGACTTCACGAAACGTACGGCATCCTGTGACTGGCTCATTTGCTCTTTCTCCTTTTCATTCTGAGTTACCGAAAACCACGCGGCAGATAGCAAGCAGACTACTCAGATCACCGTTCTACTATGCGGTCCTCCGTTGTATCTTGTTGTGACTTCAAGAACTCATGCGGCAGTCTGACGCTTACCCCATGCGGTGCGGCTCTGCGCGCGTCCGCCACGAGGAAAGCCGCAACCCGAATCTCTGTCAGGGATTCGTGCTCGCTTCCATCGAGCCGCTCAACCCAGTATATTTCGCACTTGGGTCCGTGCGAGACGAGGCCGTTCCTGCCTAGCCATGCATTCAGCGCCCGATACGCTTGCGGAATAGTTTCGTCGGCACCGGTATGAAAGAGGGATACCACGCGCGCGGCGGGCATCTGGTACACCTGGACGCCTCGTGTTGAGCTAACCGGACGCTGCAGGAATCGCAGCGCTTCGCAATCGATTCGCGGCCGGTTTTCCCGCTAGCAATCCGGCCCCTATCCGGCGCTCCACCTCTCCAAACAAATCATCAGCTTCCTCGTTGGAGCGGATTTTTTCACGGCAAGCGGCCACCCAAACTGGCTGAGTTTCGCGCGTCTCAATGCGCCAGCCCAACTGCTTGTCTCCGGCCGTTGCTCTGCGCAATTGGGCTTCGATTCTTGCCAGGCATATTAGGTCATCTTCGATGCGGCGCGTCAGAAGTGCCCGTCTTTGGCAAAGAATCGATCTTAGGTCAGCAGGGTTCGGCCGCTCTCGCAGTAGCTCGCGAATCTCACTGAGAATCGCATAGCTTTGTACATGCGAATATCTTGCAAGTCCCGAAGCTGTCCGGGATCGTAGCTCCTGTAACGGCTCGACGGATCGACATGCGCTGGTTCGAGCAAGCCAGCCTCATGATAGAACCGCAGCGCCCGAATCGAGACATTTCCTAACTGAGACAATTCACCTATCTTTAGCAACGCCGAGTCCTTTCTTTTCTGCATCAGACGCAGGCTAAACCCTTCCGTAACGAGAGAGTCAAGCGGAAGTTTCCAGGTCTCTAACTGCGCTGCGGGTCATAGCGAGGAAGAGATGGGCTGTTGCACTAAATTCAGACTCTTCAGCTTTGTTCAGAGAGAGCGAACGGAGGATTTGCTTCTTACTTCTCGGGCCGCAAAAAAGCGTCTTTAAACCGCGTTCCTTCGCGCTTCAAGCGCTCCATGAGTCGCCGCGCCCAAACAAACTCGACCGCGAGCAAACCAAGGCCCAGGAGAATAACCGGTGTTCCGGGCCCCGGCGTAAAAATCATGACAATTCCCAGGAGTAGGAGAGTGAACCCGGCGACGATAAGAAAGATGCGGCGGACTTGCTTAACAGTGCGAAAAAGCATCCGGGTTTCGCGGGAAACTCTCTGGCGGAGAGGGTGGGACTCCAACCCGCGAAATCTGTCGTCACCTGTCGTCCACTGTCGTCTGGAAACCTGTATAAATAAAGGGGATTTGCGATTTGAAGATTTGGGCTCTTCCGAAGCGGCGATTTTGAAGTCTCAAATACGGGGTGGGAATTAGCAGTAGTAGCATTTTTCAACAGCAAAAAGGCGCCGGTTGCGACGCTACACCAGTTCTCTACTGCCGCGCTTGCAACCTATGCTGGTTCTGCTGGTTCTTCCGCCACACCCGGATGCTCTGCAACACACTTCCAACAAAAAAACTTCCTGCATTTCCTGCAGGATACAGGCACTTCTTAAATCCGCCGAACCCGGATGAGGAGTTTCTCCCTCAACGGGAATTCTGAAGTCCCACGGCTCCTCGCCAACCGAGATCGAGTAGCGTAGTGGCGGAGGTGCGCTTGGTCGGCGCTCTGGTTGGAAGATCTTAGGCTATCCCCTCCGAATCTCCTCCACGCTCTCGCTCATCGCCGAATAAAATAACATCCGGTCGAAGCTGGACGCGAACGACCATTCACCGATCCCGTGCGGCATCGGGACACCTCGCGTCACATTCCACGCAATATAGATCAACAGCCAGATCGCATTGATCTGTCCCGCGGCTCCCGTCAACAGTCCGTTTAGCGCAGTCCCCGGTAAATCAAAGAATCAAAGTTCGCGAAGTTGAATAGGTTGTAGAAGCCCACGCTCGGTTGCACAGTGAGCCTTTCGCGAGGCATGTAGGACCAGCCGACTTTCAAATCGAAAGCGCGCAGCCAGGAAAGATTGGCTTCGCCAGGTGGAGCGAGTGGCACGACTGGGGCCACAGCGCCGAGCTGGTGCAATTGCTTCAGGGTGAATAAGTCATTCTGGATCAGCACCTGGCCCGCGGGCGTCGGCTGGTTCTGGGCGTAGGTCTTCACAACAACGACTAGCGGGAAAGCGCGACTGAAAGGGATACGCTTATCGTTTGGAGGCCGCCAAAAATCGGCAAAATGAACGCCCAGTTGTCAAAGTCGTGCTAGCATCCTTGCTCAAGCCGTACGACTGATTTAAGCCGAGTACATCAGTTGTCACCGCCACCAAAGTTCACGGTCAACGTAACAGTGGTGGTGTGGGTTAAGCCGTTCGATGTGCCGGTGATGGTCACGGTAGTTGTCCCGGTAGTGGCGGTGCTGGTGGCAGTGAAGGTCAACGTGCTGCTGTTGTTTGTGGTGCTGCTGGGACTAAACGACGCGGTCACACCGCTCGGCAGAGTCGAAGTCTTGAAGCTCACGCTGCCGCTGAAATTGGTCCGCGTGATGTTGATGGTGCTCGTTCCGCGGCTGCCTTGCGTGATGGTCACGCTGGAGGGTGAAGCCGACAGGCTGAAGTCGCCCGTGGTGGCAGCACCCACGGTGAGGGAGACGTTAGTCGAATGAGTCGTAGTGCCGCTCGTGCCGCTAATTGTCAGGGGGTAGGTTCCCGTCGATGTCGTACTGGCTGTCAACACTGTTAGGGTCGATGAGCCGGAATTCGCTACCGACGTAGGATTAAAGCTGCCTGTGGCTCCCGGAGGCAGTCCGCTGACGTTGAAATTGACCGTTCCTGCAAAGTTGTTCACCGCTGTGACCGTCGTGTTGTAGGTCGTGCTGCTGCCTTGGACTACGCTTTGAGAGGAGGGCGTAGCGGCAACGGTGAAGTCGGGCGCGGTGGAACCGCACGAGGGAAAACTGAAGGAAGCTAACCGGGTAGTCCAGTTAAAGCTGCCATTGGCAGGCTGATATTGGTTGTCGTACCAAAAGGTGCAGTCATCCGCAGGGTCAATGGCCATGCTGGTGTAGTCGCCCCAGCGGCTAAGCCCGCCCGTTTGTGAGCCCAAACCGGTAAGAATCGTGGTTTCAGCGTCCATCGTTCCCAGTGCGTCGCCCGGCACGTGCCCCGTATAGGCGATAGAAGGATATAAGGTACTGCTGGAAACGCTATAACCGAGCGCGATATCGCCGGCCTTGTCCATAGCGATGCTCGGCATCCAGCGAGAGCTGGCGTCAGGCGCAAAGGTGCCGGACTGGTAGACAGCCGGGGTAGCGTTGGGGCTGCGGATTTCGTACCAGCGAACTGCCGTGCTGCTCCCCGAGGCGATGGAGTGGGTCGCGACCAGGGACTCATGGTTTCCGAAATTGCGATAGGCCAGGCGGAACATGAGCCGCTCGCCCAAGGTATCAAGTTGTTGCGAGGTTCCTCGCTGCGGAATGCATGTTCCCCCCGAGCCGCCACATGCGTCGGTATAAGAGGGCACAGAGATATTCACGGGTCCGGTGAGAGTGGTGTTGGAGGAGTTGGCGAAATCGACATGGAATTTGTAGAGGTTCAGTGAGGTCGACGTGCCCAGTTCCAGAAAGAAGTTGGGCGAGCCGGAAGGGGGCGCCGTGGCGCCGTCCAGGTCGGAAGGAAGCAGGCTGGCATCGTTGGTTCCGAGCAGGAAGCATTGCGCTGTGGCCGTGCTGCCGGACAGCATCGCCGTACGATCCAAGGCGCACGCCGCCGGGCCGACAAATGCGCCGCCGTAAGGAAAGATGTTGGCCGAGAGGTAGTACGCGTCCGGCCACACCGACATCTTGGTGTAGTCGTTCAGGTCACTCCCAAATGACAATGCGTAGCGGTTGAAACTTCCGGTCGCGTCCGAGGAGGTAGAAACTGCGATGCATTCGGCGTTATTCGAAAACAAGGAGTCGAATGCCACGATAGCGATAACCCACCTCCCAGCCGCCTTGTCAAAAAGGACGACGGGGTCGCTCAGGTTGCCGGTCTCGCATATTCCGCCGAAGCCGACCCAAAGGTTCCCAATCGAAACAGGGCCGAGTTGGGAAGCACCGGTAGACTTGTTGAAGACCTGGTAGGAATCGTTCACCGTTTCGACCACTTGGGTGGATCCGACCGAAGCGTTGGGATCCGGTGGGGCAAATCCCGTAGAACCGATACCGTTGAAGCTCAGCGCGTTTGTCGTGGCTACTTGCAGAGACGGGCTGCTCGGCTGGATGACGCTGGGAGTGGTTTCCACTCGAGACGGTCCAGGTCTCCGGTGCGGAAGCGGCATGGCGCGCGTCCCCTGCTGGGGGCCGACTAGTAGCATGGTTCTCAGGGAGAGCGACGTGTCGTGTTTATCTTCATAAATGACTCGCGGACCTCTGCGCACTTCTTCCTGCTCCTGCGCAAAGAGCGGAGCGGATCGGAGGGCAAAGAGGAGAGCCAGAACGCTTGCAAAGAGAGGGAGGTATGACAACCTTCGGGGCATGGGCACAGGATCTCCTCCTGCAATGAAGGGCCCCTGACCAGCCTCGGTGCGCGGACGCATTTGTGGCTGGCTAGGGTGCCTCCACCGCACTGGCAATCACAGAGAGGGGTAAGCGGTGCCGAAGTCTTGCAGACATGTCCCTGGAAATCGAGAACACATCCTTGGAAATCGAGAACACCTACCCACTCGCCCTTGGCAGCATTGAAGGGGCCGAGGAGCATCCGGGCTGCCCAGGTTGCTTCGTGGATAGCGCAAATCTGGCCAGAAATCAATCAATATCGCCATACCAATTAGTATAACGGGGTAGTTTTAATGAAAATCGAATCTTGCTTCCTCGTCTTGGTTTTTTCATTGAAGAGGCTACAATTTCTGGAATGACCGTCAATACAGGCCCGCTAACAATTCGGATGGTTGTGGGGGGGCAGATATGAACTGACGATCTTCGAGCTGGTAGTTGTAGATGGATAAGCCCATGTTTGTTTTGCAGTGACCTACGTCTACGTTGCTCGCCCTGTTTGCCTTGTACTCTTCTGTAGTTTGTTCCCAACGTTTCCCAGTACGACTAGACAATACCGAACGGCCGGGCTGGTCGAACGTGCCCGGTCAGTGATTGACGATCTCCAACGTATGCTCGGCTTACCCGTGCGGGTGTATTTGCGGGCCCTTTCTTCAGGTTACCGGGACACGGGTGCGCGCCAAACAAGCCGAGTTGGTCTGAGTGGTCTGAGTAGTCTGAGTTGGTCCTCTGAGTTGCTGGTGACGAAAGCGGCCGTCTGCTGGCCCTTCTGCCCGGTAAGCATTGTTCTCAAATAGGAGCGGTTCACCCCGCCAGCTTCCGTCAAGCTTTTTGTGTGTCAGAAATCCTGTACACCACAGGCATGCGCCTCCCGGAACTGCGGTGAAGACATCTCCGCTTACGGCAGCGATTTCCGACAACTGATCCTCTGGGTCAAGAGGGTAGAGACCGACGCCCAGCCGCCATTAAGACACGCCAACTTCGCGGGCTAGCTTACGGAAACGGAAATCGGCGCGCAGAGTGTCGAATGCCGGTTCACAACCCATGAAGTTCAGCCATGCGGAGCGCTCCTGATAGGCGCGGTGCAACAATGCCATCGCCCCATCCCTATTCCCCTGCCGGGCGTAGAGCTTCGCTAGATCAAGCGGTGGAGTAGAACGTTGCTGCTGTGCAAGTTCGATTCGCTTCTTCCAATAACCCCCCGGTCCTGCACTGGCGTATGCACTCGCAAGCGCAGCCGCGTCCTGAGCTTTCCCGGACGACAATGACATGTTGCGCCATGCTTCGAGCGCGTGAGCGTAATCCCCCTGCTGTTCGTAGACGTCGACAAGTCCGTACGACGCTGCAGACCGTGCGCTTGGATCCAGATCTGCCATTGCGCGGAATTGGGCTACAGCCTGCGCGTAATCTCGGGAGTAGTACAGAGCCAGGGCCCAAAAGTCGTTGATGGTCATCGAGAGCGGATCAAGCTCATGTGCCTGTTGAATCTCCCCAATCCCTTCCGGAAAACGTCCCATGATCACCAGGCAGTGGGAATACCAGTGATGTGCTGTAGCATAGTTCGCATTCAGCTCGATAGCTCGCGAGTATTCCTTCTCAGCGGCAGCACAGTCCCAGTCATACGCCATTTCTACGCCGGCTAAGGACGTATGCGCCTCTGCAAGTAACGGGTCTAATTCAATGGCTTTCAGCGCCGCCGCTTTCGCTTTCGGCATAGCCTGTGTCGGAGGCATCCCGCCATGCGCTGCCAAAGTGATGTAGGCATCGGCCATCCCAGACCAGCCGAGCGCGTACCTGGGTTCGAGCTTCACGGCCTCTTCGAAGTATTACAATCCCTTGAGCTCCGCCTCGGTACCGCGCCGATGCCACCAGTAGCGACCACGCAAGTAAGCTTCATGCGCGGCGGGATTAACCGACCGTGCATTCGTGAAGGAAGCCTGCTGCGAAGAGCTCAGAGTGAGTCTGATCTCCGCAGCGACGTCGCGTGCGATTTGTCTTATGGTCAAAAAAGTCGTGCGTAGGGCTGAAGTCAAAGGTCACCGTCATGGTTTCAGGGTTTCAGGCGTGCTCTTGATTGACACATTCGTGAATATCAAGCCGCGTTGTTTCAGAAGCGGAAGTTCTCGCCGAACACGGTGGCACAACACCTGGCGGCTCTACGCTTTTTCTACGTCAAGACACTCAAGAAAGCCTGGAGCATCACGGAAACACCCTACCCGAAGAAGGCCGTTCACCTGCCAACGATCCTCAGTCAGGAGGAAGTGGCGCGACTCATCGACGCAGCTCTGACTCCTTATCATCGCACTCTGTTGATGACGCTCTACGCCACCGGAGTACGACGCGCTGAATTGACACACCTGAAAATCAGCGACGTGGACAGCCAACGCATGGTGATTCACGTCCAAGGCGGTAAAGGTCGCAAAGATCGCTTATGCGCCATGGCCCATAAGCGATCTGATGTGCCGAGAAAAGTTATGTGCCGAGAGTCGCGCTCCATCTCCAGAAGACACCGGCTGCTGCGGAGTGCGCTCGTGTCGCGCTGCGTAGTCGACTTCACATAACTATGGAGCCCTCCTTGGGTGAGATGCTGTCCTGGGTGAAGATGCCACCCGAGGAGGACCCATGCTGGAAAGCTATTTCAAACTAGACCACACCTTGCGGCGACTCCGTGCCGAACCAACGGGTCGATACATGGACAATTTCGCCGAGACTCTTCATACAAAAGGTTACGGTGTGTGGGCCGCGCAGGCATACCTGCGCGCGGCCGCGTTGGAATAATCGGTCTTGCCAGCGGTGGCCTCTTCGCATTGCTTGCTGCCCTTACTCCATCTAAAGTTGGCGCGCTTCTGCTGCTCTGCTTGAGTTTCGCCGGAATCTCCTTCAATCAGTCGATGACGTTCCCGATTTGTATTGATGTTGCAAGAAAGTTCCCGGGGTCTATGGGTGGCGCCATGAACACAGCCGCTCAGGTGGGTTCCTTTCTTTCGGGCGTCTTGTTCGGCTATGTCGCCAAGGTTTCCGGCAATTATGATCGGCCGTTGATCATGATGGCATTGGTGCTCGGTTTCGGGGCCCTGACGTGGCTCAAGATAGACCCGACGCAAGAGCTTGTTCCAGAAGGTCACCGAACACGCGAAAGCTTAGTGCGCGCCCGAGACTGAATCCAAGTTCCGCGGAAGTCCGCTTCGGGAAATTGGAGGTTTCGTTTGGCACTTACCGAGGATTGCGGACGGGTAACGAGGATCCAGAAGTAAGGGATCACTTCCTGTTTGCCGACGGCTCGCCCGCAGTCTCCTTCTGATACGCTGTACACATCACCACGAAATTGTCCAAATTGTTCACCTTGATATGACCCAGTTGACGGTTCATCCTGCACCCTCCTAGGATGGGTGTGTCGAAGACATCTCCAATGGTCGGCCAAACGATTTCGCAGTACCGGGTCGAGGAGGAACTTGGCCGCGGCGGAATGGGAGTCGTGTATCGCGCCTATGACCTCCGGCTGAGACGCGAAGTCGCCATAAAACTCCTGGCGGCGGAGATCGCCAACCACGATCACAGTCGTGAGCGCGTGCTCGCTGAGGCGCGCGCCACCAGCTCTCTTAATCACCCCGCCGTAGTAACGATCTATGAAGTCAAGGAAGAGGACGGACGAGTCTTCATCGTCATGGAGCTACTTCGTGGGAGGACTCTCCGTTCGATTGTGTCTGGGGCACCGAATGACCCGAGGAGTCTATCTCGGATCGGTGCGCAGATCGCGGACGGACTCGCCGCCGCGCATGCGTGTGGGCTGATTCACGGGGACATCAAGCCGGAAAATGTAATCGTCCTCGAAGACGGAAGGGTAAAACTGCTCGACTTTGGACTCGCATGTCGGATGATCGAAGCAAACACGCTAAGCTCCTCGACGATAACGGCAAGTGGAGTCCAATCGTGTCCAAGGGGTGGAACTCTTGCTTACATGGCTCCCGAACAGCTGCTTGGACAAACCATTGACGCGCGAACAGACCTCTTCTCCCTGGGGGTCGTGCTGTATGAATTGGCTGTGGGAAAACATCCATTCCTTGGTTCGTCAGAGCCACTGGTGCATCAGATGCTGAATGCCACGCCAATACTCTCCATAGCTTCGATAAGTACAGTCCCGGGAGAGCTCTCCCGCATCATTGACAAGCTCCTGAAGAAAGAGCCCGAGCGCAGATATCAGTCTGCGCGCGAAGTGCGAATCGACCTCATTAATTTGGGTCGTGATCTCGACCTTGGGCCGGCGCTGCCGAGCGCTATCGCGGGCCGTCGCTCCGTCGCCGTGCTCCCTCTGAGATTATTAACGCCGAGTGTGGAGGATCAATACTTAGGAGTAGCTCTGGCCGACGCCATTATTAATCGCTTGAGCGCGAGCGAACTCCTGTTGCGCCCCACGAGCGCGGTACAGCGCTATGCGAATCAGCCTGCGGATCCCTTTCGCGCGGGGCGCGAGCTTAACGTCCAGACCGTAGTCGAGGGCAGTATTCAGAAATTCGCAGACAAGGTTCGCGTCCATGTCCAAGCATGGAACGTAGCCGACGGAACTAGCTGTGCGTCTGCAAAGTTTGACTCTGACATCTCGGAACTGTTTAGCCTCCAGGATAAGATTGGAGAGGGATTGTCCCGAGCATTGGGGGTTAGCGCTCTCGGGGAGCCCCGGACTCTTCCTCCTGTTCCGCGAGTCAACACCGCCGCCTACCAGCTTTTTCTGAGAGCCGCCGAACGCCTCTCGCGCTTGAACCGCTGGGATACGAGCACAGCCGTAGAAATGCTGGAGAGCGCAACCAAGCTCGACCCCAGGTTTGCTGACGCTTGGGCACGTTTGGCCGAGGCGTGTCTCCTTATGGCTATCTCGTTCGATCCCAAGCCTGGGTGGATCCGCCGTGCCGACCGCGCGATCAGGCGTGCGTTGACACTCGACCCAGCAAACGCGGATGCCCACTCGGCGCGGGGACGACTGCTGTGGAGCCCCGAGAAGGACTTTAAGCATACCCTCGCGCTGCGAGCTCTTAATAAAGCGCTGAAGTTAAATCCAGGCTGCCATCAGGCACGGCTTTGGCGAGGAGTGATTCTCAATCACATTGGCTTCTATGCGGAAGCAAGGGCGGAGTTTGCTTCCATGCTGGCCGTCAATCCTGATGATGCTTACACTCTAAATCAGTTGGCGCATATGTGCGCCTATCTTGGCAATTACAGTGAAGCTGAGGAATACTTCGCTCGCGCGTTGATTGTCGATCCGTCACACCATTGGGCCAACATCTTCTGCGTCGCGCCACCGATGTATTCGGGCGACCTGGAACGCGCTGCAGAAAGGATTCGCATAGCGAGGCAAGTCGCCGGAGACGATCAGTTCGTGCATGCCTGGGAATCGTTACTATGGGCAAAACGCGGAGAAAGACGCAAAGCTTTGCATTTTGCCGATCTGGCTCTAAAGGATAAGCGCTACTTGACGTACACGCATCATGCCTACCATCAACTGGCGGCGTCATACGCTACTTTGGGGAAAGCGGAGAGCGCCGTCGTTCTCATCGAGAAAGCGAGCAGAACCGGATTGCCAAGCTATCCGCTTTATAGGGACGACCTACATTTCCATGGTCTCCGGAGCGAATCATTTCGAAGACTGATCGCAAACTTAGAGCGTCAATGGCAATCTCACAAACGAGAGATTGAGCTTCATTCCTGAGGTTGTCTACACGGCGCAACTGACAGTGGATATCTCGCGAGTTTCAAGACACTCCAATCCAGTGAGCGCAACCTCACGAGGTCCTGCTCACCAGAGGGAAGAACTAGAGCGTATTGCATAACCTAGCTAAGTCATTGATTCTATTGGGGAGAAACGGGGTTATGCAATAGCTTCTACGCACAATTGAACGAAAACATTCATCCCGAGTGACGGCTAACCTTCCATAATCCGGTAAGGTAAGACTTGCCGACGACACACCCAAGAATCATCGCATCCGCCTCCCACTCATCAAGGGTGAGATCTGAGTTGCAAGAAGCACAGGCGGGACGTCTTTGAAGAGGTTGACACCTTTACACCTTCGCCCAATACTTTGCACACTGGAGGGTACCGTATGAGCGTGGCAGATCGATCTTTCTCCCGGCGAGGTATCTTCAAGGCTCTGGGAGTGATGACCGGTGGGATCACTCTCGGTCGATGGCTAGGATCGAGCGCCGTGGCGGCCCAGGAGCCGGTTCAGACGAAAGCGATCGAGACTTTCACTGGGCCCAGCGCGAACCCACATTGGAATTCAGTTGGTCCCTATGTTGCGGAACCGCAAAAGGTGCCCTTGATTCTGCTGACCGATCGGCCGGTTCAGCTAGAAACCCCTCGCCATTATTTTCGTACTGCATTCACGCCCAACGAGGCGTTTTATGTGCGCTGGCATCTCGAGGGCATCCCCAACACAGTTGACTTGAAAGACTGGAAGCTGCAGATCGAGGGGAACGTCAACAATCCGCTTGCCCTGAGCCTGCCTGAACTGATGCAGAAGTTCAAACCAGTCTCGCTCGCGGCAGTGAATCAGTGTTCAGGGAATAGCCGCAGCCGCCTGCAGCCACGCGTGCCTGGAGGGCAGTGGGGCAACGGCGCAATGGGGAACGCGATGTGGACTGGAGTCCGGTTGCGCGAGCTTCTCGAAGTGGCCGGTGTAAAAAGCGGCTCTCTTCAAGTGCAGTTTCAAGGCCTGGAGACCGGACAGGGGCCAAAGGGCCTCGGATCAAATCTCTTTCTCAAATCTCTTGATGTTGGGAACCCTGTCCTGGACGAATGCATCGTTGCGTACCTGATGAACGGCGAGCCGCTTCCCATGCTCAATGGATTTCCGGTGCGACTGGTCGTTCCCGGATATTTTGCAACCTACTGGACCAAAAGTCTGACGTGGATTCGCGTCCTCAACTCACCGGACGAAAATTTTTGGATGAAGACCGCATATCGGATTCCTGACACACCGCGGGGAAACACCAACCCGGAGGATATGAAGGCAGGTAGAGTGAAAACGGTTCCCATAGAACGGCTCCCTGTCCGATCTTTCCTCATTTGGCCCGATGGCACTTCGAAGATTCCTGCGGGGATGAACATCAGGCTGCAAGGCATCGCGTTCAGTGGATTTGGCCGCGTGAACCGCGTGGAAGTTTCGGAAGATGGCGGAAAAACCTGGCTTCCGGCGGAACTCGGCGAGGACCATGGCCCGTACTCGTTCCGCACCTGGGGAATGTCGTGGACGGCAAAGTCGCAAGGACGTCATACCTTGGCAGTGCGTGCAACGGACGAAAAAGGCAGCGTGCAACCCGACGAGCCGGTCTGGAACGCAGGGGGATACCTCTGGAACATGATCGAACGGCAGGAAATTGTGGTCGGAAAAGCAAGCTAACGGGAGAACGGTGATGAAGAAGAGAGTCCTCGCGATCTTTCTTGTCATGTGCGGACTGATGATGGTGGTCGCTGTTGTATTCGCGGATTTGAAAAAAGGCTACTATCGTCCAGCAGAACTCGGAAGCCTACGACAGACGGCGCTCATCGAACTTTCGCCGGACTCGAAGTACCAGGTTTCTGCTTACCCAGTGCCTGGTGCAGATCTCGTCCCCGGGGATGGCCGCCAGGAGGTCCAGACTTACTGCAACACCTGCCACAGCCCCATCTACGTCACCATGCAGCCGCCATTACCCGCTGCGACGTGGGAAGCCGAGGTAAACAAGATGAACAAAGCTTATGGCGCAGCGATCCCCGAGGACACTACACAGAAAATCGTCCGGTATCTTCAAGCTCACTATACGGTCGAGAACCGCACGCCTTAAGAGTTCGCTCCTTGGAAGCCCGCTTGTCGGAAGTGATCTCTGTACTTCTCATCGACTCTGGACGTATGACGAGCAAACCGGAAACTGACGCACTACCCAAAAGGCCACCTTCCGCTCACAACTAGGTGGAAGGCCCGGCCCGATATCCGTTCAGAAAAATACGTTTTCTCACGATCGCCAACACGCCAAGGATGCTGCGTGACCTCAATAAGTCCCGGCCTTATCGATGTTGGCCTGCATTTCCGAGCCGATGTGCTTGGTGTCGGACAGATAAAGTTCAGTGGTTTCCAAGCTCTTGTGGCCAAGCCAAGTCTTGATGTCCATCAGATTCACACCGTTCCGCAGCCAGCGGGTCGCACAGGTCTTTCGCAAGCGGTGGAGATGGTGTTTCTCGCAGACCGGGCTTGTGGCACATGTAACCTCCGTGGGCTTCCGCAGATGATATTTCCCCTGCTTGATCGTCGTTTTGCAGTTTCCGCAGTTCAGCCCGGCACGCTTGGCGATGGCCTTGAACTTGCGGAGGAAGTGGCCCTCCGCGTCTCCATCCTTATTCACAAAAACCCAGCGGCGATGGGGGGGATTCTTTTTCCGCTCCTTGAGCAATTCAACCAGTTCGGTGGTCAGCGGAATCCAGCGTTCCTCGTGATGCTTCGGGACAAAGTTGACATCTTCTTTGCCGTCACCTGTCACATGGTATTTGCGATGTTTCCAGTCAATGTCGTCCCACGTGGCGTACTGCACTTCTTGTTCGCGGCAGGCGGTGTGCAAAAAGAATAGGTAACGCACACGTTCCTCGGCGGTCATGACGCCAAACAGTTTCGGAATCTCGTCGTCGGCGTAGGCTTTGGGCAGCGTGCGCAACGGTTCCGGCAGACTGACGAGTTGCGCCGCATACTCAACACCGGTTTCCTTCTTGTTGTCCTTCAGCATCGAGAAGATGACGCCCATCCGGGTCTCGATGGTTTTGGCGGCGTACTCTTCGGTCTGTAGCGTTTGCACGTAGGTGTCGAGCGCATCGGAGGTCGCCAGGTCCTTGATGAACCGCACGCCACGCGGAAGATTGGCAAGTAGGTGAGTTAGTGCGAGATTGTATTGCTTAACCGTCTTTGGCCGATCATTGCGGTGGAGCTTGAGGAATCTTTCTACCGCGACTTTGATCGGTGTGCGGCCTGCGTTCGTCTGGTCCTGGTATTCAGCGACGGTGAGTCCTTGGGCAGCGGCTTGGGTAGCCAGGGCCACGCCATCAGCGTTTTCCTGGGCTTGCTGCGGAGTATCGAAGGGTTGACTCCAGCACCGCTTGCCTTGTTGTGCGTCTGTGAAGCGAATATGGAACTTCGCGCCCTTCGGCGGGCGGCCTTTTCCAACCCTTTGATACTCCCATCCCTGGGGGCCTTTGAACCTTGCGTAGACGCTGGCCATGCTGGACACCATCCCAAATTAATGATGAAAAACGGTAGCACAGCGGTAGCAAGTTGTCAATATTGACGTAAAACAAAGGTGGAAATTGGTATGGCGGAGAGGGTGGGATTCGAACCCACGGTACGGTTTCCCGCACGCTCGCTTTCGAGGCGAGTACTTTAAACCACTCAGTCACCTCTCCGCAGTGGTTGCAAGTTCCATCCTAGCAGAGCCCGCGATTTTTCGGCAATCCATTGCCGAGGCGCGTGTTTCAGCTCGGCTAGCGCCTTTCTGCAAAGAACGACTGAATCGCCGCAGCGCATTCTTCGGCGAGAACACCAAGAGTGACTTCCACCTGATGGTTGAGCCGCGGGTCGGACAGAATTTGGAAGTTGGTGTGCACCGCGCCGCCGTTCGGGTCATTCGCGCCGTAGACTAGGCGTGGGATGCGCGCCTGAATCATCGCGCCCGCGCACATGCTGCACGGTTCGATGGTAACGTAAAGAGTCGCGCCCGCCAGCCGGTAATTCTTGAGCACCCGTGCCCCCTGGCGAAGCACCACTATTTCCGCGTGGGCCGTTGGATCGCAATCACGGATGGTGCGGTTTCCGGAGCGCGCGATGATTTTGCCTTGATGCACCAACACCGCGCCGATGGGAACTTCGTCGGCAGCCGCCGCGGAGCGAGCCTCGTTGAGGGCCTCTTGCATGAAGGCAATATCTGATTGCGTCATCGCTGTGAGAATAACACGCGACGCTGAATAAAAAAGTTAACCTATAGCACTTACCGGAAAATCCGGCATCGCGGCCAGACTTGACTGTCCGGCTTTTCAACCGATTGTAAAGTGCTCAACCATCAATCCTTGGCAGTGCCTAGAAGCCAATCGAACAGCGGGAGAAACACGTTGTAGCGTCCTGCCGGACGGTCGTGATGAATCAAATGATGTTCGCGGCCAAAGCGCAGCCAGGACGGAAGCCATCCCCCCATGTGGATGCGCCAATGGACCTCCTCGATGGCAATGACGTACACGGTGAAGGCAATAAAGACTCCTGGGCTGATCCGTAATTTGAGCAGGACCTCCGCCAGGAATGTAATGACCAGGCCATTGAGCACAAAAGCGGCAAGGACAAGCGGCGGCGTCCCGCCAAGGTTCAAGTGTTCAAGTTCGAGGGGCGTTCCGATCGAAGCATGATGCAATTGGTGCATCCGTCCTAAGTAGTTTCTCGGGAAATGCAGCAAATAGCGATGGTAGAAATACTCAAACGCATTTGCCCAAACAAGCCCTGCCACGAAACCGAAAAGCCAATGGACCGGGGAAGTGGGAAACAGCTTTCCCAGGAGCGCAGCAGGCACTGCTCCGCACAAGATTGCCGTCAGTGCATTTTTTATTTTTCTCATCCTCGCGACTGCAAGGGCCGAAGCATTCGTCTCCGCGACATTCATAACACAAACTCCTAAAAGGAGCCGCAAGGGCTCCAGACAAACAAATGAACTTCGCCGCGGGGCTGGGAACGGCGAATGAGAAGGAAGCGGCTGGGCTGGCTAGGTTTGCGAGTTGTATGGCAGGACTGAAGCAGCCAGGCTGCTCAATCGCCCGCAGGGGCCCCGGCGGGAACTTCAAGCGGTTGCGAAGTCCCGTCGACTTCCTGAGGCGGTCGGTTCTTAGGATTGGGTGCTGGTGCTCCCAACGGCCCGCCGCTGATCTGTACCAACTGCTCCGGAGGCCGCTTCAGAACCAGTTCTTCGTAGATCTTTCGAACCTTCGCGGCTTCTTCCATGGCTTTTCGACGCCGCATCCGGTCTTCCTCGGACGCCGTCTTGGGGACGCCGTCATCCACTTTCGGCCGCACGCGGGCTGCATCTACGGGGTCAACTTTCAGCGAGTGCTCGTAACTGTCCAGATCCACGTTCTTGCCCTTCGCATAGATCTGATGCCGGCCATGTTCCTTATACCACTGCGCCACGGTCGCGTTCTTGTGCATGTTCTCGATGATTTTGCGCCATCCCACTCCCGTGTTGTACGCGCAGAAACTGATTTCACCCTGCTGTGTAGCGTAGGGGATGATGCACATCTCCGTGCGCCGGAAGTCGTAGTTGAACAAGTCCTGGAACCACATTCC
>Ga0209471_1000145_pt1 | contig 52703 bp, 48 predicted proteins | sample GraSoiAngelo_128_FD_185885 | JGI IMG/M metagenome (GOLD analysis project Ga0209471, IMG submission 185885) | Grasslands soil microbial communities from the Angelo Coastal Reserve, California, USA - 14_0927_12_20cm (SPAdes) (version 2) | ecosystem: Environmental > Terrestrial > Soil > Grasslands ... | reverse complement strand
TCGACCTGCTCTCCTGCTGCATCGCCTTCCTGCTCATCACCGCCGTCTGGACGCAGATCGCCGGGCTGCAGGTGGCTTCGAGCGGAGGGCCGCCCGAGCAGCCGAAGGTGGAGAGCACTATCGACGTGAAGCTGCTCCTCACCGAGAAGGGCTACTCCCTCTCGATGGCGGGGGCGGCCATCGAGATCCCCAAGGTCGCGGGCAAGGACGGAGTGACTGCCTTCGACCGCAAGGCCCTGGCCGAGAAGCTCAAGACCCTCAAGATCAGCCTCCCCGAGCAGAGCGCCATCACCGTACAGCCCGAGGACGCGGTGGCTTACGCCGACCTGGTCGAGACGGTCGACACCTGTCTGGGCGAACAGCTGCGCAACGTCACGGTTGCGCCGATCAACTAGGGGGCGAACACCATGGCCATCGTCACTCCTGGAAAGCGCCCCGGCGAACGCGTCGCGGAGAGCAAGGTCTTCGGCAAGCGGTTCATCCGCGGCAAGAAGACCGGTCAAGCCAGCCTGACGCTCACCTCTCTCATCGACGTCATGGTGATCATGGTGATCTTCCTGCTCATGAACTTCTCCGCCAACGGGGAGGTGCTCTACATGAGCAAGGACATCAAGCTGCCCGACGCCTATCACGGCTCGATGCTCGAGCGGGCGCCGGTCATCTCCGTCTCGGCCGATGCGGTCACCTTCGACGGCAGGATGATCTTGCAGAGCGCCGACCTCGCCAAGGGCGACGTGCTCAACGTGCCCGAGTTGGAGGAGGCGCTCCGCGAAGAGAAGCGCCGCTACGAGCAGATCCACCAGAACGATCCCGACCATCCCTTCCGCGGGCTGGTCAACGTGCAGGCGGACCGCCGCATCCCCTTCAGGGTGATCAAACGGGTGATGTTCGCCTGCAACCAGAGCGGGTTCGGGAACATCAGCTTCGCGGCGCTCTCCCGCTCGACGGGCGAGGGGAAGACCGTCACGGCGCAAAACAACTAACCCTCCGGGCTTTACTTGAGGGCGCGCGCGCTCTAATCTCCGCCGCCCCAAAAACCGGAGTGACGGCTCCATGCAGAATAAATTCCGCCGCGCGTCCCTCGCCCTCTTCGCGCTCCTGCTCGCTCCTGCCGCGCGCGCCGACGAGGCCAAGCTCATCCTGCCCGATCTCGACTCGGTCCATTTCCTCGGGATGACCGGCCGCCAGCTGCTCTACGCAGGCCTGGTCATCTGCGCTCTCGGCTTCGTCTTCGGCCTGAGCATCTACGGGCAGCTCAAGCGGCTGCCGGTACACCGGGCCATGCTCGAGGTGTCGGAGCTGATCTGGGAGACCTGCAAGACGTACCTCTTCACCCAGGGCAAGTTCATCCTCATCCTCGAAGCCTTCATCGGCGTCATCATGGTGATCTACTTCGGAGCGCTGCGGCATTTCGAGGCGGCCAAGGTCATCACCATCCTCGTCTTCAGCCTGATCGGCATCGGCGGCAGCTACGGCGTGGCGTGGTTCGGGATCCGCGTCAACACCTTCGCCAACTCGCGCACCGCCTTCGCCAGCCTGAAGGGCAAGCCGTTCCCGACCTACCAGATCCCTCTCAAGGCCGGCATGTCGATCGGCACGATGCTGATCTCGACCGAGCTCCTGATGATGCTCTGCATCCTGCTCTTCGTGCCGCGCGACTACGCCGGCCCCTGCTTCATCGGGTTCGCCATCGGCGAGTCGCTGGGCGCCTCGGCGCTGCGCATCGCCGGCGGCATCTTCACCAAGATCGCCGACATCGGCTCGGACTTGATGAAGATCGTCTTCAACATCAAGGAGGACGATGCCCGCAACCCCGGCGTCATCGCCGACTGCACCGGCGACAACGCCGGCGACAGCGTCGGGCCGAGCGCCGACGGTTTCGAGACCTACGGCGTCACCGGCGTGGCGCTGATCAGCTTCATCCTTCTCGCCGTGAAGAGCCCCACCGTGCAGGTCCAGCTGCTGGTCTGGATCTTCGCCATGCGCATCGTGATGATCATCGCCTCGGTCGGCTCCTACCTGCTCAACGAAGTGATCGCCAAGGCGCGCTACGCCCGCGCCGACAAGATGAACTTCGAGGCGCCGCTGACCTTCCTCGTCTGGCTCACCTCGCTGGTGTCGGTGGCCCTCACCTTCATCGTCAGCTCGCTGATCATTCCCTCTCTGGGCGGCGACACCACCATGTGGTGGAAGCTCTCGCTCATCATCACCGCCGGCACGCTGGCGGGCGCGATCATTCCCGAGCTGGTCAAGGTCTTCACCTCGATGCAGTCCGGCCACGTGCGCGAGGTGGTCACCGCCTCACGCGAGGGCGGCGCGTCGCTCAACGTCCTCTCCGGCCTCACCGCCGGCAACTTCAGCGCCTACTGGATGGGGATCGCCATCGTCGTCCTGATGGGCATCGGCTTCTTCGTCTCCGCCTACGGACTGGGCGCGTTGATGCTCGCCCCCGCCGTCTTTGCCTTCGGCCTGGTCGCCTTCGGATTTCTCGGCATGGGCCCGGTGACCATCGCCGTCGACAGCTACGGCCCGGTCACCGACAACGCCCAGTCGGTCTACGAGCTGTCGTTGATCGAGAACCTGCCCAACGTCGCGGCCGAGGTGAAGAGGGACTTCGGCTTCGATCTCTCCTTCGATCGCGCCAAAGGGTTCCTCGAGGAGAACGACGGCGCGGGCAACACCTTCAAGGCCAGCGCGAAGCCGGTCTTGATCGGCACCGCGGTGGTGGGCGCCACCACCATGATCTTCTCCATCATCATGGTGTTGACCGACGGCCTGCGGATCAACACGCAGTACCTCACGCTCCTGCACGCGCCTTTCTTGCTCGGCCTCATCACCGGCGGCGCCGTCATCTTCTGGTTCACCGGCGCCTCCATCCAGGCGGTCACGACCGGGGCCTACCGCGCGGTCGAGTTCATCAAGGCCAACATCAAGCTCGAAGGGGTGGAGAAGGCCTCGATCGCCGATTCGAAGAAGGTGGTGGAGATCTGCACGCAGTACGCGCAGAAGGGCATGTTCAACATCTTCCTGGTGGTCTTCTTCTCCACTCTCGCCTTCTCCTGCCTCGAGTCGTACTTCTTCATCGGCTACCTCATCTCCATCGCGCTCTTCGGGCTCTTCCAGGCGATCTTCATGGCCAACGCCGGCGGCGCCTGGGACAACGCCAAGAAGGTGGTCGAGGTGGAGCTGAGGGCGAAGGGCACGCCTCTCCACGCCGCGACGGTCGTCGGCGATACCGTGGGCGATCCTTTCAAGGACACGAGCTCGGTGGCGATGAACCCGATCATCAAGTTCACCACCTTGTTCGGCCTTCTCGCCGTCGAGCTGGCGACCGAGATGCCGACCGGGACGCGGCTCGTTCTCTCGGCGGTCTTCTTCGCCGTCTCGGTGGTCTTCGTCTGGCGAAGCTTCTACGGCATGCGCATCGAGACCGGCGTCCGGGCGGCCGAGGAGCGCCGCGAGACCGCCCGCGCGGCGTAAGCTCGATCACATCGCCGCCTCGCCCGATCTCCGCTATTGTGCCCTTCATGGACGACGCGGAGCGCGTGCGGCGCGCGTTGCCGCACTTGCCCATCTTTCCCTTGCCGGGTGCGGTGCTCTTGCCGCACTCGCTGGTGCCGCTGCACATCTTCGAGCCGCGCTACCGGAAGATGACCCGCGACTGCATCGATGGGCTGAGGGTGATGGCGCTGGCCAACATCCCCGACGAGGTCGCCGCGGCCGAGACGCCGCCGCGGGTCTTGCCGGTGGTCGGCGTCGGAGTCCTCGCGCGGGTCGACTCGCTCGCCGACGGCCGCTTCAACATCGTCTTGCGCGGCGCGGGGCGGGTGCGCATCGCCGAGGAGCTGCCCTCGGGAGAGCCCTACCGGCTGGTGCGCGGGCGGCTCCTGGAGTCGCCCCGGCTGCCGGGCGCAAGCGAAGAGGAGCTGGCCGACGCGCTCAAGAATCTGATCTTCGCGCTCTCCGCAGCACAGCGCTCCGCTGAGACGCAAGCTCTGGCCCAGCTCTCGGCGCGCGCCCGCGATCCCGGCGACCTGGCTGACGTCGTCGCGGGGGTGCTGCTCTCCTCGCCGACCGAACGACAGGCGGTACTCGAGGAGCTCGACCGCGAAGAGCGCCTCCACCTCGTGATCAAGGCGGCCGCCTCCGCGCTGGCCCAGGCCGCGCCGCGCCCGGCCGCGCCCAACTGATGCGCCTGCGATTCTTCCCACTCCTTCTCCTTCTCGCCGGCTGCCCCGAAGAGCTCGGCCAGCAGTGCCCGCCCAACGGCGTCGCCATCGGCCAGTACGCCTACGGCCTCGCCGGACAGCACCTCGCTGGCGAGTGCAAGTCGCTGCAATCCGACGGCGGCAAGCTCCCGCTGGCTGCCGACGACGGCGGCGTCTCGCCGGCCGTTCTCTGCACCACCCGCGGCGACGACGGTGGCCCCCAGCTCTATCTCTCCATCGCAGGGAGGGGCCAGCGGCCGGCGGTCAGCTTCGGTGACGGCGGCTTTCGCTTCGTCGGTCACGCCGACCCCACGCCGGGCACCGCCTGCCTCTGCGCGGTCGCGATCGACGACACTTTCGACGGCGTTTTGACCGGCGCCTGGGACGGCAGCTTTCCCGTCCTCCCCGACGGCGGCCTGCCACTCGTCACCGGCTTCAGCGGCTCGCTGGTCCAGAACCTCACCGCGCCCTCGGACGCCGGCTGCCTCTGCGATTTGCCTTGCTCGGTGACCTGGACGGTCACCGGATCGCGCTATTGATGCGGCCGGCGGTGGTCCTCTTCTCCGGAGGGCTCGACTCCTCCACCTGCCTGGCCGTCGCGCGCGAGGATGGATTCGATCCCCAAGCTCTCTGCGTCCGCTACGGCCAGCGACACGAGCGGGAGCTGGAGGCGGCGGCGGAGGTGGCTGAGGCGATGGCCGTGCCGCTCAAGATGATCTCGCTCGATCTTCGCGCCATCGGCGGATCGGCGCTGACGGCGGACATCGAGGTGCCCAAGGACGCGCCCATCGGCGGCCGGATCCCCGTCACCTACGTGCCCGCGCGGAACACCGTCCTGCTCGCGCTTGCGTTGGGATACGCCGAAGTGCTGGGTGCCGAGGACATCTACCTGGGCGTCAATGCCATCGACTACTCCGGCTATCCCGACTGCCGGCCCGCCTTCCTCGAGGCGTTCGAGAAGCTCGCCAACGTCGCCACCGCCGCGGCGGTCGAGGGGCGCGCGCGCTATCACCTCCATGCGCCGCTGATCGCGCTCTCCAAGGCGGAGATCGTCCGGCTGGGCACTCGCCTGGGCGTCCCCTACGGCCTGACCCACTCGTGCTATGACCCCAGCGCGTCGGGGCGCGCCTGCGGCCGCTGCGACTCCTGCCGGCTGCGCGCGGCCGGATTTCGCGAGGCGGGCGTGCCCGACCCGACTCTCTACTCGCCGAGGTGAACATGATCGCTCTCTTCGCCGCCCTGCTCCTCGCCCAGACGCACCAGCACGACGATTCCAAGAGCCAGGTGCCCAGCCATCAGAACCACCCCTACGACAAGGACGCGCCCAAGCCGATGGGACAGATGATCGATCTCGACGTAGCCGGACAGGTTTCCAAGGCGTACGTGGCGAAGCCCAAAGGAAAGCCGCAGGGGGCGGTGCTGGTGCTGCACGAATACTGGGGCCTCAACGACTGGGTGAAGCATCAGGCCGACCTGCTCGCCAACGAGGGGTACCTGGCGCTCGCCGTCGATCTCTACAAGGGGAAAGTAGCCACCGATCCGAAAGAGGCGGCCGAGCTGATGGGCAAGAAGGACGAGAAGTGGGGCGACCAGGTGGAGCACGCCGGCGTCGGATGGCTCAAAGCGCAGAAGGCGGGCAAGTTGGCGACGATCGGATGGTGCATGGGCGGGGGCGAGTCGCTCAAGGCTTCGCTCAACGACCCCAAGGACGTCGTCGCGACCGTCATCTACTACGGGATGCCGGTGGCCGACGTCGAGAAGCTCAAGACCCTGCGCGGGCCGGTCCTCGGCTTCTGGGCCAACAAGGACGGCTGGATCACTCCCGACAAGGTGGCTGCCTTCGACAAAGCGCTCACCGCCGCCGGCGTGAAGCACGAGTTCCACGCCTACGACGCCGACCACGCCTTCGCGAATCCCAGCGGCGGCCGCTACAACCCCGAGGCGGCCAAGGACGCGTGGGAGAAGACGAAGAAGTTCCTCGCCGAGAACCTGAAAAGCTGACCGCTAGACGCCTTCGGCGCCGCCGGCCGTAGCGGCGCGGCGCGGCAGCTGGCGGATGGTGCCGTAGAAGCGGAGCGCGGCCTCGCCGGCGCGCTGCAGGTCGCGGTTGTTGAGCCACGCCACGACCGGCGAGGCGATCACCGGAACGGCGCGCCCCAGGTTCGCCAGCCCGCGCTTGGTGAGCGCCTTCTCGGCGATGCGCGCGATCAGCTTCGGCCCCGCCCGCCCGGCGAGGTTCACCGTGTCCGCGCCGTTGGAGTAGCCGAGCACCTCGAAGACCTCGCCGCGAGCGCGGTCGGACTTGAGGTTCACCTTGTGCAAAAGCGCGATCTCCATGATCAGCGTGAGCTGCAGCGCGGTGACGAAGGCGAGATCGGCCGGCACCAGCGCGAGCCCGAAGAGGCCGGAGACCGCGCCGCCGGTGGCTGCCCACATCTTCTTGGTGTCGGTCAGCCGCTGCGCCAGCTCGGCCGGGCCGGCGCTCGGGTACTTGCCGCGGACATCGTCCACGCGCCTTCGGCAGCGGGCGATCTCGCCCACATAGACGCCCCAGAAGCGTTCCTTGGCGAGGCTGAGCACGAAGGCATCTTAACGCGCCTTCGCAGGCCAGGCAGAGCCGTTTACGCGGGCGAGCAGACCTGGCGGAGGATGTCCAGCTCCTCGAGCGCCTTCCCTGCGCCGATGACCACGGAGCTGAGCGGATCTTCGGCGAGGAAGACCGGCAGGCCCGTCTCCTCGCGCAAGAGCGCATCGAGATTTTTCAGCAATGCCCCGCCGCCCGCCAGCACGATGCCGCGGTCGGCGATGTCTCCCGCCAGCTCGGGCGGCGTGCGCTCCAGGGTGACCTTGACCGCCTCGACGATGGCGTTGACCGGCTCGGCGAGCGCGTCGCGGATCTCGTCGGAGCTGACCGTCAGCGTGCGCGGCACGCCGGCCACCAGGTCGCGGCCTTTGATGTCCATCGTCAGCACTTCATCGGTCGGATAGGCGTTGCCGATGCCCATCTTGATCAATTCGGCGGTCCGCTCGCCGATGAGCAGGTTGTACTTGCGCTTGATGTGGCCGATGATCGCTTCGTCCATCTTGTCGCCGCCCACCCGCACGCTCTTGGCGAAGACGATGCCGGCGAGCGAGATGACCGCCACGTCGGAAGTGCCGCCGCCGATGTCGACGATCATGTTCCCCGACGGCTCGGTGATGGGAAGCCCCGCGCCGATCGCCGCCGCCATCGGCTGCTCGATCAAGTAGACCTCGCGCGCACCGGCGCTCTCCGCCGCCTCGCGCACTGCGCGCCGCTCCACCTCGGTGATGCCGGAGGGAATGCCGATGATGATGCGCGGCTTCACCAAGGTCGATCGGTTGTGCGCCGCGCGGATGAAGTATCGAAGCATCGCCGCGGTGATCTCGAAGTCGGCGATGACGCCGTCCTTCATCGGCCGGATGGCGACGATGTTGCCGGGCGTGCGGCCGAGCATCTCCTTGGCCTCTTTGCCGACCGCCAGCACCTTCTTGCCGCCGCGCGCCTCCTGCTGCACCGCCACGACGCTGGGCTCGTTGGAGACGATGCCCATCCCGCGGATGTAGATGAGCGTGTTGGCCGTGCCGAGATCGATGGCGAGGTCGCGGGAGAAGAGCTTGTAGAGCCCGTTGAACATGGAAAAGCCGTTATGCCACTAGAGCATTGTGCCCGCCACCATAGCGATCTAGGTTTCCGCGCCATGCTGCAGATTCCCAGAGGCGACGAGCGCAGGCAGAACCTCATCGGCGGCCAGTGGGTAGCGCCCTCGACGGAAAAGTACGAGCCCTGTCTCAACCCCGCCGACACGCGCGAGGTGCTGGGTCATTTCCCCCGCAGCGGCGCGGCCGACGCCAAGGCCGCCGTCGACGCGGCTGCCAAGGCATTTGCTGGATGGGCGGCGACACCCCCGCCGGAGCGGGGCCGCGTCCTCGGCCGTGCCCACGCCCTTCTCAAGGGCAAGGTCGACCTCCTTGCCGAGGCGCTCTGCCGCGAGGAAGGGAAAGTCTTCGGGGAGGCGCGCGGCGAGATCCTCAAGGGGCTCAATCTCCTCGAGTATTACGCCGGCGAGGGCTTCCGCACCCACGGCAAGACGCTGCCGAGCGAGGCGCGCTCGACGCTGACGATGACCTTGCGCCAGCCGGTCGGGCCGGTGGCGCTCATCACGCCGTGGAACTTTCCCTTCGCCATCCCCGTCTGGAAGACGGCCCCGGCGCTGGTGGCGGGATGCACGGCGGTTCTCAAGCCAGCCTCGTTGACTCCCGTCTGCACGCACCTGTTCGCCGAGGCGCTCATCGAGGCCGGCCTGCCGCCGGGCGTGCTCAACATCGTCACCGGCGCGGGCGGGTCCGTGGGCGACGCGCTCGTCGACGACCCGCGCATCCGCGCCATCAGCTTCACCGGCAGCAACGAAGTCGGCCTCCGTCTCTACCAGCGGGCGGCCGGACGCGGCGTGAAAGTGACGCTGGAGATGGGCGGCAAGAACCCGGTGGTGGTGCTCGACGACGCCGACCTCGACCTCGCCGCGGAAGGCATCCTGCAAGGCGCGTTCGGGTCGACCGGCCAGCGCTGCACCGCGACCTCTCGCGTGGTGGCGACGCCCGCCATCGTTCCCAAGCTGACGGAGGCGCTGGTCGAGAAGGCGCGCAAGATCCGCGTCGGCAACGGCATGTCCAAGGACGTGCAGATGGGCCCTGCGGTCGATCAGTCACAGCTCGAGACCGACCTCGAGGCCATCGCTGCGGCAAGGTCGGAAGGGGCGCGGCTCTTGTGCGGCGGCGAGCGGCTCTCCTCCGAGGAGCACAGAAACGGCTTCTTCTGCGCCCCGACCGTGTTCGACGAGGTCGAGCCCGGGACCCGGCTGGCGCGCGACGAGGTCTTCGGACCGGTGCTCGCCATCCAGAGCGCGCGCGACTTCGAGGAGGCCCTCGCGCTGGCCAACGACGTCCAGTACGGCTTGACTGCGAGCATCTACACCCGCGACTTCTTCGCCGCGCTCCGATTCGTGGAGAAAGCCGAAGTCGGAATGGTCCACGTCAACCAGCCCACCGTCGGCGGCGAGGCTCAACTGCCGTTCGGGGGGATCAAGGCGACCGGAGTCGGCGAGAAAGAGATGGCCGAGGAAGGCGCGAATTTCTTCACCCATCTCAAGACCGTCTGGCTCGACTACACGGGCGCCCGGCGCACCACCAACATCTACTGACCTGGCTTGACGCGGCAAGAGCCGCCTGCGAAGGTACCAGCCTCTCGGGGAGGGAGGCGTCGGAGCATGCCGCGCCGCTTTGCGACAGGGTTCGCCGCGCTCGCGGGACTTGCCTTCGGCCTTCTCGGTTCGGAGATGACCTTCGGGCAGCTGCGGCCGGAACGCGGGGGCGCCGCGGCAGTCCTCTACTCCATCGAGCTGCGCAACGCCTCAGGAGACCTTCTCGCCAGCCCGATGCTGGTCGGCGAGGAAGGGCGGCCGGTGCACCTGAACATGCTCGCGGAGGAGCACAGCGATCCTCTGCAGATGTCGCTCGATCTCGACCCGCGCTCGCAGGGCGGCGACAACATCTGCCTCGGATATCGGCTCTCCATCGACGACGGCTTCGCTCATTCGGGCCGCATCGGCGTCTCCTACGGCAAGGAGCGGTCGGTGCGCCTGGGCCGGTCGCTGCGGCTCTCGCTGGTGGTGGCCCGCGCGCACAGCAAGGACTTCGACCGCCTGCTGCAGCGGCTGCGCCGTCCCGCCGCTTAGTGTGCTAGAGACCGGCGGATGCCGGCCCCGCCTCTCGCGGCGCAGGAGCGCCTCCTGGCGACCTTTTGCAAGCTCTTCGCCCTCTTCTACGGGGTCGGCGCGGCGCTCTTTGCCGGCTTCCCTGGGCTGACCTTTCGCCTCGCCGCCTTGGGCGAGCCTTCGAGCTTCGGCGCGGAGGCCGCTTTCTGGAATACGCTCGCGGTGGCGATGATGGTCGCCGTCGCGCTCGCCTGCGCAGTCGTGGCGCAGCGGCCGCGCGAGCTGCGGCAAGCTCTCCTGCCGGTGCTCGGCGCCCAGCTCGCCACCAGCCTGATGGCGGCCCTGCATCTGCCCGGACGCGCCCTGGTCGGCATCCTCCTCATCGACCTGCCGCTTTTCTTCCTTACCCTCCTCATCTACCGCGCGGCCGCCCCCGGCATCCGCGGCGATCCGTCGCGCCCCGCCGACCCGCCGGCCTTACCCATCCAGATCGGGTTGCCGAAGTAGCTTTACCTGCTGCCGGGCTGCGTTACATTGCGTCTCATGATCGGAGCGGTCGTCGCCACCCACGGCAAGCTGGCCGAGGAGATGATCCGCACCGCCGAGACGGTGGTGGGGAAGCTCGAGAAAGTCGAGCCGGTCAGCATCGTCGCCACTGCGCCCGACGTGCGCGGCGACCTCAAGGCCGCCATCCAGCGCGTCGACAGCGGAGAGGGCGTGCTGCTGCTCACCGATCTGTTGGGCGGATCGTCGACCAACCTCTGCCTCTCCTTCCTGACCGAGCGCCGGGTCGAGGTCGTCACGGGCGTGAACCTCGCCATGCTGATCAAGCTCTCGGGTTTGCGCGCCTCGGGCAAGCCCATCCTGGAGGTCGCGAGCGCGTTGGTCGAGGCGGGCCAGCAGTCGATCGGCCACGCCAGCGAGCGCTTGCGGAGGATGGGGTGAAAGAGAGCGCGGGCGTCGCGCTGGTGCGCGTCGACAACCGCCTCGTCCACGGTCAGGTGCTCGAGGCGTGGCTGCCCGCGCTGGGGGCCCATGGCATCCTCGTCGCCGATGACGAGGCGGCGGGCAACGTGCTCGCGCGATCGGCCATGGCGCTCGCCATTCCGCCCAAGGTGAGCTTCCAGGTCGTGCGCGTCGACGCGGCGGCTGAGCTGCTCAAGCCAGGCGGCAAAGGCCCGCAGGCCGCGCGCACCCTGTTGCTCCTGCGCGACGTGCGCGACGCCGTGGCGCTGCACGAGCAGGGCGTGCCGATGCCAAAGCTCAATCTGGGCAACATCCATTTCCGCGCGGGTCGCAAGCAGGTGGCGCCCTCGGTCTTTCTCGGCGGCGACGAGCTGGCTGCGCTGGAACGGCTGGCGTCGGAAGGCACGGAAGTCGAAGTGCGCGCAGTGCCGGGCGAGCCCGCCCTTCCGCTCGCCGAGATCAAGCAGCGTTTCCGGGTATAGAAGAGTCCATGCTGCGGCTCTTCGGCCTGGCTGCGCTGGCGGCGCTCGCGGGAGGCGTGGCGTCCGTCGAGCGAAAGGGCGCGCTGCAGCTCATGCTCAGCCGGCCGATCGTGCTCGCGCCTCTGATGGGCTGGTTGCTCGGCGATGTCGAGGGTGGGCTGATGCTGGGCGTGCCGCTCGAGCTGCTCTTCCTCGGCGGCGTCAATCTGGGCGGAAGCCTGCCCGACAACGAGACGCTGCTCGCCGCCGCGCTGACCTCGATGGTGATCCCTGCCGGAATGGCGGCCGGAACGGGCGTCGACGCGCCGCTCGCGGCGCTCGGCCTGACGCTGCTCTTCCCTTTGGCGCTCTACGGCCGGCGTCTGGAGCGCGCCTCGGAGGCGCGCAACCAGCAGCTTCTCGACGCGGCGCTCGCGCGCGCAGCCCAAGGCGATGCGGCCGCGGCGCGCGTCAACCTGCGCGGGCTGCTCTTGCCGTTCGGGGCCGCCGCGGGGATCTGTGCACTGGGCGTTCTCGTCTCGCCGCTTCTTGCCTGGGTGCGGAGCATCTGCGCGCCAGGGACACTCTCGGCCCTCGAGGGGTCGTGGCACGCCATCTGGGCCGTGGGGGCGGCGAGCGCCATGCGCGCCATCCGCGACGAGCGCGCCGCCGCCATCGCGGCAGTCTCCGCCGCGGCGATCATCGCCCTCATCGTGACGGCGCGAGGGCTTCTCTGATGGAAGCGACCGCCGCCGCCCGCGCGGTCCGCCGCGTCTCCACCGGGACGCTGGCCCGCGCCTTCTTTCGCTCGCTCTTTCTCCAGGCTGCCTGGAATCCGCGCGGCATGCAGAACGTCGGGTTCGCCGACGCGATCGCGCCGGCGCTGGAGGAGCTCTATCCCGACCCGGCCGAGCGGGCGAAGGCTGCAGCCCGCCATCTCGAGTTCTTCAACTGCCATCCCTACCTGGCCGCGGCCATCCTTGGCGGTGCGATCCGGCTCGAGGAGCGAGTGGCGGCGGGCGAGGCGCCGCCCGAAAGCGTCTCGCGCTTCAAGACCACCCTGGGGCCGCCCTTCGCCGCGCTGGGCGATGGCTTCTTCTGGCTCGCGCTGCGGCCCGTGGCAGCGCTGGCAGCAGCGGTGACGGAGCCGTTCCTGGGTCTCGGTTGCGTGCTCGTCTTCCTCGGCCTCTACAACGCCGTCCATCTGCCGGTGCGCGTCTGGCTTTTCGCCACCGGCTACTCGCGGGGGGAAGGAGTGGTCGACGCCGTCGCTCGTGCCCACTTCGCCAGCGGGACGCCGCTCCTCAAGGCTTGCGGGGCTCTCTTGGCCGGCGCGCTGGTTGCCCGCTCGCTTCTCGAGGCAGGCCTGCCGCATCGCCCCTTCCACGTCCTCCTCGTGGCCTCGACCATCGTCGTAGCCTACGCATTCCTGCCGGGGCTGGGCGTAACCCGGGTCACGTACATCGCCGCTTTACTCGGTCTTGCGCTCGGAGCGCGCTTCTTCTAGCTCTCAAGGAGACCGATGGCCGAGGAAACCGTCGTCAAGGAATGCAAGGTGCGCAACAAGATGGGCCTCCACGCCCGTCCTGCTGCGCTGATCGTGCAGACTGCGAACAAGTTTCCCTGCGAGGTGCTGCTCGAGAAAGACGGCCAGAGCGTGAACGGCAAGAGCATCATGGGAGTGCTCATGCTGGCGGCGGCGCTCGGGACGACCGTGACCGTCAAGACGGAGGGCGAGCAGGCGCGCGAGTGCGCCGACGCCATCGCCGAGCTGTTCGAGAAGGGCTTCAATGAGCCCTTGGGGTAGGGCCGCGATCAGTGGATCGGGGGCAGGATGGTCGTCTGCTCGCGATTGATCTCGCCCTGCACGACGCTCGATCCGCCATTGACGCGGGGACCGCGGCGCAATTCATGGACGAACGACACGCCGGAGGCGCGGCTGGCGGCGGCCAGAGCGCCGAGCAGCGAGCCGACGAGCGCCAGCACCGCACCGCCGGTGGAAAGCGCGGCGAGCCCGATGCCGTTGCCGCTGGTCTCGATCAGAGCGCTCTTCGCGCCCCGAGGCGCGTGACTCGTCCGCGACGCGGGCGCACGAGTCGAAGGCGCGGCGCCGGAGGAGAAGAGCGCGATCAGTCCCGCGCAGAGCATCGACAAGCCCCAGGCCACTGCGCCGTGCATCAGGCTCTCGGCCCGGCGCCGTTCGCCAGCCAGCCGGACGACGAAGTATGCGCCGATGAACGAGGCGACGACGGCGGCCCCCGCGCCCCAAAGTCCGGCGCCCAGGTTCGATCGCGCCGGCCGCGCTGCGAAGGGGTCGAGGACCGACAGCCCCAGGATCATGCCGATGAGCGAGAGAAAGAGCAGCGCTCCCCAGCCGATGAGCGAGCCGCCGATGATCGCGCTCCAGTCGAGGCGCAGCGACCGCTCCAGGCGCGAGTCGGTTGCGCTCGGAGCGCTCGTGGTTCCGTAAGTGCGATCGATGGCCATGTCAGGGCTTCTCCGTAGAGGAGCTTGGGGCGGCGATCGCCGCGTCACAAGCCACGGGCGGCCCTCAGCTCTCCTGCTTGTGAAGCAGGCGGCGGATGTTGGCGGAGTGGCGGACGACGATCAGGACGGAGACTCCTGCCAGGCCTGCGATGGCGAATCGATCGGCCGTGGCGGCGGCGACCACCAGCGAGACCGCCACCGCAGCGAGGGAGCCCACGCTGGAGATTTTGTACATTTTGTACAAAACGCCCCAGGTGGCCGCTCCGGCCAGGGCGGCCCAGGGTGCGAGCGCGAGCGAGACGCCGAAGCCCGTCGCGACGCCTTTGCCGCCCCGGAACTTGAGCCAGACCGGAAAGCAGTGTCCCAGGACGGCGCCGACGGCGCAGGCCGTTGGAAGCCAGGCCGAGTCGCCGCGCGCCAGGGCGACGGGAACGAAACCCTTCAGGGCATCGAGGGCGAGCGTGGCGGCGGCGGCGCTTTTCCCCGCAGCTCGGGCGACGTTGGTGGCGCCGATGTTTCCCGAGCCGACGGTGCGCACGTCTTTACCGGAGGTGGCGCGGGCGATGAGCAGACCGAACGGGATCGATCCGCACAGGTACGCGAAAAGGAGCCAGATCATCGCGCCACCAGGAAGAGCCAGTTGGCGGCGACGGCGAAGGCAGCCGCCCATCGGGCGGTCCGGGGCGGAATCAGCGGCGCCCAAGGCAGCCCCAGGAGCCGGAGCAACGTCCAGACGACGTGGGCAGCACAGAGCATCGCGAGCAGCGTCCCAAGCGGGCTGGCATCGACCGCAGCGAGGAGCTGGCCGCGCACCGCGAAATGAAAGGCGTGGGTGCAACCACAGGAAAGACAAGGAATTCCAGTCGCCGCCCGCAGCGGACAGATGAAAAACGACAAGGGAGGCGCCTCGAGCGGTAGCACCGCTGCCCCAGCCAGCAACGCCGCCGCCACTGCCCCCAGCCCGAGCGCATGGACCGAGGGGGGTCCGGCGCGCGAAAAAAAATAATTATTTTTTTTCGGCGCGCTCAATGCTGCCCCAGGGCCTGGCGGAGGGTCATGGCCAGGCCGAAGGAAGCGACGATGCCGAGGCAGCAGAAGAGCAAGTAGGGAGCGAGCACCGAGGCTACCGCGCCCCCCGCCGAGATGCGATGCGTCTCTTTCAGGCCGATCCCGGTCAGCACGATGAGCCACACCGCGGCGATGAAGCTGCCGCAGCCAGGGACGGCCAGGAGCACCAGGGGGGCGCAGGCATATGCGCAGGCGGCGAACGTCGCCGCGAAGCCGCGCTTCGCCTGGCCGAGCAGGAGCGCAAAGCCGTGAGTCACCGCTGCGTTCAGGTAGATGAGCAAGAAGCTGATCACCGGCGTGAGCAGCGTGAAAGCAAGGACGGCGCCGGGCGAGCTGAGGGTCTGGGTCTCGAGCAGCCTGCGCGCCACCGGCGGAAGCTGCGCTCCGGACATTGATTCGATCAGCCGGCGCATCTGCTCGCGCTGTCCCGCCAGGAGGAGCCTCTCCAGCAACTGCCCCAGCGCCCAGAAGATCGAGGAGGTGAGCAGCGCGAACCCGAGCTGCGCCGCACCGCGGTCGAGCCGCGCCGAGCGGAAGAGGCGGCCGGGCTCGAAGAGCGCTTGCTGCACGGTCTGCGCCCAGGCAGCCACGAGACCGAGCTCTTCGCGGCGCTCCCAAGGCGTCCCCGATTCGTCAGCGTCAGGCGCCTCGCCTTGCGGAGCGGCGGGCGGCGCGCCCGTCTGTTCAGGCACCACGAGCGGCTTGCCGCAGACCGGACAATTCTGGCGGCCGGCGCGCTCGGTGCTGAACGTGTTCCGGCAGCTCGGACAGCGTGCGAGCACGCCGCCTTCTAGCACGTCCGCTGGTGGACAGGACGAGCGCGTGTCCTGCTTCCCTGGGGGAAACCCGATGCCTACTTCTCATCGGGCAGCCGGGGCAGTTCCCGGCGCTTCGTGCGGCGCCCACCTCAAGCGCCGCGACCCCTTAAGGAGGCGCACATGAAGATCGGTTACGGATTGGCGCTCGCCGCTGCGGTGATGTTCGGCTGCAGCTCGGGCAGCAAGAGCACGCGAACGACGACGGCAGGCAACGACACCGGCACGACGCAATCAGGCTCCGTCTCGGGCACGCAGGGCACGGCGGCCGGCGCGAACGGCGCGCAGGGCAGCGCGACTGCGGGCACGAGCAATACTTCGAACGCGAGCAGCGCCACGGCGCAGGGCTCGACCACGCCCGACACGAACACCCAGGGGTCCATGGGCACGCAGGGCAGTACCACCCAGGGGTCCATGGGCACGCAGGGCAGCGCGAGCGGCTCGACCAGCACCCAGGGCCAGGGCTCGAGCACTGCGCAGGGCTCGGCGCAAGGCACTGGGTCGACCTACGGAACCTCGGGCACGAGCAACGCTCCGAGCGGGACGGTGGGCGGCACGGCCACCTACGGCCAGGGCAACACCGGCACCTCCGGCAGCGTGAGCGGCTCGAGCTTGCCCCAGGGCAGCAGCAGCTCGTCGACGGCGATCGGCGGCGCAGGTAGCGTCGGCACCAGCAGCGACACCAGCAATCTCCGCACCGTGACGGGCTCGGTTGCCAAGGTCGACGAGAACAGCATCACCTTGGACCAGGCGGCGGGCGGCGTGACGCTGACGGTGGACTCGCAGACCCAGGTGATCCGGCGCGGCAAGCCGGCGGCCGGCATCTCCAGCATCCGCGAGGGCGAGCAGGTGCGCGCCAGCTTCGATCCGGCCTCGAACCGGGCCGAGAAGATCGAAGTGATGGGCAAGGCGAAGATGGGCAAGCACCACAAGGGCGACACCGGCATGAACAACCCGAGTGGCTCGCAGCAGCCCTCGACCACTCCGGATCGGCGCTAGCTGACGAGGATCGCGGCCTGCCTCTCCGGGAGCGGGCCGCGCGACAGGGGCGCCGGGCCGTCTCTTCGAGGCCCGGCGCTCTTGCTTTCCGCCGTGATCGGGATCGTCTTCGGCATCGCGCTCATCGCCGGCGCACTGATCGGATCGCGCCTCTCGCAGGAGCTCGACCTGTTCCGCTTTCCGCTCTGCTGGGCCGGCGTGCTCTTCGCGCTGGACGGCGCGGCCCGCTTGAGCCGCGGCAGGTCGCCTCTGGCGCGGCCCTCCGACTGGCTCGCTTGCGCCGCCGCCAGCGTCGTCTTCTGGGACATCTTCGAGCTGGTCGATCTGCGCCTGAAAAACTGGTGGTACAGGGGCGTGTCGCCCGATCCGTGGGGAGGAGCCCTCTTCGCTGCGGTCTCGTTCGCCACCGTGCTGCCCGCGGTGCGGCTCGGTACGTTCGTGCTCGCCGGGGAAGAGAGCGCGCCTGCGCGATCGGTGCGGCCGTTTCCAGTCTTCGCTCTGGGGCTGGCGGCGCTCGCTCTCGCGCTGGCGTTTCCGCGCTTTGCCTTTCCGCTCGCCTGGATCTTTCTCTGGCCGATCTGCGAAGCCCTGGCAGCGGTGCTGCCGCCCGGCAGTGGGCTGCGCTCGCCGCTGGAAGATCCGCGGCGCTTGCGGCCGCTCTTGCTGCTCGCGTTGCCGCTCGGATTCCTCTGGGAGGCATTCAACTACGGCTCGGCGCGCGGCTGGATCTACACCGTGCCCTTCGTCGAGCGTCCCAAGCTCTTCGAGATGCCGCTTCTGGGATATCTCGGCTATCTCCCCTTCCTCCTCGAGGCAGGCGCCGCGCTGGCGCTGCTCGATCGACTCCGGCCACAGCTGCGAGGCGTGCGAGGCGTGGCGGCGCTGCTCGCGGTGGTCGCAGTGCACCTCGCGGTCGATCGCGCCACGCGGGCGCAGACGGTGATCTCCTACTCCGCGGGGCCGCATTCGCGGTAGAAATCGGCCGTGCCGAGGAGCGGTCCGAGCAAGGGATTCATCGCCCGCGAGCAGCATCGCGCGCTGCTCACGGCCCACGCGCTGTTGATGATCTCCGGCCTGCTCATCTGCGCCGTGCTCAACCGGCGCTTCTCGCCCGAGCGCTTCTGGGTGCAGTGGGTGGCGATCGCCTGGGGAGCGCTCTTTGTTGCGCACCTCATCTCCTTCTCCCGCGGCACGCTCGCCACCATGGGGAAGAAGAGATAGATGGCCATCCTCCAGAGGCTCAAGGGCGAGGGCGTCGGCGACTGGCCCAGCCTGGGGGAGTTCCTCCGCGCCGCGCGGCGCCGCGACAGCTCGGCGTTGGCCGCGCTGGGAGCGGCGCTGGGCGCTCCTCCGGCGGAGCAGAAGGAGCTGGCGCAGGGCGACGGCGCCGCTGTCCTGCTCGAGCTCGCCTGCGATCTGCGGGCGGCCAAAGCCGCCCGGCTGGCGGCGGCGCGCTGCCTGGTGGAGACGGAGGCGGGCGATGCCGGCAAGCTCTTCGCAGGAGCGGGCGACTTGCTCACCGATCCGCGCCTGGGCGGCTCGGCCCGCAAGCTCGTCGAGAAGGGCCTTCCCGCGGCGCTCAAGAGCGACGGCGAGCTGGGCCAAGTGTCGCTTGCTGCCGGTGCCTTCGCGCGAGCCGTGCACGCCGCCTCCTCCGCGGTGGGGCAGCCGAAGGTCAAGGAGATGCTGGCTTCGGCCCCCCAAGGCCATGCCGGCACCGCCGCGGGTCTCTTCGCCCTCGGCCAGGGCGAGCTGTCCCAGGATCAGAGGGAGGCCTGGGAAAAGCTGCTCGAGGCGGTCTGCACCGCCTGGCGGCGCGCGCCGGACGCTGCCAAGCGGATGGGGCTCGTCCCCGCCTGGCCGCCGAACTTGCCCGACGCCTTCGCGCCCTTGGTCCAGGAGGCGGAAAAGAAGATGGCTGCGGTTCAGCCCCCGGCCGCCGTCGCGGCTGCGAAGGCGCCCTCGCCGACCAAGCCGGCAGCCGAACCGAAACGGCCGCCCGCAACGACGGAAGTCGTCGGCCAGAAGAAGCTTGCGCCTCCCATCAAGCGATCGCAGTTTCGCCGGCCCACGGGCGTGGTCGTCGAGGTGCCGGCCAAGGCCCCGCGCAAGCCGATGGAGCCGCTCATCGGCCGACCGTTGCCTCTGCCTTCCTCCGAGCTGCCGCCTCCGATGAAAGCCGCGGTTGCGCCGGGGCCCTTCGCGCAGCGGCTGCGGTCGCTCTTCGACAACCGGCCGGAGGCGATCGATCGGCTCTGCGCTGCCGCCGACGCGCGCGCTGCGGTGGCCGGCGAGAACCAGCTTCTCGCCGAGGTTTCCCGCGAGCTCTCACACAAGCGATGGCACGAGGCGCGCGCCCCTCGCGAGCAGCTCGAGCGGCTGCGCGCCATCGCGCAGGACGAAAAACAGCCGGCGCAGTGGCGCGGCGTAGCCCGTCTCTTGCTCGATCGATTGAAGACGGCGTAATTCTTGTGTCCGCACGGGTAAAAGGCGAGTCTTGAGGGGATGCCGATAGATTGCAAGACGCGCAGGCTGATGCTATCCGTGCGCGCTCTCGACGGGAGTCGCGCATGAAGATCGCCCTCAGCCCGCTGGAAAAGTTGCGCGCCGCGGGCAAGTTCCTGGACGTCACCTTCAACAAGCGACCCATCACCGTCAGCATCGAGGTCACCAAGCGCTGCAACGCGCGCTGCGATTTCTGCGACTACTGGAAGATCAGCGACCGCGACGAGATGACCGACTTCACCGACGTCGTCCGCCGCTTCGATCCTCTCATCGTGGTCTTCACCGGCGGCGAGCCGATGTTGCGCCGCGACCTGCCGGCGATCGTCAAGTCGATCAAGACCCTGCCCGGCTTCCGCTACCTCACCGTCCTCACCCACGGCGGCTTCCTCTCCGAGGCGAAGATCAAGGAGCTGGTCGCGGCGGGCGTCAACCAGATCAACATCTCGATGAACTATCCCGACGCGCGGCAGGACCAGGAGCGGGGCATCCCCGGCCTCTTCGAGCGGCTGGAGAGCACCGTGCCGAAGATGGTGGCCGAGGGCTACAACGTCTTCACCTTCGCCTCGATGCTGATGGTCGACAACATGCACGACGCCGAGCCGCTCATCCGGCTGGCGCACAAGTGGGGCATCAACATCGCCTTCTCCGGCTACAACGATCTGAAGAACGGCAACCAGGCGCACTTCGTCTCGGACGAGAAGATGGACGAGTTCCGCAAGGTCTGCGCCCGCGTCGTCCGCCTCAAGCGGGAGCTCGGCAACGTGATGACCTCGGACTACTTCTTCGAGATGCTGCCCGAGTTCTACGAGAAGCGGCACATCGACGGCTGCCGCGCGGGCAAGATCATGATCCACGTCAGCCCCAAAGGCATGGTGCAGCCCTGCGCGGAGCTGCAGCCGGTGGCCCACTACACCGACTTCCTCCCGGCGGCCTATCAAGGGCCGAACTGCGGCTCGTGCTTCGACGCCTGCCGCTCCGAGCCGCAGGCGCCCCTCACGCTGCGGCGCATCGGCGAGCTGACGGGAATCTTGTGATCCAACGGCTCTGGCTCCGCACGGTGCTCGGTCTTCTCGCAGGAATGGTCGCCGCCGCGGGCGTGGTCGTCTACCTCGGCATCTCCCAGCAGGAGTTGGTGGCTTCGCTGCACAATGTCTCGCGGGAGCCGCTCTTCTTCGCGGCGGCCGGCGGGCTGGTGCTGATGGGGCTGCAGGCGCTGCGCTGGTGGATCGTGATGCGCCCGCTCCTGCCGCTCAGCTACGGGCAGGCCTTCCGCGCGATGATGGTGGGGTTCACCTTCAATGTGCTCTTGCCGGCGCGCGGCGGCGATTTGTTGCGGGTCCAGTATCTGGGAAAGCGCACCGGAATTTCGCGCGCGAAGCTGCTCGGCACCGAGATCGTCGATTTCTGGAGCGACAAGTGGGGCTGGGTGGCGTCGTTTCCACTGCTTTGTCTGCTCGGCTCGCCGCCCTCCTGGCTGTTCCGGGCGGTGACGCTGATGGGCGGGCTCGTCCTCGGCGTGGGAATCCTGCTCTTCCTGATGGCGAGCGGCCTGTTGCGCCGCGGCCCCCGCTGGCTCACCAACCTGCGCGATGGTTTCGCCGCCAACCACTGGAAGCGTCTGCTGGTCATCGAGACGGTGATCGCGCCTTTGCCCTGGCTTTGGGAGACCTTCGTCATCGCCATGGCCGGACACGCGCTCGGGCTCGAGCTGACGCCGATGCAGGCTTTCGCCGCGCTCACCGCCTTCAACATCGCGACCACTGTCCCTTCGCCCGGCAACGCCGGATCGTTCGAGGCGGGCGGCACGCTGGCGCTGATCGCCTTCGGCATCCCCAAGGAGATCGCGCTCGCTTTCATCTTCCTCTACCACCTGACGCAGGTGGTGCCGGGCTTCGTCGGCGGCGTCCTCGTCCTGGTGATGGAGGGCGAGACGCTCTTCGGCAAGAAGAGCGTCTTCCACTGGCCGCCCGCCCCGGCTTTCACGCCGCAGGAGCTGCCCGAGGCCTGAGCAGCTCAGTGGATCAAGACGAACCCGGCGTAGTCGGCGGCTGAGATGCTGTTCGTCTGGTCGCCGTCGCTCATCAGGCCCACGCCGAGGAGATCGGGCACGTCCGCCTTGGGATCGCCGCCTTCGAAATGCGCGCGGAATTCCGCCGAGGGATCGATCTCCTCGTCCTTCCACACCCCGACCGGCCCGTTCGACTCGAGGATGACCGTGTCCTGCACCACGAAGATGTTGCGCTTCTGATCGCAGACCTGGCCCTTGTCGGCCTCGGTGCTCCAGACGTACTTGATCGAGTACCATTTGAATCCGCGCTTCCAGTTGATGTAGACACTGGCGACGGAATCGCCGAAGCCCGCCTTGCATTCGTTGCCGCCCTTGGGCATCACCTGCGCCCGCCATCGCCAGCGCAGCCTCTTCACCTTCTGCCGCAGCGACTCCGGCACGGGCGCGCCCAGCGTCACCGTCTCCAGCGGGGGACGGTAGACCGCCCGGATGAAGGGCTGCTCGGGGTCCTGGATGATCTTGTAGTAGCTGACCGGCCCGGAATAGCTCTCCACCACCTGGAAGGTGCTCACCGGGATCGGGGTTTCTTGTGGCCGCGCCTCTTCGCCTGCGGTCCCCGCGGGGAGGAGAACCGCGACGATGATGAAGAGGGCGCCGCGCACGCTGAGGTGGCAGCTTACCGGCTGGGGCAATTTGCGCCAGTGTTTCCTGGGATGCAGGAAACTTGGCTTCGCCCCCGCCAGCGGGTAGAAGGCGGCGCTCCATGGAGCTTTCCCAGACAGAGCTGCGCGGCCCGACCGCGCCGTGGGGGACGGCGGCGAAGATCGGCCTTCTGATCCTGATCGCCGCCGGGCTCTGGCTGCGCCTGCGCGGCCTCTCTGCCGAGGGGTTCGGCGACGACGAAGTGCACAAGTGGCTGGCGGCAAACCGCTACCTGCAGGGCGACTTCGGCGGCGACGACGTCGAGCACCCGATGCTGATGAAGTGGCTGATCAGCTTCACCCTGCTGCTCGGCTCGCGCTTTCTCGACCCCGAGACCATCACCCGCCTGCCGAACGCGCTGGTGGGCGGTCTTTCCATCTGGGTGGTCGCGCAGCTCGGCCGCCGGTTGTTCGGGCGGATGGCGGGACTGTTCGCCGCGGCGCTCACCGCTTTCTCCGTGACGCTGATCGGGTACCAGCGCGTGGCCAAGGAAGACGCCCTGCTCGGCCTCTTCCTCATGCTCCTGCTCTGGTGCATGGCGGAGGCAAAAGCAGCTCCGCCCTACGAGGCGCGCCGCTGGGAGGTCGGGGCGGCTGCGTCGCTCGCTGGCCTGTTCGCCTCGAAGTACTTCTTCTTCCTCGCCCCGATTCCGGTCGTCTTCTATCTCTGGCAATCGGGCTGGCGCGTGCCGCTTCGGCGCTGGCTGCAGCTGATCGGCATCGCCGCTCTGCTCTGGGCGGCGGTCAACTGGTCGCCCTTCTTGCCCTCGACCTGGGAATACGCCAGGACCTACCTCACCGGGAAGCAGACGGTGCACGGCTCGCTCTTCTTCATGGGCCGCATCTACCACAACCTCGTCGAGTACGGCCTCGCCGGCACGCCGCCGTGGTTCTACGCGGTCTTCGCGGCCGTCAAGCTCGCCCCCGCCACCTTCGTCTTCGCCGTGGGCGGGCTCTTTCTCGCCGTCGTCCAGCGCAAGGACGCGCACAAGTTGATCCTCAGCTGGTTGGGCGTCTGGTTCCTCGTCCTCTCGCTCTCGGGCTCGAAGTGGGGTCGCTTCTTCGTCGCGGTGCTGCCCGGCTTCTTGCTCTTGGCCGGGCATGCCGCCGCGGTGGTCGTCGACGCCGTGCGCACGCCGCGGTGGGCGATGGCCGCTGCGCTCGTGCTCCTCTTGCCGGGCGGTGAGGCCTTGGCGGCCGCGCTGCACTCGCCCCACTACCGCCTCTACATCTCTCCCTTGGGCGGCGGCGATGCGCAGGCGCAGTTCTTTTTCCCCCACTGCGATTATTTCGACGCCGGCTTCCGCGAGGCGGTGCAGTACGTGGCCGAGCACGCCGAGCCGCAAGCGGAGATCTCCAGCGAGATCGACTGGACGGCGCGCCTCTACTCCGAGCGCGCCGGCCGCAGCGATCTCTCCCAGTCACTCGTGCGGCGCGGCCGCGCCTGCCGCTCGGGCCACGTCTGCTACGCGTTCGTGCAAGTGGGGCGGCTCTACTTCTTCAACCAGGAAGCGGTCGAGAACCTCGCGCACCGGCCACCCTGGCATGTGGAGAGCATCGAGGGGCAGGAAGTGGTGAAGGTCTATCGCCTCTTGCCGGGCGAGTCGCCCTTCCCCGGCGAGGAAGCGCTCGTCCAGCACGAGTGAGGTTCAGACCCAGTCGCGGCCCTCGCCGAGAATCCATCCGGCGAACTTCTTCAGCCCATCGCGGATCGAAGTCCTGGGCGAATAGCCGAGCACCTCTCCCGAATGAGTCACGTCCGCGCTGGTGAGCGGGACGTCTCCGGGCTGCGCCGGCTGGCGGTCGAGAATGGCTTTCTTGCCCAGCGTCTCTTCCAGGAGCGCGACGAGCTCGGCGAGCGAGGTGGTGTGCGCGCCGCCCAGATTGAGGATGTCCCATTTCAGGTTCGCGTCGCCGGCGGCGAGGACGCCAGCGACGATGTCGTCCACCCAGGTGTAGTCGCGGCGAGAGGAGCCGTCGCCGTAGAAAGGCAGCGCCTTTCCCGCGAGCATCAGGCGGGAGAATTTGTGGATGGCGAGGTCGGGGCGCTGGCGCGGGCCGTAGACGGTGAAGAAGCGCAGCGCGGCGATTTCCAGGCCGTAGAGATTGTGGAAGGTGCGCGCCAGGACTTCGCTCGCGACTTTCGAGGCGGCGTAAGGAGACTCGGGCGCCTCGATGCGCGCGCTTTCCTTGAAAGGCGACTGCGCATGGGCGCCGTAGACGGAAGAGCTGCTGCCGAGAAGGAAGCGGCGCACGCCGGCTGCGCGCGCCGCCTCGAGGAGCACGGCGGTGCCGACGACGTTGACGTCCATGTACGCCGCCGGCCGCTGCAGCGAGGGTCGCACGCCGGCGAGCGCAGCCAGGTGGACGACTACGTCCGGCCGCGCCTGCGCGAAGGTCCTCCCCATCGCCTCCTGGTCGCGGATGTCGCTCTCGAAGAGGCGCGCGCCTTTCGCCAATCCGCGCCGCTTCAGCCGCTCGGGGTAGAAAGGATCGAAATTGTCGACGATCGAGACTTCGTCGCCGCGATCGAGCAGCGCCCTGACCAGATGCGAGCCGATGAATCCTGCGCCACCCGTCACCAGGACGCGCTTCACGCCACCCTCTTGAGCGCAGCCGGCTGGGCATGATTGCGCTGCCAGAGCTGGAACATGAGCAGCGTCCAGAGCGGCTTGCGCAGATCGGCGCGCCCCGCCAGGTGCTTTTGCAAGAGCTCGCGGACCGCCGGCGGCTCGAACACGCCGCCTTCCCGCAGGGCGCGCTCGGAGAGCATCTCCTCGAACAAGGGCCGCAGCGGCCCGCGGATCCAGGCCGCGACCGGGATGCCGAATCCTTTCTTGGGCCGCCGGAGGATCTCGTCAGGCACGATGCCGCGCAGCGCTTTTTTCAGCAGCACCTTGGTGCGCGTCAGGGAGACCTTCATGCGCCACGGCAGCCGGGCGGCGAACTCCACCACCTTGGTGTCGAGATAGGGCGCGCGCAATTCCAGCGAGGCCGCCATCGAGGCGCGGTCGGCCTTGACCAGGATGTCGTCGGCCAGGTAGCGCGAGAGATAGAAGCGGAGCGCCTCGTCCATCGACCCGGGCGCGAGGCCGGACACGTCCTCCAGCACCTGGTGGAAAGCGACCTCCTCGGTGGCGCGCGCGCGCAGCTCAGGCTGCAGGAGCGGCGCGATCTCGCCGGGCAGGAAGGAAGCGATCCAGGCCTGGTGGCGCAGGCTGGGCTTCGCTTCCAGGCCGCGGAAGAATTGCTTGAGGCGGAAATCGAAGCTCATGTTCCTCGACGAGGAGGGCAGCCGCGAGACGGCCGCTTCGACCAGCGCTCGCAAGGGCCGCGGCAAGCGCGCGAGCAGCGCCGCGGGGCGGTGCGCGAGGAAGGGATCGTAGCCGGCGAAGAGCTCATCCCCGCCGTCGCCGGCGAGGGCGACCTTGACCTGCTGGCGAGTGAATCGCGAGAGCAGGAGCGTGGGAAGGACGCTGGGATCGGCGAAGGGCTCGTCGAGTTGCGCCACCGCCGCGGGCAAGAGGTCGAGGCAGTCCTGGCCGGAGAACTTCTGCGACGAATGCTCGGTGCCGAGCCGCTTTGCCGCGAGCGACGCCCAGGGAGACTCGTCGAAGCTCTCCTCGACAAAGCCGATGGAGAAAGTGCGCAGCGGCTTCTTGTGCCGCGCCGCGAGCGCAGCGATCGAAGTGGAATCGATGCCGCCGGAGAGAAAGACGCCCACCGGCACGTCGGCCACGAGCCGCTTCGCCACCGCCTGGTCGAGCAGCCGCACCAGCTCTGCCGCGGCATCTTCGGGGGCGGTCTGCGCCGGCGCGGGCAGCTCCCAGTAGCGGCGGACACGCAGGCCGGAAGAATCGAACACCGCCACGTGCGCGGCCGGCAGCTTGCGGATCGATCGATAGATGCTCGCCGGTGCCGGCACGTATTCGCAAGCGAGATACTGGACGAGCGCGTCGGGATCGATCTCGCGCGGCGCCGCTCCGTGCGCGGCCAGCGCCTTCAGCTCCGAGGCGAAGACGCAGCGCGCGCCCCGCACGAAATAGTAGAGCGGCTTCTTTCCCAGCCGGTCGCGCGCGAGCAAAAGCTTCCGCGAGCGCGAATCCCAGAGAGCGAGCGCGAACATCCCCTGGACGTGCTCGGCGAAAGACTCGCCCCATTCGAGATAGGCGCGCAACACCACTTCGGTATCGCTGCGGCTGGTGAAAGGATGGCCCTTGCCGCGCAGCTCCTCGCGGAGCTCGGCGAAGTCGTAGGCCTCGCCGTTGAAGACGAGCGTCACCCCTTCGCGGGTCATCGGCTGGTCGCCCGACTTCAGGTCGAGGATCGCCAGCCGCCGATGCCCCAGCGCCGCCGGGCCTTCGTCGAAGAATCCTTCGGCGTCGGGCCCGCGATGCTGCAGCGCCCTGGCGGCGCGGCGCACTCCTTCGGCGTCGGGCGCGCCGGAGAGATCGACGTCGCCGCAGATGCCGCACATCTACAGGCCCCGTGCGCCGGGCGGAAGGCTCCGGACATCGGCCGGGCGAGCTCCGTTCAGCTCCTCGGCGACGAGATAGGGCCGCTTGTTCTGCGACTCGTAATAGGTGCGGATGACCAGCTCGGCGAGCAGGCCCATCAAGAGAGAGAGCGCGCCGATCAGCGTGAACATCACCGTCACCAGCGGCAGCGGCGTCTCCACGAAGTCCTTCAATCCGGCCAGCTTGTAATAGAGCGCCCAGACGAACGCCCCCAGGGCGCACAGCCAGGAGAAAAGACCGAAGCCGCCGAAGAGGTAGATGGGCTTGGTCGCGTAGCTGGCGAGAAACTTCACCACCAGGAGATCGAGCACGACCTTGAAGGTGCGCGAGAGGCCATATTTCGAGCGGCCGGCCCGGCGCGGGCGGTGATTGACCACCATCTCGGTGACGCGCGCCCCTTGCCAGGATGCATAGATGGGGATGAAGCGATGCATTTCCCCATAGAGCTTCACGTCGCGCAGCACTTCGCGGCGGTAGGCTTTCAAGGAACAGCCATAATCGTGCAGCCGCACTCCGGAGATGGCGGAGATGAGGAGGTTCGCGATCCGGCTGGGAAGCTTGCGGCCGAATTCGCGGTCCCGGCGATCGCGCCGCCAGCCGGAGACCACGTCGTAGCCTGCGTCCAGCCGGCCGAGCAGCTTGCCGATGTCGGCGGGGTCGTTCTGCAGATCGCCGTCCATCGGTACGATCACTTCGCCGCGCGCGGCTTCGATGCCGGCGCTCATCGCCGCCGTCTGTCCGAAGTTGAGGCGGAAGCGGATGACGTGCAGGTCGGGCCGCTGCGCGGCGATGCGCGAGAGCACCGCGAAAGTGCCGTCGCTGCTGCCGTCGTCGACACAGATGACCTCGTGCGAGCGGCCCAGCTTCGCCAGCTCGCCGAAGAGCTCGTCCAGAAGCGGCTGGACGTTCTCCTCCTCGTTGAATAGAGGGATGATGACGGAGAGCTGAGGTCGGTCCATCCGCGGGCTGGATAGCATGGGGTACCCGGCCACGCCAAGGAGACGCCGTGAAAGCCTACGCAAAAGAATTCCGCGATTTCCTCTTCAAGCAAAATGCCCTCGCGCTCGCCGTCGGAGTCATCATCGGCGCAGCAGTGAGCAAGGTGGTCTCGGGAATCGTCGATGATGTGCTGATGCCGATCGTCGGCGTGGTCCTGCCCGGTGGCGAGTGGCGCAACGCGCAGCTTCAGCTCTCGGGCGCGAACGCGATCAAGTATGGCGACCTGATCGGGCGCCTGATCGATTTCTTGTTCATTGCGCTGGTGGTATTCGTGCTGGTGAAGACGCTCTTGCGCGAAGCGGTGCCGACGACGCGGCCCTGCCCCCAGTGCCTGGAAGCGATTCCGATCGCTGCGCGGCGGTGCAAAGCGTGTGGCCAGCCGGTCGCTGCGGCTGGAGGCGTCCCGGGGTAGAAGAGGCCATGACCATCTCCCGTCGCCAGCTGCTGGGCACGGCGGCTGCGGCAACCGCCGTCGTCAAGGCGGCGGGCGCGCAGAAGCGTCCGGCGCCCTTGGCCGTCTCCTCGGCGAATGGATTGAAGGCCGTCGAGCTGGCCGTGCGGCGGATGCAGCAAGGCATCGACCCCCTCGACGCTGCCATCGCCGGCGTCAATCTCGTCGAGGACGATCCCAACGACATGACCGTCGGCTACGGCGGCGTGCCCAACGAGGAATGCGTCGTGCAGCTCGACGCCTGCGTGATGCACGGGCCGACCGCGCGAGCCGGCGCGGTAGCTTCGCTCGAAGGCGTGCGCAATCCCACCAAGGTGGCGAAGCTGGTGATGGAGACGACCGACCACGTGCTCCTGGTCGGGCCGGGCGCGCGCCATTTCGCAAGCATGAACGGATTTGCGGTGGAGAATCTGCTGACCGAGAAGGCGCGCAAGGTGTGGCTCTTCTGGAAGCAGAACCTCTCGGAGAAGGACAAATGGCTCGAGCCGGACGCGGAGCATTACGACCCGGAGTTGAAGGCCTTCATCGAAGAATTCGGCTGGGACGAATTCCGCAAGCCCAAGACAGGCGGCACCATCCACTTGAGCGCTCTCGATGCGCGCGGCGACCTGGCCGGCTGCACCAGCACCTCCGGGCTGTTCTTCAAGATGCCGGGCCGGGTGGGCGACTCGCCGATCATCGGCGCGGGCTGCTTCACCGACAACGAGGTCGGTTCGGCCGGCTCGACGGGCCGGGGCGAGGCGAACATTCTCGTCTCCGGCGGCCACCTGACCGTCGAGCTGATGCGCCAGGGCAAGCATCCGCGCGAGGCGTGCCTGATGACGCTGGAGCGGATCGCCAAGACGACAAGGGAGAAGCGCCTGCTCGACGCCAAGGGCCGGCCGAACTTCGGCATCCGCTTCTATGCGGTGAACAAGCGCGGCGACTACGGCAGCGCCTCGATGTACGCCTTCTCCAGCAGCGGCAAGCGGGCGCAGTTCGCCGTCGCCGACGCTTCCGGCGCGCGCAGGGAAGACTGCCTCTTTCTCTTCGAGCGGCCGTCCTGATCACTTGCCCCCGCGGGTCGTCGCGCCCGGGATGGGACCGAGATGCGCGGTGTCGTTCCACAGCCGCAGGAACGGCTCCGCGCCTTTGCGCAGCTCGACGAGGTTGAGCGCGCATTCGTCCTGCGACCAGCGCGCCCGATAGAACCGGATGGGCGCGCCGGTGAGCGCCGCGCCGAGGATGCGCAGCGTCGCCTTGTGCGAGACGGCCAGCACGGGGTCGCCGCCGTCCTCGTGGCGAGCGCGGATCTCTTCCAGAGCTCCGAGCGCGCGCCGCGCGACCTGATCGGCCGTCTCGCCTCCCGGAGGCGACACCGCGACGGGGTCTGCCGTCCATGCCTCGAAGCGTTCCTTGTCGCGATCGCGCGCCTGCGCCGGCGAGAGGCCTTCCCAGGAGCCGAAATCGATCTCGATCAGGCCGGGAAGAATTTGCGCCGGACTGCCTGGCGCGATCAGCGCGGCTGTCTCCGCCGTCCGTCCGAGCGGCGAGCGATAGACCGCCGCCCAGCGCACCGAGGCGAGCCGCGCTCCCAGCTTGCGCGCCTGCTCGCGACCGGGATCGGTCAGCGGCAGCTCGCGCTGGCCATTGAAGGCATCGACCGCCGACGATGCCGTCTGCGCGTGGCGGACCAGGTAGAGCAACATCAGGCCAGCCTTGCCGCAGTGAAGTTCTCGCGCACATAGCGAACCGTGTCGGCGAGGGTCTCCAGCGGATCGCGCGGGCGGAAGCCGAGCAGCCCCTCGGCTTTGCTCGAGTCGATGAAGAACCAGCACTCGCCCATCTCCACGTCGCTTTGGGGCAGGTCGGGCTCGCGGCCCCGCTCGCGCGCCAGCCGCTCGAGGAAATGCGCCGCCGCGATCTTCAGCGGCGAGGGCAGCCGCAAGAGCGGCGGCGGGCGATGGGCGATGCGCCCGAGCCGCTCGAAGAATTCGCTGAACTCCCAGTTGGCCGCGCCGAGCAGGTGGCGTTCGCCGACGTTGCCCCGATCGAGCGCCGCGACGAAGGCCTGCGCGGCGTCCCGCACGTCGACGAAGGAGATTCCTCCGCGCGGCATCACCGGAATCCGGCCCATCAGGAAGCGGAACACGTCCTGCGTCGAGGACATGCGAGAGTCACCTGGACCGAGCAAGAGCGACGGATTGAGCGCCACCACGGGCAGCCCGCGCCGCGCGGCTTCGAGCGCGACCTTCTCCTCGTAGATCTTGCTCAGGTAATAGGGCCAGCGGCCGACGGTCTCGATCGGATAGTCGTCCTCCTCGGTCGCGACCCTGCGCGTGGGAGAGACGCCGATGGTCCCCGACGAGCTGGCGAGAACGACCCGGCGCACTCCGGCCTTTTCGGCCGCGGCGAGGAGGTTGCGCGTGCCCTCGACGTGCAGGTCGTACATCTTGCGCGCGTCGGCCGGGTCGCGGCTCACCAGGCCGGCGAGGTGGTAGAGGCCTTCGCACCCCTGGAGCGCGCGCGCGCAGCTCTCCTTGTCGCGCACGTCGCCGCGCACCGCCTCCACGCCGGGCAAGGAGATGGCTGAGCGGACCAGGGCGCGCACCTCATGTCCCGCCTCGACCAGCAAGGGAACGAGCGTCGAGCCGAGAAAGCCCGTCGCTCCGGTGACGAGCAGCTTCACCGCCGCGCCTCGAGCAGCCTTCCTTCGACCGGCGGCGCGGGCTTCCGGTCGCGCAGCGCCTCGATGGCGAGCCGCACCAGCCGCGTCGCTTCCCTGTGTGCCGCCGAGCGCGAGAGACCCTGCGTGGCCGCCTTCAGCTCCTCGTGGCGCAGGGGCGGCCCGATGCGGACGACGAGGTTGCGCCGCTTGCGGGGGTCAGGAAGGAAGGCGCCCTTGGGCATGGCGTCGTGCGTGCCCTCGAGGTGGACGGGCAGGATGTCCGCGCCGGCCGCGAAGCTGAGGTAGGCGATGGCGGGCTTGAACTCTTGCAAGGCGCCGTCGGGCGATCGAGTCCCTTCGGGGAAGATGAGCAAGTGATAGCCGTACTCGAGCGTGCGCACTGCGGTCTGCAGGGATTCCTTCAACGACCCGCGCCGCTCGATGGGGACGAGATTGGTAAAATTTCCGAACCAGGCCCGCTTCCAGGCGTTGTCGAAGAAATAATCGCGCGCCGCCAGCGAGGCGAGCTTCTTGCCCTCCTCGCCGAGAGCGATCTTGACGAGCCCCACGTCGAGATGGCTGGCGTGGTTGGCCGCGACCAGGAAGGGCGCATTCGAGGGAATGTTGGCGCGGCCGCTGACCTCGATGTCGAAGACGCGGCCGTAGAGCGCGCGCTGGAAGAAACCGATGGCGGCGCGGCCCGCCGCGGCGACCGTCTGCGGCACGGGGATCTCGCCCTCCGGCTCGGCGAGCGCGAAGCTTTCCCCATTGCGCGGCCCCGGCTCCTGGTCGAGCGCGCGGGCCACGTCGCCCGCGGTGATCAGCGAGGCCAGCGCCGTTTCGCGCGGCGGCCGGTGCCCTGCTCTTTCCAGCGCCACCACCAGCTCCGCCGTCAGCAGCGAATCGAATCCGAGATCCGCCACCAGCCGCGTCTGCTCGCGCACGCTGCCGCGCGGTTTCTGCGAGAGCTCGGCGAGCAGATCGTAGAGCCAGCCGTCGGAACCGGAGGCCTTTGCGAGATGGGCGCCGGCCGCCGCGGCGCGCTCCAGCCGTTGCAGCTCTGCGACGATCAAGGGCCGCTTCACCTTGCGCGTCGCCGTCTTGGGGAGGTCCGCCTCCCAGAAATGGAGGATCTTGATGCGCTTCGAGAAGGGCAGATCGGAAGACACTTTCGCGACGTGCTCCTCGATCTCGGCGCGCAGCTGCTCCCGCGTCTCGCCTTCCTTGATCGCGCGCGGCACGCAGAGGCAGGAGACGCGCTCGTGGCCTTTGCCGTCGGGCAAGCCGACGATGGAGAGCTCCTTGATCAGCGGCGAGGCGCCGTACAGCTCTTCCAGCTCGTCGGGATAGACGTTCTTGCCGCTGGCGTCGAGGATGATGTCCTTCTTCCGCCCGACCAGGGTAAGGTGCCCATCCGGGGCGATCCTGCCCAGATCTCCGGTGCGCAACCAGCCGCCGACGATCACTTCGCCAGTCGCTTCCTGATCGTCGAGATATCCCGCCATGACGTTCGGCCCTTTGGCGAGCACCTCGCCGATTCCCTCGGTGTCGGGATCGTCGATGCGGATCTCCACGCCGGGAAGAGCCGGGCCGACGGTGCCGCTGCGCCGCTTGTTCTCGGGGAGGGTGACGGCCAGGACGGGCGCAGCTTCGGTGAGGCCGTATCCTTCGGTCAGATCGAAACCGAGCTCGTGGAAGGCCTTGTGCACTTCTTCGCTGAGCGCGCTGCCCCCGGAGACGAGCAGCCGCAGCCTTCCGCCGAAGCGGTTGTGGATGGGCCAGAAGAGCAGCTTGCCGACGTTGAAGGGAGTGCGGTTGCGCAGCTCGCCGTGCAGAGCCATCGCCGCCTGCATCGCCGCGCGCACCACGCGCGGTTTCGCCGCCAGCTCCTGGGTGAGCCGGCGATGGAGCAATTGAAAGAGCGCGGGGACGCCGATGATCGCGTGGATGCGCCCGCTGTTGAGCGCCTCCGAGAGGCGCTCGGCGGTCAGCTCGTCGAGATAGGTGATCTCCGCGCCGAGCATGAGCGGGACGAGCAGCCCACAAGTGAATTCGAAAGTGTGGTGGAGCGGCAAGACGCTGAGAAGCCCTTCGCCCACGCGCACGTCGAAGAGGCCGGCCAGCTTGGCGGCGAGCGAGGCGAAATTGCGGTGCGTGAGCAGGACGCCCTTCGGCTTTCCGGTGGTGCCGCTGGTGAAGAGGATCGAGGCGACCTCGTCGGGCGCGGCGCTCTTGCGCAGCTCCCGGTCGCCCGGCGCGCCGCGCAGTGCTTCCGCCAGGGTCATCGTCCGCAGGCCGGGCAGAGGCCCGAGCCGCTCCGCCACCCGGGGGCTGGCGATTAGAATCTTCGCCCGCGCCGCTGCCGCGCAGTTCTGCACCTCCTGCGGCGAAAGATTCTGATCGAGCGGAGCCGCGGCAGCGCCCGCCTTGAGGATTCCGAAATAGGCCATCGCCCATTCGGGGCGGTTCTCGCTGATCAAGAGGACGCGGTCGCCGCTGCGCACTCCTTCGGCCAACAGCTTCCGGCCGGCGCGGTCGGAGAAGAGCGCCAGCTCGTCGTAGGTGACGCGATCGTCGCGGGTGCGGGCCAGCTCGGCCGAGCCTTCCTCGCCGGCATAGAAGCGCAGTGCCGCCCGCGGCCCGAAGGCATGCTGCGCCGCCGCCAGGAGCGCGAGCAGATCCTTGGGCTGCTGGACCTCCTTGCGCAGGGCGCGCGTCTCCTCTTCCAGGCCGGGGAAGACCCACTCTTCGAGGCCGCGCATGTGCACTTCCATCCAGTAGTGCCGCCAGTCGATGGCCTCCGGATCCCAGGGCAGGTTCTGCCGGTCCGTCTCGGAGAGCCGCGCCCAGAGCGCGCGGGTATGGGCGCACTGGAAGATGAATCGCTCGCCCGCCACGAAAGGCATGAAGAGGTCCCAGGTCATCTGCAGCTGCGCCAGCTGCCGGTCGGCGCTGTCCAGCGCCTGGTCGGCGCGGTGGAGCAGCGCGCTCGCGATCGGCGCTCCCCATCGGGGGCCGCGGTCGGCGATCAGCTTGCGCGCTCCCTGCGCCACGGCGCGAAAGAGCGGCGTGCTGCTCATGCGGTAGAGCACCGGCGAGACTGGATAGGGCTCGAGGAAGGAATCGATCCAGTTGCGAAAGGCGCTCCGGTCGGAATCCTTGTAGTAGCGGCGTTTGTAGAGAGCCACCAGCTCGACCGAGCGGCGCATGTAGAAGGGGTTCACGTCGCCGGAGGCGAGCTGGTAGACGCGCTCCTCCAGCCGGTCCGCGCAGGCGGCGCCGGCGACGCCGAGAATGCCGGCGGCGACGAGATCGACGGGGATCAGATCGAGGACGATCTTGTGCCCGCCGGCAAAGACGCGCTGCCCCTTGAGGCCCATGAAGGAGAGCGGCGCGCTGGTGGTGAAGCCCTCGTTCCAGCCGGGGAAAGGAAAGCGCAGCGCGCTCTCGACGATGGCCGGCCGCACCAGCGCATACTTGCAGCCGCTGGCGGCGATGGCCTGCTCGCCCATCGCTTTCGTATAGGTATAGGTATTCGGCCAGCCCCAGGCCTTGGCGCGATCCATGCCCGCCTGCACCTGCTGCATGCCCAGCCAGAGCTTGCGCTCCCGGCCGATGGCGAAGCGGAGCCCCTTCTCGTCCTTCGGATCGCGCCCCTCCTCTTCGAGCCGCTTCACCGCCGCGGAGCGGAACTGCGCCAGGAGCGCATGGTCGTCGGCCTGCGCGCGCAGCCGCGAAACCAGCGCCTCGACGTCGCGCAGCTCGGTGTCGACGGAGAAGGGAGCGCGCGCCGGCTCCTCCTCGTCGTGCGCCTTGGGATAGTTGCCGACCAATGGCTCGTCTTCGAACACCGGTCCGCGCCGCGCGCCGGCGACGAAGCAAGTGGAGATGTGCACGAGCACGGCCCCGGTCCGCTTGCAGAGCTCGGCGGCGTTGCGCGCGCCTTCGGTATTGACCGAGACGGCGAGCTCCAGCGAGGGATTGAAGGTGACCAACCCGGCGCAATTGATCACGCAGGCGAGCCGGCCGGAGAGCGCCTTCACCTGCTCGTCGGCAAGGCCGAGCAGCGGCTCGGTGATGTCGCCGGCGAGCGCAACGCACTTCTCGCGGAGGAAGGAATCGAATCGGTCGCCGTGGCGCTCGCGCAGCGGACGGAAAGGAGGGGTCGACGCGACTTTCCCGAAAAACCTGTCGTCGGCGGTGCTGCCCGCGCGCGACCGTACCAGGACGTGGACCTTGCCGATCTCGGGATAGCGGTCGAGCAGCAGGGTGAGCGCGACCTTGCCCACGAAGCCGGTCACGCCGGTGACGAGCAGCTCGCGACCGCGGAAGGCCTTGGCGAGATCGATCGGCCCCTGCAGCGCCTGCATGACTACGGCTCTTCCTTCTTCTGCGCCGCGATCCCCGGATGAGCGGCTTTCGCTCCGCCCTGCGGCTCGCCCTCGCCGAGCAGCCTCGTCGCTTCCTCGGCGGAGACGGCCACTTCCGTCATCACCATCGGTGGATGGTGCATCAAGGTGATGCTCGCAGAACGCCCGTGCCGTCCGCGCGCCAGATCGATCGCCTCCGCCAGCGTGTCGGCCCGCTCCCAGCCCATCATCTGCGGGACGTGGGTGTTCTCGGTGCCGACCGCGATGATCTGCCCCAGATGCTGGCGACCGTTCTCGCCCCAGTACCACATGTAGAAGGGATGGGCGCCGTGATACGCGTTTCCCTTCCGGTACAAATGCACATAGGAAGGATTTTGCGCGAACTCCAGTTCGTACTTGCGGTGCAATTCCATCGCGTCGGTGGTCTCGGGCAGGAGGCGATGGAAGAATTCGATGTAGCTCGGGTGCTGCACGGGGTCGAACTCGTCCATGCAGGGATGGGTGAGAATCAGCGTCCCGCCCTTCTTCACCAGCGGAATGCCGCGGTTCATGTTGAAGAAGTATCCGCAGGCCATCACCTGCACGAGCAGGGGATTGAGCACCGAATTGACGTTGTAGGGGCTGATATAGGGAATGCCCGCGATGAGGATGTCGGCCTGGCCGCGCACCTTGACGAAGAGCTGCCGCCGGCAGGCCTCGAGGATCTTCTCGTGCGCCAGCTCGGTGCGGCCTGCGGCGCAAGCGATCAATCCATACGCGGCAGGGACCTTGTGGAAGATGTCCTGCCGCAAGGAGCGCGGCGTTCTCTTCAAGGTCCAGCGCAGGCCCGCCAGCGCCGCCCGGTCGAGATCGGTGAAGTCCTCCTCGCGCTTGCCGAGAAAGGCGAGCGGCCCGTCGAACATCTTGTTGTTGAGCGCGGTCTCGATGTGGAAGACGTTGAGCTCCTGATCGATGACGCGGCCGATGCGATCCACCGAGGCGTGCAGGCCCGAATGCCTCGGCTCCATGTAGCTCTTCGATTCGCGGATGGCGTGCGGCGTATGGTGGGCCCGCAGGCCGAGATAATCGGTCAATCCCGTGCCGACTGACTTGTGGCCGCCGTCCATGGGAACGAAATTGACGTTCAGGTAGATGAGCAGGTCGGCCTCGGCGGCGCGGCGCGAGATGCGCACTTTCTCGCCGGCCGCGGTGGTGCCGATCTCGACGATGCCGCCCGGTTCCTCGGCGTCGTGATTGGTGTACCTCTCCGGATACCAGCCCGAGAAGATCTTCTCGCCCACCATCCGGCGCATCTCCGCCTCGGTCAGGCGGCGATGGAGCGCATTGGCGATGAGCAGATGAACGTCGTCGACGGCGGAATCGGCGAGGAGCTGCAGGACGATCTCCAGCATCAGCTGCCGGACGTCGGGCGTGCGCATCGGCGGCAGCGGGAGGGAGATGTCGTCGATGGCGATGACGACTTTCATCCCCGGCCGCAGCTGCGCGTGCAGCGGATCGCAGCCCTCGGGATGATTGATCGCCCAGCGGATGGCGGCCCGCCAGTTGGCCAGCTCCTCGATGGGCGGATTGGGAAAGACCACGCGCGTGCCCGCCGGAACCTCCTCGAGGAGGATCTCGGTATCGGAGAAGAGCATTCGCGGCGGGGATCGCTTTTCCTGGATGACGACCTGCGAGTCCTCGTCGTAGCTCTGGCGCAGCCTGTCCAGCGAGCGCATCGGGAGGTGCGTTCTACCCTAAAAACGCCCTCTCAGCCCACTCGAGCCCAGGCATGCGCCTCCTTCCGGGAACCAGTGGCCCACCAGCCAGCTCGCTGAGCGACCACCCCGGCAAGCGCTTGCCCGGCTGTCTCGTGTGCGCCCCCTCGTAGGAACAGGGGTGGGTATGGCTGCTACGTATCTCAGCCGTGGAAGAATAGGCACGCCTCCTTCGTTCAGCTTCCGACACAGCACTCGCCATGCCGGAAAACAGCCAACCAGGAGTCGGCACTTTGAGAGTCCTCGCACTGGTGGTCGTCGCCTCGGCCGCCGCCGGATCCGCTTCCGCGGCGCAGGTCTGGGTCGCCCCATCCGCCGTAAAGATCCGCCCTGCCGCTCAGCCGCCCAGCAATGCGACCAGCTCCGCGAAGATCTCGGCGGCGCTGAATGAATTCGAGTCGTTCCACGTGGTGGTCACCGGCGCAGCGACCGACGTGTCGATGGCTCTCGAGGGGCTGAGCGACGGAGCGGGCGACATCATCACAGGGCGCGACGTCGTCCTCTACCGCGAGGCCCTCATCCAGGTCACCTCTCCGTCGGGCGGCGACGGTGCAACGGGCTTCTGGCCGGACGCGCTGGTGCCCGACGTCGATCCGATCGCGCGCGAGAAGCGCAACGCGTTTCCCTTCAGCGTTCCGGCCGGCGAAAGCCGCGCCGTGCTGGTGGACATCCACGTGCCGCAGAACGCTCTCGCAGGCGTGTACCGCGGCATCATCAACGTGACAGGCGGCGTGACCGCGCAGGTTCCGGTCGAGCTGACGGTGTGGGATTTCGCAGTGCCCTCCACCTCGACGTTGAAGAGCGCTTTCGGTCTCAACTGGAACGCACCCTGCGTCGGCCACGGCGACAACAACTGCAGCCACTACCCCAGCGACCTGGCGCTGCGCGCGCGATACGTGCAAGCGGCGTTGGACAACCACCTCTCGATCCGCGATCCGTTCTACTCCCCGACGGTGAGCAGCACCGGCGTCGCCAACTGGTCCGACTTCGATACGTACGTGGCACCATTTCTCGACGGCACCGCCAACACGCGCCTGCCGGGCGCGAGGTTGACCACGGTGAAAGTGAGCGACGGCTGGGCCACGCCTGTGGTTGCGGGCTGGGGCAGTCACTTCAGGCAGAAGGGCTGGTCGACGACGGTTTTCGACTACACCTGCGACGAGCCCCCCCAGACCTGCCAATGGTCGGACATCAATCCGCGCATTGTCTCCTCCCACGCGGGCGATCCTTCGGTGCCGACGCTGGTGACGACCACCACCGCCGCCGCGCAGCAGAACGGCATCGTCGGCCTCGATCTCTTCGTACCCGAGATCAACCAGATGGAAGGCAAGCCAGGCTCGCAGTGGGCCGGCGACCAGCGCTCGAAGTACCCGGCCAACATCTGGTGGTACCAGAGCTGCGACTCGTTCGGCTGCGCGGCGGGCAGCACCGTCACCGGCTGGCCGACCTACGCCATTGACTCGGACGCGACCCGCAATCGCGCGATGGAGTGGATGTCGTTCACCTACAACATCCAGGGCGAGCTCTATTACGAGACGGCGATGGCGTATTACCTGGGCGATCCGTGGGTGACGCAATCGGCGTTCGGGGGCAACGGCGACGGGACGCTCTTCTATCCGGGGACCACCGCGAGGATCGGAGGTCAGACGGAGATTCCCATCGAGTCGCTCCGCATGAAGGCCATCCGCGACGGCATGGAGGACTACGAGCTCCTCGCCTTCGCCACCAAACTGGGGATGGGCGCCCAGGCGATGGCTCTCGCGCGCAGCGTCTTCCCGGTCACCTACCAATCGACCACCACACCCGAGACCCTCGACGTTGCGCGCGGCGAGCTGGCTGCGCTCATCCTGCACGGTCTGGGCAAGGATGTGCAGCCGCCGCCACCGGATGGCGGGCAGGGAGCCGATGGGGGCACGCAGGGAGCCGATGGGGGCACGCAGGGAGTCGATGGGGGCACGCAGGGAGCCGATGGGGGCACGCAGGGAGCCGATGGGGGCACGCTCTCCGTCGACGCCGGCAGCGACGCGGGCTCCGACCCCGGCGGAAACCCGGGCAACCCCCGGGTCGCCACTGCCGGACTCACGGGCGGTTGCTCCAGCTCGGGCGTGCAATGGGCGTGGCTCTGCATTCCCGCGCTGGCGATCGCGGCGCGGCGCAAGAGGCGGAAGCTTCCCAACTGACGTTGCTTAGTTCACGGTGATCCGGCGGAGGGCGTGCTCGCGCGCGTCCACCACGAGGATGCTCCCGTCGGGCGCGACGGCGAGGTTGCGAACCCATCCAAATCCGGCGGCATCGCCGGCGCCATCGACGGTTCCGCCGCGCTGTCCTCCGGCTACTGTTTCGACGACGCCGTTGTGCAGCCAGCGAATCCGCGCCGTCGCGCCATCCACGAACACCAGTTCTCCCGTGGGACGCGCAGCGATCGCGAGCGTCTCGGAAACGGTCGCAGCCGCCACCGGCCCGTCGGTCCAACCGTCCCCACCGACGGTGCCGGCGAAAGAGGTCACATCGTGCGTTGTGGCAGCCGAGATCTTCCGGATGACACCCGTCCCCGGCTCGACCACTGCGACATCGCCGCTGGAGAGCACCGCGAGCGCGATGGGGAACTGGATGGCCGCCGTCGAGCCTGGGCCGTCGCGGATGTCGGCGGCACCGGAACCAGCCCAGGTGGAGACCACTCCAGAAGGGCTCACCGACCGGATGCGATGGTTCCACGAATCGGCGACCAGGAGCGTACCGCCGCTCGCCAGCGCGATCCCCATCGGTTGTGAAAAGAGGGCTTGCGACCCTGTCCCGTCCCGGAATCCCTGCTGTGAACCGGCGAGCGTCGTGACCGTGCCACCCGAAATCAGGCGGATCCTGTGGTTGCCACTGTCGGAAACATAGATGTCGCCCTTCGCGGAAACAGCGAGACCCCGTGGCGCGGAGAACCGCGCGACGCTGGCGGCGCCGTCCGCATATCCGGGGCCATCGCCTGCGAGGCCGATCACGTTGCCATTCGGCTGTACCGCAACGATGCGATCCTCGTCGCAGACGATGGCATCCCCATTGGGGGCAATGGCGACCGCGGCCGGGCGCACCAGGTTGGTCGAGATGGTCGACACCTGGACCGCGCGAGCAGTGTAAGTCGGCGCGCCGGGCCCGGCGCCCAGATCGAGACTCTTCAGCGCGGCGGGGCCCAACGTACCGGTGCCGGCGAACCGCGAGAAGATGTTGGCGACGAGCTGCTGGATGCGCGGATCCCATTGCCCGGACACGCCGACGCTATTCGACCAGGAGATGCTGCCGGCGGAGAAGACCTCCGCGCCGCTGGGGGCCGTGTAGAGCGTGGTCTCGGCGAGCGAGAACTGGCCGTTGTGGCCTTCGACGAGCGCATCGGCGACGGTGCCGACCCCGCTCGGGGCAAGGCCATTGTCGAATTGCCGATCGACTTCGTCGTTGTAGACGCCCACGATGATCGAGTCGCTCTGCACGCCGGCGCCCGTCCACAGCCACGAGCTCGGATCGCTCACCCGCAGGGGAGAGGCACTCCACACCCAGGCGCCAAACATTTCACCGATCAGCGCATTCTCGGGCTGGCGGAGCGGCGGATCGCGCCAGCGAGTCGTGACGTGAGCCTGGTCGAGGGTATTGGCAGGGTCCAGACTAGCGAACTCTTTGTAGCCGATCAGCAGACGCCGGCCCGGCGAGTTGAAGCGGACCTGCCAGTAAGCGTTGTTGGCCGCGAAGAATGCGACGTGCGTCCCGCGGGCGATGGCGTGGTCCGCGGCTTGTCGCATGTTTGCGGTCCAATATTCGCTGTGCCCCGCGAATGCGAGCATCCGGCGTCCATCGACGAGGGACGGATCGTCATCCAGGTCGGCGTCCGTGACGTACGCGATGTCGTAACCTTGACCCTCCGCGAAGACGACGAAGCCAGCGTCTTTGCTGAACAGCTCGCCGGCGCCATTGCCCCGACCGTAAGGGCGGTCGAACGAAACTGCGTACGCGTGGCGAGGCCCCCAATCCGAGCGGTGGTTCACGTAGAGACTCGTTCCGCCCCAATCGTTGTACGCTTGATAAGTATTCGTCGATACGGGATAGAGAATGACCGCGCCTTTCGTCGGCTCGCGCACGACGACTTGGACAAGGGTTTCGCCCAATGGCGAGGATAGCTTGGCCAGATAGATGCCGGTCACTGCATCGTGGGGAATCGGTATTGCAAAAATCACTGGCCAATTGGCCGACACCGAGCCGAGGGCCGGATCGAGCACCGGCGGGTCCCACGCCGGCAGGTTGACGGGACCTCCCTCCGCGATCTTCCGGCCGCGATTCCCGCCATAGTAACCAAAACGCCAAAGCTCCCACTTCGCTGAGGTGGCTGCATTGGCGGCGGCGTGGATCTCAACCTGGTCGCCGGGGAGCACACTATGCTGGCCCGCGTAGGCGGCAATGTTGCGCGAGTAACGAGTCAGCTGCCAGCCGCGGCTACCGGGCCTGGAGTTTTCGCTGGCGATGGGCGATGGCCGGAGCGGGAGCCCCCCGTCGGGGCCGTTGCCGGGATTTCCGGGAGCACTGCGGTTCGCACAGGCCAGTAGCAGAAGGCTGAATCCGCACAGTCGGGAGCAGCGCATGGCGTCGCCAGGAGCAAGCTTGGTACCAACCGCACGGCCCGGCGTGGTGGAGTTGAGGCTGGCGGTCGGGCGCATCGGGCCGCGCAAGTCGGTAAGGACGATTCGCCATGGCGTGAAAAAAGTGCTCACCCATAGAATTCATTTGCAGCCTTGAGCTGTTCGATTTTTAGCGAAGATCGAGGATCGGCCAGTCGTACGCGCGCGCGTGCGAGCGCAGCCGGCGGTCGGCATTGACCGCGGTGGGCCGCCCGACGACGGCCAGCATCGGGTAGTCGGAGAGGCTGTCGGAATAGGCGTGGGAAAGATCGAGCCGCAGGCCGTGCTGCAAGCAGTAATCGCGGATGCGGTTGGCCTTGTTCGCTCCTTCCACGATGGGCGGGATCACTTTGCCGGTGGCGAATCCCTCGACGAACTGAAGCGAGTTGGCGATGAGGTCGTCCGCGCCCAGATACGAAACCAGAGGCCGCATGGTGATGTCGACCGCGCCGGTGCAGAGGACGATCTTGCACCCCGCCCGGCGCGCCTCGGCGATGATGTCCATCGCACCGGGATAGACCGCGGGCTTGAGGACAGCGTCGCAGAGATCGTCCGCCAGCTCCACCAGCCGGTCTTCGGAGAGGCCGCGGTAGGCGCGATAGAAGATTTCGTTGAAGAGCTTGCGGTTGTACCAGTCGGTCGCCTTGTAGATCGGCGCCATCAAGAGGCCTTTGATCACCCGCTGGGCGGTGCCGAAGATGGTGCCGCGGTGGAAGACGTAATAGGCGTAGGCATGGGCGATGTTGGTCGACACGAGCGTGCCGTCCACATCGAAGAACGCGCCGCGGTCCCAGCTCTTCTCACTCACGGCGGCGGCCGAGGAACCGCAGCAGGAACAAGAAGAGGTTGATGAAGTCGAGATAGAGCGCGAGTGCGCCGACCAGCGCGTGGCGCTCCTCGCCGGTCTCGCCCAGCGCGCGCAGCCGCTGCGTGTCGTAGGCGGTGAGGCCGGCGAAGATGAGCACGCCGCAGCAGGAAATGATGAACTCGGCCGCGCTGGAGCGGAGGAAGAGATTGACGATGCTCGCGAGGATGATGCCGATCAGCCCGACCATGAGGAAGCTGCGCATCCCCGAGAGGTCGCGCTTGGTCAGGGTCGCGTAGAGCGAGAGGCCGAAGAAGGCGCCGCCGGTGATGAAGAGCGTCGAGGCGATGGAGGCGGAGGTATAGGTGAGCAGGTAGACGGAGAAGGTCACGCCCGAGAGCGCGCAGTAGCCGAGGAACATCCCGGCCGCGGCCGGCAGCGAGACGCGCTGGATGGCGGGGACGAAGAGCCACACCAAGGCGAGCTCCGCGATGCCGACGATCCAGAAGAGCCCGCTGACGCCGACCACCTGCCCGTCCTGGTAGTTGTAGAAGGCGCGCAAGAGCGAGGGGCTGCTCGTGACCGCCCAGGCCACGATGCCGGTGAGCGCCAGCCCGAAGGCCATCCAGCGGTACACGCCGGCCATGAACTCGGCGGTGCGGGTGCGGCCGACGGGCGCTGCGGAAGTCCATCCATCCATTGAAAAATCCTCCTCGCTGCGGCCGGACTTTAACCGTCAGGAGGAGCTTCCGCCACCGAGCTCCTCCCAGAGCGCCACGGCGGATGCGCAGCGGCCGATGAGCAGCGCGGCGAGAGTCGTGAAGCCGGTGAGCGAGAGATTCTCCGCCAGCCAGAGCCGGCCGACGAGATCGAGGCCGGCCGAGCACTCGCGCGCGAGCCGCTCCAGGTCGCTCTCGGAAGATGGCGCGGGGGGACAGAGCTGGGCGATCCATTGCGCGGGCGCGCCGCCGCGCAGGCTGGACCAGCGCACCGGCTGCCAGCCGCCCACTGCGCCGAGGAGCGCTTCGCCGTCGCTCGCCAGCCGGCCGCTGCGCGCTTCGTCGCGAAAACGGCGCAGCGCGGTTGCGACGCGCAGCGCTTGGGAAAGGCCCGCATAGAAGGTGCGAAAGGCCGGCGCCTGCGCGGCGGCAGGATTGCGCGCGAGCAGGAGCGCCAGCCATTCCTCCTGCGCGTGATCGAGATCGCGCCGGTCCATCTCTTCTTCGAGCGCTTTCTCGCCAGGCGGCGGGAGCGCAAAGGCCCGCGGGTCCTCGGGGAGGAGCAGCGGGCTGGAAGCGGCGGCGAGCCCGATGAGCCGGAAGAGCGAAGCGTGCGCGGCCACCAGCGCGGAGGCTGCGGGCAGGGTGGGCACCTGGTCGAGCACTTCGGCCGACGCGCCTCTCGCTGCGGCGAAGCGAGCCGCCTCGCGGCCGAGCGAGACCAGCTGGACCGCCTGCTCTCGGGCGCGCCGCTCGAGCTCGGCGCGTTGCCGATCGCGCTCGGCCTGCGCGCCCAGGGCGTCGAGGACGGAAGGGCCGGCCTCGATCGGCGCGCGCGCTTGCAGCCCGCGCGCGAGCACGACGTCCCAGCCTGGCGCGCCGTCCCAGCTGTAGACGTCGCCTTGCGTGGCGAGCGACTCGAGCTGGACCAGCGCCGGCTCGGCTGGCTCGTTCCGCGTGAGCGGCAACGCCGCCGCAATCGCGTCGAGAAGCAGCTCGGCCAGCTCCAGCGCCGTCGCCTTGCGCTCGGCGAAGTCGGCGCGCAGGGCGACGAGCAGCGAGCGCGCCAGCTCCTCCTCCGGCTTTTCAGCCACGGCTCACCAGCCGGCCGGCGAAGAACGTCGCCGCCGCGGCCACGGCTCCGACGAGCACCGTCTCCAGGCCGCTGCGCAGCCAGGGGCGGCCGGTCATGAGGGTCTTGAGCGCTCCGGCCACGAAGAGCGCGCCCAGCGTCGCCCCGACCGAGACGGAAAAGGCCGTCTGCACGGCGATGGGCAGGGCGTAGGGGATGACCGGAAAGGCCGCACCGAGCGCGTAGGCGAGCGCGACCACCAGGCCCGAGCGCACCGGCGTGACCGACGGCGCGACGGCGAGGCCCAGCTCCTCCGTCATCATCGTATCCACCCAGAATTGCGGGTCGGCGGTGACGTGCTCGACGATCTGCTCGAGCGCGCGCCCCTTGAATCCCTTGCGCGCGAAGATGGTGCGCACCTCCTTGCGCTCCTCCTCGGGAAAGTCGCGGACCTCGCGCTCCTCGCGCTCGCGCTCGCTCAAGACGAACTCGCGCTCGCTCTTGGCGGCGAGGAAGGCGCCCAGGCCCATGGCGATGGTGCCGCCGATCAGCTCGGCCAGCCCGGCGAGCAGGACGAACTGCGTGGAGGCTTCCGCGCCGCGCACGCCCGAGACGACGGCAAAGGCGGCCACGAGGCCGTCGTTCGCGCCGAACACCAGGTCGCGCAGCGAGCGGCCGCCGGGGATGTGAGCGGCCTCGGTGTGGGTCGCGCCGTCCTCGCGGGTGCGGAGAAAGTATTTGGGGATGCGCACTGCGTCGACTTGCCACGTCCGGCGGCGCTTCACAATCGGCGCGAGGGCATCGTATGCTAGGCGCGATGTTGAGAATGATTCTCATTATCAATTTCATTTCTGTTGCGTGGGCCGGGGCGCCCGCGCGGGCAGAAATGCCGGCAGATGCGCAGCAGCTCCGGCGGGCGGTCGCGCTGTTGGACTACGTCTCCGGTGACTACGCGCGCGCCGTCGGCCCGCAGGGAGAGGTTCTCTCGGAGGCCGAGTATCGCGAGCAGATCGGCTTCGTCGAGGACGCCGCCAAAGAGCTGCGCGCCGACACGGGAGACGAGGATCTCGCCCGCCAGATCGATGCGCTGCGAGACGAAGTCGCGGGCAAAGCCCCTCCGACCCGCGTCGCCAGCCAGGCCAAGGCGCTGCGCGATCAAATTGTACAAAAGTACCAGGTGGTGATGGTGCCTCAGGCGCCGCCCGACCTGTCTCGCGGCGCTCACCTCTACGCGCAGGCTTGCGCCGCCTGCCATGGCGCCGATGGCCATCCGGTCGAGTCGCTCGGCCTCTTGACCAGGCCGCCCGATTTCGCCGTGGTCGACGAGGTCAAGGACTTCACCCCGCAGCGCGTCTTCAATGCCGCCACCTACGGCGTTCCCAACACGCAGATGCCGGCATACGACACGACCCTCAGCGACGCCGAGCGCTGGGACATCGCTTTTTTCCTGCTCACGCTGGCCCATCCGCATCCTTCGCCACGCGGGCTCGATCTCGCGCGGGCCGCGCTGGTGCCGACGCACTACCAGGACCTGGCCGCGCTCTCCGACGCCGAGCTGCGCGCGCGACTGGCGAGATCGGGCCTGTCCGCCGCGGAGCAGGAAGAGGCGCTCGCCGCGCTTCGCGCCGGTCCTTTCTCCGAGGCGTCGGCGCGGCCGCAGGGCCTGGCGCAGGCGCGACGCGAGCTGCAGAAAGCGGTCGCGCAGGCCCACGCCGGCGATCGCGATGGCGCCCGGCGCACGCTGATCTCCGCCTATCTCGATCACTTCGAGCCCCACGAGGCGGCGCTGCGCGCGCGCGACGGCGAGCTGGTGCGCGAGATCGAGTCGGCCTTCCTGGCCGTGCGCGGCGACATCGACCGCGGCGGGCCAGGCCTCGATGCCGGCGCAGCGCGGCTCGACACGCTGCTCGAGCGGGCCGACGCGCGCGGGCCAGGAGGAGCACTGGTCGCTTTCGTGGCGGCCCTCGCCATCGCGCTGCGCGAAGGAGTGGAAGCGGCCCTCGTCGTCGCCGCCATGCTTGCCCTCTTGCGCAAGTCGGGCCGGGTGCGCGATGCCGCGGCCGTCCATCTCGGCTGGACTTCGGCGCTTCTGGCCGGCGCCGCCACCTGGTGGGTCTCGGGGGCGCTCCTCGTGCGGCTCTCCGGCGCGCATCGCGAGCTGGTCGAAGGCGTCCTGCAACTGGTGACGGCGGCGCTGCTCCTCTACGCCAGCCACTGGCTTTTGGCCTCCCTTTCCGCGAAGCGGCTCGTCACCTTCCTCTCCGCTCGCACGCTCGCCGCCGGGAGCGCGGCGGTGGTGATGGGCCTGACCTGGCTCGCCGTCTATCGCGAGATGTTCGAAGTGGTGCTCTTCTTCCGCGGCCTCCTCCTCGAGTCGCCCGGCGCGGGCCGCGCCGTCGCCTTGGGCGCGCTGGTGGGTCTGCTCGCGCTCGTCGCGCTCGTCGCTCTTTTCCAGCGGCTGGGAAAGAAGCTGCGCCCGCGGCCGCTGCTCCTCACCTGCGGCATCCTTCTTTGCGGGCTCGCCGTGCTCATGGTGGGCAACGGGGTCCGCTCGCTGCAAGTGCTCGGCGTCCTGCCGCTCACCGTCTGGGGCGCCTTCCAGCTGCCGGCGCTGGGTGTCTACGCCACCCGCGAGGGACTTCTCGCCCAGGCGCTCGTCCTCCTCGGGCTGGTCGGCTCCGCGCTGTGGAGCGCGCTGCACGCGAAGAACGGCGCGCCCAAAGGCAGCGCGCCCGCCACCGCATAGTCGCTGCTAATTCCTTTGCGCCGGCGAGGCGACCGGCTTCGTCACGCACTTTCCCTGCAGGCACGCCGCCGCCACGACTTCGCGCGGCGGGCGGCAGGCCGGCTCGGGACAGGCGCGCCCTTTGTGGCAGGTGGGGATGCGATCCTGCAGCTCCTTGGCGCGGGCCTTGGTCACGACCCGCGGCGAGCAGAGCAGGGGGCAGCAGGCCGTCTCGCCCGCCGCGACGCGCGTGAAAGCGCAATCGGCATCGCTGGCGCAGGGCGCGTCCTCGACCAGGGCCGGCGGCGGGTCGGAGACGACGACGACCGTGCGCGCGGGAGAGCGGCCGGAGGTGCAAGCGGCGAGAAGCAAGGAGAGAGCGGCGCGCATCGGCCAGATGCTATCCGAGCGGCGCCGGCTTTGTCTCGTGAAAGCGCGTGTAGTCGATGGCGGCGCGACCGTCGGGCAGCGTCACCATGATGTCGACGAACCGCTTTCCCCAGAGGATCTCGTCGACGCTGTACGAATGCCGCGAGTGGATGGTCTGCGAGAAGGTTTCGTCCAGCCCGGTGAGCGAGCAGAAGATCTCGGCGTTGCTCGCGCGAAGAGACTCGGGCGTCTCGCCGTAGAGCTTGCTCCCCGGCACGATCGGATGGATGGCCATCCAGCTGAGCGCGAAGACCATCGACTCGGCGCGCACCAGCGGCAGGTCGTGCATGCGGCGCACGCGCTCGCCCTCGGCGGTCGTCTCGAAGCGGAGCATGCCGACCCGCAGCCGCGCCTCGACCACCTGGTTGCCGCGCGTGTTCGCCACCCGGAACATGAGCGAGGTCACGCCGTCCTGCTTCGCCACGACCGCCACCTCGCTCCAGAGCACGCGCGCGGTCGGCCGCGCGAACTTGGCGAAGACCAGACCGCTCACCAGCGCAAGGCCGGTGAGACCGCAGAAGGACTCGATGGTGACCAGCACCTGTGCCCCGAGCGAGACCGGCGACATGCGGCCGTAGCCGATGGTGGCGAGCGTCTGCACGCTGAAGAAGAAGGCGTCGGAGAAAAAGCCTTCGCGCGCGTTCTCGATGCCGCCGCTGAGGAGGTAGGCGCAGGCGAACAGCGCGTTGAGCCCGAGGTAGAGCAGCAGAACCGCGGCGAGGATCCTCCGCCAGGGCGCGGCCAGCCAGGAGTGATACAGGTCGCCGAGCGGCCGGCGGGGCATGCCCTGCTGCACCAGCAGGCTGCGGCCTTCTCGCGAGATCATCCGGGCCATGCGCAGCCGTGATTACAGCACGAGCGCGCCGATGCCGCTAAGGCGCCTTCTGCCGCGCGCGGCGCGGCAGCGTCATCGAGACGCGCGTGCCTTCTTCCGGGCTCGAGGTCGCCGAGATGCTCCCGCCGTGGGCCAGCACGATCTGCTGCGCGATGAAGAGGCCCAGCCCGAGGCCGCCCGAGCCGGCGCTGCGCCGCCCCGGCTCGAAGATGTGCGGCAGCACCTCGGCGGGAATGGGCGGTCCGCCGTTGAGCGTCTCGAGCACCACGTCCTCGCCGCGGTCCACCAGCGTCACTTCGACGGGCGACCCGTCGGGGCTGTGCTGCAGCGCATTGCCGACGAGATTCGACACCACCTGGGCGATGCGGTCGGCGTCCCAGGTGCCCCACAGATCTCCCTCGGCGCGAAAGTGGACCGTGCGGGTGGCGTGGGCGAACTCCAGCTCCTCGATGGTGTGCTCCACCAGCTCGCGCAGGTCGACCCGGCGCGGATGGATGGGGAAGCCGCCGCCCAGCCGGCTGCGGGCGAAGTCGAGCAGGTCGTCGATCATCCGCGCCATCCGCTCGGCGCTCGCGGCCACGCGATGAACCACCCGCGACTGCCGCTCGTTGAGCGCGCTGTAGAGGAGCAGGAGCTGCGCCGAGGTGATGATGGCGGTGAGCGGATTGCGCAGGTCGTGCCCGACGATGCCGATGAAGTGCTCGCGGAAACGCTCGCGCGCCTCCTCCTCCGCCTCGCGCTGCTTGCGCTCGGAGATGTCGGCGAGGATGGCGATGGAGCCGACCGGCTTGCCGGCGGCGTCGCGGAGCGATGCGAGCGAGAGCGAGAGATCGACGAGCGAGCCGTCCTTGCGCAGCCGGCGCACCTCGCGGCCCTGGAGCACGCCCTGCTCGCGGCAGTCGGCGACGAGCTTTTGCGATTCCTCTTCCTTCTCCTCGGGCACGTACGGGGGCGGCCGGCCTACGACCTCGGCGCGCGTCCAGCCGAAGAGCTCCTCAGCGGCGCGGTTCCAGGTGCGCACCTTGCCTTCGCAGTCGAGCGAGACGATGGGCAGAGGCGAGGTTTCGATCAGCGACTCGAAGGTCTGCAGCGCCTGGCGGAGGCGCGCCTCCTGCTCTTCGCTCTCGCGCGTCCTCTCGGCCGAGAGCAGCGCGGTGGAGCGGGAGGCGAGCGCGCGGAGGAAGCGCTTCTCGCCGCGGCCGAAGCGGGCGGCCGTGCGCGAGGCGACCCGCAGCACGCCCCAGAGGCGGCGGCGGTCCAAGAGCGGGAACGCCAGGACTGCGCGCGCGTCCTCCCCCGAGGCTTCGACGGCGGCGCCCTGCGCAGCGGCGCGAGCGGCAGCGCTGCCAGCGGCGGCGATGGCCTCGGTGTTGAGAAGGCCCGTCGCAACGCGCAGAGAGAGCGTCCCGCCCGCCGCCACCAGCAGCGCAGCCGAGTCGGCCGAAGGGGCCCCTTCCAGAGCGATCCGCGGAAGAAGGTCAGTGTTTGTTTCGGTGCACGCCCGATCGAGCGCTTCGAGCGAGCGCATGGAGGCGGAGGCTTCCTCCAACGCCGCGCTCTCGGCCGCGTCGATCTGGCGGCAGAGCAGGCGAGCGTCTGCCGGATCGAGGCGGCCGTGCTCGCAACGCTCGAACACCTGCTCGCGCAGGAGGGCGCAGGCATGCGAGGTGGCGGCCGCATCCTTGCCTGCGCAAGCTTGGGCGGCGACGCGTGCCATGCGAGAGAGCGCCAGCTCGCGGCGCCGCTCATCGCTGCCGCTGGCCTGGAGCAGCCCGGCCACCCGCCGGGCGTCGCCGCCCGCCTCGCGCATCCTCGCCCAAAGCTGACCATTGCCCGCTTCAATGGCACGGCATCGAGGGCCCGGAGCCGCAGGGCAGGCGGGCGAGCAAGGCTCGCGGCCTCCGCAGCGATGTTGTAGGGTGCGCCGCCATGACCCACGCGATGCTGGCGATGCTGACGGCAGCGGCGATTGCTCCGGGGAGCAAGGCGCCGCAATTCACGCTCGAGTCCTCCACGGGGAAGAAGGTCTCGCTCTCCGACTTCAAGGGCCGGACGGTGGTGCTGGCCTTCTTCGTCAAGGCCTTTACAGGAGGTTGAACCAAGGAGCTGTCGTCGTTCCGCGACCTCGGGGAGCGGTTCGGCGACAAGAACGCCCAGGTGCTGGGCGTCTCGATGGACGACATCGGCACGCAGACGAAGTTCGCCGAGAGCTTGAAGCTGCCCTTCCCGCTGCTCGCCGACCCCAAGGGTGAGGCGGCTGAGGCCTACGGCGTGAAGAACGGCAATCTTCCCAACCGGGCCACCTTCGTCATCGACGGGGAAGGCAAGGTGCTCAAGGTGATCGAGGGTCGCGACGCCGTCGACCCGACGGCAGCGCTCGAAGCCTGTCCGGTGCACAAGCCGAAGAAGAGTTAGACGGCGAGCAGCACTGCACTGGTGACTTTCTCGCCGGTGGCGGCCTCGATTGCCGCCGCGTAGAGCCGCAGCTGCGCGCCGTACTGTGGCTGGCTGTCGGGGCGGTCGTCGGTCTTGAAGTCGACCAGGGTCCATCCGCCCTCCTCGCGGAAGGCGAGGTCGACGACGCCCTCGAGGATGGTTCCGTCGGCGAGACGATGGACGAGCGGCTCCTCGCGGCGGCAGTCGGCGCTGTTCGCGGCCCGCTGCAGGAGAGGATGGCGCAGCGCCGCCTCGACCGCGCGCGCTGCGGCCGACACCTCTTCGGGAGGTGCGCCGCAGAGGCGGCCCTGCGCGGCGGCGAGGCGCGCGATCTCGTCGGCGCTGGCGGTGAGAGGCGCCTCGGCGAGGAGCGCGTGCACCAGCGAGCCGAAGCGCTTGCCGCGAGGCCGCGTCGGACCGCGCGCGCCGGCAGTGGCCAGCTGCGCCGCCGTGCCGCCGGGCTCTGCGGTGGATCGCGCGGTCGCGGTCTCGACGCGCAGCGAGGCTCGCTGGCCGCTCTCGATGGCCTGCGCCCGCCGCGCGGCCCACTCGCGATGGCCGCGCGCCGCCGCCTCGGAAGGCGCGCCGCCTTCGACGAGCAGGTCGTGGCTGCGCACGCCGCCCTCCATCTCTTTCTCCAGATCGAGCGCGCGCGGGTCCCACCAGACGACGCCGCTGTCGTGCAGGCCCGGCGAGACCGGGAGTTGCGTGAGGATGTTCGGCGGCCGGTCGAGGACGGTCTCCTTGCCGAACGGGGGACATCCCGGCGCGGGCCGACCCTGTCGCCGCTCGGTGGGCGCCGGGTAGACGACGGCGTTGAGCGGCTCGAGCCAGCCCTGCAGCTCGCCGTCTCCGGTGGCGGGCACGACCAGGAGATCGCGCGCGCGAGTGGCGGCGACGTAAGCGACGCGCACGACTTCCTCGCGGTCCCGCTGGAGCAGCGCTTCCTTTTCCGCCATCAGCTCGAGGGGCGCGCAGCCGGCGAGCGGCATGGCCCAGACCCGCCGCTCCGGATCGACCAGCCGCGAAGGCGTGCGCGGTCCGGCAGGAGCGCAGGGGTCGCAGAGAATCACCACTGGAAACTCCAGGCCCTTGGCGCGGTGCACGCTCATGATCCGCACGCCCTCGGTGCCCTCCTCGACGACGGGCGCCTCGGAGGCCTCTCCGCGCTCGGCCTCGTCTTCCAGGCGATCGACGAAGGCGCGGAACGAGCTCGCGCCGGCCGCCTCGAACTTGCGCGCCAGCTCCACCATGCGCAGCACGTTCTGCAGCGCCTGTTCCCCCGCCGGCCGGATGGCGATGCCGGCGTGGGCGCGAGTCTCCTTCAAGAGGAGCGAGAGGGTCTCGGCGATCGGCCGGCGATTGCGGCGCAGGTGCAGCTTGCCCAGCACCGCGAGCGCCTCGACGACGTCGGGCGGGCCGAGACCTTCGAGCTTGCGCAGCGGATGGAGCTTGCCGTGCCGCTCGCGGAAGAGCAGCAGCGCATCGTCGCCCAGAGCGAAGAGCGGCCCGCGCAGCGCGGCGAAGACGGACAGCTCGTCGTCGGGCCACTCGATGGCCAGGGCGGCCGTGCGCAGCGCCTGCACTTCCTCGCGCGCGTGATAGGAGCGGCCGCCCACCAGCACATGCGGAATGCGCCGCGCCTCCAGCGCCCGGACGTAGTCGCGGGTGAGATCGCTGTCCCAGCCGCGGTAGCGCTTGAAGAGAAGGCAGACGTGGCGCGCCTCCACCGGCACCGGCGCGGGCTTGTCGCGCTCGCTCACCGTCCAGCCGCTCTTGCGCAGCAGGAACTCGACGAAGGCGGCAGCCGCATCGGGATAGGAGGCCTCGATCTGGAAATTCGCGACGCGATCGCGATCGCCATACAGCCGCGGCGCCGGCAGCGCGATGACGGCGGGTCGCCCAGGCGAGCCCGCGCGATAGTGATCGAGGGGCACGTAGCTCGCCTGCGTGCCGCCCTGCATGCGCGGCGCGAAGGCGCTGTTCACCGCGGCCTGGATCTCCGGCAGCGAACGGAAGCTCGTGGTCAGGTGCACGAGCTCCGCTCCGCCCGCGAGCAAGAGCGCCTTGACGTCCTCGTAGAGGGCGATGTCGGCGCGGCGGAAGCGATAGATCGACTGCTTCGGATCTCCGACGACGAAGAGCTTGCCGGGCTTGGGGCGCGCCTTGCGCCAGTTGCTCTCGGTTGCGTCGCCTGCCGCGATGAGCAGGAGGATCTCCGCCTGCAGCGGATCGGTGTCCTGGAATTCATCGACGAGGACGTGGGTGAAGCGGCCCTGCAGCTCCTCGCGCACCGAACGATCGCCGCGCACCAGGTCGCGCGCGCGGAGGAGCAGGTCGAGGAA
>Ga0209471_1000141_pt1 | contig 52971 bp, 48 predicted proteins | sample GraSoiAngelo_128_FD_185885 | JGI IMG/M metagenome (GOLD analysis project Ga0209471, IMG submission 185885) | Grasslands soil microbial communities from the Angelo Coastal Reserve, California, USA - 14_0927_12_20cm (SPAdes) (version 2) | ecosystem: Environmental > Terrestrial > Soil > Grasslands ... | reverse complement strand
AGAATGAACCGGCCTTCCTCCGCTTAGAGACGGTGTCCCAGCATAACTCCATCTCCAGAATATTTTCATGGTTCGCTTGTGGCTCGAAAGAGCCATGACCTATTCGTAGCGAATCGCTTCCACCGGGTCGAGCCGGGCGGCTTTCACGGCCGGGTAGGTGCCGAAGATCAAGCCCACGGAAATGGAAACCAGGAAGGCAAGAAGAATGGAGCTGATGGTCACCACCGTGTTCCATCCCGCCATCCACGCAATGAGCCGCGACATGGCAAAGCCCATCACCAAACCCAAGAATCCGCCCGCGAAGGAAATCAGCACCGCCTCGATGACAAACTGGCGCACGATGTCCGAGCGGCGCGCGCCAATGGCGCGACGCACGCCGATTTCCCGGGTGCGCTCGAGAATGGCCGCCAGCATGATGTTCATGATGCCGATTCCGCCGACGAGCAACGAAATCGAAGCGATGGCCACCATGACGGTGTTGAAGAGCTGTTCGGTGCGCTTCTGCTGGGCCAGGAGTTCGGCGGGGACGATGACGCTGAAGTCGCCCGCATTATGATGCGAAGAGTTCAGGATGCCGCGCACGACCTCCGCGTCCGTGGTGCTGGTATCGGTGGAAGCGAGATGCAGGTACATGCCATCGATTTCGTCCTTCATCCGGCTTTGCGAATCCTCAAGACGGTAACGAACGGAATTCAGCGGGGCGTAGATGAGGTTATTCATGTCCTCGGTGCGAATTCCCCCCACGTCGCTTTGCGCGGACATCTGAGGCGCCGCGATGCCGATGACGTGGCACCACTGGTCATTCAACTTCACATATTCGCCGACGGCTGGCGATGCGCCAAACAAACTGTCCTTGGCAGCGGCCCCCAGAACGCAGACTGGGGCGGCGTAAGCATTGTCTGCCTCGTCAAAAAAGCGTCCCTCCGTCACACGGAGATGGCCGATTTCAAGATAGCTGGGTTCGACGCCATAAACGACAGGTGCATCTTGTTGCGGTTTCGGCAGAAATTTTGCCGGAGTGAAGCGTTTGCGGGGCGTGCCGCTCTGAATATCGCTAACGTTCTGCCGAATAATCTGATAGTCGGCCAGGGTGAGCCCTGGCGAGTCTTTCCGTACTTTCTGCAGCTCCTGGTAGTTGTGAGCCTCCTTGGCCTCCACAATAACGTTGCGGACGCCCATCTGCTCGATAAACGCCATTGCCTTTTGTTGCGCTCCTGCTCCGATCGACAGCATGGCCACGACGGCGGCGACGCCAAAAATCATTCCCAGCATGGTCAAGAGCGAGCGTAGCTTGTGATTGGTGAGATTCTCGAAGCCAAAAGTGAGATCGGGGAGCCACTGGGTGAGAGATCGCGGTTCCGCCAGGGAGCGAGTACTGGCCAGTGAGAATCGGCTCATTTCGCACCCGGGCCCAGCGCCGGACCTGCGCCTTCCGGCTTGGCCTTTTCCGAAGCGCGCGCTTCCGGATTGACCAGGGCCACCACCGTGCCCGGCTGCACGCCCTCTAGAATGGCCTGTCCTTCGCTGAGCGCACGAAGCTTGACTTCTTGCGCCTCGAAGCCGCGATTGCGTTTGCAATAGACGATCTTCTTGCCTTCCCGTTCAAATACAGCTTCGCTGGGAATGGAGACGGCATTGGAAAGGCGGTCGCCGCGGATGCTGATGCTGGCCGCGAAGCCGGGCCTCAGCCGAGCATCGGATTTGTCGAGGAGAATGGTGACATCGAATTTGTGCTGAGAATTGTCGTTCCAAAATTCGTGGGAGGTAGCGCCGCCCACCGTCTCCACCTTGCCGGTGAACTTGTCGTTTGGCAGCGCGTAGACCTGAATGTCCACCGGCTGGCCTGGCTTGAGGTTGCTGTGGTCGGTTTCCCCAACCTGCGCGGAAACTTCCAGATGAGACATATCAATCACTTCCGCGATCGAGCTCCCCGGATTTACCTGGTCCCCCACGTGATAATCGGGAAGGGTCATGCCAAAAAAGAAAAAGCCGCCGGTGGAATCGGTGTTGGCGTGGATGACCACCAAGCCATCCATCGCGGCCGTGACGGTCATCTTCTTGATGTTGTCCTCCGCCTGGTTCATGGCCAGGCGTGCCTTGTTGCGTTTCTCCTCGCTGATGGCCAGCGCAGCTTTGTTGGAAGCGCTGTGCGAGCGAACATCCTGTTCGAGCTGAGCCAGGGCCCGCTTGGCTTCATCCTGCGCCAGGATATTTTTCTGTGCATCGATTTTGCTCAGCAACTCGTTCTTGCTCACTTCCAGTTCGGCGCGGCGCACCGCATATTTGGCCTTTAACAGTGCGGTTTGGTCCTCGGCCGTTTGAACAGCCGCATCGGCTTTGGATTTGACGATTTCTTGCTCAGCTTGCTCGAGGTCGCTGCGGTTCTGGGCGAGGTTGTATTCCTGCTCGCTGGGATCAAATTCGAGAATGACATCGCCCTTGTGAACCTGCGCGCCGAAACGCGCCAATTTGATGATCTGCAAGGTTCCGCCTCCAATAGCGGGAGCGGCGATCACCCTCGATTGCTTGGTTCGCAAAGCGCCGGTGGTGCGCACTTTCAATTGAAGGTCGGCTTCCTTCACCGTGGCTGTCGGAATCTCCATCTCGCCGGCCAGAGCGCTGGCCTGCCGGCACGCGATGCTGCTCCCGGCGCCAGTCAGGACCGCCAAGAGAGCTCCGGTTTGTAAAATGGTGCGGTTCATGTTGATTTTTTAACGCGGCAGCGTCGGGTCCTTCAGAGCAACTCGCTCTCCTGCTTGCAACCCGCGCGCCAGCAAGACTTCTTCCGTGTTCCGCCGCGAAACTTCGACCGGAGTTTCTTCAAACTTTGATCCGCGCTGCAGGTAGGCGACGGCCCGGCCCGCTTTGCGAAAAACCGCGGAAGCCGGAATGACCATTCCATCCGGAATCTTGGCAACCCCCACGCGGATTGTCGCCGCCATTCCCGGAGTGATGCGCGGATCGCTCTCGGAAAATGCCAGGTCCACGGAAAAATTGTGAGGAATGGGCCAGCCTCCGTTGAAATCGAGGCTGGCGGTAGGACTGATCGCTTCCACGCGTCCCCCGAAGCTGCGGTCGGGAACCGCGTCCACGCGCACCGTGGCAGTCTGGCCCAGTTTCAGTTGACCGCGCTCCGCTTCCTCCACGCGCGCGGAAATTTTCAAGGAACTCGGGTCTGGCAGCTCCGCAATCGCCGCGCCCGGCCACGCACGGTCTCCCGGCTTGAAGGGCGCGGGTCCCCCCTGGGGTTGCCAGTGGCTCTGGAGCGCCACCACGCCATCCAGCGGAGCGCGCAAGGTGAGCGATTCCAGGCTGGTTTCGTCCTGACGCACCTGAAACTCGGCTTGCTTCAGTTTTTCTTTCTTGCTGGCCAAATCCGCCTCGGCAGACAAGCGGTCCGCCTTCAGCTTCGCTTCGGCAGCTTTCTGCGTTTCTTCGGCGTCCACGACTTTCAGCTTGGCCTGCTCGCCGTCAATGGCAGAGAGGATTTCCTGTTTGCTGGCGTCCATGCGCGCCTTTTCCGCGTCGAATTTCGCGTTCATGACGTCGGTAAGATCCTGCTCTTCCTTCAAGCGCGCCGCTGCCTGGGATTGATTGATTTCTGCCTCTGCGGATTTGACACCGGATCGGTCCTGATCCAGTTTCTGCTTTATCGTGGTGGTGTCGAACTGAACGAGCATGTCGCCTTTTTTTACTTTCGCCGCGTTGGCCACCAGGCTGACGATCTGCAAATCACCCGCGTTGTAAGGCCCCGCGATGATCTTTGAGCGCAGGGCCTTGATCTCGCCCTTGATTTCCAGTGTGTCCACAAAATCCTTGCGTTGCACCTCGGCGGTTGGAATTGCGGCGGCGGAATGCGCAAACCGAAAAGCTCCAAACCCTAGACCTCCAAACAGCACGACCGCAGCGCCAGCAGCGGCTTTGTACCGCCGCTTCCAGGACAGCATTTCGCGAATCTTGGACGGAATCATGGCCGCTCTCCTGGCGCAGGCTCTCCCGGCGGCGTCAATCGGATGATGTCGCCCTCGCGCAGGCCGGAAAGGACCACAACTTCCGTGTCGTTGCGCGGACCGGTTTTCACGGCCCGTTTCTCAAAGGACCCGGAGCCTTCCACCCAGATAAACGGATTTCCCGAATCGAATTCCAAGCTCTGGCAAGGAACGACCAGCGCGTTTTCTAGCGAACCGAGATCGAGATCTAGCGCCGCAGAGAGATCCGGCAGGAGCTTCGGATCGGTGCCTTGCACGGTGAAGCGGGCGGAAAACACGCGGATGGTGTCGGTGAACTGTCCGTTGTGGCCGAGGGGGGAAAGATCTTCGAGTGTTGCGCCCAGCTCGATGCCGGGATACGCGTCCAGGTGCATCTTCGCGTGCATGCCGGGATGGACTTTCAGCAGGTCCACCTGATTCATCTCCACGCGGACTTCCATCTGGGAAGGGTCCACGACCGACAGGAAGGGCAAGCCGGGGTGCACCTGGTCCCCCTGTTGCACCGTGCCCATGCGGCTGCCCAGCCAGATGGTGTTGTAGACCACCACGCCCGCCATGGGAGAGCGCACGGTCATTTTGGAGGCGTTGCTTTGTGCGTAACGCATGGCCTCCAAGGCGCGGTCCCGTTGAATCTCCTGAATGCGGATGCCCGCGCCAGCGGCGGCGCGTTTCAACTGGTAAGTCTCTTTGAGCTGCTTCAAAGTGGCTTGCGCTTCGTCCACCGCCTCTTGGTTCTTTTCCGCGTCGATGCGGGATACGATCTCATTGCGCTTCATCTCCAGTTGCGCGCGCTTTAGTTCGTCCTCGGCCTGTTGCAAGCCCGTGTCATCTTTGGAGCGGGCGATGTCCTCTTCAGCTTGCTTTTGCGCCACCTGGCCCACCAGGTTGTCATAGGCGGCTTTCTTGTCAAGATAATCCTTGGTCTGGGCCTGGGCATCGAATTCCACGAGCAGGTCGCCCTGCTTCACCGAAGCTCCGGCCGGCGCCAGTTTGGTGATGACCATGGAGCCGACTTGCGCCCCTTCGAGCCGGGGAGCGAGGACGGCGAAGGAACGGGCTGCCATGGTCGTTCCATTCAGCCGGAGCGCCTGTGAGAAGTTCTTTTTCTCGACGCGATAAATGGACTCCGCGCGGCTCGCCGAGGCTTGCGCTCGGCGCAGATGGACGAACAGTCTTGGGAGGAGGATGAGAATCAGCAGGGAGAGGGCGCCGAGGAAAAGAGCCTTGGGCTTACTTCTGAAAATCAACTGAAGCGGCATAACCTCATGCACCCCCGAGAGATCCGCAAAATATCGCCCGCGAAGGCGGTTGGAATTCGGGGCCGGGAAAAGGGTTGTTCTCGAAACCTTTTGCGGCTAAAGCGAATTCTTCCGCAAAACTCTCAGTCTATCGCGGAAGCAAAAACGGCCATATCCATGGAATACCCTAATGCGCGCACTCCCGCCCGGCTGGCTCCCTTATTAGACGCCACCCGCGAACATTTGTCCTAGAGAAAATCCGCATTTTGGGCAGAAAAAAGAAAATTTCCGAGCCCTGCACACGCTAGACTGAATTGCGAAAGACCAGCCCGCATTTATGAGACGCCGCCCGCGGATAACATGTTGCACGGAGTCTTTTCGGGCTAAGTGGCTCAGGCCGTTATATGGTGGTTCTAGGACCGAGCCCGAGAAATCATGATCAAGTTTCTGGCGAAGTTTTTTCGCGGGGTGCACCTGATTTTCGGTGTGTCCGCACCTCCAGAGGGACAAAACGAGCGCTCTTTCGTGTTGGTCTGGCTTGGAGTCCTGGTTTTCCTGGCGGGTTTTGTTGCCCTTTTGACTTACCTCGCGCCGCGCCTGTACTTTAAGCCTTAAGACCTGACGCAAGGTGCGGGGAAGAAGAGTCGCGCAGTCTCCGGCCGCGGCTGACTGGGCATTTTTCGCTACTTTGATAGTTTCGCGTCTGCAGCGACCGGGGATGGGGCCCTGTGCAGGGTGCGCAGAATGCGGTTGATGTCCGGCTGTGAGATGACGGTCGGGCCGCCCGCCTTCTGACTAAAAATGAAATTGAGAGAGCTGATGTTTGAAAACAGCCTGACGCTCAGCCCGCCGGATGGATTTGCTGGGCGTCCGAATTGAAATCCGGAGAATTCGCCTGCGTTAACGGCAAAGATGCCGGACTCGGTGCCCCTTGGCAGGATTGTCCCTTTCACAATGAGGAGAATTGCGCGGCTGGCAGCGTTCGTCTGTGAGATAAAGGGAGTAAATTTGTCGGGCGTTGTCTCGAGGAGAGTGCGATAAAGGGCATAATCCGATTGCAGGGCCTCGTCGCCGTACATCCGCCGCAGGGTGCTGGGATCGATCTTGTCGTTGGATAGAACTGAGTTCACGAAAGCGCGCGGCGAGCCGTGCCAAACGGAGAGAGAGTTCCCGGATTGGAAAGCGATCATCGCCTTGTTGTCTGCAATGATGCTGCTCTTTGCCTCGTCAATGTCGTTCCAGGGAACCTCGAATTCATACCCAAAGTAGGAGAGCTTCCTGCCTGGCGATCGGGAAATCGACAAATCCGTGAGTTGAGCAGGAGCCATCCCTACAAGGGGCGTTTTGCGCGCTAGTTGACGAACCCCCAGAGCAATGACGGTCTGGAAACCGAAAAACCACAGATAGATAACGGACACAAGTACGGCAATTCCCAAAACAATCAGGAAGCGAGCCCTTCGCGACATTGGTCCGTGTGCCAGTTGCGGTTATTCCGAAGCGCCGGAGCCGAACAGGCGGAGCACCACGCCGGCAGAAGCCCAGTAATTGCTCTGGCCGGGATAGCCGGTGCCGGTACCGAAGCTCGTACGGTAGTAGTCTACGTTGAACAGGCGGATTTCCCAACGACGCGAGGCGCGGTAGTCAACTCCGCCCCCGACTTTATAAGAAATGCAGTTGGTGGATGTCTGGACGCCGCCGCCGCTGGTGTCCACCCGCGAGCCGCCAACCAGGCCTTCGGCGAAGGGAGTAAAGCGGCTAAAGCGATGGTAGAAGTAGCGGGCCCCGAAATGATTGCCGTACAAAACGTTCCGGACGCCGTTGATGGCGACGACGTTGTAGCTGGCGTCGCCGCCAATCTGCAGCCAGGGCTTGAAGTTGTAGCCGAACGAACCCATTCCGCCGTTGAGGTTGGTGGAAGTTCCGCCGCTATTAAATCGAGCGAGCCCGTAGCCGGAATAGAGCTCCAGCAGCAAACTCTGGTGCACGCCGTGAACAGGGCTCTCCCAACTGGAGCGTACGCGCGCGCTGCCGGCAGGCGCAGGTTGAACTGCTTCCGGCTGAGGATCGGGAGCCGCAGCGGGAGCCGGGTCCGCAACAGGCGCGGATGCGGGAGACGGATCTGCAGAAGCCGATGCCGGCGCTGGAGCTGGATCAGGTGGGGGGGGTGGCGGAGTTGGAAACGATGGTTGCGAGGCGGCCGATGATTGCGCTGGGGCAGGCTCGGGCGTTGCCGGTTGAGCTTGCGCAGGAGCAGAAGGCTTGGAAGACGCAGGAGCCGCAGGTTGAGCGCTCGCCGATGGTGCAGGTGCCGAAGCCGGGACCGAAGAAGAAACCCCGGGGGCCGTTTGAGTTGGCGCGGGAGGGGCTGGCTGAGCATTGCTAACCGGAGCCAGCGCTGGAGTCATGGAAGCCGCAGCGGGTTCTGTTGTGGCGGCCGGAGCGGGTTCAGTCGGAGTCGGCTGTGAAACTGCGGGCGCTGCCGTGGTGCTTGCCGCTGGAGACCGAGCCGGCGCTGGAGAAGAAGCCGCCGCAGGCTGAGCTGACGCGGAAGACATATCCGCCGGGGTCAGGGCTGGAACGGGCGGCGTCGGGAAGAGTTGGCCCGGTTGTGTTGGAGCCTTCCTGGTTGGCGAAGGCGATGTGGTTACAGGCGCAGAGTCCATCTTCGGGGCGGAATTTCCTAGTGCTGGAGCAGGAACTGCCGCCGGAGCGCTTGTTGCAGCCGGGGATGCGGTGGTTGGTGTGGCAGGCATGCGCGCGGCAGCCTGTGAGGGGGCGGCGCCGCCACGATCGGGCGTGATCAGGTTCGAGTAAATGTAGCCGACCTTGCCGTCTCTGGTTTGCACGCGCGAGAAGACAAAGCCGTAGACCAGGATGGTGAAGCGCTCACCGCACGCCACGGTGCCGAGGGAGTCCGGAGTTTGGCGCGCCTTGCTGAAAACTTGCGTGCTTTCCGGGTGGCTCGCGCAGACGACGTACCCCAAGTCGTCTGCTAAAGCGGTTGAAGCCATGAGAAAACAGCCCGAGAGCAGGATGAACAAACGTATGCGAGACATCTCTCCCTCCATCGGCTCGGGGACACGCCGAGTCCTGTGAAACATTTTGAGGGGGAAAACAGGAGCGTAAAACCGGCCGAAAGGGTAGGGATTCCAAAACAACACCTGTACGAAGAGGCGGGGGTGCAATTTAGAACGGGAGGTGGCCCGCCTCCAGCCCTTCACGGGCCAACACTTCAGAACAAAGGGATTTGTTGAAAATGCAGGTATTTAGCTGCGGAAAACAACGGTGCAAAACGGGGGTAAAAGGATGTCCTGGGTGCAACTTGCACTGTTTTGGGGCAGTGCTCATTTCTTGCTTGCCCACCTCGCGCGTTTCGCTCTCGCGATCTCCCGCCGCCGCAACCGTCTCCACATTATGCTGCGGCTCTTCCTCGAGGCCACGCAGTGGAAGAAACAAGCACTCCTGGTCGATCTAATTGAGGCTGCCGAGATTTTAGGAATTCCGATCGCAGCGGTTCGCCGGTTGATCGCAGAAGATCGATTGCCGGCCATTCGGGCAGGCCTTCGACTGTTTGCTTTGGAGAACTATTCAGGCCAGCCAAAAAGTTTTATTGAAGACGATCTATCGGTGAGGCTGTCGGATTTTCAGGAAGCCGTGCGAAAATGGGGTTTTGAGACCAAATATGCAGCGTTCACCACTATCCTCAGTTCGAAAATACTTGCGAGAGCGTTAACCGGCACGTTGGTCTCCGCGCTCTTGGATGCCCCTCTGGCAGCGGCAGCCTCCGCACTTGTGGGAGTAAGTAGCTTTAGAGGTCGGTCGTATCACAATGGAAGTGAAAAAACGGCGATTCGCACTTCGCAGTTTGATGGCAGAAAATCCCGTTTGTTACATCTCGGAAGCAAGGTCGAGGCTTTCGGGAAAAGATTAATTCGCCTAGTTCTTGCCCCCTCCGAACAACATCCGGCCAGTCTTGATGGTCGCATAGATCTTCTCTGGTGCCGCGCTGGTCTTGAGGCCGGCGACAACGATCTCTCGCATCACAGTAGTCGTCCGGGCATCGTTATTCAGATTCGAACTGCGTGAACGCCTTGGCAATCAGCGGATTGAAATGTAAAAGTTCGTCCTCGGTCATGCGGCTACTCCCTATTTCAGACAATACGCAGGGAGAAAATGAAATATGTACAAGACCGCTGAACATTCAGGGATTACTCACGGTATTCTGCGGCTGCCCTACATCGCCTTATCCGCGATCAGCAGGCTGGTCGTGCAGGACGATATTTAGAAGTGACCTGTGCACTCGCAATCCGTCCTTGTAATCGATAAAGCCCAACTTCTTGAACTTATTCATAAAGAAGTTCACGCGTGACCGGGTTGTGCCAACCATTCCTGCCAGGGTTTCCTGGTTTATCTCCGGAACAACAGTCTGGGGTGTGCCTTCCTTACCGTAGTTGGCGAGCAACAAAAGAGTGCGGGCTAGCCGTTGCTCGCTGGAGTTAAAAAGTTGATCGACCAAATCCTCCTGGGCGCGCACGTTGCGTGAAAGCACGTACGGTATGAAAAAGTCTGAAAACGTACGTTCCTCGTGGAGGACGCGTAGCATCTCGTTCTTTTCAATTCTAAGAATTGAGCTAGGTGCAATCGCCGTAGCCGTCGCCAGGCAGAATGTCTGGCCTATTAGGCAAGCCTCCCCTAAGAAGTCACCCGCGCCTAGGATCGCGATGACCGCTTCTTTGCCTTGTTTGGATCTGACCTTGAGCTTCACCCTGCCTTGCTGAATATAGAAAACACTCTCGGCAGGATCACCTTGAGAGAAGAGTTTGTAGTCCTTTGGGCACTGCGTAATGGTTCTTGCCAGGCCCACGGTCGCAAGAAACACTTGAGGATCGAAAGAAACCCCTTTCTTGTCTTTCTTAGTCGCCTTCGGTAGCGTGCTCACCGGACTGCCTCATTGCAGGTTCAAATTTTCCGTAGCACAAGATCCAGTGACAGTCAACTAGTATTTTGAGGATCAAAACGGGGCCCTTTTTTGTGCTTCTTCGTGGCCTTCGGTAGCGGGCCCACCGGCTGCCTGGCGGAGTTACCGGTGTAAATACCGCAAGATCCAGTTGCGCACAGCCGCAGCCCACAAGTCGTAGTTATATTTTGCAACACACAGCTTCCGAGAGGGAGTATACTTTTGAACACGACCTGAAACAAAGTCCTTGACTGCTATGGTAAATGAAGCGTACGGATTTGAATGGGGGGAATACGGGAGGATGCAAGCTCCTGAATGCAGGGTGGTTACCTGAGATTCAAGGCGCTCGAACCGATCCAGCTGGGCGCACGCGCGTGCCCTGACCTTGCACGCTCCCAAATGAAAATGCACTGACCGGGATGGTCGGCCAGAGGAAGGAGACACCGTTGAGCGACATAACTCTGAAATATCCGCTGTGGCAGCACCACTACATGCAGGCAATGGCTGAAACTCGTCCTGAACTGATGAAAAGCAAGATTGGCACCGCAGAGCAGGTCGTCGGCCTGCGACTCAGGCAACTGGCAAGCACCATGGACGACTATGAGGAACAGATAGCACTGGCGGCAGCGCTGAAATCTCTGAAGTCCTTAATGAAGTCCTTATGAAGTCCTTAAAGAACAGTAGACTGACGCAGTGAGTTGCGGGTGACCTGAAAGTTCGGGCAACCAGCGTGTACGAGGCCGCGCTGCGAGGGCTACAGGCGTCTGGACAAAGTTGGATGGGAGAGCGACGGGTCACAAGTAGGGACCGCCGTTGTGGAAGTCTATGAAGAGCCGACAAGACATACGGTCAACGTTAAGAGATTGTTGGATTGGTTGAAGCAGCCGGGGAAGTTTCCACGCGATGAAATCAGGAAAGGAAAACTGCGGGCACTTGTGAAGTGACCGCTGGCGGAGTCTTTTTGGCAAATCATGGTCACGCGCCCGTTAGTTTTCATGCCGCTCTCAAATCAATGATGTATTCCGTTCTGTGTTCTTCCGGGCGATCACCCGATGCTGCGATGGTCGTGTGAATCGGCGTCACGTTTTCTATCACCCACAGCGGTGAGATCTCGGGAGCCAAGGCCCCCAGACACCGTAAACGGCTAAAGGGATTACCCGCATCGCACCCTTCACGGGCTGGACTAATCGGTGTCGCACCTACGGCGTTCGCGAGGCTATGTGTTGGCGAGGTGCTTGAGGACTTCGGCGGCGTGGCCTTTGGCTTTGACGGCGGGCCAGACGGCTTCGATTTTGCCGGTTTTGCCGATGAGAAAAGAGCTGCGCACGATGCCCATAAATTTGCGTCCCATGAACTGTTTTTGCTGCCAGGCGCCGTAGGCTTCGATGGTTTTGTGGTCGGGATCGCTGAGCAACGGAAAATTGAATTTGTATTTGGCCTTGAACAGGGCCTGCGCTTTGACCGAGTCAGCGCTCATGCCCAGGATGGCAGTTTTGAGTTGGTCGAACTTCTTTTTTGCGTCGCGAAACTCGGACGCTTCGATGATTCAACCGGTGGTATTGGCTTTGGGAAAGAAAAAAAGCAGGACGCGCCGGCCCTTGAAATCTTTGAGCGAGACGAGTTTGTCTTCGTCGGACCGGTGGCGGAAGGCAGGGGCTTTGTCGCCGGGCTTGAGCATGGGGACTCCTCGGTGCGCGCTGATGGTTTTCGTCCTGAGGCGATTGACGTCAAGTATACGCGCGATTCCTCCCTCCAGTACAACGGGGACAAACGGCAAAAGTTTCAGTTGCTCAGGAAAGGAGCCCGCGGAGGATGTCGTTGACGGCTTGAGGATCGGCCTGGCCGCGGGTGGCGCGCATGACCTGGCCGATGAAAAATTTGAAGACGCCTTCGTTACCGGATTTGAATTTGGCCACGTTATCGGGGTTCTTGGCGATGACGTCGCGCGCGGCGGCTTCGATGGCGGAGTCGCTGACCTGGGCGCCGAGGCCTTCGGCGGCAACGATGTCGGCGGCCCTGCGGCCGGATTCGAACATGGTGGCAAAGACTTTTTTACCAACCGCGGCGGTGATCTGACCGGACTCGATCATTTTCAGTAGCTCGGCCAGCGCACCCGGAGTGATGGGGTTATCGGCAAACGCGACCTTTTTTTCGTTCAACCACCGAATCAGCTCGGTGAGTATCCAATTGGCAGCGGCTTTGCCCGGCGCTCCGGCTGCCACGGTCTCCTCGAAATAGTCACTGAGCGTTCGAGTGGCGGTGAGGAGATCGACATCATAGGGAGTGATTCCGTAGGACGCAAAGCGGGCGCGCTTGGCTTCGGGAAGTTCGGGAAGCGAACGGCGAACTTCTTCGCGCCAGGCGTCGCTGACGTGGACGGGGAGAAGATCCGGCTCGGGGAAATAGCGGTAGTCGTGTGCTTTTTCCTTCGAGCGCATGCCAACAGTGTGGCCTTCGGCTTGGTTCCAGAGGCGCGTCTCCTGAATGAGACGGCCGCCGGATTCGAGGACGCCGATGTGACGCTCGATTTCGTATTCGAGGGCTTTTTGGAGGAAACGAAAAGAGTTGAGATTTTTGACTTCGACTTTGGTGCCGAATTCTTTCAAGCCGCGCGGACGCACGCTGACATTGGCGTCGCAGCGCAGCGAGCCTTCCTCCATGTTGACGTCGCTGACGCCGGTGTACAGCATGATTTGGCGGAGCGAGGTGAGGTAGGCGTGGGCTTCTTCGGACGAGCGAATATCGGGTTCGGAGACGATTTCGACCAGTGGAGTGCCACAGCGGTTGTAATCGATGTAAGCCTTCGTGGCGGATTGCGAAAAACCTTCATGAAGGTTTTTCGCGGCGTCTTCTTCGAGGTGAAGGCGGGTGATGCCGATGCGCTTTGCGGCACCGGCGACTTCGATGTCAAGCCAGCCGCCCGTGGCGAGAGGCAATTCGTATTGCGAGATTTGGTAGCCTTTGGGGAGGTCGGGGTAGAAATAGTTCTTGCGGGCGAAGCGCGAACGCTCGTGGACCGTGCAGTTCAGCGCGAGCGAGGCGCGCATGGCCATTTCGACGGCGCGCTTGTTGAGAACGGGAAGCGTGCCGGGCAGACCGAGACACACGGGGCAGACGTTGGTGTTTGGCGCATCGCCGAAGCGCGTGGAGCAGCCGCAGAAAATTTTCGTCTTGGTAAGGAGCTGGACGTGGACTTCGAGGCCGATGACCGGCTCGTATTTCGCGAGGATTTCCGGAGCGATGGGCATGGCCTCTGGAGCGGATTTCGGCATAAAGAAACAGACATTATAGCACCGGCGCGGCGAGGCTCAGGCCGGGTTTCGGGCGCCTGCTGGCATAAGCGCGGATGGCGCACTGCTCGAGAGTTTCGAGGAAATCCACTTTGCCGCCGACGATGCTCCAGCAACCGGCTTCGGGAGGAAGCTTGCGCAGCGTGAGCAGCACGCGGCCCTGGTTGTTGGTCAGGAGAACGCCGACTCCGACGCGTGGATGAGATTCAGGCATGGATGCCTCACTGGATTGCGGCGTGCGCCGGCTCCCGGAAAATGGGAACGAAGCGCTCGACGAGAGCGAAGCCGCCGAACAACAGCGCGGCGTAAAGGGCGTCGCCTGCGAGAGTGTTCCCGAAAAATGGCAGGCCTGCAAGATAGCAAGCGGCCAGGCCGGCGGCGGTCTTTGGGTAGGAATTCAGGAGCCACCAGGCGGCGAAATTGGTGATCAGAAAGAATTGGGTTGAACCCAGCATCGTGGTGCCGGCAATTCGAAACAAGGTGCGCCGCTTTCGGAGCGGAAAACCGATCAGTACGCTGATTAAAAAGCTGGCGTAGACCAGGAGCATGAGGCCGAGCTTGTAAAAGCCCACAAAGAGGTCGCCGGCAAAAAGCGCGAGCAGTGGAAAAAAAATGGCGAGGCGGCGGTCTTTGATGACTGCGCCGGAGAATAATGCCATCGCGCCGACAGGAGTGAAGTTCCAGGGATGCGGCGCGATGCGGAGGGCGGCGGCGACAATAACCATGGCAAGGGCGAGCAATAGGCGATAAAGCTGAGAGTGACGCAGATTCTCGTTATTCATTTACCGGATTCTCCTTTGGTGATTTTGCGAGCAGCTATTTGGGGAAAACCAGATTCCTCGACTGCGGGCCGCACGGGCTGCGACCCTCCGCTCGGGATGACAGTTGTGGCTTGGCGCATGAGGGGATGGCGTGGCGGCGCGGCTGTTTCGATCGGCAACAAATCGCAGAAGACAAAGCCGTCGCGGTGGACGACCTCGCCCGTTCGGACTGAGACCGGCCACCGGAAAATGGGACCATCGAAAACAAAAGTGTGAAATTCGCCGTTTTCGCCGCAAGGGTCGGCGTTGGACGGAAGATCACGGAAAAAAGAGTCGTCGAGTTCTTGGCCGGCGAAGCTGGCGCCGAGGACTTTGGGATCGACGCAAACGGCGATGGCGCGAAAGCGTTGGAACTGGAAATACCGGATGAGTTCGCGCGTGTCGCGCTTCCAGATGGGGAAGAGAGCGGCCATTCCGATGCGAGCAAGATTTTTCTCGCGATAGGCGCGGAGGTCTTCCAGGAAAATGTCCCCAAAGGCGACCTTGCGAACGCCTTGGTCATAGAACAGGCGCAAGGCTTGCTCCATGCACGCTTCGTAGATGGGATTGACGCATTGTGGAGGAATGCGAACTTCGTGCAGAGGCAAGCCGATGGATTCGGCCTGCTGGAGCAGGAGCTCGCGGCGGACGCCATGCATGCTGATGCGGTCGTAGCCTTCGGTGACAGTGGTGAGAAGGGCCGCCACGCGGAATTTTTGCTGCTGGAGCAGCGTGTGCAGCGCCATGGCGCTGTCTTTGCCGCCGCTCCAGCACAAGAGCACGGGTTCGCGTGTGAACATAGAAGTTTGCAGTTCGTCAGCAGTCCTCAGTTCTCGGTAAGAGACCATGCCCTCATGAGCAACGTGGGTCAATTCCTGCCGGAGAAGCGATAGTGAAGGCCGAGACGGTAGTCCCGGCCCAGGGCAGGAAAGCCAATCGCGTCCTGATATTGCTTGTCGAGGAGATTATTCACTCGACCGTAAAAGGAAACGCCAGGCGCGAGGAGAAAAGATGTAGCGACGTCAATGCGGGCGTAACCAGGATTGCGAGCGAGCCCCAGGCCGTCAAAATCGCTGTCTGCGCGCGCGCCGGAGACGTAACCATGGACGTTGAAGTTTAAGCGGTCAAAGGCGGCGTTCAGCCAGACGTTGCCCGAGTTTACGGGGCGGCGCAATAGGTGATCCCCAGGTTCCTGAAATCCCGTGCCAGCCGTGGACGATTGCAAAACGCGTGTATCGTCGTGGGAATAGTCGCCATTGAGCGAAAGCCAGCGCCCAAGAGGGGCGGTGGCACTCAAGTTGACGCCGCGGGCGCGAGCGCGGTCGGTATTGAGGAAGGTCACGCTCCCGAACCGGCAACCCGCCTGTGTTCCGGGCACGGAACTGATCAAGTCGCGGAATTCGTTGGCGAAATAAGTGGCGGAAACACGAAAGGGGCCTGAATCGAAGTATTGGTCGAGTCCGAGATTGATGGTTCGGCTGCGCTGGGGACGCAAGTTGGGATTTCCCGGGCTGCACGGATCGGCATCAAAGGACTCAAGCGCGGTAGGCTCTTCGATTCCCCGGCCATAGGTAGCACGCAGCCGCGTGTCTCCCCAAAAACCCTTGGCGTGGCGCAGAGCGTATACGGCCCCAAGGCGCGGCACAACACGAGTGCCAAAACTGGCGTCCGCTTCCGCGCGCCCTCCTGCGCTCAGCGTGAGACGCGAAAGGGGGGACCAGCGACCGTCGAGAAAGCCGGCTTGATTGCTGCGATAGGAATGGCCACTGGCGTTTTCCACTTCGTATTGATAGCCAGCCGTCGCCGCGCCCCCGTGAAAGGAGTAAGTGGATTGCGCGACGCCGCCGGAACGATTCGCTTGATTGGGGAAATTCCCGAAGGGAGGAAAGCCGCTGATGCTGAAGTAGCGAGACTCCATGCCAGAAAAATGGTGGCTCCAATGTTTGCCCGTCTGGAAGTTCCAAGTGAGGTTCGCGGAAAGCTGCTGAAGATCGTAGAAGGAAGAAGGATCGGGAGGAAAGAGGAGCGTCTGGCCGGGAGCTCCGGCAAAACTGGAGTTGCTGCGAACGCTCAAGCGAACCTGATCGGTATCGGAAAAGCTGTAGCCGATATTTCCGGCGACGCCGCGATTAAGAAAAGCATCATTGACGCCCTGGCCTTCGGTATGAAAGTAGGAGCCGGCCGCGGAATAATCGAACCTGCCGGGCAGGCCGCTGACCTGTGTGCCCCCTCGGGCAGAGGAAAAGCTGCCGCCTTCCGTGAAGAGGTCGATTTGGGGAATGCGGGTTGTCCCGCGATGACTGACGATTTGGACCACGCCGGACATGGCATCAGTGCCGTAGAGAGCGCTTTCAGCGCCGTGGACAATTTCGACCTTGTCGACGTTGTCGAGGGTGAGGTTGGAGAAGTCAAAGTCCCCGCCGGGAAGATTGACGGGAGTGCCATCTATCAGGACTTTTGTGAAAGCCGAATTGCCTCCGTCAATAAAGATGGTGGCGAGCCCCCCAATTGTTCCCGTGCGCGCAAGGCTGATGCCGTTTTGCGTGGCGAGAAGGTCCGGAAGCGAAACCGCCTGGCGCTGCTCGATTTCTTGCAGCCCGACGATATCAACAGGGGCTGGAGTCCGGGCAAGCTCCGTTGGCCGGGTGTTGGCGGTGACGACGACGTTGGAGGAAAGAGGCGCGAGGTCGAGGTGAAGATTCAAAGTGCGAGATTCGGCGGGAGCGAGGTCGACGACGGCCTCGCGCGGCGCAAACGATGAGCGCGTGAATTGCACGCGATAGCGGCCGGGAGGTAGATCCAGGGAGTATTGGCCGCCGGGAGAGGATTTGGCGGACCAGGTTTGGGGATTTGCTGAATTTCCGGAGCGAGCCTGCACCTGAACGTCGCCAATGCCGCTGCCGCTCGAATCAGTGAGCGTCCCGGAAAGATGTGCGAGCGGTGAGTTATTTTGCGCTTGCAACGAAATGGGAAACGAGAGAACTGCCAGAGAGAAAAGAGCAGCACGAAGAAGAGCTGTGTTCATTTTGTCCTCCACTCCCTCACGCGCGGGAGTTTGAAGGTTGTCCTGCGCGGAAAAGAACGCACAGGCTGCAGACTTCGCCGGTCTCCTGGCTTGGCGGTGTTCATGGCTCGCAGCCTTCCCGCAAAGGAGCAGTGGCTTGCGAGGCTTTTTCAAAGCGACCCTTGCCGGGCCGACTTCAAGAGCCCGACATCCTCCCGTTGCGGCCCTTACCGGGTCGCACGGATGTGAGCGGCTTCCGCCTTACAGTCGCGCGGCGGCGACGGATTGTTGTTGTCCTCGACTGGATCGGCCAACGAACCGTCTTCCCGAGCACGAAGTCTGCGGTGAATGTGGTCTGCGGAACGGCGCCGCAGGGTTGGGGTGAACGAGAAAGACTGCCGGTTTTAAGAGTCCGCCAAAATTGTGACGCGAGGCCGACCGTGGCCGCGCATCTCCACTTTCAATGGGACCTGAAAAACCTGTTCGAGCAATTCGCGCTGGTAAATAGCGGCGGGAGGCCCGACACGCAGACAGCGGCCGCTTTGCATTAGAAGGATTTGGTCGGCGTATTCGGCGGCGAGATTTAGCTCGTGCGTGACCACGATTACGGTGTAACGGTAGCGCGCAGCAAGGCGGCGAAGAGCATCGAGAAGGCCGACCTGCGCGGCGATGTCGAGATGGAGCGTGGGCTCATCGAGAAGCAGAAGCAGCGGCTGCTGGGCGATGGCGCGGGCAAGAATCACGCGCTGTTTTTCGCCGCCGGAGATTTGGTCCATAAGACGGTCGCTGAGATGGGCGGCGCCGACTTGCATTAGGGCATCTTGCGCAATTTGCACGTCGTTGGAAGATTCGAAACGCAGCGAACGGCCATGAGCGTGGCGGCCCTGAAGGACAAATTCCCAGACGCGCGCGGGGAAAAGCAAGCGGCTTTCTTGCTGAACCATTGCGATGCGCTGCGCGCGAGTGCGCGGAGTGAGGGAATGGATGACAAAGCCGTTGAGAAGGATGCGGCCGGAGAGTGGGTTGAGGACTCCGGCAATCAATTGCAGGAGTGTGGACTTGCCGCTGGCATTGGGACCCAGAATGGCAACAATTTCGCCGGGCCGCGCCTGAAAGCTGGTGGTTTCCAGAGTAAAGAGCGGAGCCTGGGAAGGATTGGCGGAATAGGCGTAGCTGACCTGCTCGACGGCCAGGCGGATTTCTGTGCCCAAGCGAGTGGATTCCGGCGCGGTGCGAGGGACAGTGGAACTGCGGCTGGGGCTCATGCGAGCCTCCGGCGAAGCAGGTAGATGAAGAGCGGCGCGCCGACAACGGCGGTGACCGCGCCGACGGGAAGCTCGTTGGGGGCAACGACGATGCGCGCGAGCGTGTCAGCGATCACAACGGCAATGGCGCCGCCGAGCGCGGAGGTCGGGAGCAAGGTGCGATGGTCTGAACCGAAAAGGAGCCGCATGACGTGAGGAACGATGAGACCGACGTAACCAACCGCGCCGCTGACAGAAACCGCAAGTCCAGTGAGAAGGGAAGCGGCAACGTAGACCACGAAACGCACGCGGCGAATGTCTACGCCCAGATGCAGGGCTTCTTTTTCGCCGGTGAGAAGGATGTTCAAATCATTGGCAGTGGCGTAGATGACGCCCATAGCGACGAAAAAGCCGGCGGCCAGGAATAAGAAGACACTCCTTTGAAAAGAAGTGGAGAGATCGCCCATCAGCCAGAAGACCATGCCGCGCGTGTTGCTCGTGTTTACCGTGCTCATCAGGAAGACGATGACGGCGGAAAGAAAAGATGCTGTGATCACGCCACCGAGGAGAAGAGCATTGCTCTCAATCTGGCCCTGGCGGCGGCCAAGAAAATAAACAGCGGCGACGGTGGCGGCAGCTCCGAGAAACGCGCACACCGGAGTGAGCAGGGCGCCGAGATCAGGGGGAAGGGCCAGATGGGGTTCAGCGATGAGCCCGAAGATGGCACCGAGGGCCGCGCCGCTGGATACGCCGAGGACGTAAGGATCGGCCAGAGGGTTGCGCAGCAACGCCTGGAAGCTGGTGCCGGCTACGGAGAGTGATGCTCCCACAAGGATGCCGAGAAGGATGCGCGGCAAGCGGATATTTTGGATGATGAGACCATAATCGCTGGAGATTTGGCTGCTTTGGCCGAGGAGCACACGGAGCAAGTCGCGCCCAAGAGCGTAGAGCGAAACGGGCACGGCGCCGAACTTCAAGGCGACGACGACAACAAAAAACAAAATCACCAGAAGGAGGAGACACTGAAAGAAGAGTTTGCGAAAGGTCAGCGGCCGCATGCACAGCCTCCCGTGGAGCGGACGTGCTCGAGGGACGGCGGAGGCAGGTTCAGAAAAGAAGGAAAGAAGGCATACGGGCGAGCACATGGTTTTTCTTTGTCCGTTTTTTCCTTCGCGTCGCCGGGTTTTTGTTCAAAAGCTTCGGGGTGCAACTGATGGGCAAGGTCTTCAATGGCAGAGACGATGCGCGGGGCGGGGCGGTTCACGGCATCGCTGATAACCGCGTAACGGCGGTCACGAATGGCGTGAAGGATTTTCCAGCCGGGAAGAGTTGCGAGTTTTTCCACTTCGCGTGACGCCTCGCCCGAATGCGACTCGGCAAATACGAGAAAATCCGGTTGCAACTTGGCGATTTCTTCCAGATTCACCTGGGGCCAGTCTTGCGAGGAATCCACGATGGAAACGGCGCCAGCGCGACGAATGGCGTCGGCGAGAAACGTATGCTGGCCGGTGGAAATCAGCGGTTGCGTCCAAACGACAAAAAGGACGCGCTTCGGGGGCCAGCTGCCAATGCGTTGCTGGAGGTCGGTGAGGCGGCGCTGCATTTCCTCAACGACCGGGGCTCCCGCATCAGGGACGCCGAGGATCTCAGCCAATTCTCTTAGGGAAGACATGATGTCCGCGACGGTATGAGGATCGGTGGCGTAGGAGGCGATGCCCAATTCGTCGAGGGCGTGTGTGGTTTCGGGGCGATTGAAAGATTTTGTGGCGAGAACGAGATCAGGGTGAAGTGAAGCAATCACTTCCAGGCTGGGGTTGACGCCGCCGCCGACTTTGGTTTTATTTTTTGCGTCAGGAGGGTAGTCGCAGTAGTCCGTGTCGCCAACGAGGCGATCCTGGAGACCAAGCGCGTAAATCGTTTCCGTCAAGCTCGGCGCGATAGAAACGATGCGGCGAACCGGCTGCGGGATGCGAACAGTGCGGCCGGTTTCATCAACGACTTCGCGGAAAGCAGGAGGTTCCGGCGAGGAATGGTTCGCGCTTTGCGCACGCGAGGGAGCAGCAGCGCACGAAAATACAGCCAGGGCAGCGCAAGCTGCGGGACGAGGCCGCAACGGACGCAACGTTTTCAAGAAGTTCCCCACGATTCCGGCGAGAATTTCCTTCCAAACAAAAAAGCCCCGCGAGACGCCTGGGGCTTCCGGCTTTGCCCTTTCTCGCGAAGGGCGCCGGCCTCTGCGCCAAGGGAGGGTGGCCTGGCTTACGGCTGCTCGAGCCGATCACATGGCGGGACCGCGGCCGATTCGCACGGCCTTCCCCGCTTCCCCGGCTGCCAATTGAAAATTCAGTGTAAGCTGCGAGCGTGGGAGTGTCAACGCAAGTGTTTGTGTTTGGCAGCTGGTTGCATCGGCGATCAAAAAAACTCACCGGTTCTTCCAATTCGGTTTGCGTTTTTCGACCAGAGCGCGCAAACCTTCCTGGGAATCCTCGAGGCGGTAGAGCTCATTAAGAAAAATGTTCATAGAATGCTTGAGACCGTCGCGAAGAGAAAGGCCCATTCCACCGAGAATAGCTTTTTTTGCCATGGTGAGGACAGGACCCGAGTGGCTGCCGATGCGATTCACGATGTCGTCGACGGTTTTTTCGAGCTGGGCTTCCGGAACGAGGCGATTGACCATGCCCAGGTCGAGCGCACGTTCGGCGGTGACGGGTTCGCCAGTCAAAACCAGTTCGAGAGCGATTTTGGGGCCAACGAGGAAGGGCAAGATGGTGGACGCGAGTGGAGGGAAAACGCCGATGCTGATTTCCGGTTGGGCGAATCGCGCTTTGGGCGTGGCGATGACGAGATCGCCGAAAGCGGCGAGTTCCGCGCCGCCTCCGATGGCGGGACCGTTCACGACGCAGACGACCGGCTTGCCGAGTTCTAGCATGCCGGAAAAGGTGGCGTGGAAGGCATCGAGCATCTGGAAGACGCGCTGCGAGGTGTATTCGCCGACGTCGATGCCGCCGCAAAACACTTTGCACGCGGAATCGAGAACGATCAGTTTGACGTCGTCGCGTTCGCCGGCGTAGCTGATGCCGTCCGCCATTTCGCGAAGCATGGCTTCGTTGAGAAGATTGTGCTCCGGGCGGGAAAGAGTCATGCGCGCGACGCCGCCCTGGCAACGCAGCTTTACAAATCTAAATTCGTCCGGGGTGCGTTTCACAGGCGTTGAGAATTCCTGGTTGACCGGCTCGATCATTTCCATACTCCCGTGGATCTGCTGCTCCCTGTGATGTGACCGAAGGGTTGAGCTGATAATCAAATTCGATGCTAGCACGGCATAATGCAGGAGCCGGGCGGGAGTGAAGAACGTGGTGCGCAAACAGTTGTGTCGCGATTCGAAGGGGCAGGGATTCCTGGCATGCGGAAACATGAAGAAGATTGACAAACTCTCGAAGCAGGGAAGGGCAGTCGCAGTTCGAGTGACGGAGCCGTGCGATGCGGAGGGGTTCCCGGCCGCGTCGTCGTGGGAGCGTGCGGTGCCATTGCGATTCAGGGTGGACTGGCGGGGGAAAAATGTGGACCCGGAACGAGAGACCGAGGTGCGGTTGCTATGGACCCAAGAGACTTTGTTTCTGCGCTTTCGGGCAAGATACCGCAGCATCACCGTCTTTCCCGATGCGGAGAGGAACGGACGAAGGGACCAACTCTGGGAGCGCGACGTAGCCGAGGCGTTTTTGCAGCCGGATCGTTCGAATCCGCGGCGATACAAAGAATTCGAAGTAAGCCCCAACGGTTTCTGGATTGACCTGGACATCGCTCCGGGAGAGAAACACGACTTGAAGAGCGGATTGAAACGGCGCGCGGTGCTCGATACGGGGCAGGAAACCTGGATTGCGGAGCTGGCGATACCTATGAAGTGCCTTGTGGCGAAGTTTGATCCCGCTGCCACGTGGAGAGTGAATTTTTACCGCGTGGAAGGACCGAAGGAGCCGAGATTCTATTCGGCGTGGCGGCCCACGAGGACGCCGGTGCCGAATTTTCATGTGCCGGAGGCTTTCGGGGAGCTGATATTCACAACGACTAAGAAGTAAGGAAATAGCAGGCCGTTTTGCAGAACAGGAAGTGTGGGCCGCACACTGGAATCCGCCGCTTTTTTTCCTATGCTCTTGCGGTGACAAACCTCCCCGCTTCTCTTCAAAACAATCCGCAGAAACGCAGCCTTCCTAGAAGCATTTTCGTCGTGCTGGTTTGCTTGTCGTGCCGGAGCGGCGCGGCGCGCAAGGCCGCGGCAGAATGTTCCGCTTCGACGGTGAAGATAACCAAGGTCGAGCCTCCGAATTGGTGGGTGGGATTCACGCCGGAACTGATGCTGCTTCTCTCCGGGCAGGAGCTAGAAGCCACGAAAGTGTCGTGCAATCTGCCGACGCTGCGCGTTTTGCGCACACCGGCATCTGCCGGCGGCAATTATCTTTTTGTATGGTTGAGGATCGGAGCGGACACCAAGCCAGGTACATCGGTTTGCCGGCTTTGGGCACCACAGGGAACAACCTCCTTCGAATTGCCGCTTTCACCGCGCGCGCCCACGCTGGGGAAGTTTCAGGGGCTTTCGCCGGATGACGTGATTTACCTGATTATGCCGGACCGCTTCGCGAACGGCGACCCAACCAATGACCAGCCAGCGGAAGCGCCCGGCTCGCATGACCGTTCGAAGCCGCGCGCGTACCATGGCGGCGATTTGCACGGAATCCAAATTCATCTGGCGTACCTGAAGGAGCTTGGCGTGACTACTCTATGGCTCACGCCGTTGGTGAAGAATGGCGCGGCGCAGGATTACCGCGGATCCGACGCGGTGGATTTGTACGCCGTTGATCCCCACCTGGGTTCGCTGAAGGATTACCAAGACCTGGTGGCTGCGGCGCACAAAGAGAAGGTGAAGATTTTCTTTGACGCCGTGCCGAACTACGTTGGCCCCCTGAATCCATGGGTCACGAATCCGCCCCTGCCAGACTGGTTTCACGGCACGAAGCAGCATCATCTGGATTCGTTTTCGCCGCTGAAGGGAACGTTCTATGGCAAGCCCGGCGGTCAAGCAGCCGCGAACGACCCGTTTGAATCGCTGGTTGATCCGCACGCTCCGGCATGGATGAAGCAGAACCTCACCGACGGTGGTTTTTCGGAATTCTGCCCGACATGAATACGGAGAATCCCGTCGTTGAAGAATATCTGCTGCAGAACAGTCTTTGGTGGGCGGAGATTTCGGGTTTGGACGGCTACCGGGTTGACACGTTTCCTTATGTGGGTCGGAAATTTTGGGCGTATTGGCATGCGGGGCTGCGGCGGGTTTATTCGAATCTGACGACGATCGGGGAAGTGTTTCATCGCGATCCCAGCGTGACGTCATTTTTTGTGGGTGGAGTGCGCCGCTACGACGGGATTGATAGCGGACTGTCTACGGTATTTGACTTTCCCATGTTTCTCGCCCTGCGCGATGTGCTGCTGCGAAGCGCCCCCGTGGGCCGCATCGCGGACGTGTTGCGGCACGATGCGTTGTATCCACGCCCGGATTGGCTGGTGCCTTTTTTTGCAAATCACGACGTGCCACGCTTTGCGAGTGCCGAAGGGAGTTCCTCGGCGAAATTGAAGCTGGCGTTCGGGCTGACGCTGACTCTGCGCGGCATTCCGGAGATCTATTACGGCGATGAGATTGGAATGCCGGGAGGCGGCGACCCGGACAACCGGCGGGATTTTCACCGGAGGATGGCCCGAAGACACGAATAACGGTTTCACGCAAGCCGGGAGAACCGGCGAACAGCAGGAGGTTTTCTCGTATGTCCAGGAATTGCTGCGGATTCGGCGCGAACATGCCGCGCTTCGCGGAGGCCAACTCTGGCATCTCGCTTCGGATGAGAACGCGTATGTTTTTTCTGCGCGAGTCGGAGGAAGAGCGGGTTGTGGTTGCTTTTAATAATTCAGATCGAGCCTGAGAGCTGCAGATTTCGCTAAAGGGAACGCCAATGCAAAATGCTGTGGCGCTTTCGAGGCTTCTTGGCGGAGCAAAAGCAGAGCTGACGCGAAGTGAGCTGCATATTTCTGTGCCGGCACAACGCTTTCCATTTTTTTTGTTAACTAAAAACGCCTAAAACAATCAGAATGCGATCCGAACGCTCCAATTTTTTACCCCGTCGGGCACAGTGAGCGCGACGGTATGCGCCTGGCTGTCAAAGCGCCAGTCCTGAACCGGGCGGTCATTGATACGAACTTCCTTTGGAGTGCCGGCGGCGCCGTATACAGTCAACGCCGAGCTATTCCACCAAGGCTTATACCTATTCTTTTCGACGCCGCTCGCAATCGAGATCGAGGAGGGCGAGACAGCGCAGGAGTAATGGATGCGCAGGACTTCGCCCTTCTGATAGGCAAAGGAATGGCCGTCGTCCTGGTAAAGTGAGCCGCGGCAGTCTTCTCCGGGATAAATGTGTAACTGAAGCGGGCCGTCGGGAGTTTCGCCGGTATTCTGAACCACAGATTGCATGGGAACAATTGCTCCGGCGCGCACATAGAGCGGCATTTCATCCAAGCGGGGGTGGAGCTGGATTTTTTCGTCATGAGCATGCCTCGCGCCACTCCAAAAGTCATACCAATCGCCAGGTGGAAGAGCCACCTCTTCAGCGTCCAACATTTCCGTAGTCACGGGAGCAACAAGCAGATCGCGGCCGAACAGAAAATCGCGGTCGTCACCGTAAAACTCCGGGGCCTGCGGATATTCAAGGAAAAGAGGACGCATCACAGGAATACCGGTTCGCGCGGTCTCCTCGATGGCCGTATAAAGGTATGGCATCAGGCGGTAGCGCAGCTCGATGTATTTCCGGCGAATGGCTTCATGTTCCGGGCCGTGAACCCAAGGTTCTTGATCGGCGGTGCCCTTGGCAGTGTGGTCGCGATAAATCGGATTGAGCGAGCCGACTTCGAACCAGCGCGTCAACAAATCAGGGGTGGGAGAACCGGCGAAGCCGCCGATGTCGTTTCCGACCAATGGCATGCCTGAAATGCCCATGCTCATCAGCATGGGGGTGCTCATCTTCACATGATTCCAGGTGCTGCTGTTGTCGCCCGTCCAAGTGGCGGCATAACGCTGCGCCCCGGAGAAGGCCGCGCGCGTAAGCACGAAGGGGCGCTCGCCAGCCTGCAGTTTCAACAAGCCCTCGTAGGTGGCGCGGGCGTTTTCCATGCCGAAAATGTTATGAGCCGCACGATGATCCACGGTGGTGCCGTCATCCAGGCGATGTACGGTGTCGAGGGGCATGGTTTTGTCGGCGCGGGAAAAGACGGAAGGCTCATTCATGTCGTTCCAGAAGCCGGCGGCGCCCATGGCAACGAAATTCTTGTACAAACCTCCCCACCAATCGCGCACGCGAGTCAAAGTGAAATCGGGGAAGACGCTGTCACCCGGCCATACTTTGCCTGCGTAAATCGAGCCGTCGGGGTTCTTCACGAACACATCGTTCTTGATGCCGGAATCGTAGGGCGCATACCCGTGGTCCGGATCTTTCTTGATGTGCAGGTCAGTGATGAGAATGGTGTGAAAACCCTGGGCGCGAAAATCGGCAATCATCTTTTCGAAAGTCGGGAAGTACTCGCGGTTGATGGTGAAAGGGGCGTAGCCCTGCTGATAGTCAATGTCGAAATAAATGGTGTCAGCGGGGATTTTCTTGTCCCGAAGCGTTTTGACAATCTCGCGGGCGCGAGATTCCGGATAATAGCTGTAGCGGCATTGCTGATAGCCAAGGGTCCAAAGCGGAGGCAAGGGCGCGCGCCCAGTAAGGGCCGTGTATTGTTCCACGACTTTTTTTGGCTCGGGTCCGGCGATGAAGTAATAGTTCAGTTCGCCCCCCTCGGCGCCAAACGAAAAGTAGTCGCGCGATTCCTTGCCAAAATCGAAAGAGCTTCGATAGGAGTTGTCAAAGAAAACGCCGTAAGCCAGGCCGCTGCGCAATCCGATAAAGAAGGGAATGGTTTTGTAGAGCGGGTCGGAGGATTCCTGCCACCCGAATTCGTCAGTGTTCCAGTTGGCAAAAGCGCGGTTGCGGCGGTTCATTGGCCCGGCTTTGTCTCCAAGACCATAGTAATTTTCATCGGGCGGCATTTTCTTCCAGACATGAACACGCGAGCCATTCCAGGCCATGGGCCGGCCAGGCTCGTCGGCGAGCAAGACGTTGCCGGAAGCGTCAGCAAAGGTAATGAGAAGGGGAGACTTCGTTACAAGCACGTTGACAGAGCCGGCGGTCATCTTGACTTCATCTTTTCCATCCTGGATCTGGACAGGGCCGCTTATATAGTTCAAAGGCGTTTCAGCGATGGCCCACGAAAAATCCTTAGGAAAGCGGCCGATGGGAGCGACGCGCACGCGCAGAATGCCGTTGTAGACCTCTGTAATCCGCACTTTAGCCGCGGCGGCAGTCAACTCCATGCCATCCTGGAGACCGTCGCGGAATTTCTCGACTCGTTCTACTTTGCCAATGTGCTGCCAGCCCTGCGCAGGCGCGGCCGTGCTGCCCAGGGCGCAAGCGAGCAACCCTATTCCTATACGTCGAACCAGCGGTCTCATGTCCATCCTCCTGATGTTGGAAGGGAGTGAAAGGCTTTGCTGCGTTTGGTTCTTGACAAGAATTGACAAGAACTTGACGTGCTTGCCGGTTTTCGTCAAGCTGCGAGCCAATGTTCGAAAAATACCGATGCCTTCGCGCCTTCGATCCGCCGCCTCACGGCATCCATCACGCGGCAGCTTACAGAGTTCTCGCGGCCATAGAAACCAAGCCAATACGGCAGGTGGAGCTCGCAAGGCACAAGTGAGATCTCGAGATGGACATCGTGAAGGTGGAAGAATCCTTGTTGAAAAATCACGCGCAAAGCCTTTTCGCGAAGAAGCTCGGCAGCTTGCTTCTCACTCAGTGAGGCCGCCAGGCGATTGCGACTGCCGCGCGCCTCCAATTCGTCATCCTCCGGGACTCGGGGAAATTCGAACAAGTCCAGAGAGCCATCCACAGCGTCCATCGCGAAAATGCGTGACCGCGCGTTTCCGCACTTCACATGAAACAGGAAATATTGCACGTAGACCTCGGCGATGCGGCGCAAAGGCCCGCTGCGAATCCGCCAATACAGAGCGGAGGGCCCGGCAGGGGAAAAGGCGTGCAGCGCCTGCTCCTGACTTACGTTGGGCTTCAAAACCCGAATAGAGCCAGTAGTCATCGAACTGGTTCTCCGCTCTGCTATCGGAAATAAATCCACAGTCCGACGACCGCGCCAAGCAACAACAGGCTGAAGGCCATGTTGATGGCATGCTCCGCGGGTGTTTCCTTCGCAGGTTTGCGCATGGGCGGGCCGCCGACGGCGATGGTCTCAATTTTGTCGTCCACCGTCGCAAAAGTCAGGCCAGCGAGGCGCTTGCGCTCGGGAGCTGGGGCCGTCAGGCTGACGCCTATGAGCACGACGGAGCAAACCACAAACATGAAGATGGCGTAGTGGAGGAAGTTCATATCAATGAACCAGCGGGCGAGGGGAGAAGTAAAATGGCTGCTGCCTGCGCGATCGGCCAATTCCAGGATGAATCGAGCAGCTCCCAGCACAAATCCCGTGAGGAGGGAGGTGATGGCGCCTGCCCCATTCAGGCGCGGCCACAAAATTCCCAGGACAAAGCAGGCGGCGATCGGCGGGCTAATATAGGCCTGGACGCTCTGCAGATAGATGTACAGCTGACTGCTGATGTAGTGGATGAAAGGAACCCAGAGCAGGCCCAGCAAAACCATAATACCAGTGGCGATGCGGCCGAAATTCACCAACTGATTTTCCGAGGACTGCGGGCGAATTTTTTTGTAGAAGTCGAGCGTCACGAGAGTCGAAGCGGAGTTGAAGACCGAACTCATCGCGCCCATTACTGCGGCAAGCAATGCGGCCATGACCAGGCCGACAAGACCAACAGGCAAAAGATTGAGAACCAGCGTGGGGTAGGCGAAGTCCGGCTTTTTTACCTGCTCGGGAAACAAGGCGAAAGCGATGATTCCGGGGAGGACCAGTATGAAGACGGGCAGGATCTTGAGGAAGCCGGCAAAAATAGTTCCCGCTTTGGCGTGGCCTTCATCGCGGGCAGAGAGCACGCGCTGGACGATCACCTGATCGGTACACCAATACCAAATGCCTAGAATCGGCGCGCCAAAGAAGATACCGGTCCAAGGAAAGCTGGCGTCCGACGCAGGCTTAATCATGTGGAAGTAATCCGGTGGGACCAGGGTGCGAAGATGTTGGAGACCGCCGACTCGCGTGAGGCCGATGACGGTAAGCGCGACGGCGCCGGTGATAAGGATTAAAGTCTGGACGGTGTCCGTGTAGATGACCGCGGCCAAGCCGCCGGCAACCGTGTAAATGCCCGTGGCGATGACGAGAACGACGGCCGTTTCCCACAGCTTCCAGCCTGCGACTCGTTCGAGAACCACGCCGGCCGCGTACAGCTGGACGGAGATCTTGGTGAAAATATAAGCAATGATGGAGATGCCCGCCAGGTAGACAGCGGACTGGCGGTTGAATCGGCGTTCGAGGAACTCCGGCATGGTGAAAACGTTGCTGCGCAGATAGAAAGGCACGAAGACCCAGCCGAGAATCAGCAGAATGAGGCACGCCAGCCATTCAAAATGGCCTACCGCGAGGCCGGAGGAAGCACCAGTGCCCGACAGACCGATAAAATGCTCCGTGGAAATGTTGGAGACGAACAAAGACGCGCCAATGAAGAACCAGCCAACGTCACGTCCGGCGAGAAAGTACTCCTCGGAGGTTCGTTTCCGACGGGCAAAGTAAATGCCAATGCCAAACACCAGCGCGAAGTAGAACGCGATGATAACGATGTCAGGGGTTGCAAGAGCCCGGTGACCGGTCTCAACCAACGAAGCGAAGAGCATGCACTCCTCCATTACGGACTTAGCGGGCAAGCACGGCCAAAAAAGCGGCAAAAACGCGAAGTCTATAACAGGCGCACCAAAGCCTCAATGGCGTTCCTGCGGAAGTGGTTCTGCGGGGATCCATCGTATTGTGAAGCGCGAATAGTCAGAAGGGATCTGGAAAAGGACCAGAAGTACTTTAAGAAGCGCCTTCCGGGAACTTGGCGTTGGTGCACACACTTACAGGCGCATCTCGTTTTCCAAACGGGAGTCCGCCGAACAGTCTCCTCTTGATCATCTTCATTTGCCAGATCCCGGTCGTTTTCAGCGAAGATGCCAACTGACAAAGGGCGGCCCTTTGCCTGCGCCCACGGGACCGATTTAGGGAAATAAGGTGGGCGTAGCGGCGGAACGCGCCCAGCAATCAGGTAAAACCTTTATATCCGCGTGGGCGGAATGCTGGCAAGGTTGCGAAGATTCGCTGTACCCTCGCCGAAGAGCATCATGAATTTTAAAGGAACTAAGACAAAAAAAAAAAATAGAAAATCAGGAAAAACCCTGCTTTCCCTGGATTTGGGACTGTGCTACGTTCTGACCTCGGTCGGAAAGGAAGTTTTTGTCGTAGTTGCGCGGGTTTTCTCGCCCAGCCGAAGCACAAACCGCTCGCTCCTGCGGAAGGTCCAACGAGCGCGGGAATTGATGATCCCGCACCTTCTTCACTCTGCCAGCACTCATCCGAGCGGCACTTAAGCAAACTGCGAGGGAATCATTCCATCCCTCGCCGTGTCACGTTTGAAGCTAAAACAACCGGTTAGTTGAACGAACCCAGAGTCCGGCCAGTTTGTAGACTCCAGCCTTACATTGTCAACAAGTGAGTCGCGCAGTCCGCTTGGTGCTCACAGATTTAGAGGTGACGCAAATGTTCGAAGTTTGGCGGGAGCGCATCGTCCCCAGTCTTCTATCCGGGTTGCGGGGCTGTTGATTTTTCACTCGCTCGATGTAGACGTGGTGGTCCAGCCACATCCGCTTAGGCGCAGGAAGCAATCGTTCGGTTTTCTTAACTACTCATCCAGAAGCAGCATAGGCTAGGTAATCCATGAGAGACAGCCTCAGGCAGATCGAGGGTCACAAGAACCGCTCTTCGACAGCCAGGAAAAATGAATTGTTTCAAGAGCTGGTGGAGCACCTGCGGCTAAATCGTGCTTGCTTGCGTGAGGAATGGGCTCGACGCATTCACACCGCGCAGTTGCTTACGGCCATGAGCAGGGAAGAGATTTTCACGGAAGCAACCAGCCTCTACGACAATTATGTAAAGGTGTTGGAGACCGGCAGTGTTAAGGATCTGCAAGCGTACGCCCGGGATTTGTCCAAGCGCATCATTCACCGGGGCGTTGAGACTTACGAAGTGCTAGGCATAGTGCTTCTCTTGCGGGACGTTTTGGCTCGTTCGCTTTTTAAGAAGTATCACGAAAATGTTGAGCTTTTGAATCGCGTGTTCGATGCTTATGAACCCGCCGCAAACCGGATTGCCAACACCGTTGCGGTAAGTTTCGTGGAACAACGCGAGCGCGTGATTCGCCGCCAACAGAAAGCCATCCAAATTCTGCATGTGCAGGAGGAAGAGAGAAAACGCATCAGCCGCGAACTTCATGATGAGGTCGGTCAGACTCTGGCGGCAATCAACGCGCACCTCGCGCGGGTGCAGCGCGACGGCCTCGGGGATCAGGACTCGTCGTTGCGGGCAAGAATCGCCGATGCCGAAAAACTGCTTGTTGGAGCGATTGAGAGAATGCACAGCTTTGCCCGCGCGCTGCGGTCGGCGGTGCTGGATGACCTGGGTCTCTTGCCGGCACTGCGCTCCTATCTCAAGGATTATGCCGAGCGCACTGGATTGTTGGTGCGCTTCGAACGAGCAGCGGGAGACGTGCAACTATCCTCGGAACAGAAGACGGCACTGTTCCGAATCGCCCAGGAAAGTCTGACTAATGTGGCCAGACACGCGCGGGCCACCGAGGTGGTGGTTACCTTTGGGTTCGTTAAAGGCGGAATCCAGCTTCAAGTCAGGGACAATGGAAAGGGTTTCTCGACAAAGCGACAGCCAATGGCCGCCGAGAAAACGCGCCTGGGCTTGTTGGGAATGCAAGAGCGCGTTCGCCTGGTGAACGGGCGCTGCATTCTACAATCCTCCCCAGGCCGCGGAACCACGGTCACTGCATATATTCCTTTGACGGGTGAAAGACCATCGGTCTCCCCTGCCGCTGTTGCACTCAGCCGAAACGAAAGCTCTCGAGCTTACTAGCTCTTGTGAGGTCCCATGCAGAAAATCACAGTATTGCTTGCCGACGATCACACCATCGTTCGCCGGGGGCTCCGCTCCCTGCTGCAAACGGAAAACGACATGGAAGTCGTGGCAGAAGCCGAAACCGGCCGACAAGCCGTACAGCTTGCTACAGCTCTCAAACCGGACGTGGTCTTAATGGATATTGCCATGCCCATGCTTAACGGTCTGGAGGCCACGCGTCAAATCCTCAAGCAGCTTCCCGCTACCCGCGTGCTCATCTTGTCCTCCTACAATGATGACGAATACGTTCACGAATTGACCGAGGCCGGCGGTGCGGGCTACTTGTTAAAACAGGCCGACTTTTCCGACGTGGTCAGGGCCATCCGAGAAGCGAAGAAAGGCAACGCTTTCTACAGCCCCGCCATATCCAGAAGGCTCACCGACCGTTATCGCGAAACCATTGTTGGCGGCGTTCTGGTCAGGAAGCGCACAGACCTGCTCACGTCCCGCGAAATCGAAGTTCTTCAATTAATCGCTGAAGGTGAAAGCAACAAACAGATCGCCGCCGAGCTCGGCATTAGTGTCAAGACCGTGGAGAGGCACCGGCAGAGACTCATGGACAAACTGGCCATCCACGATATTGCCGGACTTACTCGCTACGCGATATCCAGAGGGCTGGTAGAAATGAACGTAACGGTTCCAAAGAGTGTGCTTCCTTCCGCCTAAGCGAAGAGGAGGCCGCCCAGTGAGCACCGGGCGGCCTCCTCGATGGTATGAAATGGTTGAATATCCGCTAAAAAATCATGCCGCCTGCCGCAAGCTCGCTCTGTGCACCAAGCACGCTGCCTGCGGTCAGAAGAGTGGCTTCATTGACGGCGGTAGTCGTTGGCAAAGTAGTGGCCGTTGGGACGGAGGCGCCGTTCACCATACTCCCAGTGATTATTTGCGTTCCCGCCGCCAATTGGCTTCCACTGGCCACCAGCGCGGGGCTGGCCACGGAAACTGTTCCCGTTATGGCTGTAGCTCCCATGATTGTGAGGCCCCCCACCAGCGAGCTCCCGCCCGCGATGGAACTGCCCGTTGTTAGGAAGCTGCCCGCTGCAAGGCTGCTCGCCGTGCCAACGCTAGCATCCTGGTCCAAGACCGTGCCCAGCGTCATGGCCACGCCGTTGATTACGCTTCCTGGTGCCAAAAAGCTGCCAGCGCCTAGCACGCTGCCCACGGCGATGGTGGTCACGGCACCTATCTGAATGTTATTGGCAGAGCTAGTGTCGAGGGTCAATGCACTGCCCGCAGCGATCGAGCTGCCTGCTGCGAGAGATGAAACGATGCGGATGGGCGTGTGCGAAGTAAACGTTGTTTTCGCCTCAAGAGTGATTCCGTTCACGCTGCTGCCTGCAGCTGCTACCGTTCCGGCGGCCAAGACGCTGCCGGGCTCAATATTGCTTCCAGCCGCTAGCGTTGTCCCCGCTCCGAGAACAGTGCTGCCCGCAAAAACCGATCCAGGCGCAAACTTCGAGCCTGCGGTTACTACGGTATTGTCGGTGATCGTCACGGCATTGGAAAGATTCACTCCTTTTTTCGCCACAGAAGTGCCATTCAAGATGCTGCCAGCGGCAATAAAGCTGCCCGCGGCTAGCTCGCTCTCGGGGGCAATCGTCATCGAGTGTTCGATCAAGGTCGTGCCATTCAAAAAGGTGGTGCCGACCAAAGTGGTGTTTCCGGCCACTACAACTGTGCCACCGAAACATTGTGCGTAGGTGGGAGCCGGTAACAAGCCGGTGGGAACGAGGCCAGCTAAGAGCGTGGCCGCCAAAATCGTGATTGATTTTTTCCCCACATGAATTCGTTTGCGCATTCTAACCTCCGTTTCCCTTTTTTTGATTCTTGCTTGTGGTCCTGAGGTTTTAGGAGCCAGTTTCCGCGCCCCGCCCGCTTGAGCCTGATTTAGTACTGCTGTCACACGAACTTAGGTCACCTCATTGACACAGAGGCTTACGTAAGAGAATGGGTGAGGCTTGCGGGTATCCCGCATGCCTCCCCAATCCCATGACGGCTGGGCTGGTTGGTGTTGATGTTTTTCGAGCTAAGGAAGGTCCCTAGATCACCATGGTGCTGGTCGCCAAAACGGAGCTGGCCGCGATCGTGCTGCCCGACGCGAGGACGGTCGAGCCGGCCACAACGGTTGACGAGGTCAGAACGGTCGCCGAGGAGACGCTCGTTCCGTTGACCACGCTGCCCGCTGCCACAACGGTGCCCGCTGCCAGCGTGCTGCCACCCGCGACGACTGCTGTGTTAGCAACGGCAACGGAGCCGCCAGCAAACGTGGTTCCCGCGATCATCGTGTTGGTGACCAACGCGCTGCCTTCCGCCAGAGTAGAGTTTGCGGCGATAATGCTGCCGCCAGCCAAGCTGGTGGACGCTACGATGGCGGTGTTGGCGGCAAAAGACACTCCACCAGAGACCGCGACGGCGTTAACGATGCTGCTGGCCGCCGCGAAGCTGCCGGCGCCCAGGACGCTGCCCTGTGCAATCAGGGTGGCACTCACCACACTCGAACCGGCGGCGATAGCTGTGCCGCTCGCGAGCGAACTGCCAGCCGCGATCGTGCTGCCAGCAGCCAAAGTGGAAGTTCCAGAGACGGTTGTTGCCGAAGCCAGAGTGGTTGCGGAGCTGAAGCTGCTGCCGTTGACCACGCTGCCCGCCGTGATAACGCTGCCAGCGGCCAACACACTGCCGGCCTCAATCGAGCTGCCCGCAGCGAGAGTTGTTCCTGCAGCCAGCATCGTGCTGGTGGCGAAGCTGGAACCGGCCGCGACTGTACTGCTGGCGGCCAGCACCGACGTGCTGTTTACCGAGGTGGCTTCTGCGAGAACGGTGGACGAAGCTACCGACGCACCGTTGACCATGCTGCCTGCCGCGACAACGCTGCCAGCAGCCAGCACGCTACCGGCAGACACCACGGTAGCTCCGGCGACGCTGGTCGACCCCGCAACTATGGTGCTGCCTGAGACGGTCGTGGCCCCGGCAATCGTAACTGCCCCCGAAACAACTGCACTTGCCGTATCAAAAGCAAATGCAGGAGCGGGGAATTGGCACAGGACCAACAGCCCGGTCATCAGGACCGCTGCGACCAGTTTCCCTATCTTTGTACTCATCTTGATTTCTCCTTGAGCTTGACTTTGCGCTGCGGAGCGAGCTTCCACCCCACAATTTGCGCATGGGCTAAGGGCGCTCAGTTTGGCAACTCCCTTCCGCTCAAGTAAGTGGGAAAAACCCGCGTCCCGATGGGTTCGTCACCCCAACCGGGGCTCGTTATCCCCGACAGATCGAAAAACAAACATTACTTTCCTAGGAGTTGGCACAGGCCCTCGGAGTACAGAAGGGAACGGCCGAGGGATATACAAACAAGCCGTGCGGGTGCGCTACAAGGAGGTCGCTGGCGTGCTCTCTTGAGGATGGCGGCGGCGTGCTAGAAGGTTTGAGGCACCGGGCATCTGCGCCTTTGGGGGGAAGGTCACAGATGCCCGGTGCCTTTCTGCGCTGGGGTTTTACTAATCGACCGTCACGTTGATGTTGATCTCGTGGATGGCACTGCCGCCAAACCCAAGAATCGTCACCGTGTACATGCCCGTCGGTGCAAAGAACGCCTCAAAGGTCAGCATGCTGGCGCCCGTTGCCGGATTTGGGCCGAAGGTTGCGAAGACTCCGGGCGGCGGATTCAGCACAAACAAAAAGACCGAGCTGTTAAAACCGCCCTCGGGAGTGATTTTGATGGTGGTTGTTGCCGTGGAGCCTTGTGCCAAGGTCAGATGACTCGGTGAAGCGGAAAGCAGGAAGTCAGGCTGCAAGGGCGGCGGCGGCGGAGCGTTTACCGTCAGACTTATGGTTGTGGTCCTCGTCAGACTACCGGACCTTCCCGTCACGGTGATGTTGCCCGTTCCTACAGTTGCTAAGCTGTTGGCGGAGATAGTCACCGTACTGGATCCTGTTGCCGGATTGGGACTGAAAGAGGCTGTCACACCGCTTGGCAAGCTCGAATTGGAGAAGGTGACGTTGCTACTGAAGCCGTTGGACGGCGTGATGGTGATCGTGCTTTTGCCGCTAGAGCCCTGCGCAATTGTCAGGCTGCTCGGAGACGCCGATAGTGTGAAGTCCGGCTGCGATGGCGGAGCGGTTCCAGTCACCGTCAGGCTGATGGTGGTGGTACGCGTCAAGCTGCCCGATGTTCCAGTCACAGTGACCATGGTTGTTCCCGTCGCCGCTGAGCTGCCGGCGGAGATAGTCAACATACTGGATCCTGTTGCCGAATTGGGACTGAAAGAGGCAGTCACACCACTTGGCAAGCTCGAGTTGGTGAAGGAGACGCTGCTGTTAAAGCCATTGACCGGCGTGATGCTGATCGTGCTCTTGCCGCTGGAGCCCTGCGCAATCGTCAGGCTGCCCGGCGACGCCGACAAGGAGAAGTCTGGTTGACTCGGCGGGGGAGGCGGGGGAGCCGAGCCGGGCCAATTTTTAACTAGGTTAGCCGCGTTGATGGTTCCAATTCCCGTAGCGAAGTCCCACCCAACTTTGGTGCCGAACGCGGACTGGAAGGAGTTGTTGGAAGTGGAAAGGACGCCTACAAAACCGGAAGGTGTGTAGCAGTTGTTGGAGCCGTTGCAATTCACGTCGATATCACCCCGGGTGACGTCGTAAAAAATGCATGAACTACCGACGGAATTCCCATTGGACGAATTGCAGGAGCTATTGCCGCTGGAGCCGTACTCGGCAGCCGCGAGTTTGTAATAAACAGGATTGGGATTGCCCTGCCTCGCGCCAGTGCTCTGGTTGACGAGGGCTTGAATCGCCGCGAGGATAGGCGTGCCGAAGGAGGTTCCGCCCGCGCCGGACCAGCCGCTCGGACTGCCGCTGCAGAGAGAGCCGCCAGCGCCGATATTCGACCAGCAGAGAATGTAATAGTGCGACCAGACGCCGTTGGCTGCGAACAAAGAAACGTCGGGAAGGTCTCGCACGCCATCATTCGGATTGCCTAGAACGGATTGCCAGGATGGCTTGGCCCAACCTTGGCAGCTGCCGCTCACCACGCCGTTAATGGACGGCGACCCCGTTGCGCAACCGCTGGGTCCGCCGCCGCCGGCCACGACGGTCTGAAAGCTTTGTTGCCCGAGCGGACTGTTGCAAAAGCCGCTGGAACCAAACGTTGTGGAATACCCTTCGAAACTGGCAATCAGCGAACTGGCGCAAGAATTGTCCCAGGGAATCTCCGGCACGTAGGAAAGCGCGGAAGAAAAGTTGGAAGAGTTCGTGGAATTCCAGTACGTGCTGTTGGTGTGCGAGAAGGTGTCGCTGAAGTCTGTTCCTCCCACGGCAACATTGTATGGGCTCGAACCCAAGCCATTCACCCCGATGCCGCTCGACGCCCCTGAAGCGCCGTTATCGCAAGAGGCAGCGCCGCTGTCTCCTGCCGCGACGAAAACCGATACGCCTTGCGTAACCGCCTGCTGATAAGCTGAATTGAAAGCGGCGTTTCCCGCCGACCCAATCCCCGGTTCGCACGCGCTGTAGCTGATGCTCACGATAGCTGGTGGCTGGCCACTCGAATTGATGAGGTTTTGGACAGCAATGAGGCCCCCGAAAGTAGTCGAAGTATCCGCGCAGGTCGCCATCATGATCGCAGCGCTCGGAGCCGCGGCCGAAGCCCATTCGGCGTCGAGGATGGCCTCCACCTCACTCGACGATACCACTCCTGGATTGGCGCAGTTTCCCGGGTGGACGGTTGTGAGCGAGCCGGAAGAGAAGGACGAAAGACCGAAGGTGGAACGGAACGTGTTCCAGTCGGAAGTGTTAAAGAGATTTGTGTTTTCGATAAGCGCGATAGTTTGACCTTGGCCGGAGACGCCGGAATTGAAGAGCGGATTCAAGTTATAGATGGTTGCCAGGTCTCCTGGTACCATGCCGTATTCCGTGCCGGCCGATTTGCCCGGAAAAGTGAACTGCGCGCTCGGCCCGCGCATCTTGTGCGCTCCGTGCGGCCGGAAGTCATGGAGTGAAACGATTCCCACGACCGCGGGAGCAAGTGCGGCGGGAACTTGCGGCTCGCTCATATTCGCGACGTGCCGTACCCCCTCCACTTCGAGGTAATGAATTTCGGCGTGAAAAGCGGCGCGCACCTGCGAAGCGTTCCCGGAGAAGTCAATCAACATATGGCTTGGGTAGATGGTGTTGACTTGGAAGCCGAAAGACTCCAGCCAGCGGGTCACCGAGTCGAGATCCTGATGGGCCACACCGAATCTTTCGCCGAATTGTTGTGCGGTGAGCCACTTGTGGAAGTTCGGTGATTTGGGATCGTGGAGCTCGTCAATGAACTGCTGGAGGTCTTTTTCCAGTTCGGGCGGGCGTTGCAACTGGAGCAGCATATGTTCCATTGGGAACTCTTCCGGAACGGCACCGCGGTCGTTGGAGACAGTGGCTTCGGGGCGCACGTTTCCCCGAAGCGTCACCAGCTTCGCTTCCTCAATATTTTGAGTAACCAGAACGCGTGCACGCCGTGCGGTTTGCGTGCTCTCTGTGCGTGCAAACTGGGAGCTGAACGCGAACACCACGACGGCGCCAAGGGCCCACGCGAATCTCGGCTTTAGATGCATAAATTGGAATCTCCTTTAAGGAAATGCCAGCAAATTGCCGCTGGACTGGGCTCCGAATCCGGGCCGCAAACTGCACCGTGGGAAATGAGCCTTTCTGGCGCACAAAAACAGAACAAAACGAGCACACGTGCTCCTTATGGCCGAGATCCACGGTAGAGGGCTAGGTGGTTGACAACGAACGCGCTACCAGCTTGAGGAAGGAAGATGAAGCGCCCCGGTGAAGTGTTGTAATAGCTTGAACCCAGTTCGCCGTCAATTCGCCAAGAGAGAAGTTCTTTTGTAAATCTTGTCTGACAGTGCGTCGGAAGCGGCTTACACGCGCCTAGGCGAAATCCCTACACAAGTCTCTACGAGGACACGTTGGCCTTAAGCGGCAGCAGGGGGCCAGAACGCCAGTAATAAATTGCGTTACGTTCAGATCTCCTGACATACTACCTCGGAAACCTGCCGCTTTTTGGGCTTTCGGGGGCGGTTCCGACCGAATAATGTATCTCCAATTCGGCGCCGGGAACTTTGCATGAGTCTGGTTCAGGGCCATGCAGAGAGCCTCGAGAACTCGCGATCGATGAGGCGAACTGAGTGGGGCCAGCGTGACACGGAGCTGACCTTCGGTGGGTTCGAGATCAGCGGCATCTTGTAGGGGCGGCCTGGATCAACGTGCGTCCTTCTTCCTCCACCCGTTTGTAGTGAGGCCGGGTCAACTCCAGGCCAAAACGATAGCCCGCAGGTCCAGCGACTGGTGACGATGGGCTTTTGGTGTCCTGGGTCAGACGAGTGATCTGGCGGAGGCGAAGTTTTCCTCGGAGGAAGCGCACGGGCTGCTCGTGGAGAAGATAGCGCACGCGCCGTCCGTCCAACTTGGCTCTGTGCTGGGTGAAGCGCGATTCCGCAATCCTCCGGGTGCGCCCCTTGCGATAGGTCAATAGATCAAAGTCCAAGGCCAGCAACTCGCGAAACAGCTTGGGACTCCAGCCCCCGCGGTCAAAGACCACCGTAACACGTCGCTGCGGGCCCAAGAGCTTTCGCACCTCACCCAGCACCGTGGGCAGCATGCGCGTGAGTGCGGTATTGGCCTCGGCCGTGACCACAAACAAAGGATCCCCGCGCTGATCGTTCACCCAATAATCGGTGGTCGCCGGGGCAGCCAGTCGTGCTCGAGTGACATAGGCTTTGGGAATCGTGTGTTGGCCATGATAGGCGCGCACATGACCATCGGCGTAAAGGAAGCCGAACACGTGGCCATGTTCTCGGCATTTAAGCTGTCGCGGGATGCCAAATTCCTAGAGAAGCTGACCGATGTGGTGGGGTTGCATCTGACCCGCCGCGACAAGGCCTTGGTGCTGTGTGTGGATGAAAAGAGCTAAATACAGGCGTTAGATCGGACGCAGCCGGGGCTGCCGTTGAAGAAAGGCCGGTGCGGTACGATGACGCACGACTACAAGCGCAACGGCACCACCACCCTGTTTGCGGCACTGAATGTGTTGGATGGCAAGTTGATTGGTGAATGTCCACGGCCGGCATCGGCGTCAGGAGTGGTGGAAGTTTCTGCGTCGCTTAGACGCTGAGTTTCCCCCGGAGCTGAAGCTGCATGTGGTGATGGATAACTACGGCACGCACAAAGAGCCGCACGTGCAAGCGTGGCTGAAGAAGCATCCGCGCTTTGTGTGCCACTTTGTGCCGACCAGTTCAAGCTGGCTGAATTTGGTGGAGCGCTGGTTTCGAGAATTGACCGAGAAAGCGATTCGGCGTGGCAGTTTCGTGAGTGTGCCGGATCTAAAGCAGGCCATCGAGGCCTTTATGCAAGCCTGGAACGAAAACCCCAAGCCCTTCATCTGGAGCGCCACGGTTGAGGACATCATCAAAAAGATCGATCGCACGCGGGCCAAGTATGGAGCAGAGCAAACCCGGATGCACCCAGCCCAGGGAAAAAAGAAGGCGGCTGTTCTGTAAAGTTATATACGGGACATAACGCTAGCAACCCTTCGGTTAGCAGCTGTGCTTGAAAATAGCTAAGTCGTTGCTTTGGCGTCACTTACGAATTCCAAATCGCTTTGATTGGCCAATTGGCCAACGTACTGATTTCGGGTATTTTCGACCGATCCCGTTCACCCCGAAGGACATTCCGTGGGATTCTTTGACGCAGGTCTTTGCTTCATTCGATCTCGGATTTCATCGAAGTGCCACGGACGAAAATCATAGGTGTCCACGCCGACATCCATCGAAAGTGATGCGTCGAGGGTGGGCAGTCGCCCGTGCGAGTGTCCGTACAAATGCCACACACCGTGAGATGAATGATTCCAAACGCGCATTGCGTAATGGCAAAGCACGATCCGCTGGCCATTGATTGAGACCTCCGCCAGATCGCCAAGCCAAGAAAACTCCCCAGTCAGCTTGCGCGTGTCCTTGTCGTGGTTGCCGGGCACAGCGAATATCCTCTTGCATCGAATCTCGCGGCGTAGCACTACTGCCCTTGCTTTTGGACCGATGCAGAAATCCCCGAGAAAGTACAAGATGTCGTTCGTTTTGACGAGGCTGTTCAACCGTTCGATGATTGTCCGATTCATCTCTTCGACCGTGTCGAAGGGACGATTACAATACCGAATGATGTTCTTGTGCCCGAGGTGAAAATCGGCAGTGAACCAGATGTTGGGCATCGGGATCAGATCCTCTCACTTCACCGTGGCAGCGACGCGAAGAATCTGTCTTTGGATGGAAGAGCGCAGGTCCTTGGGGAGGAGGTCCGCTTGTTCGAGGGATTTCCAGCCTGCGGCGCTCTTCTGCGCGGTCTCGACCGCGATCTTCCAAAGGGGGCTTGCCGGAATTCTTGCCTTGTCGGCGAAGCTACGCATCTGATCGGGCGTGATTTCCGCAAGACTGCGGCTGCCACCGAAACTCAGGGCGAGCGCATCGTTTGGAATGTAGGGGAGCGTGGCCACAAAATCGTAGCCCGGTGAGAGCACGGGCCTGCGGCGGTCGGGATAAAGAAGCGACCAGTTCTTGAGATGCATGTCGGTGTTGCCGATCACAACAGAGAAAACGAGCCGGCGGACGAACTCGGCGACAGCCTCTTCGCCTGCTTCCGCCCACAGCACCGCCGCGATATTCGCGTAGCTGCGGGATTTGTACTTATCGTTCGGATATTGCCCGAAAACTTGCGCGAAGTCCTCCATGTGGATGGGCTCTCCGCCTACTAGGCGGTCGAAGCGCCGCACGGCGAGAGCCTTCGTTCCCGGCGCGCGCGCTTCATCGGGGAGCCCTTTGATGTCCGCCGTGCTGATGAGGCGGTTCTCCGGCACAGTGATACCCGCACGGCGTGCGAGTTCCAGCATGGCGAATTCGTTTTCGGGGACAGCCGCGAAGCGGGCCGAAGGCAACTTGACGATCCATGACCCGCCCATGCCGCCTGCCGGAATGGTCAGGCCGCCGGGCGCTTCCATGATTGCCGAGAATTTCAACTGCACGCCCGCCAGAGAAAAACGCAACGCTGTGTCAGGCGGAAAGTCCGCGTGTTTGCCGCCGTCGTCTTCATCATGATGAGCGTCGGCTTGGTGCGTCTCGCCCTCAAGCGGCTCGATGACAAGCGCGCCTGGCAAGTCGGCGCCCAGCACGGCGAGGAGGAAGAATTCGCGCTCGGGATTGACGTCCGCGCGCTTGGCGAGATACTCGCGCAGATGGCCTTCGGGCAGGAGGTTCGAGAAGAACGGCGGCACGCGGCGCGGCACGGGCCGCACGTTGGTCACAAGCCCGCCAGTGCTGCCCTTGAAAGAGAGGCTCAAGGTCGGGCGCTGCGGGTCGTCGATGTAGTCCTGCTCGAAGGCGAAGAGCTGGCGGTCGCCCGCGAGGCGCGTGATGACGCTGATCTGCTTCCCGTGAAGGCGCACCGAAAGCGCGTTGAGCTTTTTCGGGTCAAACTTCATCGCGCGGCTCCTGCGCCGTGTCTTCGTTGTCCTCGGCGGCGTAGAGGGGACGTTCCTCGCCTTCGCCTGGCTGATCCTTGAGGTGGTCGCGGACGAGCGACTGCACTACAGGCACGAGGGCGCGGGGAACCATCAGGAGATCGCGGTCGAGGGCTCGGACCAGCTCAAGGAGCGTATCGTAGCGCGGCACGATCTTGCCGGACTCGATGCCAGAGATGTGCTTTTGCGTCAGGCCTAGGCGGCTCGCGAGGTCCCGCTGCGTCCAGGCGCGCTTCTCCCGTGCCTCTTTCAGGGCCCGGCGCAGGTCATCAGGAAGGCCTTCAAGTCGCAGCGCTTTGATGTCTTTTTTTATATTCCTCTTCATGTCTGATATAATATCGTATATCAGCGCAGAATGCAATCGATACCTTTAATTACCTCAATCTGCAGACTTGATATAACGTATGGTATCAGCAGGCTCAACCCATCAAGTTTGGCGAGGTCATCAAAGACGCGAGAACTTTTTGGCGCTCGGCCTAACACACTGAATGATTCCCATTTGTTTTGGCTTGACTTTGGCTGGTTTCTTGCACTATTTAGCTCACCATAAGCGACCTGGCAAAGGCGGGAAACCTTTGGCTCCGAATGCCGCTGGTCTCATCAGTAGATCTACCTGGATCGGGGCTCAGGGCTGGCGGTGGCATCGGATGAAATCCTGTTTGAACCTCGGGTAGAGAAATGGAGGCGTAATGCGTCATATGCGCAGCCGTATCTCCTTTGTCGCTCTGTCGATAGCCGCCGCTCTTTTCGTGGGTGTAATGCTCGGGCCTCTGCCAGGAGCGAGGGCACAGGCCACGATCTCGACCGGAAGCGTGCAGGGAGCGATTGTGGACCCGAAAGGCGCGGTCGTAGTCTCTGCCAGAGTTACGATCACGAACAAGGACACGGGACAAAAGCTGGAATCCGAAGTGACCTCTGCTGGAACGTATAATTCAGGTCCACTCCCCCCGGGGCGGTATGTGGTTCGCTTGGCAGCGCAAGGATTCAAGACCGTCGAACAGACCGTTGAGGTGGCCGTCGGCATAATCACATCTGCAAACATTACGCTTGAGCTGGGCTCAGAGAACACTGTGGTGACGGTGGAGAGCTCCGCGATTTCCGTGAACACGGAACAGGCGACGGTGCAGGGAATACTCTCTGCTCAGCAAATTGAAAACCTTCCTGTCAACGGGAGAAACTTTCTTGATCTCGCGCAGCTCGAACCAGGCGTCCAGATTCAGGACGGCGCCAATTTCGACCCCACCAAGAATGGATTCTCGTCGGTCTCTTTCGCGGGGCATTTCGGAAGAACGGCTCGCATTGAGGTGGACGGGATTGATATCAGTGACGAAACCGTCGGGACGACCACGCAGAATATCCCGCAGATCGCAATCGGTGAGTTTCAGGTGGGCCAATCGAATCTCGATCTATCGACGGAGCTGACATCCACCGGCACGATCAACGTCGTGACGCGCTCGGGCGCAAACGATGTCCATGGCGAAGGATTTTTCTACTGGAGGGGCGACAGCGTTGCGGCCAAGCAAAGCTTGATCCCCGTGCCTTTCGATCGTAAGCAATTTGGAGCGCGCCTTGGAGGGCCAATCCTGAAGGACAAGCTGTTCTTCTTCGGCGGCCTGGAGCGGACCCATCAGGACTTGCAGGCAGCGCAGGTGTTCCCCTCCCCCTTCAATACCTTTAACGGCAATTACAACGCGCCGTTCCGGGACCTGGAGCCGATAGGAAAGCTGGACTGGCAGGCGAAGCCAACCGTCAAACTGTTCTACCGATTTTCTTTTGAGCAGAACAGCGTGGTTCGCGGTTTTATTCCCAATACCTTTACCCCCTTCAAGAACGTTGATCATACTCCCGTGCACGCGGCAGGAGTCGACTTCAACACCGGCCGGTTTTCGCACAACATCCGGTTCGGCTACACGAAATTCAAAAATGGAATCGTCGACGCGGTACTGGGAACGGGGATCACAGACCCTGCCCCAGGGATTGCCATTGCTATTGGCGGCGACATCACCTGTTTGGGTGCGGGAGTGGATGCATTCTGTTCCGGTCCTAACTTCCTGGCGCCTCAGAAAACATTTCAGAGCAACAAACAGACGAAATACGACGGTAGCATCAGCTTCGGGCGGCACACATTACGGTACGGCGCCGGCGTGAATCGAATTCAGGGAGCCGTCTTTGCGGCCTTTGTTGGGACGGCACCGATCGTAACCTCACTGACCCCTGTCGCCGGCCAATCGGACCCGCTGACTTATCCAGTTGACGCCATTTTGATCGGAAACGGCCAAGGCTTCTTTACCGAAAAACCGGGATTTGGGTTCGCGGCTGGCGGATCGTCGGACACACGATTCACTGCGTATTTCGGTGATCAATGGAAGCTGCGAACGAATCTGACAGCTACCATCGGGTTGCGGTATGTGCGCGATACAGGGCGGACGGACAATGACCTTGCTCCGATTCCGTGCTCGGCATCCATCCTCAATTGCACGGGTAATCTCCTCGATCAGTTCGGCCCCGGGCTGGGTGCACGAGTGCGCCAGCCAAACAAAAACTTCGGGCCGCAAATCGGGCTGGCGTGGGATCCTTGGAAGAATGGAAAGACGGCGATTCGAGCCGGATTTGGCATTTACTACGAGAATGCAATTTGGAACAACATTCTCTTCGACCGGCCACCACGATTGCAGAAGGGCATTTTCTTTGCCATCCAGGAAGTCTGCAGCCAAGGCGGGATCGCCATGCCCAACGGAACTTTGCAGACGACGATCAACGGCAAGAACATTGCCACGCAGGTTTGTGGCCAGCCCATCGGGAGCGTTGTCGCCGACGCAAAAGCCATCGAGGCGGCACTACAGCAGGCAACGGTGGCCGCAGGCGCCCAGAGCAACTCCGGATTTATCGGCAACATCTTAGCGGATTCGTTCAACAATACCGGAACCGAACTTCTGGCGCCAAGCTACCGCACGCCGTATTCCATGCAATTCAACATTGGCGTACAGCGCGAACTCCACCCGGGCACGGTGTTGACCGTGGATTACATTCGCAATGTTGGCCTGCACAGCCTGCTTGGCTACGATACGAACCACGTGGGCGATGCGCGGTACCTCCACGTGAATGCCGCTCTAAATGCTATTTCCGCAACCAATAATGCTTTTGGGTGTGGAACCGGTACTGACGCCGCTTCCATCAACTGTGCAATCAACGCAAAGGCTACAATCTTTGATTACGCAGGGAATGGTTTGGATTCTGGCTACGGTTTCTTGGGTAGTCTCGGAGCTCCTGCTACCGGCCGTACCCCGGATACGGGTGCCGCTTTTCCGGGAATCAACCCGAGCGTTGGCGCGAACCAAATGCTCTTCCCCATTGGGCGATCCGCTTACAACGGATTGCAAATGAAACTCACGTCGCAAAAGACGGACCCGGTACCCGGCATGAAAAGTGTGAACTTTGTTGTCTCCTACGCGTTTTCGCGGCTGTCGGCCATGGCGCGCGACGGAGACTTCATCAATAACGCATTTAGTTTTCGGAATACTAATCTCCGCGGGCCGAATGGACTGGACCGCAGACACCAGCTTTCAGGCGGCGCAACGATGGACTTCAAATACGGAGCGTCACTGAGTTTTATTACGCACTGGTACAGCCCGCTGCCGTCAAACCTTTTCCTGCCTTCGCCCTCCAATGGGATGCCGGGAGCCATCTTTACTTCCGATCTCGATGGTGACGGATCGCTTGCCGGCAACACCAGCGGCCAATCCGGCGACCTCCTCCCGGGCACAACGATCGGCTCTTTCGGTAGGGGTGTCGGCGTCAGTGGACTTGCAGCGCTGATCAATCAGTGGAATTCGAGCGGCGCAGGCAAGCTGACTCCCGCAGGGCAGGCGCTGGTAGACGCAGGGCTCTTTACGCAAGCGCAACTGGTCGCGCTCGGCGCAGTCACTCCGACGATTGCGGCTCCGCCTGCGGGTGAGGAAAGTCTCGGCAACATGTTTACGTTTGACTTGAAGCTTGGGTGGAAGATCAAGCCGGCCCATAGATGGGAACGGCTGACCGTCGAGCCGCAGGTTAGCATCTACAATCTCTTCAATCGGCAGAACTTTGACTCGCCAAGCCAGCCGCTGAGCGGCATCCTGAATGGAACGCCGGGAACTTTGAATGGCACTACCCGCGGAGATCGTTCGAACCTGGCTGGGCTGGGCTCCGGGGTGTTTGCGCTGGGCGCCCCTCGTTCGCTCGAGTTCGGCTTCAAAGTCGTCTTCTAAGCGACGCTGAATCTCGTTGCGCGAGGCTGGCTTGCCTGGGTACCTTGCTGCATTGTAGCTTTTTTCATGGAATCGGGCCTTGTTTTCTTCTCTGTAGCCGTAGCCGTCCGGATGGACTTGTCGATACTCTTCCCAAGCCAACTGCAGGGTTAGATGACGATGTTGCTGGAACTGCTCTTGGAGTGAAGGAAAGTTAGTCCCATTATTACGCATTTAGGGGGGCGATAGCTGGCGGGCATAATAGAAATAGTGAACGGACTGAAGAGATCAAAATATTTTCCTAACCTTGGTCACATGAATCAATTTGCGCAACGCCATAATGACGGACTGCTCGTGAGGGAAATACTTAGCCACGTCCGGTGACAAGAGCACGAAATTGGTCCCCACTTGATAGCGCGAGGCGGACTTGCCGCGGACGCCCTTCATCTTCAACAGGTCTTCCTCTCGACGTAGTTCGTCAGCTAGTTTCCGTCTCCCAGTTCTCTCCTTCACAAGTTTTCGCTCGCGCAGCGTCGTCTTGCAGGGGCTTGCTCGATGGACAAGGCACGATTCCAGACGAACCGCTTGCGGCCCGCATATTGACGCATCAGTTTTCCTGAACACTTGTTGGCTGAAGCCAGTTGTCCGTGAATCCCTTCTCTATCTACATTGAGATTGCGCCCAGCCTCTTATGAGGACATCTCTGGCTCTTGCGATTGCCTCTATTTCTTCTGGGTTTGCGAAGCGAGTGTTGTATCCACTGAAAGCACCCCGCCGCATTAGGAACGATGTGGCGAACGCAGCGGTCCGGCACGGCGGGGAGAACGAATCGAGGATTCTTGGCACAGTGTCCACCGAATCCGCAAGTGTATCCGTCGCATAAAACGACTCGTCTCGGCCGGAGGAGTTGTGTTCTTCCACAGCCAGCACAGGCGACTGCGATTAGTGGTTCACCCTTTTTGTTTTTGCTCACGGTCGAGATCCTGATCTGTGATTCGTCGCACGAGTTCAGCAACAGAAGTACCTTTTTCCTTCGCAATCTTTTGCAACGCCGTTTTTTGGTTTCGAAAAATAGATGTTCGTTCGTATCCTCTTTTCTATACATTCTGGCGTTGCCGCAAGACGTTTTCCGCTTGGCCATAGTGAACCGTGGCTGGCGTCAACAAGCCTATGCCGGAATGACGGTGCTCGTTGTTGTACCACCAAAAAAAACTCTGAGAGAAAGCACGACTGTCCTGGATGCACCCAAAGCGGTCCGGGAACTCCGGCCGATATTTTAGGGTTCGAAATTGGCTTTCGGAAAAGGGATTATCGTCCGACACGTGTGGCCGGCTATGCGTTTTCGTGACACCCAGATCGGCGAGTAAAAGAGCTACCGGTTTGGACCTCATCGAGGTGCCGCGATCAGCGTGCAGGGTGAGTTGACCGGGCTGGATGTCTTGTTTCTTGCAGCTCTCTTCGATCAGCCGCTTGGCCAGCTCGGCGCTTTCGCGATAAGCGACCATCCAACCTGTGACGTAGCGGCTGAACACGTCGAGGAGTACGTACAAGTAGAAATAAGTCCACTTCGCGGGGCCGAGTAGCTTGGTTATATCCCAGCTCCACAATTGATTAGAGGCGGTGGCCATGAGTTCGGGCTTCTGGTAGGGCGGATGCGTCAACTGATCGCGGCGCTCGCGAACTTCGCCTTGCTCGTCGAGCAAGCGATACATGGTGCGAATCGAGCAGTGATACTCGCCTTCATCGAGCAACGTCGCATAAACAGCGGCTGGAGAACGATCCTGGAAACGTTCTTCGTGTAGACGAGCCAGGACCGCTTCCCGTTCCGCCGGGTGGAGTGCGCGTGCCGGCGAAGGCCGCGGGGACGCTACGGCGAGAGCAGAAGCCTTACGGCACTGCCCGTAGTAGTAAGACGCCCGCGGCATCCACAGAACCTGACAAGCCACACTGGTGCCCACGTCGATGGCGAGTTCAGTGACCGCGGACATCAGGATTTCTCGTCCGGGTCCGTGTCGGGAATCGGGTTCCCCAACAGGGCTGCAATTTTTTTTTGAACGTCAATGATGATCTCCGCTTTACGGAGTTTTTCCGTCAATTGGCCTACCTGACGGCGTAGCTGCTGAACTTCTTCTTCGAACGGGTTGCGCTTTGATTTCGGTCCGCGTCGCTGTGAGGTCAACGCTTCGCGAATGCCGCTGGCTCGTTCTCGCCGCCAGGTAGTTAGCAATGAGAAGTACAAGCCTTCACGGCGAAGAAGAGCACCGAGAGCACCGCGTGTCGCTGCAGCGGCATCGGCTTCCTCGAGAATGCGTTGCTTATATTCAGCCGTGTAGGTACGACGCTTGGCTTTGGCTACCACCTCAGGATCCGGCCGCGAAACCGCCCCCGAATCGGCGCCTGCTTTGGCTGCCGCTTCACTGCGCTGCGGCTCGCCAGGAGGCGAGCCTTCGCTTCGTTCCGCGGCAGCCAAACCACCAGAAGAAAGAACAACACCAAGAGAATTACCATGCATCTCTGCCTGCTTCTTTCTCGCCCTACTCTTCATTAATTAAGGGTACTAAAACTGTCCAAGAGATGTTGGCACGGAGGGGGTCGTGAGTTAGATCCGCGACGAATCGCTCCAAATCAATCGCTTCCATTCCGCTGGCGATGGCCATGGTGGCCGGGGCCAAGTGGACTTTCGGTGCACAATAATCAGGCGCTTCGAGCGTTTCCCCAACGCCCGGCGAAAACCTGTTACGTCAGTTTGATTTTCAATGTACTATCGCTACAAATGGGGATGAAGCGCGTAAATTTCATTGCGCTTGCAGTCCTCACCTCGGCGAGCGCCTTACGGCGAACAGGTTCCTTGGTTGCAGAGGACCGATTTGAAGCAACGACCCTTCGGTAGTGGACCGAATGTTCTTGTGGCATCCAAGTTACTGAAAAATCTTAGGTTGGCTCCCCGGGCTAGATTCGAACTAGCAACCCTTCGGTTAACAACCGTGAATTTAATTTCATCGCAAGTTGCCGGAGCCGAGCTTAATCGAGGGAAATCAGCAAGTTCCGAGCAAATCGGATTAGTCAGATTTTCCTTCTCTTTTCTTTCTTTGTTCGCTTTTTTGCATGATTTGGCACATGACACCTATACCACACCGGCGAAATTCTAGGCTAGACATGCCCGCTCAGAAGCGAGCAGCGCGCCAGTGTAAACTTTCCCTCGCGTTGTCGACCGTATCGTGAGACTTGCTCGCGTCATGTGAGTTTCACTTTCGGTTTATGCGACTGGTTTTACCGCCTCCATCAAGCCAAAAAAACCCTCGGCGAGTGTCGGGTGGATGTACACGGCACCCTTGAGCACGGTATACGGCGCATCTGCCAGGATCAGCGCGCCGAGAATTTGAACGAGCTCGCCGCCCTCGATTCCGAGAATGGCAGCACCGAGAATTCGATCGGTCTTAGCCTCCACGATCAACTTCATGAATCCTGCCGTCTCGTCACGCTCGATCGCGCGGGCGACGTTTGCCATCGCGTACGAACCAATCTTCAACTTCCGGCCCGTGGCACGAGCTTCTTTCTCCGTCATACCGATGCGGCCGAGTTGCGGGTCCGTGAAAAGCGAGTAAGGAAGATATCGGTTCTCAGTCGTCAGATTCTTTCCTTCAATGATGTTCGCATACGCAATTTGGTAGTCGTTGTAGGAAATATGTGTGAAGGCGGGCCCGCCTTTCACGTCACCGAGCGCCCAAATTCCAGGTACGGTGGTTTTTAGGCAGCCATTTACTTTGACATAGCCGTGGGAGTCCACGCCTACTCCCGCCTTGTCCAGGCACAGATCATCCGTGTTGGGCCGGCGTCCAGTGGCGACAAGGAGATGAGATCCGACCAGCGTCACCGGACGCTGCTTTGTCTCCACCGTCAAGGCGATTTCACCACTGCGATTTTCAACGCGAGTTGTGCTGGCATTGAGCAGAAGCGAAATTCCCTCGGCCACGAGGGCCTTCTGCAATTCCTCCACGATGTCAGGGTCTTCCCGTGGGAGGACTCGATCTCCGCGATGCACGATCGTGACGCGGCTACCGAAACGGCGGAACATTTGCCCGAACTCGAGGCCGATGTAGCCACCCCCAAGCACGAGGAGATGTTTCGGAAGCTCGTGCAGTTCCATGATGCTTGCGTTGGTGAGGCAAGGCACCGCTTCCATGCCTGAAATTTTGGGAATTTCCGGGCGCGTACCTGTGTTAATAAAAATTCTCTCGCTCTCAAGAATATCGTTGCCCACCTGGATCTGCTGCGAAGAGATGAATTGTGCGTGTCCGCGGAACAATTGAAGATTCGGACGCTGGTCCACCCGGCGCTGTTGCCCGTCGCGAAAGCTCTCAACAACTTTCCTTTTTCGCGTCACGATAAAGGGCAAATCTACGTTCACGTTGTCGGCGTGGACGCCCCATTTCGCTGCGTTGCGGGCGTAATGCGCCACTTGCGCCGAGGCGACCATGGTCTTCGTTGGAGTACAACCTGTGTTGATGCAAGTTCCACCAAGATTTCCTCGCTCAATGAGGGCCACTTTCCATCCAAGGTCCGCGAACCTTTGCGACAGTGGATTTCCGGCTTGGCCTGACCCAATGACGATTGCGTCGAATTTCATTGCTCTCCGTTCTTATTGTATGGTCAAAATCTCAAACGCATAGAAAAGGCTTGGTTTCCGGTCTCGTAATTTCCTCACACAGCTGCTTTCTGAAACCTCAAGAGCATGTACAATCCGGCCTGGCCCGTGAAGGGCACTTGTACGAGTACGCCACACATCGGCACCCAAATTGAATTTGTTGACGTGGCGATGAGTGGTCGAGTAACCTTCGGCCGATTTTCGACAGAGAGGTTTCTATGGTGAAGGTGAGTGTGTTCTATCCAAACCGACCGGGCAGCCACTTTGACATGTCCTACTACTGCTCAAAGCATATTCCCATGGTTCAGCGACTTCTTGGCTCAACTCTTAAGAGTGTCGCTGTTGAAGAAGGAATTGCTGGGGCCATTCCGGGCTCTCCGCCGACTTCTCTCGCCTTGGGTCATCTTTACTTCGAGTCCGTCGGCGCATTTGTTCAGGCGTGGGGGCCGCAGGCGCAAGAAATTGTCGGCGACGTCCCTAACTACACCAATTGCGAGCCAATCATCCAAATCAGCACGGTAAAAATCTAACAAGGCACTACTAGGAGCGACTTTACCGGTAACCGGGCAGTATGAGTCTCCGATTGCGCGCCAACCGCCTTGTGCGGATCGATTCTATCAAGACCGGGTCCCAGCCTTATCTACAGTTTTGCATCGTTCTGATAATCTACGAAGCGCCTCGACAAGGATGGCTTGCGGAAGGTTTCCGTTTCACATCAAATGCTTCACGGAATTTTCGAGCTCAGATCGCTCTTTGTCCTCTATCTGCTTTTTGTTTGTGGCCTTATGAGGACATCTCTGGCTCTTGCGATTGCCTCTATTTCTTCTGGGTTTGCGAAGCGAGTGTTGTATCCACTGAAAGCACCCCGCCGCATTAGGAACGATGTGGCGAACGCAGCGGTCCGGCACGGCGGGGAGAACGAATCGAGGATTCTTGGCACAGTGTCCACCGAATCCGCAAGTGTATCCGTCGCATAAAACGACTCGTCTCGGCCGGAGGAGTTGTGTTCTTCCACAGCCAGCACAGGCGACTGCGATTAGTGGTTCACCCTTTTTGTTTTTGCTCACGGTCGAGATCCTGATCTGTGATTCGTCGCACGAGTTCAGCAACAGAAATACCCTTTTCCTTCGCAGTCTTTTCCAACGCCGTTTTTTGGTTTCGACGGATAGATGTTCGTTCGTATCCTCTTTTGCATAACCTACACCTTTGCCCGAAATTGCTGCACTATCTTTAACTGTTTAAGGCCCGCTTATCCCGCCCTCAGTGGTCGTGAGTTAGATCCGCGACGAATCGCTCCAAATCAATCGCTTCCACCCCGCTGGCGATGGCCGCAGTGGCCGGGGCCGAGTGGGACTTTCGGTGCACAATAATCAGGCGCTTCGAGCGTTTCCCCAACGCCCGGCGTAAAGAGAGAAGCGGAGCGGCCATAGCGGATCGGACGGTTTTCCCAGCCTTACATTCTATGAGCCATAGCCCAGCATTCGGTCTCGGTATGAGAAAATCTACCTCTAAGCCCTGTTGGTCGCGAAAGTAGTAGAGCTCTTTCCTCGCTCCCTGGTTCGCCTGACTCTTGAGTATTTCCGCCGCGACAAAGCCTTCAAACAGTTGCCCCCAAAAAGGTGAACGTCGAAGCTCTTGCTCCGACGTTATTCCCAAAAGGTAGCAGGCAAGGCCAGAGTCACCCCAAAAGACCTTCGGCGACTTTATGAGCCGTTTCCCGAGATTCTCGAAATATGGGGGAACAATTATGACCTGGCCGGTCATCTCGAGAATATGTAGCCACTCAC
>Ga0209471_1000140_pt1 | contig 53003 bp, 56 predicted proteins | sample GraSoiAngelo_128_FD_185885 | JGI IMG/M metagenome (GOLD analysis project Ga0209471, IMG submission 185885) | Grasslands soil microbial communities from the Angelo Coastal Reserve, California, USA - 14_0927_12_20cm (SPAdes) (version 2) | ecosystem: Environmental > Terrestrial > Soil > Grasslands ... | reverse complement strand
GCGCCGCGAAACCGCGATCGCCGTGGTGCATGGCAGCCAGGCTGGCCTCGATCGGACTCGCGGCGTGGCTGAGGATGTCCCAGAGCAGGAAGAGCAGGACGCCGGTGGCGATCGCGTTCAGCACTCCCTGCACCACTTTGGAGATGCCTCGGATCCGCCCAACCGGAAGACCGATGAAGATGGTGGCGCCGGCGATCGCGCCCAGCGCCGCGGCGGCGGCGTGGCTCATTATTCGCTAGTGTTAGTAGGTGCGAAGCTCAGGATTAGATAACGCTAACACACGCACCCGTCCGCCCTCGGAGGTTATTGCCCACTACCTGGAGGCCATTTATTACATTCGCGCCGAGGGCGAAGCGGTGCGCAGCGCGCGGCTGGCTGACTGGCTGTCGGTAAGCCGGCCAACGGTAACGGTGGCGCTGCGACGGATGACCCGGGATGGGATGGTGCGGCTCAACGCTCACAAGGAGATCGAATTGAGCGCGCGAGGCGACGAGGCGGCGGCCGCCATCGTGCGACGGCACCGCATCGTGGAGCGCTGGCTGACCGACGTGTTGGGGCTCGATTGGGTGACGGCCGATGCCGAGGCCGAGCGCCTCGAGCATGCCGTATCGCAAGTGGTGGAGGAGACGCTCTACCGGAGCCTGGGAAGGCCCAAGACGTGCCCGCACGGCAACCCGATTCCGGGCCACTCGACCATGCGGGCCAACGAGCTCCGGCTCTCGGCGCTGCGGCCGGGAGAGACGGGGACAATCACCCGGATCTCGGAGGTGGCACAGCGAGAAGCCCCGCCGCTGCTGCAGTACCTTCACGACCGCGGCCTGCATCCCGGAACGCGCATCACCGTCGAGGAGGTCGATGAGGTGGGCCGCACGATACAGCTTCGGGCGGCGCACCGGCTGACCCTCAGCACGGAGACCGCCTCGAAGCTATCGGTCGTGCGTTCTGTTAGGCCGAAATCGAGACGGGCTTCCGCTCCTCGCTGACGACGACGGGCTTGACACTCGTCGCCTTGCTCGGCAGCACCAGCCAGGCAGCCAGGACGATCGCGCACGAGATCACCGCGATGACGGTTGTCGCGTCCATAGTCTTTCTCCTCCTTCTTACAGGGCGTACGCGGGTTCACCGTGTTGTGAGATGTCGAGGCCGAGGAGCTCTTCCTCCTCCTGCACGCGGAGCGGAACGAAGAGATTGACGACTTTGAGGATGACGAACGTACCAACCGCTGCCCAGCCCCACGCGGCGCCGATCGCCGCCAGCTGAATCAGGACCTGCTTTGGGTTGCCGTAGAAAAGCCCGTTCGCGGCGCTTGAGTTGATGGCGACGGTGGCGAACAGGCCGGTGGCGAGTGCGCCCCAGGTGCCGCCAACGCCGTGCACCGCCCAAACATCGAGGGCATCGTCGACGTGGATCCGCTCGCGCAGCTGGATGGCCAGGTAACAAACCACGCCCGCGCCGAACCCGATCACGATCGCGCCCATCACGTTGACGTAGCCGGATGCCGGGGTGATCGCCACCAGGCCGGCCACCGCGCCGGCGGCGGCGCCCAGCACACTCGGCTGTCGCTTGTGGTACCAGCTGACCGTCATCCAGGTGAGCGCGGCCATGGCGGTCGCGGTGTTGGTGACGACGAAGGCGCTGGTTGCCAGGGTGCCGGCGGTGACCGCGCTGCCGGCATTGAAGCCGAACCAGCCGAACCAGAGCAGGCTGGCGCCGAGGACGGTCATGGTGGCGTCGTGTGGCTCGGACTTCTCCTTGCCGAAGCCCAGCCGCCGTCCGAGGACGAGGGCCGCGACCAGCGCCGAAACGCCCGAGCTGATATGCACCACTGTCCCACCGGCAAAGTCGAGCGCGCCAAGCTGATGCAGCCATCCGCCCGCCCCCCAGACCCAGTGCGCGATCGGGTCATAGACGAAGGTCGCCCAGAGCAGCGAAAAGAGCACGAAGGCCTTGAAGCGCTGGCGTTCCGCGAAGGCGCCACTGATCAGCGCGGGCGTGATGACGGCGAACATCATCTGAAAAACCATGTAGGCCTGATGCGGGATGGTCGCCGCGTAATCGGGGTTGGGCGTGAGGCCGACGTTGTTGAGGCCGACCCACTCGAGGCCCCCGATCAGGTGGAACTTGTCCGGTCCGAAGGCGAGGCTATAGCCCCAAAGGACCCACTGGACGCTGATGAGGCACAGGATGAAGAAGCTGTGCATGATGGTTGACAAGACGTTCTTGCGGCGGACCAGTCCGCCGTAGAAGAAGCCGAGTGCCGGCGTCATCAGCATGACGAGTGCCGCCGACGCCAGTACCCAGGCGGTATCGCCGCTGTCGATCTTCATATCGCCAATCTCCGGTTTGCCAAGACTTCCCTCCTGAGTGCGTTTCCACGCGCGTGCATTACCGCGCCCTTCAAGTTGGGAAGCGTAGCGAAGGTAGGTGGTCTTCGATAATGGCGCATGCGCACGAAGTTTCCCGCTTCGGTTTGTATGCGCCGTCTGAGCCGCATTGCACAACCTGCGGACTTGAATTTGTTGCGTCGCGCACAACGTTTCACGCCGCCTTCTCCACACCGGGGGCGGCTATTCGCGCCGCCCTCCCCACACCGGGGCGGCAATTCACGCCGGGTTCGAGTACGCGGCTCAGGCCGTCAGTGGTGCCAGGTTCGGTTGTCGTGGCAGAAGTGAATCGCGGCGGGCTCGAGTAACCGGATCTTTTCCAGGGATTGGTTAAACGTCGGGATATCCTCCATCATCCCCTGGCGGGGGGCCTCGCCTTCGAACATCTCAATCGTCCAGCAGGCATCGCCGGTCATCAAGGCCGGCCCCGCGGTGGTCTGGATCTCAATGCTCTGGTGACCGGGGGTGTGCCCCGGCGTGGTAACGGCCCTGACACCGGGCACGATCTCGCTCTCGCCGTCGAGCAATTCCCAGCGCGCGCCCGCGTAGTTCAACCACTCGACAACGGTGTAGTCGGGGTCGTTGCGGCGCTCGTATTCCGCGCGCTGGACGTAGATGGGCGCGCGGGGAAAGACGGCGTTCTGCCCGCAGTGGTCGAAGTGCAGGTGCGAGTTGATAATCCATCGAATGTCGGACGGATCGACATCGTGCCGGCGCAGGGCCGCGGCCACCGGCGTATTGACGGCGCGATAGTCCTTGATGAGCTCGGTGTTGCTCCCGTAGCCGGTGTCGATGATGCCGGCACCGTCCGGGTGCTTGACCAGGAAACCGTGGACCGGGATGGTGAGCTTCAGCCCCGACAGAAAGAGGTGCCCGAGGTCGAGTCGCACAATCGCTTCGGGCGCAAGAGGCACCCCCAGATGCTAACGGCGACTATGCCTTGAGCAGCGGCAGGATCTCGTAGGTGCCGCCTAATAGCTCCGACGCCGGTGCGTTGAGATATCCCTGCAGCACGGAGGCATACACCGAACGGAAGTCGGTGGTGAACTTGAGGTTCCCATTATCGAGCCCGGTGAGGCTCGGCTGCTGGCCGTAGAGGCCGCCCTTCACCGGCGCACCCAGCAGGAACATCGGCGCGGCGGTGCCGTGATCGGTGCCAGCGCTGCCATTTTCTTTGACCCGTCGTCCGAACTCCGACCAGGTCATCACCAGCACCTTGTCGCCGTACCCATGTCCCGCCAGGTCCTGCATGAAGGCGGCGAGCGCCTGGTCCAGGTCGAGCAGCAGCTTGTCGTGGACGGGTTTCTCGCGGGCGTGGTTGTCGAAGCCGCCGAGGGTGACGTGTGCGACGCGCACGCCGAGTCCCGACACGATGGTCTCCGCTACCAGCTTGAGCGAGCTGGCAATCGGGCTGTTCGCCGGATAGGTGGCTATTGACTGGTAGGTGGCGTCGGTTGCCTGCAATGCGTGCGAGGCCTGCAGGGCCTCCTGCAGTGTGGTGTCGAGCAAGGCGCCGAATGGCGCCGGGCCCGCCGCCTTGAACGCACCGTAGAACTTCATCACCGGGTTCTCGACGTCGACCTGCGTGCCGTGCTCGTTGACCGGCTGCAGGCGGAAGGTGGTTAGCGACTGGAGGGCCGTGACCGGTGTCTTCGAGCGCAGTTCCGGTGGCACCAGGGAGCCGGCGCTCACGCCTTCGAGGGCGTGGTTCGGGCTCTCGCCGACCTTGTCGAGGTAATTGAGGTAGCGTCCCAGCCAGCCGTCGCCGATGCCGCCCTGCACGCTGGCGGTTTCCCAGATCGACATCGAGGCGAAGTGCGACAGGTTGGGGCTCGGATAGCCGACGCCCTGCACGATCGCGAGTTGCCCCGTGTCGTAGCTGGCCTTCAGCCCCTTGAGGTTCGGATGGAGGCCGAGCTGGTTGTTGAGGGCCAGCACGCCCGTGTCCTGGCGGAGCGTGGGCCGGGCGTCGTGATAGGCGCCGTCCTGGAAAGGGATGAGCGTGTTGAGGCCGTCGTTGCCGCCCGCCAGCTGGACCAGCACGAGGATCCGGCCGTTGGGGGTCGCGCGGGGTGAGTCCGCCGCGGCCGCTGCCACGCCATTGGCGAAGATGCTCGGCACCGCAGACCCGGCAAAGACCGGCACCAGGCCCTGCTTCATGAAATCGCGGCGGCTAAACATGCGTGCTCATCTCCATTAGTTCAGTTGATACTCCGGTGTCGCCAGCGCCATGAATAGGAGGCCGGCGTGGTCGTCCGGATGGGCGGCCGCAAAGGCATGCAGGCCATCGCGCGTGTTGCTCGTGACGTTCCCGTCGACCAGCGTGGCGGTGAGCTGCTCGACGGTCTGCGCGGGCGACGATGCCGCGGCGCGGCGGGCCGCCGCGTTCGCGAAGTTGATCCGGTTGAGCAGCGTCGAGCTGTTGATCCACGAAGTGCCAGCCGGCCAGCCCGCTACGTTCGGCGGATAGAAGAGCACCTGGCCCATCGGCGCCATCGCGTTGGCGGCGGCCAGGAAGCCCCTGGCATCGGCGCCTGTTGCGCGCAGCGTCTGGGCGGTCAATTCCGCCGGGCTTTTGACCAGCGCGCGATAGGCCTTCGCGGAATAGAAAGCGTCCATGCTGAAGATCTCGCGCACGACCGCCCCGACGTTGTAGTGGGATTGCTGAAACGTGTCGGCGAGGTGTCGCACGACCTCCGGTTCCGGGTTCTGGTAGGCAAAGAAGCTGAAGAGCCGGCCGGAGAGGCGCTCGGCGGTCGCGCGCAGCGGCACCAGCATTTCCACGATGTCGTCGCCGGTGAAAGTGCCGGTCTTGCCCATGAAGGTCTTCTGCCCGCTATCGAAGTAGCGCGCGTTGAAAGCGGACTGCATCGTGTAGCGCAGTTGCTTGCCGCCTTGGAGGGTCCATCCCGTGAAGCTACGGGCGGACTCGCGAACATCGTCTTCCGTGTAATGTCCGATGCCGGTGGTGAAGAGCTCCATCAGCTCGCGGGCGTAGTTCTCGTTGGGCTTGCCCTTACGGTTGGTCTCGGTGTCGAGGTAGATCATCATGGCCGGGTCTTTCGAGACCGCCTTCAGCAAATCGTCGAAGTTGGCGAGCGCCATCTTCCGAAACAGCTCGTTCTGGAGGTACATCTGGCCCGGACCGGCTTTGTCCAGTCCGCTGGTCAGCAGGCCGTGCCAGAAAAGGGTCAGCTTCTCTTCGAGCGGCCGCGCCGTCTGCACCATGCGTTGCAACCACCAGGCCTGAACCGCGCCCGCGGTCGGACCCCTGGGCGAGCTGAGGTCCAGGGTGGGAAGCTGTCCGTCGAGCGTTGCGTTCGAGGTCTGCTGGTAGTCCAGCACCGATTTCGTCATCTCCGGGGTGGTCATCGCGGCCAGCCGATCGATCTGTTCCGCGCTGCCGCCGAAGCCGGCCCGACGCAACAGGTGCGCTGCGCGCATCCGCGGGCTGCTGAGCGCGCCCTGGTAGTCATGCGTGAGATCGCGCACGCGGTTGAGGATTTGCGAGAGGTCGGTGCCTTTCCAGAGAACGGCCACCGCGGCCGCGCCGGCGCCGGCGGCACCGGTGGCCAGCACGGTTCGCCGCGAGACAGGCCGCTGCCAGATCGACAGTGATCTGGTCGCCGGCGACGGAGTTGGCGCGGCGTCGTCCATATTCACCGGTAAGGCTATGGCCGCGGTATGAACCCGGCCTGAGAGGCCCCTTAGAAGGTTCAACGGCGCTCCGCCACCCGCTCCGGCGGCGGCTCAGATCAATAGCGAGCCCCAGTGTGGAAAGGCGAGCGTGTCAGTAGCCGGGCTTGGCGCTGCTCGACGTGCCGCCCGAACCGGAGCCGTTTGAGTAGCCACAGCCGGCAACGCCGACCAGCAGCATCAAGCTCAGCACGAAAACGACCGCGCGCTTCATGTTCTTAATCTACGGCACGAGGTTACGTTGGCGCCGGGCGAGGAGGCGTCCATATACTGGCTAAATAGCGAGCCGCGGTCATAGCGAGCCCCGGTGTGGAAAGGCGAGCGCGTAGGAGGCGCAGGTTGGCCCAGCCGGTCTCACGCGAATCGATCGAAAAGGAACCCCGCACCCGCCGTGCCGATAAGGCGGTTGCCTCCGTCTGTCCCTATTGCGCGGTCGGCTGTAGCCAGCTGATCTACGTCAAGGACAAGCGGATCATCGATATCGAGGGCAACCCAGCCTCGCCCATCAATGAAGGCACCTTGTGCCCGAAGGGCGCCGCAACCTATCAATATGTGGTCAATCCTCACCGGGTGACCACGGTCCGGTATCGCGCGCCCCACTCCGATCACTGGGAAGACCGGCCACTCGAGTGGGCGATGGACCGTATTGCGACGCTCATCAAAGAAACCCGCGACGCCACCTTCGTCGAGCGCACCGCCGAGGGCAAGATCGTCAACCAGACGACGTCGATTGCGACTCTGGGCGGGGCCACGATGGACATCGAAGAGAACTACCTGATCAAGAAGCTTTTCAGCGGCGGCCTGGGCGTCGTCTCGATCGAGAACCAGGCCCGGATATGACATAGCTCCACCGTCCCCGGTCTGGGGACAAGCTTCGGACGAGGTGGGGCGACAACCTTTCAGCAAGACCTCGCCAACGCCGATGCCATCCTGATCATGGGCAGCAACATGGCCGAGAACCACCCGGTCGGCTTCCGCTGGCCGATGAAAGCCCGTGAGAAAGGGGCGACCATCATCCACGTCGATCCCCGCTTCACGCGCACCTCGGCCGCCGCCAACCTCTATGTGCCGATCCGATCGGGCAGTGACATCGCCTTTCTCGGCGGGCTGATCAACTACGTGCTGACGCACGACAAATGCTTCAGGGAGTACGTGCTCGCCTATACCAATGCCTCGACCATCGTTAGTGACGATTACGTCGACGCTGAAGACAATGGCGGCCTGTTCTCCGGCTACGATCCGCAGTCCGGCAGCTACGACAACGCCAGCTGGTCCTACGCCGGGCCGCCGCAGGAAGCCAAAGAAGATGCCTCTGGCCACACCGGGCACGGGATGGAGGGAGCATCGCCAGCGAAGCACCGACCTGCCCGCGACGAAAGCCTCGAGCACCCGCGCTGCGTCTTCCAGATCTTGAGGCGCCACTACGCTCGCTACACCCCCGAAATGGTGGAGCGGATATGCGGCTCACCCAAAGAGCTCTTCCTGCAGGTGGCTGAGGTGCTGGCGCAGAATTCCGGGAGGGAGCGGACGAGCGCGATCGCCTATGCCGTGGGCTGGACCCAACAGAGTTATGGCGCGCAGATCATTCGGGCGGCCGGCATCCTGCAGTTACTGCTTGGCAACATCGGTCGGCCAGGCGGCGGCATCATGGCGCTGCGGGGCCATGCATCGATCCAGGGATCGACGGACGTGCCCACGTTGTTCGACCTCTTGCCCGGCTATCTGCCGCACCCAGCGGTCGCCAAGGGCGATGACACGCTCGAGAAATACACGCGAGAGTCAGCCGTGCGGGGCGGCTACTGGTCGAACTTGCCGAAATTCATGATCTCGCTACTGAAGGCCTGGTACGGGGCGGAGGCGAGCAAAGCCAACGAGTACGGCTACCAATGGATTCCCAAGCTGACCGGCGACCACTCTCATGTGACAACCTCTGCCGCGATGGCGGACGGCAAGGTTAAAGGCTTTGTCGTCTTCGGGCAGAATCCCGCCAACGGGAGTCCCCATGCCGGCCTGCAGCGCAAAGCCCTCACCCAGCTCGACTGGATGGTCGCCCTCGACCTCTACGAGACGGAGACCGCCGCCTTCTGGTACGCGGCGCCCGAGGGATGGAAGCCGGCCGATATCAAGACCGAAGTCTTTCTGCTCCCGACAGCAGGACCGGGTGAGAAGGAGGGGACCTTCACCAACACGCAACGCCTCCTGCAATTCCACGATAAGGCGGTCGATCCGCCCGACGATGCCCGGTCCGACCTCTGGTTTCTCTATCACCTGGGCTTGCGGCTGAAGGACCTCTACCGCGAGTCGACGGATCCGCGAGACCAGGGATTGCGCAGCCTGACCTGGGACTACCTCCCCGAGCGCCCCGATCCGGAGTCTCGAATCCGCGACGAGCCCTCGGCGGAGAAGGTCCTGATGGAGGTCAACGGCTACACCGTCGCCGATCACAAGCAGCTTGCGGATTACGAGGGACTGAAGGATGACGGTTCGACCGCCTGCGGCGTCTGGATCTATTCCGGCGTGTTCCCCATGCCGGGCAAGAACATGGCGCGTCGTCGAAACCGCACGCCGGGCAACTACGTCGATCCTGAGTGGGGCTTCGCCTGGCCCGGCAACCGGCGCATCCTCTATAACCGGGCCTCGGCCGACCCGGCTGGCAAGCCGTGGTCGGAGCGAAAGAAATACGTCTGGTGGGACGCCGCTAACGGGACCTGGACCGGCCTCGACGTCGCCGACTTCCCGCTCAAGAAGGCACCCGGCACAAAGGCGAAGGACGAGGGCAGCGGGATAGACCTGCACTCTGGCTCTGATCCCTTCACGCTCAAAGCCGATGGTCGCGGCTGGCTCTTTGCCCCCAGCGGGCTCAAGGATGGCCCGCTCCCCACGCACTACGAGCCGCTCGAATCACCGCTTGTGAATGATCTCTATCAGCGCCAGGACAGCCCGGTGGCGAAGCGATTTCGTCGCGAGGATAACCCCATCAGTCCACCTGGCGACCCGCAGTACCCCTACGTCGTCACCACCTACCGCGTGACCGAGCAGTACACCTCCGGCGCGATGTCGCGCTGGAACAGCTGGCTCAGCGAGCTGATGCCCGAGATGTTCGCCGAGATTAGTCCCGAGCTGGCCGCCGAGAAGGGCATCGCAAATCTCGATTGGGTGGTGGTATCGACCCCTCGCAACCAGATCGAGTGCAAGGCGCTCGTCACCCGCCGCATGCGGCCCTTCCGCCACAACGGCAACGTGATTCATGAGATCGGCCTGCCCTATCACTGGGGCTACAAAGGGTTGGTCACAGGCGCGATGGCGAACGACCTGGTGGCCTTGTCCGAGGAACCGAACGTCTACATCCAGGAAGACAAGGCGCTGACCTGCAACCTTCGAAAGGGGCGCTTGCGATGATCGACGGCTACAAGCGCCTGATGAATCTGGAGGAGCCGCTGCCATCGAAGAAGGCGAAGGGCTTCTTCACTGACACCAGCCTCTGCATTGGCTGCAAGGCCTGCGAAGTTGCCTGCAAGCAGTGGAACCAGCTGCCCGCCGATGGATTTGCCATCACCGGCAACAGTTACGACAACACCGGTCATCTGGGGGCCACCACCTGGCGGCACGTCCAGTTCATCGAACAGGCGAAGGCCAATGGCAGCCGGCAAGAGCAACGCTGGCTGATGATGTCGGACGTATGCAAGCACTGCGCCAACGCGGCCTGCCTGGAGGCCTGTCCGACGGGCGCGCTGGTGCGCACCGAATTCGACACGGTCTATGTCCAGCAGGACATCTGCAATGGCTGTGGCTTCTGCGTGCCGGCATGCCCCTTCGGCGTCATCGACCGCGTGCCCAAGGAGAGCACGTTCGAGGTTGGAACCGCGCACAAATGCACGCTCTGCTACGACCGCCTCAAAGATGACATGACGCCCGCCTGCGCCAAGTCGTGTCCGACGGCGTCCATCCAATTCGGCGATGTCGAGGAGTTACAGCAACGTGCTCGGCAGCGGCTCGGCGAGCTCAAGGCCCGCGGCGAGTCGACGGCACGCCTCTACGGCATGCCAGAAGGGCAGGAGGCGGTCGAGGTGGGTCCGCTGCATGCCTTCTTCCTGCTGCTCGACAAGCCGCAGGCTTACAACCTGCCCGATGTCCCGCGCTTGCCACGCAAAACGATGGCGGAACGCTATGGGTGGAGCGCCGCCGTCGGGGTTGGCTTCGCGATGATTGCAGCCCTGGTCTTTCGCGGTGGCCGCCGATGAGCGAGGCTCAGGGTTATTACGACTATCCCGTCGTCCGCCGCCCGGTCTGGACCTGGGAGGTGCCCGCGTACTTCTGGCTCGGCGGGATGGGCGCCGGCGCCTTTGTTACGGCATCGCTGGCGCAAGCCACCGGATCAGCGGACGATCGGCGCGCTGGCGCCGAGGGCTTTTATCTTGCGGCGGCTGCCCTCGTCCCCTGTGCACCGTTGCTGATCGGTGACCTCGGGCGTCCCGAGCGTTTTCATCACATGCTGCGAATCTTCAAGCCGCTCTCCCCGATGAACCTCGGCGCCTGGACCTTGACCGCGTTCACGCCACTGGCGTTCGCGAGGGCCGCATCGCACGCTGCCGACACGGGCTTGCTCCACGGTCCCATTCGGGCATTGACCCGCCTTGTGCCGCGCCGCCTGACGGAACTGGCCGGCAGTCTTCTCGGCCTGACGCTGGCCGGCTACAGCGGGGTCCTGCTGGGCGCAACCAACGTCCCGCTATGGGCAAAGAGCAAGTTGCTCGGCGGCGTGTTCATGGCGTCGGCATTGTCGAGCGGCTCCGCCGCCGTCACACTCCAGGCCGCGGGCCGCGGCTCACCGGAGGCAACCTTGCATCGGCTCGCGACCATCGAGTCGGCGGCGTCGCTTGGCGAGCTGGCGATCATCACGGGCTACCTCGTGCAGTCAGGAAAGGCCGCGCGTCCACTGACGACCGGACGATTTGCCGCGCCATTCTGGTTGGGCGCCGTCGGCATGGGAGCGCTGCTCCCGCTCCTGCTTCATAGGTTCGGGATGCGCCGCCACGGCCGCACGCGGCGATCATTGTCGGCGGCCGCGGCCGTATGCACGATGGCGGGATCGCTGGCGCTCCGCTGGAGCATCTTCGAAGCCGGCAAGGTCTCGTCCGAAGACCAATCGGCATCCTTCGAGTTGTCGAAGGCCTGACAAAATCTCGGCGGATGCGACAGCTCGACCTGAACGCTGACGTCGGGGAGGGAGATCCGCAAACCGACGAGGCGCTGCTTAGAGTGGTCACGTCCGCCAACGTGGCCTGCGGATTTCATGCGGGCGACGCACACAGTATGCGAGCGACCGTCGCGCTCGCCACGCGCAACGGCGTCGCGGTTGGTGCCCACCCGGGGTTCAATGACCGCGAGGGTTTCGGCCGGCGGCCGCAGCAGCTGGCCGACGAGGAAGTCCGGGAGCTCCTTGTACGTCAGCTTGATGCGCTCGATGCCATCGCTCATGCGGAAGGCGCGAGGCTGCACCATGTCAAGCCGCACGGTGCGCTGTACAACCAGGCGGAGACCGACGGCGCACTGGCGGTCGCGATCGTCGCTGGCATCCGCGCATTTGATCCAAGCCTGGCGCTTGTGGGTCGCGCCGGATCAGCCATGGAAGAGGCGGCGCGAGCGGCGGCTCACCCGTTTACGGCGGAAGCCTTTGCCGACCGGCGGTACTCGGCGGATGGCAGGTTGCTGCCACGGTCCGAACCGGGTGCCGTTCTTAGTGATCCAGAGACGGTGGCACGACAAGTCCGCTCTTTGGTCACTGACGGTGAAGTTGTCGCTAGCGACGGCAGCCGGGTTGTCGTATCGTTTGGAACCCTGTGCGTACATGGCGACACCCCTGGCGCCGTGACCCTGGCCAGGCGAATCCGTCAGGAACTGGACGCGCTTGGGGTCAACGTTTCCACCCCGGGCTGATTGCCCTCGTGCTGCTGGCGGTTACCGGGTCGGCCGTCCTCGAACATCAGCTGGGACTGTCGACTTCCAAACCGCCGGCGGCCACCGCCAAGAAGCTCGTCGTCGCCGACCCATACGCAGGCGGTGGCACCTGGTACAAGGGCAACCTCCACATCGCCTCTGTGCGAGGGGTGGGTAAAGACCTGCCGTCGGCGATCGGCGCCTGGTATGCGGCGCACGGCTATGCCTTTCTCGGGATCAGCGATATGAACACATACACCTGGGGATCGGAGTACGGCACTCGGGCTCATCCCGCGGTCCCGGTCGTCGACGCGACCTATCCATTTGCCGAGCTGCTCGCCGTTGGCATGGATCACTGGCAGCCCGCCAACGACCTCCAGGGGGCCGTCGATTGGATCGCGCACGACGGCGGATTGCCCGTTCTGGCGGCGCCTGGTTCCACCGTCAGGCCGCAAAGTCTCGCGACCGTGCTCGCCGTGCACGGTCTGTTCGGGCTGGAGATCTATGACGCGAGGATGGCGGACAGCAATTCGGCCCAGGCAGGCACGACCGCGATGTGGGACAGGCTGCTGTCCGCGGGCAATCGTGTTTACGGCTTCGCCGGTGATGATGCGACCAGCCTGCACGACCCCGCGCTCGGCCGTGCCTGGATCGAGGTGCTCGCGTCGGCGCAAGACCCGGCATCTCTGCTGAGCTCGCTACGCCAGGGCGCGTTCATCGCGTCCACCGGCGCCGGGTTCATCCAATTGAGCGTCACCGGGACGACGATCACGGCTGAAGCGGCGTCCGCTTCGAGCCTCCGCTTCATCGGCCGCGGCGGCCAGCTGCTGAAGGCGGTCAACGCGAGCAGGGGGTCATATCAGGTCCGTGGTGACGAGGGCTACGTCCGCGTTGAAGCGGACGGTGAGAATGGGACGAAGGGCTGGAGTCAGCCCTTCTTCGTCAGCTGGCAGCCAGCCTAAGACGAGTGAACGGTGACGTTGATGCCGCCGCCACCGCCGCTGTTGCCAAACCAGTGTCCGCCCCCAAAGAACCCGAACCAGGCGAACAGCAGGATGAGCACGATGACGACCATGGCAAAGACGGCGACCACGCTGGCGGACGACCCGTCACCAGCCTGGCGGCGCAACCTCGACGATCTCAAATGGCTCACCTCCTTTTGCCTCCCACGATAGGGAGCGAGGCGCCCGTCGAGCTAGGGTTTGAGTTCAGAAGCGGTCTGGGATTGAGGGGTCGGGGTCGCGCCGGCCGCCGTCGAGAAGTGCCAGGTCCTCTTGCCGGCGACCCCGTTGAGGGTGTAGGTCAATTCGGCCGTATAGGTGGTCCCCGGCTGGAGCGGCGTGTTGGCGAGGAAGGCAAAGGAATTCTCGGTTTCGGCTGTCGGCGGCAGCGAGATGCCGGGCAGGTCTATGCCCGCGGGATCGCGCAGGTGAAAGGCCGTGATCGTGACTTTCGCATTGCGGTCGAAGGTGGCGGAGACGGGATAGCCGATCGGGTAGGCGGCGTTGGGCGCGGGATCCGGGATTTCGTTGCCGTTGAAGGCGGTCGGCACATTGACCTGGTTGTCGGCGGGATAGAGGATGACCCGCCCGGTGGTCGTCTCGCGGTACGACATGTCCATGACCTGGACGGTCATCGGCCCCAGGTAGGCGTCACCGTAGCCCAGCTCGAGGAGATCGGCACGAAGGATGGGAAAGCGGTGGTAGACGGAATCGATCCAGTCGCTGACCGCAGCGGCGGGGTCGGCGCGGTGGGTGATGACCTCGGCCATCGAGCGCTGCGGATAGCCGAAATGCTGCGCTCGCGTCAGTACGTTATCCCCGACGTAGCCCTGGCCGCTTGCCTCCTCCTTGTGAATCCCGAGGTCGCGGATGCTGGCCAGCGCCCCATTGAAGAAGGTATAGAAGGCGTGGGCCAGCGCCGACTGGTGGATGACGGTCGAGCTGGTGACCGGAGCTAACCCGGCCAGGCGCCGGTAGCGGTTGACAGTCGCCAGTGCGAGCGCCTGGCGGTCGACCGCCGCCTTGTCGAGGTCGACGAAGGTCGCGGCCGGGGCCGCGCCCACGCCGGTAGGTGCCACCGTCTCCTTGGCCGCCTTGGCCGCGGCGGTCTCGTCCTTGTTCAGGTAGCGGAGCACGGCGGCCAGGTAGGCCCCCGCCTCCTGGTCGGTCGGCTGCGCCGCGATCGCGGCGCGCTCATCCTTGATGGCCGTGGTCGGATCCTTGTCCTTGGCGACCGCGATGTCGCCCAGCAGCTTGAGGTCGAGGGCGCTGCGCGGCTGGAGCTGGAGCGCCGCCTGGTAGGCGCTCTTCGCGACGTCGTAGTCCTGGGCGAAGAGGGCGACCTCGCCCAGTTGCTCGCGAAGTCCGGGGTCATCGGGTGACAGGGTCGCCGCTCGCTGCAGAAACTGGGTCGCGCCGCTCAGGTCCTGGCGGGCGATAGAGAAGCGCGCGAGTTCGAGCAGTCGCTCGACCCACTTCGGCTGTGCGCCCGCCGCGAGCTTGAGGTGCGCCAGCGCTTGCGGATAGTCCTTTTTGTCGCGGTAGTAATTGGCCCAGTTGCGGTCGACCTCTGCCTTGTCGTAGTCGGATCCTTTCTTGGCGAGGTCAGCGCCTTTCTTCAGCTGGGTCTGGGCGTCGGCGTACTGACCGACGTCGGCGAGGGCTTCGGCGTAGAAAACGTGGGCCAGGGTCGAGCCGGGTGCCGCCTTGATGGCCGCGGCCCCATCCCGCGCCGCTGACTGAATGTCGTCGTTCCAGTCCTCGACGCGGGTGAGGATGGTGAGCACGAAGCCGTCATGGGGAGCGATGCTTTGGGCTTTCTTGGCTTCGTCGAGTGCGGCCTTCTGCTTGGTCTCGTAGTTGAGGACCAGTGCGTAGACCGCGTGGTCCTTGGCGTCCTGGGGATGCGCCTTGATCAGGTCCTGCAGCTGGGTGGTGGCCGCCGCATATTTGTTCTGGAACATCAGGGCCAGCGCCGATTCGGCGCTCGGCGTGCTGGGCTTGGCTGCGACCGGATCGCAAGCGGCCAGCAGGACAGCAAAAAGAAGGATTGCGCCACGCCGCCGCCTCACGGGGTCAAGTGTATCGGGCGGTTCTTAGAGACTCGTAAGCGTCGAACGGCACCCGCTATCGTGCGCCCGCCGCGTCACGATCGTGTGAAGCCGCTCCGCTGGAAAGGGAGCCGCCACACGTCTCACTCGCATGACGGAGCGCGCGCGCAAGCTGGACGCGAGCCGTCTCAAGGTGATCTCCGGCGGCAGTCCGACGCCGGCACCGTCCTACCGGCTGCTCACGCAGGTGAGCGCTGCGCTCAGCAGCTCACTGGATCTCGACCGCACCCTCAAAGACGTCCTCGAGCGGATGAACGCGCTGGTGGCCTTCGATGCGGCCACCATCTTCCTACTCGACGATTCCCGCACCGAGCTCCATGTCAAGGCAGCCCTGGGGGTGCCGGTGGCGCTCAAAGAGGTCAAGAGCTTCAAGGTGGGCGAAGGCGTGGTCGGCTGGGTGGTGCGCCACGGCACGACCGCCCTCATCCAGGATTCGTCCAAAGACGCCCGCTACAAGGTGACCGGGGCGGAGCGCCGATCGAAGACGGTGCTCGCCGCCCCGCTGCGCGCCCAGGAGAACCTGCTGGGGGCGCTGGTCCTGGTTCGCGCCGCCCGCGAGCCCTTCGGCCCGGAGCATCAAAAGCTAGTGGAGGCGATCGCCACCCAGGCGGCGGTGGCCATCGATCATGCCCGGCTATTCGAAACCGAGCGCGCCTCCCGGCGCCGGGCCGAAGCGCTGCTGGCCACCGCCCAGGCGGGCAGCGAGGCGGTTACCACGCCGGAATTGCTGCGGCGGGCCGTTAAACAGGTGGCCTTCGCCATGCGTGCTACTGCCGCCGCCGTCATCCTGCCGGACGAGGAAGGCGAGATCATCGAGGCGGCCTTCGACGCCTCGGATCCGCCGGTCTTCGGTCTCGAGTCGTTTCGCAGCCAGCCCGCGGGTGCGCTGCCGTTGATGGCCGCCCTCGGCGAGTCGGTGCGGCCCCTCGTGCTGTTGCGCACGGCTCGGCCAGCCCTGCTCGACGACACCTTCTGGTCGCACAGCGAAGCGCACGCCGTGGCCGCGGTCCCGGTTCGCTGGCAGGGGCGGATGACCGCTGCGCTGCTGGTGGGCTTTGCCGATGCCGAGCGGCTGACCCCGGCCGAACTTGAGCTCCTCGATGAGATCGGGCGCCAGGTGGCGCTGGGGATGGAGCGGCTGCGGCTGCAATCCCGCGTCCAGGACCAGCAGAACGAGATGGCCGTGGTCTCCGAGCGCAACCGGATCGCCCGCGACATGCACGACGGGCTCGTCCAGTACGTCTACGCTCTCGGCCTCCAACTCGAACATGCGCGTGACCTGGCCGTCAGCCAGCCGGACGCCGTGCCGCCGGTGCTCAGCGGGTCCATCCAGCAGCTGAATCACGTACTCTCCGAGATGCGGACTTTCATCTACCAGCTGCGCCCGATCATCATGAAAGAGAAGGAGATTGGCCAGTGGGTGGCCGATCTGTGCACGCACTTTCAGGAGGCGACCGGCATCCCGGTGCGGGTCGAGGTGGGCGCCTCTCCGAGTGAAGACCTCTCGCCGGAGATTTCGATCGCGCTCTTTCGCATTATTCAGGAGACCCTCGCCAACGTCTACAAGCACGCGGAAGCCACCCACGCCAACCTATCGCTCAACTTTGGCGACGACGCGGCCACCCTGACGATCGAGGATGACGGCAAGGGCTTCGACGTCGACGCCAGGCCGGCACCCGGCATCGAACGCGGTCGCGGGCTCTCCAATATCGAGGAGCGGGTGCACGAGCTCGGCGCCAGGCTAACGCTGGAGAGCGCGCCCGGCGCTGGTACGCGGCTGGAGGCGGTGTTTCCGTACCGCCGATGAGCACCACAACCGTGCGCCTGCTGATCGCCGACGATCACGAGATGATCCGGCTTGGGCTTCGCACCATCCTCGAGTCCGATCCACGAATCCGGGTCGTGGGTGAGGCTGCCTCGCCGCAGGATGCGGTCTACCAGGCCGCGCTGCTGCGACCCGACGTCGTGCTGCTCGACGTCCGGATGCCGGGCGGTAGCGGGATTGACGCCTGCCGCGAGATCCTCGGCCGCAACCTGGGCAGCAAAGTCATCATGCTGACCTCGTTCGCCGATGAGGATGCGGTCTACGAGTCGATCATGGCGGGGGCCTCCGGCTATCTCCTGAAAGAGATCAATAAGGGGGCCTTGATCGACGCTGTGATCTCCGTGGCCGACGGACGCTCGCTGCTCGACCCCGAAGTCACACGCAAAGTCCTCGAACGGATCCGGAAGATGGCCGCCAGCTCCGACGAAGTGGTTCGGGCGGCCCTTTCCGACCAGGAGAAGCGCGTGCTGCGGCTGGCGGCGCAGGGAAAGACCAACAAGCAGATCGCGGCGGATCTCTTTCTCTCGGACAAAACGGTCAAGCATCACATCTCGAACATCCTCAGCAAGCTGAATCTGAGCTCGCGCGCCCAGGCTGCCGTCTGGGCGACCCAGCACGGCCTCCTCGATGACGGGTTCCCGGAACGCAAAGCGAGCTAACGGCTTTGCGGTTCCCTCCCCCGCTTGCGGGGGAGGGCAGGGTGGGGGCCGCGCCGGAATCGCCGCGAACTCACGTTTCCCTTACGGAGCCGCTTGCGTCGGGTATCCGCCGTTTGGCCCGAAGCTGGGCTGACTGGCGGATAAGCCGGGGGGCCGGCGCAGGCTACGCTCCCCGATACGTGGCTATCGCTGTGCTGATGAATCCAGGAGGACTGCATGCTGCTCGTTGACAAGCTCAACAAAGGCAAGCTTCCCGAGAAGCCCCAGGGTGGGGATCCGGGGGTCCCGCCGAGCCTGTCCAGCCTGACGGTCAAGCCGCAGAACATCGCGGCCCGGATTCCCAACATCGATCGCATCAAGAAGGCCGTCCACGAGCGGCTGATCACCGCGCTCGGCGGCAACTCGGACACCGCCAGCAGCGACATGGTGCAGCGCCGCATCGCCGAGCTGGTCGACGAGTACTGCCAGGAGACCAACCTCAAGCTCACCAAGCACGACCGCGAAGAGCTGGCCGAGCTGATCATGCACGATACCCTCGGGCTGGGCCCGCTGGAGTCGCTGCTGGAAGACCCCGAGGTCAGCGAAATCATGGTCAACGGACCGAAAACGATCTTTGCCGAGCGCCGCGGTCGCCTGGGACAGTCGGAGCTGGTTTTCGAGGATGAGCGTCAGCTGCGCCGCGTCATCGATCGCATTGTGGCGCGAATCGGTCGCCGGGTCGACGAGTCGTCGCCGATGGTCGATGCCCGCCTCCCCGACGGATCGCGCGTCAACATCGTGATTCCACCGCTGGCGGTGCAGGGTTCGAGCATCACGATCCGTAAGTTCTCCCGCGTGCCCTACAAGGTCTCGGACCTTGTCACCTTCGGGACCATGAACAAAGAGATGGCGGACTTCATCCGCGCCTGCGTCCGCTCGCGAATCTCGATGGTCGTCAGCGGCGGCACCGGCTCGGGCAAGACGACGACCCTGAACGTGCTCTCGAACTTCATTCCGGATACGGAACGGGTCGTGACGGTCGAGGATACCGCCGAACTGCAGCTGCGCCAGCGCAACCTGGTCACCCTGGAGGCACGGAGCGCCAACGTCGAGGGCCGCGGCGCCGTTGCCATCCGCGACCTTGTGGTCAACGCGCTTCGTATGCGCCCCGACCGCATCGTCGTCGGGGAATGCCGCGCCGCCGAAACGCTGGACATGCTCCAGGCCATGAACACGGGCCATGACGGCAGCATGACCACGGTCCATGCCAACAGCCCGAAGGACGCCCTCAACCGGATCGAGACCATGGTCATCATGGGCGGGTCAGACTTGCCCTTCCAGGCGATCCGCGAACAGATCGTCGGCGGCATCACGCTGTTCGTGCAGCAGGCGCGGCTGCGGGACGGCCGCCGCGTCGTCACCCACATCTCCGAGATCACTGGAATTGCCCAGAACGTCATCCAGTTACAGGACATCTGTGTCTTCGACCAGACCGGCATCGACGAAGAGGGCAATGTACTCGGCGCCTTCCGCTGGACGGGCGTGGTGCCCAAGCTGCTGCCCCGTCTGAAGGCCAACGGGGAGGACTTCCCGATCGAGGTCTTCGGCAAGAGCGGCCTGCAGGTCATCGAGGGGCAGTCGGCGGCCGCCGGCGACGCGGCGCTGCGCGCCACGGCGGAGTGACCGATGCCCAAGTGGTCCTTCTCTCGACAGCAGAGGCCGACCGATAAGCCGGCCGATAAACCCGCCGTCCCAACCGCGCCGCCTGCGGCCAAAACGCCGGCCCCGCGCGTGACGCCAACAGCGAGCACGCCGGAGCCCGCGCCCCGCACTCGGCGGTCCGCCGATGCGGAGAGCGCGGGCCGCTCCGTGGAGAAGCAGCTCGAAGAGGCTGAGACGACTCAGGCACGGCTGCGGCTGGACCTCGCCGAGCTGCTCAAGGCGCACCGGCAACAGGGCCGGGTGCTGGAGCGGAATCAGAAGGTGCTCGAGCAGACGGAGCAGGAGCTTGGCCGGAGTCGCGGACGGACGACCGCGCTCGAGGCCGAGGTCGGCGAACAGCGAAAGCTCGCCGAGCAGCATGCCCGCCGGGTGCAGGAGCTCGAGCAGGTCGTGGCCAAGCACGCGACCATGCAGACCGCCTACGAGACGCTCGATCGTGAGCGGCAGGACCTGACCGCACGCCTCTCCGAAATAACTCGAAGCCGGGCGGCGGCCCAGACGGAGCGTGACCGCCTCGCCGGCGAGCTCGCCAGCGCCCATGCCACGATTGCGGCCCGCGACGCCGAGGTTGCTGCCCTCAAGGTGGAGCAGGAAGCGGTCGAGGCCCGCTCCAACGGGCTGCGCGCCGACATCGAGGCCGTCAAGCGAGCCAGCGACGGACTTCGGGCGGACCTCGAGCGTGCGCTGGAGAATCAGGCCACGCATCATCGCGTCCAACTGGAGTTCGAAGCACTCTCCGCACGTTGGGACGTGGCGCGCGCCCAGCTGGCCGAGGCCGAGCAAGCGTTGAAAAGCTCCCAGGCCACCATCAAGGCGGCCCAGCGGCTGTCGTCCTCGGTGGAATGGCGCAGTGTCCTCGACGGCGTGCTCGATGCCGCCTCCGAGCTGGTGCGATTCGAGCGCGGGACGCTCGCGCTCGTTGATCATCTGCAGGAAGAGCTCAAGGTCGAGGCGGCGCGCAACAGCCCGATCGCCATCAGCGAGATGTCACGCTTCAAAGTGGGCGAAGGCATCGCTGGCTGGGCGCTGTCCCATCGCGAGCCAGTGCTCGTCCGCGACAGCCGGTCCGACGCGCGTTTCAAGGCGTCTGACCCGAAGCATCAGCCGCGATCCTTCATCGCTGTCCCCCTGCTCGCCGACAAGGAGGGCCTGGGAGTGCTGACCCTGGCGCGCTCCGCAAGTGATCCCTTCACCGAGCATGACCTGCGCAACCTGGCGCGCGTCGCCACCGACGCGGCCAACGCTTTGATCAACGCCCGCCTGGTCGACCTGCTCAAGCAGCGGGAGGATCGGCTGACAACCCTCGTCCGCAAGGCCCGCGAGCTTTCGGTCGCGAACGACAGCAAGGAGCTGGTCGAGTTCGTGCTTTCCAGCGCCAAAGAGCTGATCGGGGGCAAGGCTGCGTTGCTGGCCTTGCGTAACCAGAAGACCCTGGAGCTGGAGATCGCGGGCTCGCAAGGCGTCGCGCAATCCATCATCAGCCAGCGGATTGCCTGGGGTGCGCCGGCCGCCGGTGACGTGATGCGAACCGGCAAGCCCTGGGTGTCGCCGATGCGGGAGATGCTGCCGCCGAACCTGGTCGAGACGGTCGAGAGTGCGGGACTGACGACGATCGCCTCGGTCCTGTGCGGCTCGCTGCGCGAGCAGGATGTGACCGATGACGGCGCCCTGTTGAGTCGCTCCGAGGTCGAGGCCTCAGACGACGTGAGCGGCGTGCTGAACGTCTACCGCGACAACCTCGATCCGATCCCGGCTGGTGACCTCGAGCAGCTCAAGGCCTTTGCCGAGCAGGCCTCGGTCGCGATCCAGAATGTCCGGCGCTGGGACCGGGTGAAAGAACAGCTGCAGGCGACCGCCTCGATGAATACCCGGCTGATGGGCCGCGAGCGCTACATCAACCAGCTGCTCTTTCGCATCCAGCAGCTCGAACAAGAGCTCGGCCGCTACAAAGCCGCCTAGCGAGCTCGCAGGGCGAGCCGCGCTTTCGCGCGTAAGCGCCGGCGCCGCATGCCGCTCGTGCAAGCACACGAGCGCATCCACGGTTTTGCGCGAGTGCGCCGCGAGCGGCTGGATGGCGCATCCGCGCGTTTTAGGTCACTGAATTAACTGCGCTTCGGCGCAGCCGCCGATGAGCTCGCGTAACGGAGCGTTAGCCCGTAATGCGGCGGCGGCGCTTGCCGGCGAGATTGAGCCGGCCGAGGATGAAGGCGTCGAGGACGCGGTGTGAGGCGACGACACCGTCGGCGACGCGACGCGAGCCCTTGCGCCGGTCGGCCTTGAGGTCGATCAGGTACTTCTCCTGCTGAGCCCAGACCAGCTCGATCAGCTTGCTGAAGTTGGTGTCCTCCTCGACCGTGATGCCTTCCTTCTCGATGCGCTCCTTGACGGCCACCGGCAGGGTCTTGGCTTCGGCGAGGTTCAGCCGCTCAAGGGCCTCCAGTAGGTCGTCGAGCCGTCGGAGGTGGTAGCGGCGCTCCGCTTCATTGCCGTATGCGCGAGGTGATGCGTCCAAGCGGTCCTCCTCGATGGTGGTCTATACCCGTATAACTCCGGAGCCCGCGATAACTTCGAGTCCTCGCTGTTCCAGGGCCGCGATCACCCGGTTCATCCCGATCGAGTCGCTCGGCATGTGGCCGGTGATCACCAGGTTCGCCCTGGGTAGCTGCAGCTGCTCGAGTTCGCGCAGGTCCCGGTCGTCGATGTGCATCGCCAGGATGGTATTGATGCCGTGCTCATAATACGTGCGATAGATGGCCGCGCCCCCATTGGTTCCGGCGGCCATCTGGACGAGCCAGCGTCCGACCGGGTTTTCGGCGCTTCCGAGCCAGAATTCGGGCTGGACCAGGGAGGCCTCCATCTCGGGGATGGTCTTGAGCTCGTTGACCAGGCTGCCGACCGTCGCCGCCTTCCCGTCGACGGCCCGCCCCACGAAGTCGATGAAGAACTGACGCCCGACGAGATCCGCGGCCAGGTGGATGTTCATCAACGGCATCTTGAGCTGATTGGCGGCGTCGACCACGCGATCGTAATTACTCGTGTGCAGCAAATGTGCCAGCGGATCGCGACGGGCGAGCATCAGCTTGTGGGCGGTGTCGGCCGGAATACCCTCCGCCTTCATCTGGGCCTCGTGTCGTTCGACCACGGCCGGGATGTCGAGGCGAGCGCGTGAACCGATCGGGTGGTGCGCGATGACGCCGTCTGCCCCCAGCGTTCTTGCCAGGAGCAGTTCGCCGACGTCGACGTCGATTCCGACAAAAACACGGCGGACCTCGCCGTCGAGGTAGACCTGCGAGTCGGGCGGCGTGTCGGCACAGCCGGCCAGGCCGTTGGCCAGGGCCATGATCTCGGTCAGCCGCACTCCGGCATTATCGCGATTGGCGGCCGTTGGGAAGCTTCACCGCCGATCCGAACTAGAATCCGTCCGTGCCGGTGAATGCGGGGGCCGACCGCCGCGGAGGCGGAGGCGGAGGCGGAGAAGGCGGTTTTGCCCCAACCTTTAAAGAAGCAGTCGGTCGTTGGCGGCGCCGTCATCGGCATCCGCCGGCGAATGAGACCTGGTTTGCGGTGCATTACCGGGTTGGGTGGCTGGTCGAACGCCTCTCGTTGCTGGAGAGCATTCACCTCCTTCGCCAGGGCCTGGACGTGCGCTCCTTGTCGGCCGAGCGCCCCGCCCGGCGCAAGAAGGGGGATCCGGACACAGGTGAGCTCCACCACGACGACGAGGGCCTGGACGTCGAAGATGAGCCCAGCGCGGCGGTGACTTCCGACGGGACAAGCAGACCGACCGGCGATGGCGGATAATCCGCGCATGCGGCGCTTTCGGCCGCGGTGGCTCGCTGCGCTACTCGGGGGCATCGTCCTGCCGTTCGACCCTGTGCTCGGCATGGTGATGCTGATGGTCGGGCTCTGGCGGCCCAAACGGACCCCTACCCCCAAAGTCCTGCCGTGAAGGTCTACCTCGGCCGGGCGGTCAGCGGCGAAATCGGACCGCGCAGCCTCGAGGCCATCCAGCTCGCCCACCGGGCGCTGAAGGAGTACGGGGCCGGTATTCTCGCCGAGCGGGTGGCGGATCCTGATTACCGGCCCGGATTCGACCGCCCTGAGCTGATCGCCGAAATGATGCACCGTGAGTTGTTGGAGGCGGACGCCGGTTGCATGGAGATGACGGGGCGCAGCACCGGGGTCGGGTTCGAAGCCGGCTGGCTGCTCGGCCGGGGACGTCCGGTGCTGGCGCTCTACGACGCCGATCTCCCGCCTGCCTCGGCGGTGGTCCGCTTTCCACCCTTCGACCACTGCGTCCCCTTCGGCTATCACGACCTCATGGAAGTCGGCGGCGCCGTCACGGATTTCTGCCGCACGATCGCCGCGCACGCCGCCTATCGCGCCGAGGGTTAGCGCTTTCCATTTCCATCCCCCTCCGGGGGAGGGCAGGGTGGGGGCTTCTAGACTTCAGGCATGAGCTTTCGTGCCTGCGTGCTGACCGTCAGCACCAAGGGCGCGCGCGGGCAGCGCGTCGATGAGAGTGGCGAAAAGATCAGCGAGGCGCTGGCCCGCATCCCCGCGGACGTCGTCGGTCGCGCCATCGTCAGTGACGAGCTGGCCGACATCCAGCGCCAGATTCGGGAATGGCTGCGGGTGACCGATCCCGACCTCATCGTCTTGACCGGAGGCACGGGCCTGGGTCCGCGCGACGTGACGCCACAGGCGGTGGAAGCATTGCTCGACTACCCCGTCCCCGGCATCGCCGAGGCGATGCGATCGGCGGGTCTACGAAAGACGCCACACGCGATGCTCTCCCGCTCGCTGGCGGGCGTCATCGGTCGGACGCTGGTGCTCGCCCTTCCCGGCAGCCCGCGGGGCGTGGTCGACAGCCTCGAGGCCGTGATGGAAGCGTTGCCCCACGGGCTGCGCACGTTGCGCGGCGAGGTCAGCGACGCGCCGGCCGCGCACCGCCCCAGCTGATGGGTCGGATCAAAGTCGGGATCTCCTCCTGGACCGAGCCGACCCTGATCAAGAGCGGTTGGTATCCACCGGATGCGACCACGGCCGAGGACCGGCTGCGCTATTACGCCTCGAAGTTCCCGGTGGTGGAGGTCGACAGTACCTTTTATGCGATCCCCAACGAGAAGACCGCGGAGCTCTGGGTCGCTCGCACGCCGAAGGACTTCACCTTCAATGCCAAGGCTTATGCGCTGCTGACACAGCATCCCACGCCGGTGGCGCGATTGCCCAAGGACCTGCGCGAAAAGGTGTCCGACTCCAAGGCCAACCTCTACTTCAAAGACCTGGGGCCGAAGGAGAAGGAAAGCGTGTGGGATCGGTTCCGCGAGGGGCTGCAGCCGCTGCACGACGCCGGCAAGCTGGGCGCGATCGTCTTCCAGTTCCCGAAATGGTTCCTCCCCTCCCCATCGGCGTATCGGTTCATGGAAGACCTGCGGGAGTGGTTGCCGGACTTCGGCATTGCGATCGAGTTTCGCCAGGTGCTCTGGATGAAGGAGTCGCGGCGCGAGCGGGTCATCGGGTTTCTGAAGGACCACCACTACAGCTACGTGGTGGTCGACGAGCCGCAAGGCTTCGCCTCCAGCGTGCCGCCGGTGGTCGCCACCACCGCGCCGCTCGGCATGGTGCGTTTTCACGGCCATAATGCGGAGAACTGGGAGAAGAAGGGCATCAGTACGGCGGAAAAGTTTCGCTACCTCTATCAGCCGAACGAGCTGAAGGCGTGGGCGCCCAAGCTCAAGGACATGGCGAAAAGCGCCACGGACGTGCACGCGATCTTCAACAACTGCTACTCGGACTACGCCGTCCGTAACGCTGAGGATCTGGCCGGGCTTCTCCGCTGAAGTCAGAGCTTGACCGGCAAGTGCCGGCTTTGCTATCGATGGAGTCAGGAAGAGATTTCGATGCAGGCCGATTCGGTCGCCCCGACGCCGGTTCGTCGCCGCAGCCGAGGGCGGCTGCTGGTCGCGGTTATCGCCATCGTCCTGCTGGTGATTTTGGCGATCGCTTACGCGGTGAACAGTGCCCGAACTGCCAACGCTCAGGTCAATCAAGCGGACCAGGCGCTGAAGCTCACCGTTCAGCACCGGGACACCGTTGACAGAGCGATCAACGACTACGTGGAGGCCGGCGTGCCCAGCGACCCAGCCGGCTACAAGGCTCTGGTCGACAAGGACCTCCCTGAAGTTGAAGCGGCACTCCGGGCGGTTCGGACCGATCAAGCCTCGGTCAAGGCGGCCGACGCCAACCTGGGGTCCGCGAGCGTTCTCACCATAACGAAACGGGACGCGCAGGCGGCCGAAGCGAAGCTGACTCAGGCCGCTCGGTCGGGCTTGGCGAATGCGGAACAGGTTTTGGTCGACATCCGCGATCAGCTTTTGATGTTGCAGCCGCTGGTCCAGGGTGTCATCGAGATGCGCGGCCTGATTGCAAAGGCGCAGGCCAACGACTTGAACGGGGCGTTGGCCGGCTTCCCATCCGCCAAGCAGCAGGTGCAAGTTGCCCTCGACCGCTCGCACCGGGCCGATATCCCAGCCGAATATGGTGTGCTCGCCGGCCTTCTGAAGTCGGGTCTGGACGCGCTGCAACAGGAAATCACTGCCCTCCAGGCAAACAACTTTTCGGTTGCCCGGCAAGCGCAAGCCCAGCTCCAGGCCTTGAGCAGCCAATTTGATGCCCTCAAGGTCCGCTTCGACAGCGTCGACGCCGGCAATCGCCAGATGTTCCAGCCGCTGATCGACAGCTACCACAAAGGAGTCCAGGCCGCGACCGTCGTCTGAGCACCCGATGGTCCGAAGGAATCCGGCGATCCTTGGAGTTGAACTGGTAGCGCCGGCGGCGCCATTATGCAGGCCTACCAATCGGCTCCGTGTCCCTACTGCGGCATAACCTGGAACCAACCGGGCGCCCAGACCTGCGCCAATTGCCGCAACCAGCTGCCCCCGCCGCAGGCGAGCTACGCACCGCCCGGCTACGCACCCGGCCAGCAAGGCCAGCCTTACGGGCAGCCGGGTTACCCCCAGCAAGGCTACCCACAGCAGCCCCAGTATCCGGGCGCTCCCGCCGGCTATCCAGGCCAGCCGGGCCAGTACCCGTCCTATGCCCCGCCAGGATATGGACAGCCGGGGTACCCGCAGCAACCCGGCTACGGTCAGGGGTACCCGGGCTACGCGCCTGGCCAGGCCCCGGGAGCTGCCCTGGGCACGACCCTTCGGGTCTTCGGTCAGACATTGACCCTGCCCGTCGCCCTGCCGCCGCAGCTGCTGCGCTACCAGCGGCAAGTCGTCGCCGGGGCTGTCGGCCTGGTCGTCGTGCTGGTGCTGCTGGTGGGCGTCATGCCGGCGATCGCGACCAGCCAGATTTCAGCCGCGAACCAAACGCTCACGACGACCGCGTCGCACCAGGCCAAACTGGACGCGGTGTTCGCCCAGATCATCAGCTCGTCCAACAGTTCGACTGATCCGGCGGCACTGAAGACCCAGGTCGCCAAGCTGGCGACCTCGTTCAACGACGGCCTCACCCTGGTGCAATCCGACGAAGCCGCCCTCAACCAGGTTGACCAGCGCCTGTCTTTGATCAAGTGGGGCGCGCCATCGAAGAGCACACAGATCACCAGCGAACGGCAGCGGCTCGCCGCAGCGCTCGCCGGGCTCCAGCAGGCCGACAAGGCGATGACGGCGGCGGTCAATGAATCGAAAGTGATCCAGCCGTATCTCGATGCGCTGATCGATTACGCGAAGATGAGCGCCGCACTGGCCAAGCACGACCTGGTGGGGGCCGGAGCGCCTTACCCCGACGCCCAGCAGAAAATCGAGCTGGCGATGTCGCTGTCCGGTGCGCCCGGGCTGGCACCGCAGATCGCCAAACAGGTGAGCAGCTTCAACGATGTCCTGACCAACACCGAGAGCCTGATCCAGGCGATCCAGGCCAAGGATCCGGCGGGCATCAAGAAATACACCGATGCCACCAATGTGGCGTTGAAGGCGATGTCGAGCCCGGGGGAAACCCTGCCGGCCGACTACGAAAGCAAAACGTTCGGTCCGATGCAGAAGGCGTACGACGCGGCGATGAAGACGATCAAGACCGGCCGCTAACCCGGGCGACGCAGGTCGCCACTCTTGCCGCCGCGTTTCGCCACCAGCTCGATCCCCCCGATCGTCATCCAACGGTCGACGCTTTTCGCCATATCGACGATGGTCAGGGCCGCCACCGCGACGGCCGTGAGCGCCTCCATCTCGGCGCCAGTGCGCGCTTCGCAGCGGACCACCGACTCGATCCGGATGCCGGGCAGGGCCTTGTCGGGCCGGCACTCGACGTCGACCATGGTGAGCGCCAGCGGATGGCACATCGGGATCAACTCGCTGGTCCGCTTGGCCCCCTGGATGCCAGCGATGCGGGCGGTTCCGATCACCTCGCCTTTCGGCAAGTTGCCACGCACGATCGCGTCCAGCGCCGCGGCGCTCATTTTCACCGACCCGCGCGCGCGCGCTTCACGGTTCGTGACCGGTTTGGCCGATATGTCGACCATCTGGGCTTCGCCCGTGGGTCCGAGATGCGCGAGCTTCGGAGCCTTTCCCCGGCCGGCCTTCATGTGTCACCGCGAAGGGTATCGAGGTCATCGCGCCTGACGTCTTTCTGATGGGATGGCGCGGCGCCGCCGCGGCTGATGACGTGATCGCCAAAACGCCCGCGCAGCTCGTCGAGTTGCGCGTCGAGCATGGCCAGCCGCGGTGACCGGCTCTCCAGCAGGCTCAGCTGGGTAGCGCCGGCTTCGAGGTTACTGACGCCGGCGCCAATTAGTCGCACCGGGCGGTCGGGCGCGAGCTGCGTCTCCAGCAGATGACGTAGGGCGCCGGCCAGCTGATCGTCGCGGTCGGTGGGGTAGGGGAGGGTGGCCTGCCGCGACTGCGTATCAAAGGGCTGGTAGCGAATCTTGAGCACCACCGTCCGCGCCGACAGCCCGTGCGCGCGAAGACTATGGCCCACGTCCTGCAAGAGGCCCAGTGCGGTTTCCCGCACCTTCCTGGCGTCGCTCACGTCGCGGTCGAACGTGATCTCGCGCGAGATGCTCTTCGGATCGCCCGGGGGCATGACCGGACTCGCATCGATGCCGCGGGCGTGGCTGCCGAGGGCGCGCCCGTACTGGCCGAAGAGCTCGCCCAGCAACGGGTCGGGCAGCGCCGCCAGGTCGCCGATAGTGCGAACCCCGACTCGTTCCAGCTTGATCGCGGTGGCGGGGCCGCAGCCGGGGAGTCTGGAGAGCGGCAACGGGGCGAGGAAGGCCGCCTCATCGCCGGGCCGGACGACGACCAGCCCGCGGGGTTTGCGCAGCTCAGAGGCGACCTTGGCCACCAGCTTGCAGCTGGCCACGCCAATGCTGAGGTCGAGCCCGCAATGGGACCTGACCTCATCGCGGAGCCGGATGGCGACCTCGGCAGGCTGCCCCATGAGGGCCTCCTGTCCGGTGAGGTCAAGGTAGGCCTCGTCAAGGGCGATCGGCTCGATAACCGGGGAATATCGGTCGAGAATGCCAAACACCGACTTGGAGGCCTCGCGGTACGCATGGAAGTCGCAGGGAACGAAGATCCCGTTCGGGCAGAGACGCCGAGCCCGGCTCAGTGGCATCGCCGATCGCACTCCGAAGGGACGGGCCTCATAGGAGGCCGCAGCCACCACGCCCCGTTCGCCCGGCGTTCCCGCCCCGCCAACGATCACCGGCTTGCCGCGCAGTTCCGGGCGGCGCAGCTGCTCGACCGAGGCATAAAAGGCGTCGAGGTCGACATGCATGACCACCCGCTGCACGCGACTATCTTGCCAGCATGTAACAGCTCGGTGACAGGCGGGTATATGCCGTGTCGCGGCGGCATGGCGTTGTTATGATCCGCGAGCTGGCTAGGCCCGCCGGCGTACCTGATTCCCGTCCCCCTCTTCGGATCCATCGCCAACCCCTCCTTCCGGCGGGCCGCGCTTTTCCAAGCAAGGATGGTTGGGTCGTGTCGTTGCGTGCTCGATGGCCCGGCTCATCACGATTGGAGTCGCCATCGTTTCCTGCCTCCTGGTGTGGAAGAGCGGCGCCATCAACGGGATGATCCCGGGGCAGCAGTCGGCCCCTCCGCCCCTCGACGCCGGTCCCGTCATCAGCAAGAGCGGTGACGCGATGCAGAACCTCAAGAGCGTCCACCTCACGCTGGCCGGCAACCTGGTTCTCAACGGGCTGGCCGGCGTCAAAGTCACCGGCTCAGGTGATCTGATCTACCCCCACAAAGAAAACCTCAGCCTCCAGATGGAGGTCCCGTCGTCGAATGGCTACGTGATCGTGGCCATCAATGAACGGATCGAGAACGGCCACGAATACGTCCAGATTCCATCACAGGGCCCGGCCTGGAAGGACGTCACCGGCAACTCCCAAGGCCAGATCGCGCCCGGCATGGACCCGATCGCCAACCTCGAGTTCGCCCACGCTTTCCGTGCCTCCGATGACCTGGGCGACATCACGATGGACAACATCGACGTGCATCATTTTTCCCTGACGGTCGACCCCGGCAAGTACCTGGAACAACTCAAAGCGGATCCGTCGAGCGGCCTCACGCCGGCAGACGAAGCCGCCCTGGCTAACGCCGGTATCCAGGTCGAGGTATGGATCTCCGCCAGCGACCGCTACATGCACCAGATGAAGATCGACATGAGCACCACCCAATTCACCTGGTCGGTCACCTACCACTTCTCGACCTTCGTGGCGGGCGGCGGCACGATCTCGGCTTAGACCGAGACTTTCTCCCGGGTCCGCTCCGGCTCTTTGGAGGCCGGCGGCGTCGACGCGTGGCTGGTGTATTCGCGGAGGTCATCCTCGGTCAGGTGCCCGGCCGCGATCATCAGCTCGACGTAGGTGACGCCGAGGTGCGGCGCTGCCCGCCGGAGCACCCAGGGTGGCGGGTTCTCCTTGTTCTTGTTGACGGCCTGGTAGAAGTAGATCTGGTTCAGGTCGCAACGGACCGCGAGTCGGTGCAGAGAAATGTTCTGCTCACGACACTTGCGCTTCAGATACTCGCGGAAGTCCACCGCCCCACCTACCTCCAGAAACCCCATCCGCGAAATTACTCGCGCGACGTGACTTCATTATAGGTATCGGCCCGTTGCGGCCCGGACGCCAGGCGGTCGAGAACGGCGGGTAGCTCCCCGAACCGGTCGATGACAAAATCCGCGGCGCCGGCGTCCTCTTCCTGCCGAAATTCCCGGGTTAGGACCGCGCGCATGCCCAGCGACTTGGGCCCTTGCACATCCTCCCGCACCCGATCGCCGACGAACACCGCCTTGGAGGCTTCGACACCAAGCTTGGCCAGCGCGTCCTGGTAGATCGCGGGGTGCGGTTTGCGCACGCCGATCTCGGAGGAGAACGTCACTCCGGTGAAATACGACGCGAGGCCGAGCGCGGTCAGCTGCGCCTCCATCAGGCGGGGAAGGTAGGCCGCGTTGGAGACCAGGCCGAGTCGAAGCCCCGGCCGCTGAAGGTTCTCCAGGGTCCGAACCACGTCCGGCCCAACGTGCACGCTGTTCAGCCAGCCCTCTTGTTCGAGTTCCATGACGCGTTCGATGACCACCGGTTCCAGCTCCAGCCCAATTCCCCGCAGCGCTGCGTCGTAGATAGAGGCGATCTCGACCTCCTCCTCACGGCCGGCGGCGTAGTCGCGCTGGATCTCGGCATCGACGGCCTGGGACACCTTCTCGATCATGACCTGCGCGGCAGGGACCTCGCGCTCCAGGGTCGCCGCCAGGAGCCGGTTGATCTTTTCGTAGGCCCCGAGCAGCGCGGAGTGCGGGCGTTCATCGAAATAGATCAGCGTGTGACCGTAGTCGAAGAGGACCGCCTCGATGGGCCAACTCATCGCAGCGCTCGCAGCGTGTTCAAGTTTTCGAGCCCTTCGAGCATCTCTTCGCCCGGGGTCTCCAGCACGAACCCACAGTGGGCCAGCGGATCGAAGTGGAGCAATGCCTTGAAGCCCTCGAGCCCCACGTTCCCCTGGCCGATGTTGACGTGCCGGTCCGCCTTGCCGCCGAGGGTTACGGTTGTGTCGTTGCAGTGGCAGGCACGGATCCGCTGTGCGGGAATGATGGCGGTGAGCTGCGCCAGCGTTTTGGTCATGCCCTCCGTGCCGGCCACATCGTAGCCGGACGCATAGGCGTGGGCGGTATCGAAACACACGCCCAGACGCTCCGCGTGTTGCGGCAAGCGAGAAAGGATCTGCGCCAGGTCGTCGAACTTCGCGCCCACGTATGCGCCGCCCCCGGCCGAGGTTTCAAGCAAGCAGGTGGCCGAGCCGCCGGCGGTGCTCAGTACCTGGTCCAGCTGGGCCACCACTCGATCGATGCCAGCCTGGGCCCCTGCGCCCATGTGGCTGCCGACGTGCGTCACGACATATTGCAATCCGTACGCCTCGGCACGCTCCAGCTCGGCTTTCAGCGCCTCCCTCGACTTCTTTTGAAAAGTCGGATTCGGCGAGGCAAGGTTGATCAGGTACATCGCATGCGACATCGCCGGACGCACGCCCATCTCCTCGAGCGCGGCTTTGAACGCCGCGGTGGCCTTGGGATCCACCGGTGCCGAGCGCCAGGCGCTCGGGTTGTCGGTGAAAATCTGCACGGCCTGCAGCTGGAGCGCTTTGATCATCTCCACCGCCTTATCGAGGCCACGCCCGGTGCGCATGTGCATGCCGATTCGCCGTTCCTGGGCCATCGTATTCATTGTATGAAGGGCCTCTAAGTAGACTGACTTGCGGTGTACCAGCTCACCACCTTCTCCGTGGGCCCCTACGACAACAATGTCTACGTGCTCAGCGATCCGAAGAGCAAAGAGGCGCTGTTGATCGACGCGGCCAACGACGCGCCGCGCATCCTCAAGGAGCTGGAGGGCCTGCGCGTCAGCCACATCCTCACCACGCATGGCCATGCCGACCACGTGCAGGCCCTGAAAATGGTTCGCGAGCAGACTCGCGCGCGATTCACGTGTCACGAGGCCGACGAGTCGATGATGCCGATCAAGGCCGATCACCGCGTCGAAGACGGTGAGCGCTTTCGCTTTGGGGAGTACGAGCTGGTTGCGATTCACACACCGGGCCACACTCCCGGCAGCATCTGCTTCCTGGGCGGTGAGCAATTGTTTTCCGGCGATACCCTCTTTCCGGGTGGGCCGGGAAATACTGCGAATCCCTATGCCAGCTTTCCGACCATCATCGAGAGTATCCGTGGCAAACTCTTCAACCTCTCGGACGAGACCCAGGTCCTGCCCGGCCACGGCAAGCCCACCACCATCGGCCGGGAGCGGCCGCACCTGGACGAGTGGATCCAGCGGGGCTGGTAGCCGCTAAGCCGGCGCGGCCTGCCAGCGATTTTCTCCCCCGCGATCCTCGATCGATCACGAGCGTGCGAAGCGTGCGCGCGCCTGGCACCAGGGTCGAGCTGGCCGCCGAGGACGACCATGGGGCAGAAATCCAGATCGAGATTCGACCGGTCGCGGCCAATGTAGTCCGGCTGCATTTCGGAACCGGGGCTAGCAGGCCATCGCGCCTGCTGGTTGACGATGCGCCGTCAGCCGCGGATTGGAAGCTGGTCCAGACGACCGACGGCTGGTCGATCACTACCTCCGCGCTTACCTTTGAGGTCGATCGCAGCCCGTTCCGCTTACGTCTCAAGGATGCGGCGGGGCGCGTGCGCTTTGCGGACGAGCCGAACGATCGCGACATCCGCGGCGCCTACCACCACTTTCCGACCGGTCATGCCCGTGGGTTGCGCTGGTTGACCGCAGCGCTCAGACCCGAGGAGGCGCTCTTCGGTCTCGGCGAGCACTTCGGAGCCCTCGATCGCCGCGGCCAGGCTTTCGCGTCGTGGACCGTCGATGCGTTTGGCGTCCGCAGTGACCGCGCGTACAAGAACGTCCCCCTACTCATCAGTAGCGAGGGCTACGGCGTCTTCTTCGACATGTCAGCGCCGCTCTACTACGACCTCGGCCAGGCATCGGTGGCGGCCTGGCAGGCCACCTCCCGCGCCGATCACTTGCGTGCTTACGTGATCCTGGGCGATGGCATCGCGCCCATCATGCAGGCCTACCATCGACTGACCGGTACGCCGGCGGTTCCTCCCGACTGGTCCTTCGGGTTCTGGATCAGCCGCTGGGGCTATCGCAGCCGCGACGAGGTGATGACCGTCGCTCGCCGGATGCGTGAGGAAAAGGTCCCGTGCGATGTCATCCACGTCGATCCTTACTGGATGCGCTACCACGAGGGACACCATGGCGACCTCGAGTGGGACGAGTCGGCCTTCCCCGATCCGAAGGGGATGATCGCCGAGCTGAAGGCGCTCGGATTTCGCCTCAGCCTGTGGGTGAGCCCGTACGTGCCGCTCGACTCGGCGATGCGTGCCGAGGGAGAGCGCCGTGGCTTCCTGATGAAGAGCAAATCGACTCATTCCCCCTCTGGAGAGGCAAATTCTCCCTCCCCCTCCGGGGGAGGGCAGGGTGGCGGCTTGGCCCTCGTCCACGGCTTCGCCAAAACAAGCGCTGCGGTCGACTTCACCAACCCCGAAGCCGTCGAGTGGTTCAAAGCGAAGAACCGCAAGTTGCTCGAGATGGGCGTCGCCGTGATCAAGACCGATTTTGCTGAGGACATGCCCGACGATGCGCTGCCCCACGACGGCACGCCCGCCGAGCAAGTTCACAACCTGTATCCGCTGCTCTACCAGCGAGCGGTCTTCGAGGCGACCCAGGACGTCCATGGCTATGGCCTGATCTGGGGGCGCTCCGGCTACGCGGGATCGCAACGATACCCGGTGCACTGGGGTGGCGACCCGGGCTGCACCTTCGAGGACATGGCAGCCAGCCTGCGCGGCGCGCTGAGCTGGATCCTGTCGGGCGCGGCGTTCGCCAGCTTCGATATGGGCGGCTTCTTTGGGATCCCGACGCTGACCGACCCGCCGAGTCCCGAGCTGTACGTCCGCTGGTCACAGATGGGTCTGCTTTTCTCCCACGCGCGGGCCCATGGCCACACGGCTCCGCGCGAGCCCTGGGCGTACGGCGAGCCTGCGCTCTCGATCTTCCGCCGGTACGCGCAGCTTCGTTACCGGCTGCTTCCTTACTTGTATGCGGCAGCGCGCCGCGCACCGGACGGCGTGCCCCTCGCTCGGCCGCTGGTCTACGACCATCCGGCCGACCGGACCACCTGGCATATCGACCACGAATATCTGCTTGGCCCCGATCTGCTGGTCGCGCCGATGTTCGAGCCACGCGGCCGGCGCGATATCTACCTGCCGGCGGGCGGGTGGTACGACTTCTGGACCGACACGCGATTCGATGGCCCGCGCTGGATCACATACGAGGCCGAGCTCGAGACGCTCCCGCTCTTCGTGCGCGCCGGAGCCGTCATCCCGATCGGCCCGGATCTGCAGTACGCGAACGAGCGCCGCTGGGACCCACTCCGCTTCGAGGTTTATCCGGGCATCGAAGGCGTGACAGAGATTGAATTCAGCGACGACCACCGCCGGCTCCATTTCACGATGACGGTAGACAGCCAGCATCTCCGACTCGAGGGGGGCCCGCTAGACTACGAAGCCCAAATTCGCGTGCACCAGCGCGATGGGCAATCCATCGAAGGTCTTCTCGGACAAAGCTTCGGGCTTAGCTCACAGAATCGATAGCGGTGCAGGCACTATGCACGGGAGGCCGGCCGCACCACCATGGACGAGACGTTGGCGGGTCCACGCGTGCTCGCCGGTCGCCATCTGACGGCTCGTCACCTCAATCACTTGATCCGGGCCGGTCACGTCTAGGTGCTCGTCACCGACGCTGGGGCCTGGGTCCGGGCACTATTTGACGAAGGCCCGGGCGGACCGGTTCGAGCCCGCCTGCGTAAGGAAGAATATGTCGATGCTCCGGCGCTGATCGACCTGGAGTTCCTTAGCGCGGCCCGCGGCTTGCTTGCCAGAAGGCTCGTATCTCGTGGGGCCGCGGAGGAGTCGATTGAGAGATTTCTAGCGGCGCCGATTGACCGCCACGGCCATGGACCCCTCGCGTGGCGGGCGTGGGAGCTGCGGGCAAACCTGACTCCCTACGACGCGGCCTATGTTGCTCTGGCCGAGCAGCTCGGCCAGACTCTGCTAACAGTCGACCGCAGGCTCGCACGCGCCCCCATGATCCGCTGCTCGGTGGAGCTAGCCGGCGTCCTTTAGGCGCGCGAAGACTTCTGACGCCTGAATGATCTTTTCTGTGCGGCTGTTCGGGATGTGGATGCGTACTCCGGGATGTGCCGCGGTCCCGAAGTCCCAACCCTCGAGGTAGCGGGAGCGGATCTCGGCGATCGTCTTGACCGCGGCAGTGCTTGAGCCATTGGTCATCCAGAGGGTCGGCTCGCGTCCGGTCGCATAGCCGAGCCCGATCTCGGTGCCGCTGTCGCGAAAGAAGCGCAGGCCGATCAGCGACGCATCCGGCGGGACCAGGTGGTTCGAGCTCTCCGCGACCTGTTGCAGTGTTGGCATCTGACCCTGCGCCACGGTGGTTCGGACCTGCATCCGGGACTTCAAGTGGTGTGCACGCTCGCGCTTCTTCTGCTCGCTGACCACCTGCTGGATCTGGGCGCGCAAGCGGCCGAGCGCTTCCTCCAGGGGGGTCATCTCGGCCATGATGTCCCGGACCCGGCGCGTGAGGTCCTCGTCCGACGCCTGTTCGAGGTTCAGGGGTTCTGCCATCGCCATACAATTATTGGCCAGCGTGTCAGTAGCCCAGGCGCCGATCAGCCAGCTGAAGGATGAAATCAGCACCCGGATCGACGCCCTCCGGCCCGAGTTGGAACGGATCGGGCGCGATATTCACGCCAACCCGGAGATCGCCTACGAAGAGCACCGGGCGGTCGCCTGGCTGGCGGAGCTGCTCAAGAAACAGGGGTTCAGCGTCGAGCTCGGCGTCGCCAACACCCCGACCGCATTCGTCGCCAGCCGGCGGAACGGCACGGGGCCGACGATCGCCTTCCTCTCCGAGTACGATGCGCTCCGCGGCCTGGGTCACGGCTGCGGCCACAACCTGATCGCCACCGCCTCCGCCGGCGCCGGGATCGCGCTGGCCGATGCGCTCGCCCGGCTGCCGGGACGCGTGCTCGTCATCGGCACCCCGGCCGAAGAAGGCGGCGGTGGCAAGATCCGCCTGATCCGCGCCGGCATCTTCCAGGAAGTCGACGCGGCGATGATGTTCCATCCCGATACGCGCACCCAGGTGCTGCACTGGGCGCTGGCCGTCACGCACATGCATTTCGCGTTCATCGGCCGGGCGGCACACGCCTCCGGCGATCCCGAGAAGGGCATCAACGCGCTCGATGCCTTCGTCCTCGCCTACAACGGCGTCAGCCTGCTGCGCCAACAGCTGAAGGAAGGGGCTCGGCTGCACGGCTTTCTCAAGGAAGGCGGCACCGCGCCCAATATCATCCCCGAGCGCACCAGCGGCGAATTCCTGGTCCGGGCGCGGGACGAGGCCTACATGCAGGAGCTGGTCCAGAAGGTGAAAAACATTTTCCAGGCCGCGGCGCTCGCGACCGGCTGCGAGGTGCGGCTCACCTTCGATGAGGAGCCGTACGCCGACCTGCGTAACAATGGCGTGCTGGCAAAGCTCTTCGAGGAGAACCTTCGCCGGCTCGGGGTCGACCCGGTCGAGGGCGTGCCCTGGGCGGGTGCCGGCTCGACCGATATGGGCAACGTGAGCCATGTCGTCCCCGCGCTTCACCCAACCATCGGTATTGCGCCGGCCGAAGTGCCGGGTCACTCCCAGGCGTTTCTGGAAGCCTCCGGCTCACTGCGTGGCTATCAGGCGATGGTGGACGCGGCGAAAGCGCTGGCAATGACCGGCGCCGACCTCCTCGCCGACCACGCACTGGTCGAGCAAGCCAAGGGCGAGTTTCGCCGGGGTTGAGGCCATGATCAACGAGCGCTATCGTGAGGATCGCGAGCATCAGCGCCTTGGCAGCCTGACCGTCTACTGCGGCCCCACGCACTCGGGCAAGACCAAGAAGCTCGAGGCCGAGGCCGAGCGCGCCCAGCGACAAGGGCGCCGCATGCAGCGGCTCGCTGCCCCAGCCGATGCCAACCAGTTGATGGATCAGCTCGACCCGGCCACCGAGCTGGTCACAGTCGACGACGCTCAGCTCTATGACGACCGCCTGGTCGACGTGCTCAATGACCTGGCGACCGTCCACCGGGTCGATGTGGTGGTTGCCGGCTGGGAGCTGGATTACACGGGCCGGCCGGCGGGGCCGATGCCCGAGCTGATGTGCGCCGCCGACGTCGCGCTCAAGCTCGACGACGGCGTCTGCGCGCAGCCGGGCTGCCGCAACCTGGCCAGCCGGACGCAACGCTTTTTTGCGGTCAATGGCACGCCGGAGCGTTTTCTCCCCGTCTGCCGGCGCCACCACACGGCGGAGCCGCGATCGCAGGCCTTCCAGGAAGTCTGGTTCGACGAGCCCTCGGGCAGCCTGGACCTGATCAGCGGTTGCATGTTCAGCGGCAAGACCCAGGAGTTGATCCGCCGGCTCGACCAGGCTCGCTACGCCGGGTCGACTATCCAGGCGTTCAAGCCCGCGCTCGACGACCGCTATGCGATCGCGGCGGTCGCCTCACATCGAGAGATCCGTTTCCCGGCGATCGCGGTGCCCGACGTGGCAGCACTCGCCGAGCAGGTGCGGGATGACACGCGCGTGATTGGCATCGACGAGGCGCAGTTCTTTGGGCAGGAAATCGTGGCGCTGGCCGAGGAACTGGCCAACCGCGGCCGCCACGTGATCGTCGCCGGGCTCGACCTCGACTTCCTCGCCCGTCCCTTTGGACCGATGCCGCTGCTTGCCGCCTACGCCGACCGGCTCACCAAGCTGCAGGCCTCGTGCCAGTATCCCGGCTGCGGGTCGCACCAGGCGAGTCGCACGCAACGGCTGCTGGACGGGGTCCCGGCGCCGGCGGATGGGCCGCTGGTCGTCATCGGCGGAGCGGCAACCTACCAGGCGCGCTGCCGGCACCATCACCGCATCGGAGTGCCGGCGAGATCGGAGCCGGAGCCCGTCCCGGTCGCCGAGGAGTCAGCCGACCTCTAACCCCCGCAGGCGCTGGTTGCCGAAGAGAAGGCTGAGCGCCGCGACCGCGACCGCCCCACCTACGGAGATGGTCATGGCCGCCAGCCAGGTGGTGAAGAGCGGGAATCGCGTCACCGCGGCCAGCGCGATCGAAATCACCAGCAACAGGGCGCTGATGCCGCTGACGATGGAGAACAGCCCCATGCCAATGAAGATGCCCACCGGATGCATCATCCGACGGGCGTCGGTCCAATCGAAGCGGGCGAACACGGCGCCGATGCCGACCATCAGGGTAGTCACGGCGGCCGCCTCGGCGATGGCGAGCGCTACGGCCGTGACCGCCCACAGCCATCCCGGCCGGATCATGATTTCTGCGGCGAGCGCGGCCAGCGCCACCAGCGCCGCGACCGGCAGGGCGGTGGACCAGCACTTCGCCTGCAAGAAGCGCAGGGTGCTGTTGGGGGACGCGGCGTAGACCCAGATGCTCTTGCCCTCGAGGCTGACCGCCGATAACCCGAGCGAGATGCTCAGCGAGAACAGCAGGATCCACGCCGGGATGAGCCCGATCATGGCGGCAGGCGGCCCATCGCCGAGGCTTCGCACCGCGCCCAGCAGGCGGGGAAAGCGCAGTCCAAAGATGACGAAGAGGAAGACGACAGGCATGAGGAACCGAACCAGCTGGGCCAGATCGCGGGTCCGCATCCGCCAGTCCTTGATCACGACCGCGGCCAGTACCGGGCTCAGCAGTGGGACCTTTCCCTTCAACCGGCGGACCCGCGGTGCCGCGTGCCGCCGCCGAGGTGGGACGGCCTGGATCCATCCGGTCATGTAGAGGCGGCCGCTCAGCACGCTTCCCGCGGCGAAGACCGCCGCCGAGGCCGCCAGCAGCAGCAGCAGCCACTGAGCGGCTGTCGGCCAGTCACCGCTCAGGACCGCTGCCGCGCTGCGCCCCGCCCAGCCCGACGGGAGCCACGACGAGCTGGCCGCGGGGACGTCCGGCAAGGACAACGCTGCGCCCGGGTGCCGGGCGAACCCGGGATCGCGGAGCGCAGGATTGAGGAGAAAGTTGGCCAGGTTGATGCCGATGGCGAGCGCGATCCCAAACACGGTGAGAACCTCACGTCCCCGGCCCACCGGGATGATGCGAACGAGCAGCAGGCTCATCAGCGAGATGATCACGACGACGAAAATCGGGTAGAGAAAGAAGAGCATCGCGAAGGCCAATGGGATCAGCGGGTTCTGATTGACGATCGCGAGCAGTACGAGGGCGGGGCCGGTAAATAGCAGGCTGAGCACGAAGAGGCGGAGGACCTGTACTGCCATCCGGCTGGCCAGCACGCTTTCCACCGAGCGCGGTGCGGCGAGCAGCATCTCGAGGTCCGGATTGAGCAGCAGGGCGTTGAGGCTGAACACCAGGCTGCTGAAGACCAGCACGCCGGTATAGGCAAGGAACGCCAGGCTCAGCAGGTGAACGGTGTCGACGCGGACCGGCACCCGGTGGGAGGCCTGCACGCCGAGCCAGGTGATGAACCCCTCCCACGACCAGGCGAGCAGGATCACGGCCGCACCGGCGATGGTGCCCGCGATCCGTCCGGGCTGGCGGCTGCGGATCGTCTGGTTGATGAACATCTGCAGCTGGACACGCCAGAGCAGCAGGCCAAGCGCGAGGCCCTCCCACGCGCCCGCGCCGGGTCTAGCCTTCGAGGCCACGCAACACCGCGCTGACGTCGTCCTCGCGGCTGCCGGTCAGCTCGAGGAAGATCTGCTCCAGCGACTGCCCGTCCTGCCCGACCATCTGCCGAAGGTCCTGCAGGCTCCCCATCGCCACCAGCCGGCCGTGGTTGATGATGGCCAGCCGGGTGCACATCCGCTCGGCGATTTCCAGGATGTGGGTGGAAAAGAAAACGGTCTTCCCCTCTCGGCAGAAGTCCTGCAGGATGTCTTTCATCTGCCGGGCGCTCTGGGGGTCGAGGCCCACGGTTGGCTCATCGAGGAAGAGGACCTGCGGGTCGTGCAGCAGCGCCGCCGCCAGTGAGATCTTTTGCCGCATGCCGCGCGAATAGCTCGAGAGGAAGTCGTCGCCGCGCTCCTGGAGATCGAACAACTTGAGCAGCGCCGCGATCCGCCGATCGCGAAGCCGCCGCTCGACGTGGTAGAGATCGCCGGAAAATTCGAGGAACTCCTGGGCGCTGAGCTTGTCGTAGAGGGTGGCGGCGTCCGGCACGTAGCCGATCAGCGCCTTGGCCTTCTCCGGCTCGCTTGTGATATCGATCCCGGCCACCCGGGCACTGCCGCTGCTCGGTCGCAGCAGTCCCACGAGCATCTTGATGGTGGTGGTCTTGCCGGCGCCGTTGGGGCCGAGGAAGCCGAACAGCTCCCCGGCGCCCACCTCCAGGTCCAGGTCCTCCACCGCCGTGAGGCTGCCGTAGCGCTTGGTCAGGAGGCGGGTGGACAGCACCGTGCCCAGTGTACCGATGGCTCGCCAAAACCGGGCCTAGAATGGGCCTCTTGGCCGGCCTCCGGCTCGAATACAGCCCGAATTCAGGCGGTTGCCTCGGCGTCGCGACAGGTTTTCCGCCGTTACAGCGTTGTTGCCTTGAAGGTCGAGCCATGCCTTCAAAGGCCGGACAGCATTGATGGAGGTAGAACCGCAGGAAGGGGAGCTCGGTGCCCTGGTCAGCAGTCCGGAGTTCGCCCGGATGGTCGACCGCTTCGCGGCGACGACCGGGCTGCGGCTGCAGGTCTTCGACCTCGACGCCCATCCGCTGACGGCCGTCGAGGACTATCCCCGCTACTGCCGGCTCCTGCAGGAACGCAAAGCCTGCCCGCTCTACAACGACCCTGCGTTCCTCAAGCGCAAAGAGGAAACCATCGGCGTGTGCAAGTCGGGCGTCGGGCACTTCATCGCGCCGGTCGGCAACGAGAAAGAGGTGCAGATCGGGGCGGTCGTCAGTCCGGCCGTCCGCTTTGGTCCCAACTCGGTCGAAGAGTTTGCCGAGCTCGCCTTCCAGCTCAAGATCTTTCCCGACGACCTGATCCAGGCGGCCGACGCCGTCCAGGAGCACGACGCCGAGAACCTCCTCGGTGCGGGCGAACTGGTCTCGGTCGGGCTGAACCTGCTGGCTGAGATGCAGGCGAAGGAGCGCGTCGGCCATGCGCTGCGCCGGCTGCAGGCGGAGATCGCGGAGTCGAACGCGCAGATGCTGACCCAGCATGTGGTCGACGCGCTCCTCTATCTCACGCGCGCCGATTACGCCCTGGTGTTGATGATCGATGACAGCGGCTCTGACCTGGCATCGGCGTTCGATCAGCCTGCGCCCGATCAACTGGTGGCGGCCAAGCGCCGCCTGGTGGAGGGGATTGCGGAATGGGTCAAGCATGCCGACCGCACGGTGACGGTTCCGGACATTTCCAAGAGCGCCTGGTCACGCTACCTCACCGACGACACTGTCAAGGCGGGGAGTGTGGTGGGCGTACCCATCCCGGAGCAGAAGGGCGGCTCGACCTTCGGTGCCATCGTGGTGGGCTTCGACCGTGCGCGCGACGACCTCGAGGAACCGCTGGCGGCGCTGGAGAGCTTCGTTGCCGAAGGCCTGTATGCCCTGGTCATGGGCCGCAAGCTGATGCAGGCGGAGCAGCTCGCGCTCCTCGACCTCCAGTCGGGTGCATCCAGCAGCCGCTACCTCGAGGAGCTGCTCGACAAAGAGATCAGCCGAGCTTCGCGCTACAACAACGACCTGGCGGTGGTGACCTTCGAGATCGAGTCCTTCGAGGTGCTTCGTGGCAAATATGGAGAGGCTGGTCTCGGCCGCATCCTGCGCGAGTTTGTCGCCGTGATCCGGGCCAAGACGCGACGAGTCAACACGCTGGCGCGCATCCGCGACGGCCAGTTCTGCCTGGTGATCCCGGAAGCCGACCGGTCGGTCGCCGTGCGCCAGGCGGATCGCCTCCGACCGGCCCTGGAAGAGCACCCCTACGCTGCGACGCCCAATGGCGACATCGTGCGGCTCGCCGTCGACACCGGGGTCGCGGCCAGCGAGCACGGTAAGGACGACCGAGCAGCCTTGCTCGCCCAGGCGATGCAAAGCCTCGCTCAGGCGCGCAGCGAACGCCGAACTCGCAGCTTCAACCCCTAACGTTCAAGAGGGAAGATAGTTAGAGGATGAAAATCCTGATCGCGGGTGGATCGGGCTACATCGGCCGCCGGCTTTCGACGAGCCTGGTGAAAGACGGGCACGACGTGGTCGTCTTGAGCCGAAAACCCACGGGGCAGAATTCACCCAGCGACGTGCGGGCCGTCCCCTGGGATGCCCGCACCGCCAACGGCGACTGGGTCAAGGAAATCGCCGGGGCAGAGGGCGTGGTCAACCTCGCTGGGGCCAGCGTTGGCGGTGGTCGATGGACGCGAGCGCGCATGGCGCAACTTCTTTCCAGCCGCCTTGAGGCGACGTCGGCGATCGTGCAGGCGATCACGCAGACGCCGATTGATCGACGGCCGTCCGTCCTTCTCAACGCATCCGGCATCGACTACTACGGTGACCGCGGCGATGAGACCATCGCTGAGGACGGTCAACCGGGCGCTTCTTTTCTCGCACGCATGAGCCAGCAATGGGAAACCGCTGCCCTCAAGGCAGAGCCGCTCGGTGTCCGCCTCGTTCGGATGCGAACATCGATGGTCTTCGGTCGGGGCGCGCCCGCTTTCAATCTCCTGACGCTTCCCGTTCGGTTATTCGTCGGCGGTCCGTTCGGCAACGGCCGTCAGTGGTTCACCTGGATTCACATCGATGACATCGTGGGACTCTATCGATTAGGGCTCGAAAACGAGCGGCTGACCGGAGCGGTCAACGCCGTCGCCCCGGATGTGCGGCGGCAAGTTGAGGTGGCGAAAGAAATCGGCCGCGTCTTGCATCGGCCGACCTGGTTTCCCACGCCCGCTCCGCTACTCCGCGTGGCGCTCGGTGCGATGTCCGAGCTCCTCCTCGATGGCAGAAAAGCGACGGCCGAAAAGGCCAAGGCCGCGGGCTATCGATTTCAGTTCGGTGGGCTCCCTCAGGCCCTGGAGGAAGCGCTCCGAGGACGCTAAAACTTCCTGCGTACTCGTCTTGACAAATACACGGATCTGTGTAAGGATAGGCAGCGTTGCCGCCCGCCGACCCTCTCGAGGAGTCCTCCATGCGCCCATCCTGGAAGCTCGCCCTCATCGGAGGCGAGGTCACCGTGCTGGCCGCTTTCACCGGCCTTGGCATCCACCTGGCGATCCAGCCCCACCGGAGTGCCTTTCGTCCGCCACCGCTCGTACTGCCGAGCTTCCGACCGCCCGTCATCCCGACGCTTGTGACCCCGCTTCGGCCGCCGACCGCCGCGGCACCGTCGTCGACTAACCCGGGGCTCGGGCCCGAGCTCCTTCAAAAATTTGGCCGCGAGGACCGCGGGCTGATGCTCGAACAGTGGGCCATCGTGCAGCGGCTCACCACCGCCATCGAGTCCTATGTCGAGGCGCGGGTGCGCGAGCAGCTCGGAACGAAGCGCTGATGGACCAGCTGAAGCACGTCATCGAGGTCTGGACTGGATATGCGCAGGGATTGACCGGCAGCATCGGCGCGCTCGCCTTTGTTTGCGCGTTTATTTGGAAAATGATCGCGATCGAGCCGCGCAGCGTAATGGAGGCCAAGCGCTGGATCGGCCGGATCGTGTTCGGCACGATCGGCGTCGAAATGGCAGGTCTGTTGGTGCGCGTGCTGGTGGATTCGGTCAATCACTAACCCGACTGAAGGCTGCGGTGCGCAAGGTCGTCGGTGCTAGAGATCTTTACCGGGCTGCTCACCGGCTTCTTCAACAAGCTGATCGACGACGTTCGCGACTCGATCGCCGGGGGTGTCGAGACCTACTTGCTCAGCACCCACGACCTCTCCAGCCTGACGCCACGACCCTTGACCTCGGAACCCGCGCTGCAGTCGGTGTTCCAGCTCACGCTCGCCATGGCCGATCTCTTACTGCTGCTGATCTTTACCTGGGCCTTTCTGCGCAGCCAGTGGGAACGAAGCTTCCGCGCCCACTACACCTTGAAGGTGATTCTGCCGCGGGCGATGGCGGCGCTGGCGATGGGCCATTTCGCGCTCCTCTTCGGCCAGATGGCGATCGACCTGAACAATGCGATGGTCCACGCGGTCTGGACGCAGCCGCTCCCGGGCGGCGCTCCGCGGCTGCCCTGGACGTTCGCCTTGAACAACGGCTTTGGTCTCCCGCTCTTCGAGATCGCGATCCGGTTGGCCATCGTGGTGATGCTGGTGATCGTCGCCTTTACCTACGTGGTGCGCTTCGCCCTGCTGGCCGTGCTGCTGGCGGTCGCGCCGCTAGCGTCCATCTGCATGATCCTGCCCGAGACCAAGCGATACGCCCAGTCGTGGCTGCGCCTGTTCCTGCTCACGGTCTTCATGCAGTTTGGTCAGGTGCTGGTGCTGCGCTTTGCCAGCCTCTTTGCCGATCAGGCTGGCGGTCGCCCACTTGAGGCGTTGTACGGGGTCGCTGTGCTCTACCTCTTGATCAAGGTGCCGGGGCTGATGAACGCGTCCTCGCACCTCGAGACCAAGGCCCAGCACCTGGCCGAGGGGCTGGCCAAGCGCGCCGTCAAGGGGGCGATGGGAGCCACCGCCCGGGCGTCGAGTGCATAGCGATGTTGACCACGGCTCGTGTCGCGCTCTTCGCCTGGTCCTGGCGCCGGCCACTGCTTGCGATCGGCGCTGGGCTCCTCGGGGTGCCGCTCCTGATGGCCGGCATGGTGGTGCAGGCCCAGCAGCGACCGGTGGGCTCGCTTCTCATGCCGGTGAACCACGCCACCCTGACGCAGCCGTTCGGGTGTACGACCCTGGAGATCGAGCCATGGTCGGCGGCATGCCCGGGCGGCCACTTCCATAGTGGCATCGACCTGGCGGCGCCACTCGATACCCCGGTCCATGCCGCGACCGCGGGCCTGGTGACGATGCACCGGCAGCGCGGCGGCTACGGCCTCTACATCGTAGTAGCGCGCGACCCGCAGCTCAGCACGCTCTATGCCCACCTCGATTGGCCGCTCGTCCAACCGGGCGACGTCGTGGCCGCGGGGCAACCGATCGCACTCATGGGATCGACGGGCAATAGCACCGGACCGCACCTGCATTTCGAAGTGCGCATCGCGGGCATTCCGGTCGATCCCCTCCCGTTGCTGGGAGGTCGCAAGGGGGTGATCGCTAGCCAATAGGGAAGGGTGGGGGCAAACAAACTGGAAGGGAGAAATGAAATGGTCAACCGCGTGATCCTCGTCGGCCGCTTAACCCGTGATCCGGAGATCGTGACGAGTCCGAAAGGGCTGACGATCGCCAAGCTGCGCCTGGCGACCAACAGCTACTCGAAAGACGATGACGGCAACCGGCAGGAGGACGTCCAGTATCACTCGCTGGTGGCCTTCGACCGGCTGGCCTCGATCTGCCAGGAGTTCTTGACCCGCGGCAAGCTGATCTATGCCGAGGGCAGGCTGCGTAGCCACGAATGGGACGGCAAGGATGGCTTGCGACGCTACACCACCGAGGTGGTGATGGACCAGATGAAGATGCTGAGCCCGAAGACCGAAAGCCCCGTCGTGGAGAACGGTCAGCCAGTAGCCGAACCAGTCGGCGCATAGGAGGATCGATGTCGATGATTCCCGAACCGAATCCGTATGACCCGGACGAACCGACCTATGACGACGCCACTGATGAGCTCGCCTATCTCTTTCCGGACCGCTCGAATCCCTACGACCTGGTGAGCCTCGACGATCCATCCAACTACTGATCGCCGCCGTTCACCGCTCGCGACCCGATAGCATTTGCCCACACCGGACGCTCCGGCGTGGGCGTCTGCTCAAGTTTCAGGAGGTGGCTGATTACCCTCGGCGTCGGCATCGTTGGCCTGCCCAACGTCGGCAAGACCACACTGTTCAATGCGCTCACCCGCGCCGGCGCCGGGGTCGCCTCCTACGCCTTCAGCACGGTCGAACCCAATACCGCCATGGTCGAGGTGCCGGACAAACGGCTCGACGTGCTGGCGCAGATGTACAAGCCCAAAAAGGTCACGCCGACCGTGATGAAGTTTGTCGACGTCGCCGGCCTGGTGGCCGGAGCCAGCCGCGGCGAGGGCATGGGCAACCAGTTTCTGTCCAATATCCGCGAGCTCGACGCGCTGGCCATGGTGGTCCGCTCCTTCCAGGATCCGAACGTTCAACACGTCGATAGCAAGCTGGACCCACGTCGGGACATGGGGATGGTGAACCTCGAGCTCGCGCTGGCCGACCTCGACGTGGTGAACAAGCGGCGAGAAAGGATCGGCTCGACGGCGCGACTCAAGCCGGGCGCCAAGGAGAAGGAGGAGCTGGAGCTCCTCGACCGGCTGGCGGCCCACCTTGACGAGGGGAAACCCATTCGCACCCTGAGCTTTGAGCCAGAGCAGGCGAAACTCCTCAAGAGCTTTTCCTTCCTCACGGCCAAGCCGGTGCTCTACGTCGCCAACATCGGGGAGGACCAGATTGGCAAAGAGACCCCGGAACTGCAGGCGCTTCGGGAGGAAGCCACGGCTGAGGGGGCCGACGTCATCGCCCTCTCGGCCCGGCTGGAAGCCGAGATCCGCGAGCTGCCGGACGACGAGGCCGCAGTCTTCCTCGAAGACGCGGGTTTGCAAGAGGCGGCACTCCCGACTTTCATCCATGCGGCCTATCGATTACTGAACCTCGTCACCTTCCTCACGGCGGGCGATCCCGAGGTCCGTGCCTGGACGGTTCGCCAGGGGGCGAAGGCGCCTGAGGCAGCTGGCGCGATCCACAGCGACATCGAACGCGGCTTCATCAAGGCGGAGATCGTTGCCTACGATGACCTGATCGCGGCAGGCTCCTACGCCGCCGCTCGGGAACGCGGAAAGGTGCGGCTCGAAGGGCGCGACTATGTCATGAAGGATGGCGATGTCTGTCTCTTCCGCTTCAACGTCTGACGCGACCTGGCGCCTGTTGCTCGACCCGCCGGCCGCGGGCGCCTGGAACATGGCGGTCGACGAAGTCCTGCTCGACGGCGTGGCCGCGGGCGGGGCGCCGCCCACCCTTCGTTTCTACGGGTGGGCGCCACCCTGCCTCTCGCTGGGCTACTTTCAGCCCTTCGAGGTCGTAGATGTCGCCGGCTGCCGCCGCCTCGGCGTCGAGGTCGTCCGCCGGCCAACCGGGGGCCGTGCCATCCTCCACGATCGTGAACTGACCTACAGTGTGGCCCTGCCGCTCAGGCTGCTGGGTGAGGATGGTGCCGTGCTGCCCTCATATCACCGCGTGAGCCTGGCGCTGGAACGCGGTCTCATTCGTCTTGGCGCGCCGGTCGTGCTGGCGCCGGAGAGCGCTGCGCAAGCCGGCCCCACGCACGGTCCGGTCTGCTTCGACCGGCCCTCCGCGCACGAGATCCTGCTCAACGGCCGCAAGTTGGTGGGGAGTGCCCAGGTGCGGCGGGCGACGGCGATCCTGCAGCACGGCAGCATCTTGATCGAGCCGCGGATTGAGCGCCTGCTCGCCTGCCTGCGGATCCCCGACGGTCCGGGCGGGCGGATCGAAGACGGCGTCGCAGGGCTTCACGAGGTGGGTGACTTCGAACCGGCGACCATTGCCGGCGCGCTGGCCGCCGCCTTCGCCCAGCAATTTGGCGTCAACCTCGTCCCGGGACGCCTGCGACCGGACGAGCGGCGGGCCGCCAAGGGCCTGGCGGCCTCGAAGTTCCAGACGGTTGCCTGGACCGAGCGGTCGCCCTCGATTCTGGCCAGAAATACAACAAGGACCAGATGAGGAGGGGCATTGCAGCGGCGATGGCAGGACGGCTGCAGGGATCTGGCCCTTGTTGGCTCGCGGCTTCGGGCACACGCTATATGTTGTACCCGGGTGAGTTTGTACCACAGCCCGTTGGACGTGTCAAGCGCTTTTCCACGTTCGCGCTAAACTCCACTCGGCTCAGGAATCCGGATGGCGCGAAAGAACAAACGCAACCAGCTCAGGAAGCCCCAGCGCGGATCGTCCGGCGGTGGGCGGGCGGCTCGCCCGGCAGGTATCCCACCGGCCGCGCCGTCGCCGCCCGTCGAGGGTGGTCAGACCGCTTCGGCCGCCCAGCCCACTATTCCCGCCACGTCCGTCCCTCGTCCGCTCCCACGCACCACCCGCGGTCGCCAGATGGCCGGCCCGCTGCCGGCGCAGGACGCCGCGATCCCGCTCGAACGGGTGCCCTACTTCCGATCGGACCTGCGGCGGATCGCGATCACGGCCGGGCTGATGTTCGTGCTGCTGATCGCCGGGTCGATCGTCTTGCGCGGTTTGCTCCAGGCGTGACCTTTTAGAGGCAAGCAAGAAAGCCGATCGCGTAACCGTTCTGGCACAAGGCGCTAACAAACTCGCCAGGAGGTTTGCGTGTTCGATAAAAGATCACCGCGCGAAGCCGCTCCGATCGTCGCGGAGACGGTGCTCAGTAACCAGATCAAGCTCGAAGGCCGGCTGCAGTCGACGTCCAACATACGGTTCGACGGAGAGATGAACGGCGACCTGACAACCGAAGGTGACCTCTCGGTCGGCGAGGGGGGCCGGGTGAAAGGCAATGTCAGCGGTCGCAACGTGGTCGTCGGTGGCAGCATCCAGGGCAACGTGAACACCACGGGGCGCCTCGAGATCCTCGCCACCGGCAAGGTGTTCGGCGACATCGTAGTCGGCTCGCTCATCATCGACGAGGGGGGCATCCTCCGCGGCAAGAGCGCCGTCCATGCGGAAGAGTCGGCTGCGTCCACCGTGTCCGTCGGGATGCGTGCGGAGCCGGCCGCCGCTTAAACCTCGGGTTTCATTCGTTCTGAAGGCTCCGAGCAATCGGGGCCTTTTTGTTTTCCCGATACTTACTGACAGCGTGTTCAGCGATCCCGTCTCATTCATCATCAACACTCTCTATCTGATTCCGGCCCTGCTTGTTGGCTTGATCGGACACGAGTTTGCGCACGCCGCGGTCGCCGTCTCACGAGGCGATCAGACCCCACGACTCGATGGCCGCCTTTCGCTGAACCCCAGCCATCATCTCGACCCGCTCGGGACCCTTGCCATCCTCTTCGTCGGCTTCGGATGGGCGAAACCGGTCCGGATCAACCCGTTTCGAATGCGGGGACGGTACGATGCCGCGCTCGTGGCGCTGGCCGGGCCCGTCACCAATCTCGTGATCGCGTTCGTGCTCGCTATCCCGATCAAGCTTGGGCTGCTCGCTGGGAGCTTTGACCCCACCTCGCCGCCCTGGCGCTTGCTTCAGGTGGCGTTTATCCTCAATGTCGTCCTGGCCGTCTTCAATATTCTTCCAATCCCGCCGCTGGACGGTTACAGCTTCCTGTCGTCCCTTTTCCGGCGGAGGCTTCCAGAATTCTTCGTCTGGATCGACCGCAACCAGCAGGTCATCCTGCTGATCTTCGTGCTGATCCTGTTCGTCGGCCCGTTTGTGGGGGTCAGGCTCCTGGCATTGATCTACACGCCCGTGATCCGATTCATCTTGTCGTTACCACCATTCCCGGTCATGGGCTGACGATGGCGACCCTACGAGCGCTTCCCAGCGTCCATCAGGTGCTCGAGCACAAAGACGTGCAGGGCCTGGTCGCCGTTCATGGCCGCGCGCTGGTCCTGTTTGCCGTGCAGCGAGCCCTCGATGAGGAGCGGACCAGTGGGGCGGTCGCCGACCAGGCCGCCCGCGTGGCCCGCATCGAGGCGATCGTCCGCAAGTTGCGCGCGCCCCGCCTTCGTCCCGTCATCAATGCGACGGGCGTCGTGCTCCATACCAACCTGGGCCGGGCTCCGCTGGCGGCGGCGGCGGCGCAGGCCGCGGCGGCGATTGCCGGCCGCTATTCCACGCTCGAGTTCGACCCGCGGACCGGCCGGCGCGGTCGCCGCCACGACCTGGTGGCCGACAGCCTGCGTCACCTGACCGGCGCCGAAGCCGCCGCCGTCGTCAACAATTGTGCGGCGGCGGTGCTCCTGATGTTGACGGCCCTGGCCAAGGGCAAGGAGGTCGTCGTCGGGCGTGGCGAGCTGGTCGAAATCGGCGGTGGATTCCGCATGCCCGACGTCATGCGACTCTCCGGAGCCCGCCTGGTCGAGGTGGGCACCACCAACCGCACGCGACCCGAGGATTACGCCGCCGCCATCACGCCAAAGACGGTTGCCATCTTGAAGGTGCACGCGAGTAACTTCCAGGTGGTCGGCTTTACCGAAAGCGTCGAGATCGAGGCGCTGGCTCGCGTCGCCCAGCAGCATGGCGTGCTCCTGCTCCACGACCTGGGCAGCGGATCGCTGCTCGACAGTACCGCCTACGGCCTCGCGGCGGAGCCGCGGATCCAGGACAGTCTGCGAGCGGGGACCGACCTGCTGGCTTGCAGCGGGGACAAATTGCTGGGCGGCCCGCAGGCCGGGTTGCTGCTCGGGCGCAGCGAGCTCGTCGACAAAGTCATGAGGCACCCGCTCGCCCGCGCGGTACGCATCGACAAGCTGACGCTCGCCGCGCTGACCGCGACCCTGGACCTTTACCTGACGCAATCGCTGGCCGAGCTTCCGATCTGGAACATGCTTGATGCGTCGGCGGATGCGATGGCGGCCCGCGCCCTGACCTGGCAACGCCGGCTCGTGGAACGTGGCGTCGAGGTGGAGGTCGTCCCGGCGGAGTCGACCGTGGGCGGTGGTTCGTTGCCCGGGGAGCGGCTGCCCACGACCGCGCTCGCCATCACCCCACGTTCCGGCCACGCCGCCGACCTTTTGCGCCGCTTGCGCGAGCACGAGCCGCCGGTCATCGGCCGGATCGAACAGGAGCGCGTGCTGCTCGACCCGCGAACCGTGCTGTTGGACGAAGATGACGCCCTCCTCGACGCGGTGGCTGCCGCGCACGCATGACGGAGTCACGCGGCGCCTCATTCGTGGTCGGGACCGCCGGTCACATCGATCACGGGAAATCGGCGCTCGTCAAGGCGTTGACCCAGATCGACCCGGACCGGTTGGAGGAGGAGAAGCGCCGTGGCATGACCATCGACCTCGGCTTCGCCTACATGACGTTGCCCAGCGGCCGCCGGGTGGGGTTCATCGACGTGCCGGGTCATCAACGCTTTCTCAAAAACATGCTGGCCGGCGTGCATGGCATGGATGCCGTGCTGCTCGTGATCGCGGCCGATGAGGGCCCGCGGCCGCAGACACGAGAGCACCTCGCCATCATCGACCTCCTGGGCATCGAGCACGGCCTGGTGGTCCTCAGCAAGGCGGACCTGGTTGACCAGCCATGGCTGGCGCTGGTTCGCGAGGAGGTGGCCGCCCTGCTCGCCGGAACCTCGCTCCAGCGGGCGCCGATCGTGGCCGCCTCCAGCGTCACCGGCCAGGGCCTGACGGACCTGCAGGCGGCGCTCGACGGCGAGCTCGCCAATACCGCGGCGCGACCCGACGTCGGCCGCCCGCGCCTGCCAGTCGACCGCTCCTTTGCCATGTCGGGCTTCGGCACCGTGGTCACGGGAACCCTGGTGGGCGGGGCGCTGCGGCAGGGGACAGAGGTCTCCGTCCTGCCCGCCGGGCGCCGGGTCCGAATCCGCGGCCTGCAGCAGCACAACCAACCGGTTGAAGAAGCGCGGCCGGGTAGTCGCACCGCCGTCAACCTCAGCGGCCTCGACCATTCAGAGGTCCATCGCGGTGACGTCCTGGCCCTACCCGGGACGCTGCACGCCAGCCGTCGCCTCGACGCGCGGCTGCACCTGCTGCCGGCGGCTACCCAACCGCTCCGTCATCGCCAGAAACTCCTCATGTATCACGAGACGGCCGAGGTGATGGTGGAGATCAGCCTGCTCGAAGGCGATGAGCTTGCGCCCGGAGAGAGCGGCTGGGTGCAGCTGTTCGCGGCCGAACCGGTAGTCGCGCTCGACGGTGACCGCTTCATCCTGCGCGTCCCCTCGCCGGCGGCCACCGTCGCCGGCGGCGTGATCGTCGACCACGCGCCCCGCCGTCATCGCCGTCGCGATCCGGCGCTGATCAGCAATCTCGCCACTCGCGAGGGCGCCGACCCCGCGACCGCGGCCGTCCTCGAGCTGGGCAAGCATCCCTGGGGGCTGAGGGATAGCGAGCTCGCTGGCTTTCTCGGCGTCCCCAGCGGACAGCTGGTCGAGGTCCTGGCACCGCTCGCCGAGGGTGGCGTCGTGCGGCGCCTGCCATCCGGGTGGTTGGGGCGGGATCAATGGGACGGCCTGCAGTCGCGCGTCACCAGCTCGCTCGAGGCCTACCACCGGGTGCAACCGCTCCGGCGCGGGATGCCCAAAGAAGAGCTCCGCAGCCGGACCAATATCCCGGCTGATGTTTTTGCGGAGGTGCTCGGCCTGCTGGCGGACGAGGGCCGCATCGTCGAACGAGGCGGCGAGGTTGCCGTGGCCGCGCACAAGCAGCTCCTCAGCGCCGAACAGCAGACCGGGCTCGGCGCCTTTATCGCCGAGCTCGAGTCGCAGCCATTCAATCCGCCGCCGCTCGCGGAGCTGATGCGCAAGCACGCGCTCACGCCGGCGCTGCTGCAGTACCTGGTTGCGGACGGGCGA